>Ga0302226_10002168_pt1 | contig 14089 bp, 11 predicted proteins | sample II_Palsa_E3_3_FD_193524 | JGI IMG/M metagenome (GOLD analysis project Ga0302226, IMG submission 193524) | Peat permafrost microbial communities from Stordalen Mire near Abisko, Sweden - II_Palsa_E3_3 | ecosystem: Environmental > Terrestrial > Soil > Palsa > Peat permafrost | place: Sweden...
TCTGTTCGTGGTCCGCGTGCAGGATCAGGATACGGTCGAGTGCGCGCACAAGCACGTCGTTGACCTTGTACTCTTCGCACGGGTTCGAGAACATCATGTGCATGAAGTTCGCGCTGTACGACAGTTCGTTCTTCGGGTACGCAAACGGCTGGCCGATGCTGTACTTGTATGCCATGGCCACCAGCGTCGGCAGCTTCGCGATCATGCGAATGGCCGACACGTCACGGTGACGCGGGTTACTGATGTCGAGCGAGTCGTGATAGAACGCCGACAGCGCGCCGACCGCAGCGACCAGAATCGCCATCGGGTGCGCATCGCGACGGAAGCCGCGGAAGAAGAAGTGCATCTGCTCGTGCACCATCGTGTGCTTCGTGACGGTGTCGACGAATTCCTTCTTCTGCGCTTCGTTCGGCAGTTCGCCCTTCAGCAGCAGGAAGCAGGTTTCGAGGAAGTCCGCGTTCTGGGCGAGATCGTCGATCGGATAGCCGCGGTACAGCAGCTCGCCCTTGTCGCCGTCGATGTAAGTGATGGCCGAGTTACACGCCGCCGTCGACATAAAGCCGGGGTCGTACGTGAACTTGCCGGTCTGGCCATACAGTTTGCGGATGTCGATCACGTCCGGGCCCATCGTGCCCTTGTAGATCGGCATTTCAACGCTCGGCGAGTTGTCGCTGAACGATAGCGTGGCTTTAACATCTGACGGGGTCATGGCACATCCTCAATCGAAGTATGGAAACAGGGTTTCGATAATTGCACGCGTGGAACAACGGACTGGCTATACTCAAGCAGTGCGCAGCAGCTCCAGCACCCGGATCACATCCGGCTCTGCAAGGTCGCCTTCTGGTTCCTTGCGCACGAGTAGCAAGTCCATCAGGTCGTTATCGCTCAGCTCTAGCAGGCGCGTAAGTGCGCCTACGTCGGCGTCGCTGAGGTCATGCTCGTATTTGCCGAAAAAACGCTCGAAAATCAGATCGTTTTCCAGCAGGCCGCGGCGGGCGCGCCAGCGAAGGCGCGCCCGCCGAAGCGGGTCGGCTTGATGCGATTGGTTCATGTCAGTACGCGCCGGGCCGCCCCAAGCGTACTGACCGCCCCCTCGGGGGGCAGCGAACGCAGGGAGCGTGGGGGCTGTTTCATTCTAGACAGCACGGCGAACCATCAATTCCTTGATCTTGCCGATCGCCTTCGTCGGGTTCAGTCCCTTCGGACACACATCGACGCAATTCATGATCGTATGGCAACGGAACAGACGGTACGGGTCTTCCAGATTGTCGAGGCGCTCGCCGGTCGCCTGGTCGCGGCTATCCGCAATGAAGCGATAGGCTTGCAGCAGGCCTGCCGGACCGACGAACTTGTCCGGGTTCCACCAGAAGCTCGGGCACGACGTGGAGCAGCTTGCGCACAGAATGCACTCGTACAGGCCGTCCAGCTCTTCCCGTTCTTCCGGCGACTGCAGGCGTTCCTTTTCCGGCGGCGGCGTGTCGTTGATCAGGTACGGCTTGATCGAATGATACTGGTTGAAGAACTGCGTGAAGTCGCAGATCAGGTCGCGCACGACGGGCAGGCCCGGCAGCGGACGCAGCACGATCTTCTGCGGCAGGTCGTTCATGTTGGTCAGGCACGCCAGACCATTCTTGCCGTTGATGTTCATTGCGTCCGAACCGCACACGCCTTCACGGCACGAGCGGCGGAACGACAGCGTTTCATCAACCGCTTTCAGCTTGAGCAGCGCGTCGAGCAGCATGCGTTCGTGCGAGTCGATTTCGATCTCATACGATTGCATGCGCGGAGCTGCGTCCCTGTCCGGATCGTAGCGGTAGATTTCAAATGTACGCTTGGCCATTTCTGAATTCCTTTGACTTGTGCCTTAGAAGGTACGCGCTTTCGGCGGCACCGATTCGACGGTCAGCGGTTGCATGTGAACCGGCTTGTAGTCGAGGCGATCGCCTTCGCTGAACCACAGCGTATGGCGCAGCCAGTTTTCGTCGTCGCGGTGTTCGAAGTCGTCTTGTGCGTGCGCACCACGGCTTTCCTTACGCGCTTCTGCCGACACCATTGTGGAGCGTGCCACTTCGATCAGGTTCGCCAGTTCCAGCGCTTCGACGCGAGCCGTGTTGAAGACCTTCGACTTGTCCTTCAGGTGGATGCTGTCAACGCGCTCAGCGACTTCGCGGATGCGCTCCACGCCTTCGGACAGCAGCTTCGAGGTACGGAACACACCGGCGTGCGCCTGCATGGTGGCACGGATGTCGTTCGCCACGTTCTGCGTGTATTCACCCGACGAGGACTTGTCGAGCTTGTCGAGACGCGAGAGCGCGAAATCAGCGGCATCAGCCGGCAGCGGCTTGTGCTCCTTGATTTCCCGCACGTGCTTGACAATATGGTTGCCGGCGGCGCGGCCGAACACCACCAGATCGAGCAGCGAGTTCGTGCCCAGACGGTTCGCGCCGTGGACCGACACGCACGAACATTCGCCGACTGCATAGAAGCCGTTGACCGGATCTTCGTGACCCTTCGACGTGCCCACCACCTGGCCGTGAATGTTCGTAGGAATACCACCCATCTGATAGTGGATGGTCGGCACAACCGGAATCGGCTCTTTAATGCAATCGACGTTCGCGAACTTCAGCGCGATTTCGCGGATCGACGGCAGACGCTTCAGGATCGTCTCCGCGCCGATGTGCGACAGGTCGAGCAGCACGTGGTCCTTGTTCGGACCCACGCCACGGCCTTCCTTGATTTCCTGGTCCATCGAACGCGAAACGAAGTCACGTGGCGCCAGATCCTTCAGCGTCGGCGCGTAGCGTTCCATGAAACGCTCGCCGTTCGAGTTACGCAGAATGCCGCCTTCGCCGCGCACGCCTTCGGTAATCAGCACGCCCGCGCCGGCCACGCCGGTGGGGTGGAATTGCCAGAATTCCATGTCTTGCAGCGCGATGCCCGAACGCGCAGCCATGCCCAGGCCGTCACCGGTGTTGATGAACGCGTTGGTCGAAGCTGCGAAGATCCGGCCTGCGCCGCCCGTGGCGAACAGCGTGGTCTTGCCTTCGAGGATGTAGACGTCGCCCGTTTCCATTTCCATCGCGGTCACGCCGAGCACATCGCCTTCGGCGTCGCGGATCAGGTCCAGCGCCATCCATTCGACGAAGAACTGCGTCTTCGCTGCTACGTTCTGCTGATAAAGCGTGTGCAGCAGCGCGTGACCCGTACGGTCAGCGGCCGCGCAAGCGCGTTGCACCGGCTTTTCGCCGTAGTTGGCCGTGTGGCCGCCGAACGGACGCTGATAGATCGTGCCGTCCGCATTGCGGTCGAACGGCATGCCCATGTGTTCCAGTTCGTAGACTGCATTCGGTGCTTCGCGGCACATGAACTCGATCGCGTCCTGGTCGCCGAGCCAGTCGGAACCCTTGATCGTGTCGTAGAAGTGGTAGTGCCAATTGTCTTCGCTCATGTTACCGAGCGATGCGCCGATGCCGCCTTGAGCAGCCACCGTATGCGAACGCGTCGGGAACACCTTGGACAGCACGCAAACCGACAGGCCGGCGCGAGCGAGTTGCAGCGAAGCGCGCATCCCCGAGCCGCCTGCGCCGACGATAACCACGTCAAACTTGCGACGCGGCAGAGAATTCTTGATTGCAGCCATTCTTTTATACTCTCCAGAGAATCTGCGCAGCGTAGCCGGCACACGCCAGCAGCCAGACGATCGTCAGGGCCTGAAGGAGGAGACGCACACCGACGGGCTTGATGTAGTCCATCCAGATGTCACGAATACCTACCCACGCGTGGTAGAACAGGGACAGCAGCGTCACGAACGTGGCGAGCTTCATCCATTGCGTCGCGAAGATCGACGCCCAGCCGTCATACGAGAAGTCTTGTGCGCCGAAGAACCACGCGAGCAGGATGATCGTGTAGACCGCCATGATCGTCGCGGTAATGCGCTGTGCGAGCCAGTCGCGCAGACCGTAGTGCGCGCCGACGACGAGACGCTTCGGACCGATTCGGTTATTAGCTGCCATTTTTTTAGAATGCTCCGAAGAGTTTGAGCGCAAAAGCGATCGTCAGAAGCGACGAAACGGCCAGAACGACGATGGAGGTTTGCTTGCCCTTCTCTTTCGTCGTGAGGCCATGGCTTGCGTCCATGAACAGGTGACGGATGCCGGCGCAGAAGTGGAACAGGAAGGCCCACGCGAGAACCAGCGTGATGAGCTTGACGATGATGTTGGAGAGGAAGCCCTTGAACACGTCAAAGCTGAGCTCTGAGGTAAGGCTTTGATCGAAGAGGTACAGCAGGAACGGAAGAAAAACAAACAGCAGCAAACCGCTTGCGCGATGCAAGATCGACACACGCCCCGCTAGTGGGAGGCGATACGCCGTCAATATCTGCCCGATACCGATGTTCCGGAACTCCGGCCTCGGTTTTTTTACGGCTTCAGCCATGCTAGACCCCTACTATGTAGTAACACTAATCCTGAATTTTAGCGCCTTTTCATATCGCGCTGCAGCGAAAACCCCAACGGTCATCTCCTGCACACGCGACAATGGCGTCCTCAAGAGGGCTCCGCGCGTTACGCGCGCCACCCTTAAACACGTCGATCCAGCCTGGACATCCGGGTCTCCGACTGCCCGGTTTTAGCTGAGATCGTTCTGATAGTAGTATCCAGTTGTGACATACCATCCACGCCGCACTTCGACGGGGCGGTCCCCATAGGTATAGGACACGCGCTCCACCGATAGCAACGGAAATCCGGGTGGCACCTTCAGCAGGTCGGCAACCGTAGGGTCGGCCGCCACCGCCCGAATCTTCTCGGACGCACGGATCATGCGGGTTCCGAACTCAGTCTCGAACATCGCGTAGAGCGGACCTTTGTACTCCGAGAGCCGCTCGAGAGTGAGCCCGCGGAACACGACGCCGGGCAACCAGATCTCGTCGAGCACCGTAATTTCACCATCAAACTGCAAAAGGCGCTTTATAAGCACCACTGGGTCGGCTGGTTTGAGGTCGAGCTGGCGCGCGATATCGGCCGACGCACGCAGGCGGCGGCATTCTAGAAGGCGGCTAACGTGGGGATGTTCGGCGCCGTCATCGGCCAGTAACCTGAGGAAGCGAAACTGGGCGCGATCCTCATTGTGCGTTGCAACAAAAGTGCCCTTGCCCTGACGACGCACCAGCAGGTTATCCGCTGCCAGTTCGTCGATCGCCTTGCGCACCGTTCCCTGACTCACCTTGAAACGGACAGCCAGTTCGACCTCACTGGGAATGATTTCACCCGGCTTCCATTCACCCGACTCGAGGCTGTGCGTAATCAACGCCTTGATCTGCTGATACAGGGGGCTGAAAGTGGGCGATGTAGCGGGTGCAGTAGCAGCGGACGCGCCCTCGCCCGGCCCTCCAGGGCCGTTAGGATTCGGAGTGCTCGCCGGGTTCGAATTCATGCGCGCATTTCATCATAAAGGCCTGTCCGCCGTCTATTACTTTCCCGGCAACAGATATGTCTTATATAAGACATAAGATACTGTTGACTTTGCGTGTGCCGAATCCTACACTCCTTGGCGAGCAAGGGTTCGAGGGTTGTTCAACGGCTTTTTCATGGGTATCCCCGGGTACTGCTGGCAAGCCACCTGGCACTCAAAGCCGCTCTGCATCACGCTGTTGTCCCTCGCGGTTCCGCTTTCGATTCGCCGGTCTTTGTCCCGTCAGACGCTTCGGAAACACACCCTTGCAGGAGCCCGGCACCATGCAGCGGCCACCGGTGTCCCGCGCACCCGCTCGGCTGCACAGGTTTCCGGCATGGCGGTCTTGCCGCAACGCGCTTCCAGCCTCGGCTTTCAGCCTGAGGCGCCCCGCGTAACAGTGAATTCCGCCCTGTTTCACAACGCTTCGCTTAACGCCCATATAGAATGGCGTTTTCCCTAGCGTCTAACGCATCGTCCTGGAGAATTCTCAATGGCTAAGCCCGCAAAGCGCGTTGCCGTCACCGGCGCCGCAGGTCAAATCGCTTACTCCCTGCTATTCCGCATCGCCAACGGCGACCTGCTCGGCAAGGATCAGCCGGTGGTCCTGCAACTGCTCGACCTGCCGCAAGCGCAAGGCGCCGTCAAAGGCGTCGTGATGGAACTGGATGATTGCGCATTCCCGCTGCTGCAGGGCGTCGTGATCACCGACGATCCCAAGGTTGCGTTCAAAGACGCTGACGTGGCCCTGCTGGTCGGTGCGCGTCCGCGTTCGAAAGGCATGGAACGTAAGGATCTGCTGTCAGCAAATGCTGAGATCTTCACGGTGCAAGGCAAGGCGCTGAACGAAGCCGCCAGCCGCGACGTGAAGGTGCTGGTCGTCGGCAACCCGGCCAACACCAATGCTTACATTGCAATGAAGTCGGCGCCGGATCTGCCGAAGAAGAACTTCACCGCCATGCTGCGTCTGGACCACAACCGTGCACTGTCGCAACTGGCTGCCAAGTCGGGCAAGCCGGTCGCCTCGATCGAAAAGCTGGCAGTGTGGGGCAACCACTCGCCGACAATGTACCCGGATTTCCGCGTTGCAACGGCAGAAGGCCAGGACCTGACCAAGCTGATCAACGACGACGAATGGAATCGCAACACGTTCATCCCGACCGTTGGCAAGCGCGGCGCAGCGATCATCGAAGCGCGCGGCCTGTCCTCGGCAGCATCGGCAGCTAACGCAGCAATCGACCACGTGCGTGACTGGGTGCTCGGCACGAATGGCAAGTGGGTCACGATGGGTATCCCGTCGGACGGCTCGTATGGCATTCCGGAAGACATCATTTACGGTGTGCCGGTAACATGCGAAAACGGCGAGTACAAGCGCGTCGAAGGCTTGGCAATCGACACGTTCTCGCGCGAAAAGATGGACGGTACGCTGAACGAGCTGCTCGAAGAGCGCGAAGGCGTTCAGCACCTGCTCGGCTAAGCGCCTGATGTAGACCAGCCGGGACTCCGTTGCGCTGCGGCGGGTTCCGGTTTTTTACGTGCGGCCCGAATCAGATTCCTCAACGAATCAACACGCCCCTGACGCCGAAGATGCGCGCCCTCACACCCGCCGAAGTGCTGTTTGACGGCGAAGCGCCGCCCACAGTCCTGCCTGCCTGCGATCACTACGCCGGCAGTGAAAAGCTGATGCTCAAATCGCTCGCTTTGCAGCAGGAGTTGGGGCCGGTGTTCGACATCACGCTCGATTGCGAAGACGGTGCCCAGGTGGGCCGCGAGGCGGAACATGCGGAGCTGGCGGCGTCGCTGCTGGGCAGCGAGCATGACCGCTTTGGCCGCGTGGGCGTGCGGATTCACGATTTCAATCACGCGCACTGGCGCGACGACGTGCGCCTGATCCTGCGCGCCGCCAAACGCGCTCCTGCGTATATCACTCTGCCGAAGATCCGCAGCGTTCCCGATGCCGCCGAAATGTGCGCGTATATCGAAGCAACGCGGCGTGAACTCGGCATCGCTCAACCCGTGCCGGTGCAGTTGCTGGTCGAAACCCACGGCGCACTGGCGCGGGCGTTCGATCTGGCCGCATTGCCGGGCGTCGAAGCGCTCAGCTTCGGCCTGATGGACTTTGTCTCCGCGCACGATGGCGCGATCCCCGATACGGCGATGCGCTCGCCTGGCCAGTTCGATCATCCGTTGGTGCGGCGCGCCAAACTCGAGATCGCCGCGGCCTGCCACGCGCACGGCAAGGTGCCCTCGCACAACGTCAGCACCGAAGTGCGCGATATGAGCGTGGTGGCCAATGACGCCACCCGCGCCCGCAACGAGTTCGGCTATACGCGGATGTGGAGCATCCATCCGTCGCAGGTGCCGGTTATCGTGGCCGCCTTTGCGCCGCGCGATGAAGAGATCGCCACGGCTGCCGAAATTCTGCTGGCCGCGCAATCCGCCCACTGGGGCCCGACGCGCCATCACGACACCCTGCACGACCGCGCGAGCTACCGTTATTACTGGTCGGTGCTGCGCCGCGCACGCTCGACCGGACGCGCGGTGCCTGCTGAGGCTGCGCCGCTCTTTGCTGCAACCGGTTCCACCAAAGAGTCCGCATCATGAGCGGGCATACAGGAGACTGCTGGAGATGAGCGAAAAGACGCAAGCCGCAGCGACACCAGGCGAGAACGGAGCCCCGGGCGCATTCAAACCGAAGAAATCCGTGGCGCTGTCAGGCGTGACGGCGGGTAATACTGCGCTGTGTACGGTCGGCAAGACCGGCAATGACCTGCATTACCGCGGCTATGACATTCTCGACATCGCCAGCACCTGCGAATTCGAGGAAATCGCCTACCTGCTGGTGCATGAAAAGCTGCCGACGCAGGCTGAACTGACCGCCTACAAGGCCAAGCTGAAAGGGTTGCGCGGCCTGCCTGCGAACGTCAAGGCAGCGCTGGAGTGGATCCCGGCCGCAGCCCATCCGATGGACGTGATGCGCACCGGCGTCTCGGTGCTCGGCACCGTGCTGCCGGAGAAGGACGATCACAATCTCCCCGGTGCGCGCGATATCGCCGACAAGCTGATGGCCTCACTCGGCTCGATGCTGCTCTACTGGTACCACTACTCGCACAACGGCAAGCGTATCGAGGTGGAAACCGACGACGATTCGATCGGCGGCCACTTCCTGCATCTGCTGCACGGCGTCGAGCCATCGAAATCTTGGGTCGACGCGATGCACATCTCGCTGAACCTGTACGCGGAGCACGAATTCAACGCCTCGACGTTCACCGGCCGCGTGATCGCCGGCACGGGCTCGGACATGTACTCGGCGCTGACCGGCGCAATCGGCGCGCTGCGCGGCCCGAAGCACGGCGGCGCCAACGAAGTGGCGTTTGAAATCCAGTCGCGCTACCAGAACCCCGATCAGGCTGAGGCAGACGTCCGCCGCCGCGTCGAAGCCAAGGAAGTGGTGATCGGCTTCGGCCATCCTGTCTACACGATCTCCGACCCGCGCAACAAGGTCATCAAGGAAGTCGCGAAGAAGCTCTCGAAGGAAGCCGGCGGCACCAAGCTGTTCGACATCGCCGAGCGCCTCGAAACAGTGATGTGGGACGCCAAGAAGATGTTCCCGAACCTGGACTGGTTCAGCGCGGTGTCGTACCACATGATGGGCGTGCCGACGGCGATGTTCACGCCGGTGTTCGTGATCGCCCGCACGGCGGGATGGAGCGCGCACATCATCGAGCAACGCATCGACAACAAGATCATCCGGCCGAGTGCGAATTACACCGGTCCGGACAACCTGAAGTTCGTGCCGCTCGCGAAACGCTGATCGGGAAAGGGGGATAATTGCCGCTGGCGTCCTGTGATGTCCGGCAATAATCGCCCCTGAGCACCACATTCCTACTCCCCCACGGTATGAACACTGCAAACCGCAAACCCCTGCCCGGCACCAAGCTGGACTTCTTCGACACGCGTGCCGCGATCGAGGCGATCCAGCCGGGTGCCTACGACACATTACCGTACACCTCGCGCGTGCTGGCCGAAAATCTCGTGCGCCGATGCGATCCGGTGTCCCTCAATGCCTCGCTCAAGCAGATCATCGAACGCAAGCGCGACCTCGATTTCCCGTGGTTCCCGGCGCGTGTGGTCTGCCACGACATCCTCGGTCAAACCGCGCTGGTTGACCTCGCCGGCCTGCGCGACGCGATTGCCGCCCAGGGCGGCGACCCGGCGCTGGTCAACCCGGTCGTGCCGACACAACTGGTGGTGGATCACTCGCTCGCCGTCGAATGCGGTGGCTTCGATCCGGATGCGTTCGACAAGAACCGCGCCATTGAAGACCGGCGCAACGAGGACCGCTTCGATTTCATCAACTGGACCAAGAAGGCATTCAAGAACGTCGATGTGATTCCGCCGGGCAACGGCATCCTGCACCAGATCAATCTGGAGCGGATGAGCCCGGTGGTCCAGGTGAAAGACGGTGTGGCGTTTCCCGACACGCTGGTGGGCACCGATTCGCATACGCCGATGGTCGATGCGCTCGGCGTGATCGCCATCGGCGTAGGTGGCCTCGAAGCGGAAAGCGTGATGCTGGGGCGCGCTTCGTATATGCGCCTGCCGGATATCGTCGGCGTCGAGCTGACCGGCAAGCCTGGCGAAGGCATCACGGCAACGGACGTGGTGTTGTCGCTGACCGAATTCCTGCGCAAGGAAAAAGTCGTGGGTGCGTATCTGGAGTTCTACGGCGAAGGCACGGCCAAACTCACCTTGGGCGACCGCGCCACCATCGCCAACATGGCGCCTGAGTTCGGCGCGACGGCTGCGATGTTCTATATCGACGAACAGACCATCAAGTACCTGAAGCTCACCGGCCGCGACGACGAACTCGTCAAGCTGGTGGAAACCTACGCGAAGGAAACCGGCCTGTGGGCCGACAGCCTGAAGAACGCGCAATACGAGCGAGTACTGACGTTTGACCTTTCGACCGTGGTGCGCACGCTCGCCGGTCCGTCGAACCCGCACCGCCGCTTGCCCGTGTCGGAACTGGCCGCGCGCGGCATCAGCGGCAAGGTCGAAAACGAGCCCGGGTTGATGCCCGACGGCGCCGTGATCATCGCGGCCATCACGAGCTGCACCAACACCAATAACCCGCGCAACATGATCGCCGCGGCGTTGCTGGCACGCAATGCGAACCAGCGCGGCCTGACCCGCAAGCCGTGGGTGAAAAGCTCACTCGCGCCGGGATCGAAAGCCGTCACCTTGTACCTGGAAGAAGCGAAGCTGCTGGCGGAACTGGAACAGCTTGGGTTTGGCGTCGTCGCCTATGCGTGCACGTCGTGCAACGGCATGTCCGGTGCGCTGGATCCGGTGATCCAGAAGGAAGTCGTCGAGCGCGATCTGTACGCGACCGCTGTGCTGTCCGGCAACCGCAATTTCGACGGTCGCATTCACCCGTATGCCAAGCAGGCGTTCCTCGCCTCGCCGCCGCTGGTGGTGGCCTATGCGATTGCCGGCACGATCCGTTTCGACATCGAGAAAGATGTGCTGGGTACTGACGCCGCCGGCAATCCCGTGATGCTCAAGGACATCTGGCCGTCCGACGCAGAGATCGACGCGATCGTTGCGTCGAGCGTGAAACCGGAGCAATTCCGCAAGGTGTACGAACCGATGTTCGCAGTCACGGTCGATACCGGCGAACGTGCCGACCCACTCTACGACTGGCGCCCGACGAGCACGTATATCCGCCGTCCGCCGTATTGGGAAGGCGCGCTGGCCGGCGAGCGCACGCTCAAGGCTATGCGCCCGCTCGCAGTGCTGGGCGACAACATCACCACCGACCACCTGTCGCCGTCCAATGCGATCCTGCTGGATAGCGCCTCGGGCGAGTATCTGGCGAAGATGGGCTTGCCGGAGGAGGATTTCAATTCGTACGCGACACACCGCGGCGATCACCTGACCGCGCAGCGCGCCACGTTCGCCAACCCCACGTTGAAGAACGAGATGGTGCTCGAAGACGGCAAGGTCAAGGCCGGTTCTTTGGCTCGCATCGAGCCTGAAGGCAAGGTCACGCGCATGTGGGAAGCCATCGAAACCTACATGGAGCGCAAGCAACCGTTGATCGTGATTGCCGGCGCCGACTACGGTCAGGGTTCGTCACGCGACTGGGCGGCCAAGGGCGTGCGTCTCGCGGGAGCAGAAGCGATCGTCGCCGAAGGATTCGAGCGCATCCACCGCACCAATCTGGTGGGCATGGGCATCCTGCCGCTCGAGTTCAAGCCGGGCGTGAACCGCCTGACGCTCGGTATCGACGGCACCGAAACCTTCGACGTAACCGGCGAGCGCAAACCGCGCGCCGATCTCATGCTCGTGATCAATCGCAAGAGCGGCGAGCGTGTAGAAGTGCCGGTGACCTGCCGTCTGGACACCGCGGAAGAGGTGTCGATCTACGAAGCCGGTGGCGTCCTGCAGCGCTTTGCGCAGGACTTCCTGGAATCGTCGCAAGCAGCGGCTTGAGGGAGGAGACAAAAACATGGTCCATGTACCGCAGATCAAGATCCCCGCCACTTATATGCGTGGCGGCACGAGTAAAGGCGTGTTCTTCCGCTTGCAGGACTTGCCCGAAGCCGCGCGGACGCCAGGCGCGGCGCGCGACGCGCTGCTACTGCGCGTAATCGGCAGCCCGGACCCTTACGGTAAACAAACCGACGGCATGGGCGGCGCGACGTCGAGCACCAGCAAGACCGTGATCATCGCCAAGAGCAGCAGGCCCGATCACGACGTCGACTATCTGTTCGGCCAGGTGTCCATCGACAAGGCGTTCGTGGACTGGAGCGGCAACTGCGGTAATCTCTCCGCCGCAGTGGGACCATTCTCGATCAGCGCCGGGCTGGTCGACCCGAGCCGCGTTCCGCGCGACGGCGTGGCCACGGTGCGGATCTGGCAGACCAATATCGGCAAGACCATCATCGGACACGTGCCCATTACCGACGGCGCCGTGCAGGAAACCGGCGACTTCGAACTGGACGGCGTGACCTTCCCTGCGGCCGAGGTGCGACTCGAGTTCATGGACCCGGCCGCCGAAGAGGAAGGCGCAGGCGGCGCGATGTTCCCTACCGGCAATCTGGTGGACGACCTCGAGGTGCCGGGCGTGGGCACGTTGAAGGCCACCATGATCAATGCGGGCATTCCGACGATTTTCGTCGATGCCGAGGCGATCGGTTACAAGGGCACCGAACTGCAAGACGCGATCAATAGCGACGACAAGGCGCTGGCAAAGTTCGAAACGATTCGCGCGCATGGTGCGGTACGTATGGGCCTGATCAAGCACATCGATGAGATCGCGACGCGGCAGCATACGCCGAAGGTGGCGTTTGTCGCGAGGCCGGCGGCCTATGTGGCGTCCAGCGGCAAGCAGGTTGCGGCGGGCGATGTCGATGTGCTGGTGCGCGCGATGTCGATGGGCAAGCTGCATCACGCGATGATGGGCACCGCTGCGGTGGCCATCGGCACGGCAGCCGCAATTCCAGGCACGCTGGTGAACCTTGCCGCGGGTGGCGGCGAGCGCGAAGCGGTACGCTTCGGTCATCCTTCCGGCACGTTGCGTGTGGGTGCGCAGGCCAGTCAGGTGGACGGTGAGTGGGTCGTGAAGAAGGCGATCATGAGCCGCAGCGCGCGCGTACTGATGGAAGGCTGGGTGCGGGTTCCGGGCGATTCGTTCTGATCCAGCACAAGGTGAGGCCGCGCCTACGCTGCCTCACCGGCCCCGCAAACTCAACTTTGTTTCGCCGGCAGATACGGCATCGGATCGACCGGCTTGCCGTCGCGGCGCACCTCGAAAAGCACTGAGACACGCGTGTTTTTCTCGTCGCCCATCTCCGCAATTTCCTGGCCTTGCCGCACGATGTCGCCGGTTTTCACGAGCAGTCGACGGTTGTGCGAATACGCGGTCAGAAAGTCCTTGTTGTGCTGGATGATGATCAGGCTGCCATATTCGTTGAGCCCTGTCCCTGCGTACATGACCTTGCCGTCCGCGGCCGCGCGCACCGGATCGCCAGGCTGGCCGCCAATCTCGATACCGCGCGTCGCGCCCGCCTGGAACCCCTCGACTATCGTGCCTTGTGCCGGCCACACGAGCGTGACGTGGTTGGCATGACGCGAGACCTCTGCGTCGACCTGGCGTGCTTGCGCGGGATTCGGTGCGGGAGCGCCACTCGGGGCGATGGAGGCGGCGTTGCTGGATGAAGCGGCTGATGCCGCGGTCGATGCATTCGCTCCGCTAGCTGCTGCCGCCGTATTCACCGCCGGATTGGTAAAGGCAGCTGCCGCCGCCAGCTTCGCCGAGACCGCAGCCTTTGCTGCCGCCTGATCAGCTGCAGCCTGCGCCGCGGTGGCTGCCGCGGCTGCGTCGCTTGCTTCCTTTGCCGCCTCGGGTGACGCTACATGCAGCACCTGCCCCTTTTTCAGTCGGGTGGACGGCTTCAGACCATTCCACGCCAGCAGATTACCAACCTTGCAGTGATTGCGCTGAGCAATCTGGTTCAGCGTGTCGCCACGCCTGACGCGATAGACGAGTGGCTGCGCCGCCTTCAGTTTGGCCGTGCTGGCCGCAGCGGTTGCCGCCGCCTGTAACGATGCTGCCGCGGCGGCATCCGATGCC
>Ga0302226_10002169_pt1 | contig 14089 bp, 19 predicted proteins | sample II_Palsa_E3_3_FD_193524 | JGI IMG/M metagenome (GOLD analysis project Ga0302226, IMG submission 193524) | Peat permafrost microbial communities from Stordalen Mire near Abisko, Sweden - II_Palsa_E3_3 | ecosystem: Environmental > Terrestrial > Soil > Palsa > Peat permafrost | place: Sweden...
TCTTTTCTAAGAAAAGGCAAGCAGTCATTCCTTCCTACCTTGTCACCGCTCTTGATTTGAGAGACGTCCAGAGAACCATCTGCAGCATGCGCAAACTTGCCACCAATGAAGACCTCGTGCATCAGCTGGCCGAGTGCGTACACATCCTTTGCGGGCGTCGGGTCAGCTGTCTTTTTCGGCTTTTTCGCTGGGTCTTTCTGGTCCCACCTGTAAACAACACAGCTTTGTGGTCCCATTCATCATAAAATAAAAATAAAAAATACGCTGGTTTAAAGGCGAGACAGCAAATGATCGGGAAAAGCTGCTCCTTCCCGTCAAAGTCGAGGCCCATCAAGATCGCGTCCAGGTCCAAGCGTCCGTGCACCAAGCCAATGTCGTGCAAGTAGACGATTCCGAGGAGAATCTGCGAGAAGGCCAGCTGGAGGGCTTCTGGGTTGGGCAGCTTCCCGCTCTTGTACAGCCACTCGCGGAACGTGCAGTGCGGGTAAAAGGGCATCTCCAAGTAGACAGCCTCGCTTTCACGCCAGTAGGATGACACTTGCATAGCAAATGGATGAGTGCTCCTGCGCACACACACAACGTGTAAGACTCTTTAAACAGGATTCAACCACGACGTACGACGAAAGGCGCGACACGGTGCGTTCGAGAGCCAGTTCGTCGACGTCGTCTGTTTCGATTCGCTGCACCGTCAGGCGCTTCATGTCGGCGTCAACGCAACGGAGCAGGTTGCCCGATTCGTCCAGTGGCATGTGCACTCTGTAGTCGCGCAGTCGCTTGCTTGATGGTGCGATGGTTGCTGCACCTGAGCATTCTTCGCCATGAGGACACCCAGAAAAAACAGCAAGAAGCCTACCCTTGGCCGAGCCCGATGATGAGAGGAGGACAAACGACGGAGGAAGGACAGCAAGCCCGCTGCTGTTGATCGAGAGGCTGTAGGACGCTGTTGCCGTTGGCGCAGCGGCCGATATGGCAGACAAGGGTGTCCTGATCGCCGAGCCGCCACCGCTCCCAATAACGGATCGGTTCAGAGGGGCAACTGGCGTGACTGGCTTGGTGCTGGCCGGCGACACAATGCCAGCAGACGTAGAGCTGCCTAAGAACGGGACGGATGTATTGATCGGTGAAGGCGCAGCGGCAGCCGACGGCCCTGCGCTCGATCCCGCTGTAATATTAATTCAGAGGTAAAACACTGCGCAGTACATAGCGGAACGACTACGTACGTCGCAGCCTCGTCACTATTGGGGTGGGCGGTGCGGCAGTCGCCTTTTCGGCGCCAGCGCTGAGAATGACATTGCTCTTTTCAAAGTTAAATGAGCGAGTAACGCGTCTAACCCCCCGAACCTTGTTGATAAAGTCCTTCACAGCCTCTTTGTAGCCAGGACGCGCTAGCAGCTCCTTGTACATGACGGGCGCGCCGTCCAGTTTGGTTAGCATTGCGCGGACCTAATTATAGCGCACGTTCATTGTTTCGATCGTCACTAAGACCAAGATACCTGAACGGCCGAGTCTTTGAACGAAATTGTGTGCGCAGGCGAAATGACCGACTGGTGCGCAGTCTGCTTGGCCTTGACAGCCTCGAGTACGGCTCTGAGCGACGACGTCTTCCAAAACATGAAACACACGACGAAACAAAATGACTACCACGGAAGTTAAAAAAACAACTCACCATCTTGGACACGTCGACCAAGGTCACGTCCAGCTGCGCGGACGAGAGGCCCTCCGCAAGCCAGTCTGCCTTGAGCGCGTTCAAAGACGTCATGGGCTAGGGGAGTCACTCAACCAAGGTGAATAAAAGTATATCGCCATTTTTGTCCATGTTTGTTCTCTAATGCGGCGCGCCGGGAAAACTAGTTTTCGGCGCGTCGCCGGCGCCTCGTGACCGACCCTCGCCGTTCTCATGACCATTGAGCGTCCAGGAGGCGGTCGAGTGACCTTCTTTCTCCTTCCTTTTCTCGGTCCGTGTGCGTTGTGCGTGCTGTGTACGGTGTATGAGCACAAGCTCAAGAATTCGCACGAGTCACACGCTCCAAAACGACCATGACTGACGTGGTCGGCCTGGCTTGTGGTTTTGCCTGTAAACTGACTCGTGTTTATTTAGCTTTCCGGCTGCAGCTATCCAAAGACAAAACGCACCCCGCCAACAAAACAAAAAAGACAAACCCGCAAATGGAGAGTGTCACAGCAGAGAACCCCGAATGGCCTGTGCCACATTCACTCGCAGAGTTGACCGCGTTGCTCCGTGACGAGCTCGGCAGCGACGGCCTGGACACCCTGGACGAGAAACGTCTGGCCAAGGTGACCTACCTGTTGGACGCGTACAAGGTATGTTCGTCACGTCGACCATTTCTCACGCGTGTCCTATTATTATCAACAGTCGAATGAGGACGACTGGAAGAGGTACGCCGTCTTTGACCCCAACAAGTACACGCGCAACCTCGTGGATGACGGCAATGGCAAGTTCAACCTGATGGTTCTTGCGTGGGGCGAGGGCCACCATAGGTTTGTGCGGACAAAAGCATGATGGAAATTTTCGTGTTGAACCATCCTTTTTTGCGTAGTGCTATCCACGACCACGCAGGGTCACATTGCCTCGTCAAGATTCTTGACGGTGAGATTGTGGAGACAAAATTCGACTGGCCAAACAAGGAGGAGGAAGGCAAGCCCCTCACGGTCAAGAGCGAAGAAAGACACAAACGCGATGCGGTCACCTACATGCACGACAAGATCGGTCTTCATCGCGTCGAAAACCAGAGCCACACCAAGGGCGCGATCACGCTTCACTTGTACACACCACCATACAGGTTTGACCTTTCCGCAAACTAGGAAACGACTAAAAAAAAATATAATTTGTTTATTGTTTCTAGTGAATGCAGAACGTTTGTGGAAACAACAGGCCAGCAACGTGCATCTGGGAAAATGGTACTGCTTGCAAAAGAATCATCAACCGTACCCGTGAGCTAAATTGTTTCCTTTATCTAGACATTCCATACCGTACGTGGTGAGAAGGTGTCCCATGTGACAAGCAAATGATTTTTATTTCCTTTTTACCCCTCCCCATAGTTTTTTTTTTTTTTTTTTGTAATGCTGTGATGTTGTCTAGCTGGTTTGAACAAAAGGCCAGATGAAGTACGTTACAAGTGACGAACATTTTCTTGCAGGGAAAAGTGCCGCCAAAAAAATCAAAAGAGCACCAGCAGCAGCTCATCGCCGAGCAAGAGCTGCTCATGCAGCAACTGGCGGAGCGTGGGAAGCCCTTGCCTGTCAATGCGGCACCCGCAGCAAAGCCAACAGCAGGCGATGACGCGATGACCTCTGGTGGTGCGTGTGCGCGCCAAAATAGAAAGGAAAATAACAGACGGACACTGCAGGCGAGCGACAGCCAGGCAAGAAGAAAAAGACGAAGGCCAAGACGTCAACCCCTGCGTCGTCCGATTCGGCGTCGACTGACGGCCTCGTCCCAGTGCCTGCTGTTGTGCCATCGGCAGTTGTTGCTGCCGTTGTGGCCACGGCGGATCGTGAGGCAATGTTGCTGGACCAACTAGCCGCCACCACCGCTGCGCCGTCGTCCCCGGAGCGATTGCCCGCTGAGGAGCCGGATGAGTTCATGTCGCCCGTGATCTCACGCAAGGGACCAGCAGCCAACATACGCGCTCACCTCAGCGACAACGCTCGGCGATTTCAGCAGCCAGATTTGGAGGCGGCGTCTGCAGCCAAGTCAAACAAGGCTGTAACAACACCTACAACACCAGGACAGGGGTCGTCGAGCATGATCTCGCCCGCCCCGTCACCCGTCCTCAACCGAGCAACGGACGCTCTCTTTAAGCATCCCCAGTCGCCGATGATTGCACGTCCACGATTGGCTCGGCAGGCACTATTGTCTGGTGAGTCTGGTTGGGAGCACCAGGACCAAAACGCTAACTTTTTTTTGGTTTTTCGTAGATGAGCTTGTACCACCAAAGGGCGGCAGTGACAGTAGCAACAGTATTGGTGGCGGCAGGAGCGCGAGCGGTGGGATCGGCAGCGGGTTGGATGCGAACCGTGATCTCGATCCATTTTTCATGTCTCCAAACATTATCGGGTCCCTCGACGCCGGAGGGACTGTTGGAGATGCTGCTATGGCCACGCTGGGTACCCATGCCTTGAAGGAAAAAAAATATATTTGTATAACATCAACCAAAAGAGTCCACGCCGATCATCCCAACTGAGATTGTGAATCAGCACTCTCAGCAGTCATCATCACCCGTACTGGGACCCATTACATCCGCGCAGCTCAAGTTCTCGTCAGCAGACCTACTCCAACGACAGCCTGCTAGAAATCTCGACGAGGATCGTAAACCCGACGTTGTTATTGATGAGCAGCACCCCCCGGGTCCTGCTGTGGTCGTGGAGTGCGACAACGGCCGGTCCCTGGTGAGTCAGCTCGTCCTGGCCTCGGCTGCACCCATGTTGTTTGTCAACCGAGCAGCCTCCCAACAAACATCAATCGTCGACCTTGAAACCCATCGATCATGGACTCTGCCGCAAATGGACTCTCGCACGCTGCTTGATGCATGCTTCTTTGCGGCCGATGCGGCCCTGCTGGTGCTCCTGCAGGATCCCCTAAAGCAATTGTATGCAACCTAAATATGAGATCGCTTTTTTTATTTTATTTAAATAAAATAATAAAAAAGATCCCTTCGCCTTCTCCGCCTCCCGAAATCCGACGACCCCTTGTTTCAAACAGTATGGGAGTATATCGTCTCGACCGAGTCTGTGCCACCAACAGATTGCTCATCTGCCACCTCGGCGTGCCACACATTCAGGTTTTGAATTCGAAATTGTTTTTAGGTTCCCTGAGCTCTTTGTTTTATCCAGCTCCGCGGTTCTGGATGACGCTCCTGGAAAACCGTGTCAAAGAAGGCGACTCGTTACGATTGAGGGCGATGGATGTGTTTATGTGTACGTCAGCTCGGGTGCGTCCGCAACCGTCATTGAGCTGACTGTATCGGTGGGTGTCCACGAGTCCGTCATCGTCAAGGATACCAGAGCGCTCTCCTTTGACAGCACCGTGTTAGACATGTGCGCATGTCGTGCAAACAATCACGCTACTCCACCTGTCCCGTCAGTGCCGCCCGTACTCGCCGTTTTGACATCTGCCAAGCCAACAATTTCATTTTGGTGAGATTTACGTAGGTTGTTTATTCCCTAATACAACTTTCGTAGGCATGCATCATCAGCTGCAATCTTGTGCCATACTACACTTCCTGGCACGGCAGGTGGCGTTCGGCTGACACGAGGCTGGCTCGTGTACGGGCCCTGGACAACTGCCACGGTGATACCTCCGATTGCTCTCCTCGTCGCATCATCCCGTGGTGCATCTCTCGTCGCGTTCACCGAAAAGTCTTGCACCGAATTGGCCGCGTTCTCATCAAAATCGTACGATCGATCGATTTATTCATAAAAAAGATTTTTTCTCATTTCAACCAAAGAGGTGGCCGATTTGACGACATTGGTGCGAGCGCTCGATTTGTCTTTGGTTTTGCCCAAGACTGCGACCGGCAGGATCAACATCGCATCGCTGTCTGGGATCTGCTCTCACCCAACCAGCCTCCTATTGCACGCATGACCCTGCCCGAAAAGGCCGTCGTGAACGTACGTTTTGTTTTCGAACCCTGAGCAAGAAATAAACTGTATGCTCGCAGTGCTGCGTGGCTCACGAAGTCCTGCCCTGGCTGGTGTATGTTGACGGTTCAGACGTGCTCGCGCGCCGTTTTGCGACGATTGTATGATTGATTGTAAAAAATTTGGACAAACCATAAACAGAAACAGGATTTCAAGCAGAGTGCTCATAATTACTTTAGCATTTTGACGACAGAAACGTACTCACCGAGTGCCTTGATGAGATCTGCGAGGAGATCGCTGGAGAGACCCTTGAAGCCGGGCGTGTCGAGCACGGCCTCGCTGTTCATGCAGATAAACTCGAGGCAGAAGGCTTTCAGCTGACGCGCGCCGTTGCGATCGGCAATGTCGAGGATGTCGCACACGGTCTCGTCGTTGACCAGTGTCTAATAAGAATAACAATTCAAGTAAGTAGTGCAGGCTGAAGGCGAATTGCGTACGCGAAGATACGCCTCGCACAACGCGATCAGGCGGGGCACCTGGTAAAACGAAGCAAGTTGAAGGACCTCGGCAATGGCGTCGTCTTCGTTGAAGTCGCAGGTGTCGAGGTAAATGTAGTGGAGGAAGAGCTCGAAGGCGCGAGGGCTGTTATCGGGCAGATCGATCGTGGTGACGTCGGCATCCTTCATGCCGCTGGTGAACTGGGCGTGGAAATGGTCCGAGCGAGCCATGAAGACGGAACGATGGACGTGGTATGCAGTGGACGGCGTACCTACTGTCACGGTCAGGTCCGAGTCCATCCCTTGCTCCTGCCAGTTGCGGTCGGCCGACTGCGTCCACTTTCTGATGTCAAAGGTGGACGCCTGCGCGGGCGCCGGGACAGAAATGGTGGCCTTCATGCGCTTGAGGGCGTTCTGGACCTTGTGGAGCTTTTGGTCGGAGGCACTCGGGATGGTGAGCGAGCTGTAGCGGACGAGGGCGATGATCTCCTCCGTGATTTCGCTGTCCATCCCCTTTTTGAGCACGAGCATCTCCGACTCGTTTGGCAGCACCATGATGCCACCCGGCTTGAGCAGTGCAGTAAGCTCCGCGATGTGGGCGCGCGGACAGGACGCGCCGACGTGGATCCGGTCAAACAGCTTGGGCTCGAGGGCCTCCAGGAAGCAGTTGCGCACCTCAAAGGTCACCTGCTCAAGGCCTTGTCGCTCGCTGTCGCTCAGCAGGTGCACGCCAGAGGACGCCTCCGAGCACTTGAGCAGCGCCCGTCGTTGGTTGGCCTTGCTAAAGTCGATCGTGGTCTGGTTCAGGTCCAGGCCGAGGCTGGATCCGCTCGGACCAACCAGCAGGCCACCCAGGCAAGTCATGTGGCCCGTCCCGCTGCCAATGTCGAGAAAAGTGTGGCCCGACTGCAGATCGAGCTTCTCGAGACACATCGCGTACATGTGCGGCGCGGAAAAGTTGAAGCCGAGGCCGTTGATCGGGAAAGGCTGGTCCATGTACACGACATCCTGCAAAGGAAGATGGGAAACTCTATTCTTGATGTATATATATTGCCATACCGCCTGGCTGATGGGCGCAAACCATCCACGCGACAGCGCACGCAGGGCAAGCTCGACGCGCTCATTCTTCACCTTGAGGCTGTCGACAAGCTGCATGAAAAATTATGAAAAATTATTTTTCCAGGGGGGCAGCAAAAAAAAAAAATTACACACCTCTTTGTTTGTCGTGAAATCAGCTCGTTGCTGCTGCTGCTGTTGCTGCGCCATAAACGCATCAAGCAGGCCAGCTTGAGCCAATTCTGTGTCCAAAGCAATGCAAAAAAAAAAAAAAGTAAATACAAAACGTAATTTGCATACCCCGCCCCCCACCGCCCCCCACCGCACTCACCCGCCCCCCTAGTAAAAGACTACTTGGTCTGCATGCCCCACGCCGCTACGTACGTCGGAAGAGGGCTTCTTCCATTGCTGGTTCGTTGCCAGAAGGGTAAAAAGAGGCAAAAAGAAAGGTGACGATCGCTGATGAACAGGGTGCACACTTTCGCAATCATGGCATCCACAAGGTTTGTTCGGCTCGCCCTGCTCGCTGTCTTTGTGCTGCTGGCTGTGCCGCTGTGGAAGTTCAGCAAGGGCGGCGGCGACGGGGACGTGACTGCGATGGTCAAGCACACCAAGTTCCGTGAGGGAGGGCGGAAGGGGCACCATCACAACCACCACCCCAAGAACGAGACATCCACGGCCATGTTGACAAGCGAGGACCCTGCCGTCCCCAAGCTGCACGAGCTCCTCATTGTCTCGGCGACCTCGGACAACCATTTTTGCGTGGCAACACAGCTCCTGCCTACTATCCGCATGCACGAGCCCACGGCCAAGGTTTGCTGCATTCCCCCCCCCCCTTTTCGCTTACCTTTCCGTTCATGGCATGCCAAATCAACAGGTGGTGTTTTACGACCTGGGCATGACGCCGTCGCAGATCGACTACATCAAGTCGGTGGATGGCGTCGAGTACCGCCGGTTCCCTTTTGAAAATTACCCGAGCTATTTCGACGTGAAGGTGAACGCGGGCGAGTACGCGTGGAAGCCCGCGATCATCAATCTGTGCCTGGAGGAGGCCGAAAACGTGGTGTGGATGGACAGCGGCGACACCGTCCAGGGCTCGCTCCAGCCCGTCGTGGACTACATGAACGAGCACGGCTTCTACGCGGGGTCCTCGAGCGGCAGCATGCGTTCGTGGGTCCACCCGGGCACCGTCAAGTATCTCAAGGCGCCCGACTCGATTATGGACAACAGGAACTGCAATGCATGCTTCATGGGCTTCAACCGCAAGCTCACCAAGGACACGCTGGCCAAAGATTTTCTCGCCTGTGCAATGGTCAAGGACTGCATCGCGCCCCCCGGCTCGAGCCGCAGCAACCATCGGCAGGATCAGTCTGTCATCACTCTCCTGACGCTCATGTCTGACGGCAAGTTTGACTGTGGCCGGCCAGAGGATTTCTCTCTCTACAACTACCACGTCGAGTACAAGTGGGAGTGCCGCGATCCCCTGCTGAGCTTTGCCGTGGGCGTGCCCTCGTCACTCCAGCTCGTCGACCCCTTCATTGACAGAATGATTGACCAGCACAGCCTTGCTCCGACCTCCAAGCTGCTCGCGGCCGAGGTTGCAGTGGTTCTCAGCACTCATTTGGCCTTTGATGCCCACGCGGGGCCTCGCATCCTCGTCGTCGGATCCGAACTCACGCACGCCCTCCAGCAGCTTGTCTTCTCGTACAAGGTCAACACCGAGCTCTTTGCCTTGTCAAGTGCCCCTCCCTCGTTCGAACTCTTGCGCGTGCTCAAGTCGTCAACAGACGCAGTCGCAGCCGGCGACGCCTCGCTTGTGACAATGAAGAGCCACGACGACCTTCCCGTAAAGTACCTCACCCTGCCCCCCAAGCAGAGCGCCGCGCTCACGGACGCGGCCACTTGCAAGCTCGTCTATGATTCGCTGATTTCGCGCGGCGTAAACGGTATCGTCCTCCTCGACACGTCGGCAGAGCCAATGGACCTTGCGAAACAGCTGCACGCGTTCGAACAGACGGTCGAGTGCGGCGAGCATCTCCTCAGCATGCCTCAGAGGTGGTTTGTCATTTGGAATGCGCACGGGTCCCTCCCTTCCAGCGAGCCTTTGGTCCCATACGGTGCACAGCACCTCGTCATCTCCGACACGCCCACCGATCACATTGTCATCTATGCAAACTTCCCCATCCCCAGTAGCATCCTCGCTCTCGAATCTCAGTCAGCAGTATTACATTTCAAACAGAAACCCACCGCGAGTGTGTAAGCAGTGGATTCGAATATTTAAAAAAAATTTTTTTTTGATTTATACGTCGAGAAAAAAATAGATACCTTTGAAAGTACACAAATGATGAGAAAAGAATAAACCACAGGAGAAAAAACAGCACAGCAACTAGCACAACGCCATCAACGCCTTCAGGGTCGAGATGCACTGATTCATCAGCTCGGGCTGGAACGTCGCGAGCACCATGACCTCGACAGAGTTTCGGAAGCCAATGACAATGTTGTTCTCCTTGGGGTTGTCCTCCTTGTGCTTGACAAAGACGACGCCATCAATGCCAAAGGTGGAGACGACCTCGTTACTCTTGAGGAGCTTGACTGTCTTTCCAAAGATCTGTTTTACATATTATTCATTAAATGCACAATCAAAATAATTTCTAACCATCACCTGCAGAGTGTGGCCTTCCCAGACGCCGAGCTTGTCGGCACGCTGGACAGTGACCTGGTAGTCGGGTTTCTCCGCCGCAGCCTTCTGTGCCTCCGCCGCAGCCTTTTCGGCGTTCTCGTCGTTCTCGATTTCGCGATAATAGGCTTCTTTCTCGTCGCTGAAGTTTCTTGTTAGTTTGATGCAGCATTATTTTTTATTTTTTTGCAAGCGTACGGGTGCTCTTGAAAGTACTTGACCACGTTTTCGTGGGCAATGAGCTTCTTTCGGAGGGCGACGGTCCTCGTGTTGTCGAGGATCTCCCTCACGCTCACCTGCGGGCTACAAAATTTTCCTTTTTCATTTAGCGTCTCCGTTCTTTGCAGCAATAACTAGCTCACCTCTTGGTCTTTTTTGCGGGCGAGCTCCGTATGGGCGAGAGCAGCTATCGAAAAAGAAAAAAAAAAAAGGCATGGATTAATTGCGTTGGGACGTGAAATCACGGCTTACCGTGCGCGCAAGCAGTTTTGCTGTACGTGGTGTACTCATTGTTGGCGTCTGTCTTTTTTTTTTTTGGTATGCCGGTGTGAGCGCCCTGCGGAGGAAGAGGAGGGAGGAGAGGGTTAGGCGCTGTGTTAAGGCGGTGCAAAGAAGAAGACTTTGAAACTGAGAAATGTAACGGTTGTTTGGCCAACTAACAGTTACAACTGACTTAAAACATTCCAACAACTGTTCAACGGCCGATGTACACCGGCTTGCGCTTATCCTTGAAGGCTTGGAGGCCTGAAGCATGGAGAAATTGTAAACATTGCAAAGAGACAGCGTCAAAAAAAAAAAAAAAAAAAAGCTACCTTCCAGGCGGTCCTTTGTAGGAATAACTTGAGCGTAGCATTGCTGTTCGATGATCATGCCACTGGCCCTACATACGAGTTATAAGAAAGAGAAGATCATTCGCGGTAATTACTTGTCTACTTCAGCACCTTGGCTGATTGCTATTTTTGCCATGCGAAGAGCGACCGGACCTAATTTTTGGGGTAAAAAAATAAAGCATTCGCTCATTTATCAGTTCAACATACCCTGGGGCAAGATCTTGCGTGCAAGGTCGAGTGCATCGGCGTAGGCGCTCTCCTTGGCGACAAAATCAACCAGTCCTTTTTGGAATATTAATATTTTATTTTTTCGGATAATACCGATTTGACGAGCGTCCTCGGCGTTGAGCTCCTTTCCAGTGTATATGAGCATCTTGGCCTGTGAAATACCGACGATTCGGCTAATCCGCTGAGTGCCTCCAGCGCTGTCACACACACACACATAGAGAAAAGAAATCAAACTCAATAATAAAAATTATCACCAACTTACCCAGGGATGATGGCCAGCTTTGTCTCGGGCAAACCGAGACGCGCCAGAGGCCCTGCGCCACGAAGGTCACATGCCATGGCGAGCTCAAGGCCGCCCCCGAGGGCCGCACCATCGACAGCAGCGATGGTCGGCATTGGCAAGGATTCGAGGTCGGAGAACGCCGATCGGAGTCCGTGGACGAATCCAGAGACCTCTGCTTCGGGCATAAGCGCACGCTCCTTGAGGTCAGCACCGGCGCAAAATACACGCTCGACCGTGCTATTGACGACGACAACGCGGACAGAGCTAGGATGCAAGTAATAATTATTACAGTCGTGCAAAAAAACTACCGGCCACACACTTGTCGAATCGCAGCTCTGTCAACGCTGATCGAAACTCTTCGAGCATCTGCTTGCCGAGCGCATTCTTGGTTGCGGGGCGGTTGAGCGTGAGAACGGCGATGCCTAAATTGACAGAATCAGCGATGTGAGGGGAAAAAAAAAAAGAAAGAGTGTCGAACCATTGTCGTCGCCCGCCAAGCGAGAAACAAAGCATTCTTTGGCGCTGGTGGCGAGTCTTGCGGCCGATGAGAACGCTCGCTGATGAGCACAATTGCAATTGAGACGCAAGCACTGCATCACCTCTTGTACCACGTGGCTCGCGAGCATTTTCGAAACTCTGTGCCTACTGGTTCAGTTTTCTGTCCGAGGCCGTTGTGATTCGCAGGGATGGACGTGGACGTTTACGCTGTCCAGGGGCGTCAGCCAGAGATCAAGACGTACGATTCGATGGCAGCGTTCGCCTTTTCCATCAATTGTACGTCTCGTCGCTGGCTTTTAAGTTTTTTGTGGGGTAACGATGCAAAAAATAGACATCATTGGCGTCGGTGTTCTCGCGGTGCCGTACGCATTCTGGCAGGCGGGGTGGCTGCTCAGTCTCATCACCCTCGCCTTGGTGAGCATCGTGTCCTATGTGACGATGGTGTGGATGATCGAGGTACACGCAAAGGACGATGACATCAGCTCACTTATGTGCGCGCAGGTTATGGCCCGCATGGAGGGGCTAAAGTCGCTCACAGGAGCCGGGATCGAGGAGGAGGATGAGCCTCTGGTTGCCAACTCGTCTTATGGTGTACGTTGGTGGCGCGCGGCAACATTTCCGTTCTCACGTAACCATAGGCAATTTCATCGCAAGAGCGGCTTATGATCACGTTCCGCAAGTTTGAGGTGAACGAGCTCTGCCGCTTCTTCCTCGGGCCTGTATGGCAACGTGGCTACGAGATCTCTGTGTTTGCCTATCTCTTTGGCTGTCTATGGGGCTTTACGTCCAACTTTGGCACGTCTGCGGCCTCGATCATCCCTTTACTCCACACAAACGGGACTTGGTACGTCTGCTGTAAAGAGGAACCAAATAATCCTGACCGCCCTTCTTGAAAATATTAGCGAATTCTACCCAACATACAACGACATCAACTGCTATTATTCGCTACAGATCCTGATTGCCATCTTTGCTTGCATCGTCATACCAATCTCGCTGATGGACTTGTCTGAGCAGACACTCATCCAAATTGTCCTGTGTGCCTATCGTTTCATCGCCATTTTCGCGATGATTGTCGCCGTCCTCGCCGTCATGTTCCAGGAGCCTTACGAGAACTGCTCCACAGTACGTATTTTATTTATGAAGAAATTTACAAAGTGCCATTCATTGCAGAAAACGGAACCACCGTACATTGCGGATGGCTTTTCAAACAGCTTCAATTTTGCTGGTTTTGGGACTGTCTTTAGTACGTGCGTCTTTGCTCAGCTCACTCACCACTCCATCCCCGGCATTGTCCAGCCTGTGCGCAACAAGACAAAGCTGTAATGAAAATGGAAAAAAATTTTTTCCCCTTAAAAAAATCAACTTTACATAAAGCCGCGAGATCTTCATGGGCTCGCTCGGTGTCACCTTTGTCATCTACTCTATCATGGGAACCGTCTTGGCCATGTTTTTCGGTGGCGGAGTCCAGAGCCTGGTGACACTCAATTTTTTCACGAGCGAGTCTGGGTACGATGCAAAAGCGTGTTTTTTTTTTTCTTACTATTAAAAATATTTTTTTTAATTACGTAGCCTCGGCGTCGGGGAATACATCATTCGTTACTTAATTGTCCTTTTGCCCATCTTTCTGGCCATCAGTGCGTTCCCCATCACGGGCGTCACCCTTGGCAACAATCTCTACGTCGCCCTGCCTTCAAAATGGACGGACGACTACACCAACACGCGTGTCCGACTCATTTGCCGACTGGTGGCTGTCATCCCCCCGATCATCCTTGGCACCTTCATCTACGATCTGTCCTTGGTCGTGTCGATCACTGGCCTCTTTGGTGCGGAACGATTTGTTTATTTGAAAATTTATCAAATAATACAGGCGTCTTTATCGCCTTCCTTTTCCCGGCGCTCCTGCAGTACGTGTCAACCAAGCGCGTTCGTGACGATCTGTCGGAGGACGTGAAGACGCCGTACACGACCTGGTACAGCACCACTCCCTTTGTCATTGCCGTCTTCATTTTTGGCCTTGTGGCCCTGGCCCTGATGCTCGCCGTCCTCATTAGTCCGAATGTCTTTGGCGAGGTGCCCGTGTCCGCATGCGATGTCAGGCTGTAAACTCAGTGCACAACTGCTGCGAAATTAAGTCAATGCATTCAGTGCAAAGTCAAGTGAAACTGAGAGTGCACTTTGATTTTTACCATGTCGTCTGACCCTCCAGCCGACCCCGACGAGGACGCAGCGCAAACATGGGAACGCTCCAGCACCCTCGTCATGGGGCTTGGCGCCGCGCTGAACAACTTTAGACGCACTGTGCCTGGCGCAACAGACACAGTCGTGGCCAGGCTCAAGAAACGCAACGTGGCGGAGGCGTCGCAGGTGGCCGTCCTTGCCTCGTGGCTCATCAACGCGTATCTCATGTGGCTGCGCGAGG
>Ga0302226_10002172_pt1 | contig 14085 bp, 15 predicted proteins | sample II_Palsa_E3_3_FD_193524 | JGI IMG/M metagenome (GOLD analysis project Ga0302226, IMG submission 193524) | Peat permafrost microbial communities from Stordalen Mire near Abisko, Sweden - II_Palsa_E3_3 | ecosystem: Environmental > Terrestrial > Soil > Palsa > Peat permafrost | place: Sweden...
ATCGACCTCGAGTGCGGTTCGACCACGAATAATCTCGAACGTCAGCAACAAGTTGCGTTCTCCAACACCATCTTCGTGATCAGCACGCGCCTGATGACCAAGAAGGATTCGGGAATCAAGGACTTCGCCGACCTGAAGGGCAAGACCGTTGTGACGACCGCTGGAACCACGTCCGAGCGCCTGCTTCGCAAGATGAACCAGGATAAGAGCATGGGCATGAACATCATCAGCGCGAAGGATCACGGCGACTCGTTTTTGACGTTGTCGACGGGACGCGCCGTTGCGTTCATGATGGACGACGCGTTGCTGGCCGGCGAACGTGCGAAGTCGAGCAACCCGCAGGATTTCGTGATTGTCGGTACGCCGCAATCGCGTGAAGCTTATGGCTGCATGCTGCGCAAGAACGATCCGGAGTTCAAGAAGGTAGTCGATGACGCCATCGCCAAGGTAGAAACCTCAGGTGAAGGCGACAAGATCTACAAGAAGTGGTTTGAAAGTCCGATTCCGCCGAAGGGTCTTAACCTGAACTTCCCGGAAAGCGATGACATGAAGGCGCTTTTCAAGAACCCGAACGACAAGGCAATCGATTAATTTCGGTTCTGCTTGATTGATGGAAACGGAAGGAGCGCTGCTTCTTCCGTTTTCTTTTGGAGGGAGTCCATGTCCTACCACTGGAATTGGGGAGTTTTCCTAAGCCCCGTCTCGACCGGCGAGCCGACAACCTATCTCGGCTGGCTCATTTCCGGTTTCTGGGTGACCGTTACCGTGTCGCTCGCGTCATGGATCGTGGCGCTCGTGGTCGGCTCGTTGTTCGGCATTTTGCGTACCGTGCCCAACAGGAAGCTAGCCGCCATCGGCACCGGTTATGTCGCCATCTTTCGCAATATCCCGCTGCTCGTGCAGTTCTTCATCTGGTACCTCGTGATACCGGAGTTGCTGCCCGTTTCCATCGGCAACTGGTTCAAGCAGCTGCCCCCGAACGTGCAGTTCTATTCGTCATCCATCATCTGCCTCGGGTTGTTTACCGGAGCACGCGTGTGCGAGCAAGTGCGCTCAGGCATTGCGGCCTTGCCGCGCGGACAGCGTGCCGCCGGACTCGCCATGGGCTTCACCGAATGGCAGACGTATCGGTACATCCTGATGCCGGTTGCGTACCGGATCATCGTGCCGCCGCTTACGTCGGAATTTTTGAACGTCTTCAAGAACTCGGCGGTGGCATCGACCATCGGGTTGCTCGAATTGTCGGCACAGGCGCGACAGCTTGTGGATTACACCGCGCAGTCGTATGAGTCGTTTATCGCCGTGACGCTTGCCTACATGCTGATCAATCTGATCGTCATGCAACTGATGAAAGTGGTCGAAGCCAAGACTCGGCTGCCCGGCTACATTGGAGGCAAGTGATGCATCATTTCAATTGGAGCAGTGTGCTGGGCTCGCTGCCCACGCTCTGGACCGGCGCCATCATCACCTTCAAGATCACGGTGCTCGCGCTCGTGTTCGGGATTCTCTGGGGCACCGTGCTCGCGCTGCTGCGCCTCTCGGGCATCAAGCCGCTCGAATGGTTCGCGAAGGGGTACGTCACGCTGTTTCGTTCCATCCCGCTCGTGATGGTGCTGCTGTGGTTCTTTTTGATCGTGCCGCAATTCCTGCAGAATGTGCTGGGGTTATCGCCGGAAATCGATATCCGCTTAGCCTCCGCCATGGTCGCGTTCTCGCTGTTTGAGGCCGCGTATTATTCGGAGATTATTCGTGCAGGGATTCAGGCGGTGTCGCGCGGGCAGGTGAACGCGGCGTTCGCGCTGGGCATGACGTACACGCAATCGATGAAGCTGATCGTGCTGCCGCAGGCGTTTCGCGCCATGGTGCCGCTGCTGCTCACGCAGGCTATCGTGTTGTTCCAGGATACATCGCTGGTGTACGTGATCAGCCTCGCGGACTTTTTCCGCACAGCAACGAATGTGGGCGATCGCGACGGTACGACCGTCGAAATGGTGCTGTTCGCCGGCGCCTGTTATTTCGTGGTGTGCCTGGTCGCATCGGGTCTTGTCAAAAGTCTTCAGAAAAAGGTCGCTCGATGATCTCACTCAAGAATGTTTCGAAGTGGTATGGCCCGTTTCAAGTGCTCACCGATTGCACGACGGAAGTCAAAAAGGGCGAAGTTGTGGTCGTGTGCGGTCCTTCGGGCTCGGGCAAGTCGACGCTGATCAAAACCGTGAACGGACTCGAGCCGTTCCAGAAGGGCGAGATCACGATCAACGGGCAATCGATCGGCGACAAGAAAACCAACCTGTCGAAGCTGCGTTCGAAGGTCGGCATGGTGTTCCAGCACTTCGAACTGTTCCCGCATCTGACGATCGTGCAGAACCTGACGCTGGCGCAGATCAAGGTGCTGGGGCGCTCGAAGGACGAAGCGACAGCCAAGGGATTGAAGCTGCTGGAGCGCGTAGGTTTAAGCGCTCACGCCGATAAATTCCCCGGCCAGCTTTCGGGCGGGCAGCAGCAGCGGGTGGCGATTGCGCGGGCGTTATCGATGGATCCGATCGCCATGCTCTTCGATGAACCCACGTCCGCGCTCGATCCGGAAATGATCAACGAAGTGCTCGACGTGATGGTTGAGCTCGCGCAAGAAGGCATGACCATGATGTGCGTGACGCACGAAATGGGCTTTGCGAAGAAGGTCGCGCATCGCGTGATCTTCATGGACAAGGGCTTGATCGTGGAAGACGACAAGAAGGACGCGTTCTTCGAGAACCCGAAGTCGGATCGGGCCAAGGACTTCTTGGCGAAGATCCTGCATTGATTGCGCATGCGGGTCAGGCTGCTTTGGCTAACGCCGATCAGCCTGGTGCGTTCGTTCAATTGTTTTCAAAGAAGCATGCGACGTAAAAATGGCCGTTCCGCGTGAGCTGGAACGGCCATTTTTGAATTTGGGTGTTGTCCAGCGCTAGTGGCTGATCGAAGCTGCTTTCGTGTTGTCCTGTGTCACTGCATCGGGTGCATTTTTCTTCAGCGATTCAATCCCGGCATCCCTGGCCGCCGCGCTGCTGTAAGCCTCGCTCACGCCAATAATCTCGTGATTGCCGGCCTTCAGATTGAAATAGGGCGCGCCGCTTTTATCCGTCTTGCGCTCGTAGCGTTCGTCGATCAGCGCATTCGCCTTGACCGATGCAATGCCATGTTCGGCCGATGCTCGCGTCACATACGTCTCGCTCTTGAGGATCGGTTCGCCGTTAGCTGCCCGCAGGTTGAAATAGAACTGGCCGTTACGGGCACGGTCGATGACGAATGTTCCTGACATTGCATAAGCTCCCTGGGTAGTGGAACAAGCGTGAGTTCAGGTGATTCTTCGGCCGCGAAACTACGTCAAACTACGCCTAAATTACTCTATCCCGAGTTCGGTCTCCACATCCGCCGTTGTCTCGATAGTCTCAACACGCAGCACCGACTCAACGCAAACCTTGCACAAGGGTTCGCGCGCTTTCTCCGCGACGTCCGCCGGCACAGGGACGTTGACCGTCCTGAGCAATGCGCCGTGCTGGAACAACGCCAGGTCGCCCGGTTCGAAACGCGTCCAGATTTCGTCGTCGGTGAGTGGCGAAGTGGCGATCACCGCAACGCGATCTTCCGGCGTGGTGTATTTCGCGAAATCGATCGACATGTCCGCATCGATCAAATGCGCGGTGGAGAACGGCCAACTGCGCACGAGGTAATACAGATGCGTAGAGCAATGCGTGAACAGCGCCTGGCCGTTCGACATCAGGAAATTGAATACGCCAAATTGTGTGATCTCGCGCGTCAGCTTTTCCAGCGCCGCGAACAGTTCGTCCAGCGGCGGCTGGCAGCCGGGGAATTCGCGTCGCAGGCCTTGCAGCAAGGCGCAGAATGCCAACTCGCTGTCCGTGGTGCCGACCGGCTGATATTGTCCGTTCAGGCAGGGCTTGAAATCTTTCAGGTCGCCGTTGTGCGCGAAGATCCAATGCCTTCCCCACAACTCGCGCATGAACGGATGGCAGTTCTCGAGCAGTATGTGACCTTGCGTGGCCTTGCGAATATGCGCGATCGTGTTTTTCGACTTGATCGGATAACGCTTCACCATTTCGGCGAGCGGTGAACTGGCCGACGACTGGTGATCGATGAAAAGGCGACACGCCTTGTCTTCAAAGAACGCAATGCCCCAGCCGTCCGCGTGATGGTCGGTAACGCCGCCACGCGCCGCGAAACCGGTGAACGAGAAAGTCACGTCCGTTGGTTCCGCGCAGTTCATTCCGAGAAGTTGGCACATTGCTGAGGCTGCAGACTGGGTGAATGGAGCTAACCGTTACAATACGGGTTGCCAAAGCATAGCACCGACGAAACCGCCAAAAAATCGCGGCTTTCGACCGCGAGGTGGCATCGTTGTGGAATTTCCACGGTATGGGCCAGCTTGCGGGAGAAAAACTGACCGATTGGGTTGGAAGCTTACGCTGGTAGCCCGATTAAGCACGCGGTCGCGGCGCTTGATTCACTGAGCCGGCTGGCCGATATTGATGGCGAAGCTGCGCCGCTTGCAGGTGCTTCGGTCTCGCTCATGTTCCCCGTGTGTGCTTATGCTTTTTGGTTTCGCGGCCGCTGCAATCCCTGCGTTTTCGTCATCCGATTATTTTCATCGCTATCACGCCAATGTCCGCCTCCACGCCTGCTTCTGCCTCGTCCGCCTCTTCCGTTGACTCCGTTACGCTCGCGCGTCCCGACGACTGGCATTTGCACCTGCGCGACGGCGCCGTGCTCGCCGCTGTCCTGCCGCACACGGCGCGGCAGTTCGGCCGGGCGATCATCATGCCGAATCTGCGGCCGCCCGTGACGACGACCGAGATGGCGGCGGCGTATCGCGAACGGATTCTGGCCGCGTTGCCGAAAGACGGCCCGGGTGCGCGTTTCGAGCCGCTGATGACGCTTTATCTCACCGACAACACGCCGCCCGACGAAATTCGTCTCGCTCGCGAAAGCGGTTTCGTTCACGGCGTAAAGCTTTATCCGGCCGGCGCAACGACCAACTCGGACGCCGGTGTCACGAGCATCGCGAAGTGCGCGAAGACGCTGGAGGCGATGCAAAAGCACGACCTGCCGCTGCTCGTGCATGGCGAAGTAACAGACCCGGCCATCGATATGTTCGATCGCGAGAAGGTGTTTATCGATCGGGTGATGACGCCATTGCGCCGTGACTTTCCCGCGCTGAAGGTCGTGTTCGAGCACATCACGACCAAGGACGCTGCCGACTACGTCCGCGATGCCGACGGCCCGACCGGCGCCACGCTGACCGCGCACCATCTGCTGTACAACCGCAATGCGCTGTTTGTCGGCGGAATCCGGCCGCATTACTACTGCTTGCCGGTGCTCAAGCGCGAGACGCATCGCGTGGCGCTGCTCGCGGCGGCTACATCGGGCAATCCACGCTTTTTCCTCGGCACGGACAGCGCGCCGCACGCGAAGGGACTGAAGGAGCACGCTTGCGGCTGCGCGGGTTGTTACACGGCGCTGCACGCGCTGGAGCTCTACACGCAAGCCTTCGATCAGGCCAACGCGCTCGATCGCCTCGAGGGCTTCGCGAGTTTTCACGGCGCGGATTTTTACGGTTTGCCGCGCTCGTCGGAGAGCGTCACGCTGCGTCGCGAGCCTTGGACGCTACCGGCGGAATTCATGGCGGGCGGTGATGAGATCGTGCCGCTGGGCGGCGGAGAATCGATTGGCTGGCGGATGGAGTGACGGTTGCCGGGGCACGCTTGGGTTGGTCCGAGCGTAAAACCCCGCGCCTCTCGAGCTGCTCGTATGTCCGACCGGGAAAATTCACTGAAGCCTGAAAACGCGGAAGCGGCATCGCCGCCAACCGATACCCTCGCGGCACAGCGCTTTATGGATATCGACTGGTCTTGTCCGTGGCTGGCGCCACTCGCCGAACGCGGCGAGCGCTGGCGCCAGGCCGCGCTCGATAGCTACTCAGCCTATCTTTCCACTCTTAACGCCGACGTACAGACCGACCCGCGCGTAACCGGACGCGGCGAGCCGCTGTCGTTCATTGCGCAGGACGAGTTGCCGGCGGGCGCGTCGTATGAAGGGCATATCGCCGAGACGGGTTGCGTGCCCACGCGCTACAACCTGCACGATTTCTTCAACGGCGCGATCTGGTTCCAGTATCCGCGTATCAAGGCGGCGCTGAACGCCCGGCAGGCTGAGGAAATCGATGCGCTCGGCATCGGTCCCATACGAGGCGCCACGCGCGACGCCCTGACACTCTTCGACGAAAACGCGGTCCTCTTCGCCTGCGCAGACGCGTCGCTCGCCGCTGCACTTCGAGCCTTCGACTGGCGCACGTTGCTCGTCGAACAACGCGCAGCCTGGGGCCTTCGATGCGAGGCGCGCATCTTCGGCCACGCGCTGCTGGAAAAGCTCGTTGCACCTTACAAGGCGTGCACGGGGCACGCCTGGATCGTGGATGTGGAGCCGGCCTATTTTTCCGCCACCGATACCGGGCGCCGCGCGATCCTCGACCATGCAGTGTCCGAACGGCTAAAGAGCGAAGCCATTTCCAGCCGATATTTCACGCCACTGCCGGTGCTGGGCGTGCCGGGCTGGTGGGCTGAGAACGAAGGCCCATCTTTCTACGATGACCCTCAGGTCTTCCGATCCGGCCGCCGGTCGCGGACCTAGCCGGTGTCGGGACCTGACGGCGAGGCTGCGGCACCCCTCATGCTAAAATCATCGTCGCAAAGTAGGCTAGGCAGTCGCGGCTGATCCGGTTTCGGCCGGAGAGGGCGAGGAAAGTCCGGACTCCACCAGGCAGGGTGATGGCTAACGGCCATCCGTGGCAACACGCGGAACAGGGCAACAGAAAGCAAACCGCCGATGGCCCCGGGCGCAAGTTCGGGGATCAGGTAAGGGTGAAACGGTGCGGTAAGAGCGCACCGCGGCTGCTGCAAGGCAGACCGGCAAGGTAACCTCCACCCGGAGCAATTCCAAGTAGGCAGGCGCGCATCTTCGAGATGCAGGACGGTGCCTCCGTCTCGTCTGCGGGTAGGAAGCTTGAGCGCGGCAGTAATGGCGCGACTAGAGGAATGACTGCTACGCGCGTCACGCTTTCGGGCGTGAGGCGTGCACAGAATCCGGCTTATCGGCCTGCTTTGTGAGATTCAAAAAGAAAGCCGGCGTCAGTGATGACGCCGGCTTTTTTTCTTCATTCCTTCTTCGATGCCCGGAATTCAGCTCGCGACGATATCGAACGAATGCGTCAATTCGGCCGTCTTCGCGAGCATGATCGACGCCGAGCAGTATTTGTCGTGAGAGAGGGTGATCGCGCGTTCGACCGTCGCGGGATTCAGGTTCTTGCCTGTCACCGTGAAGTGGAAGTGGATCTTCGTAAACACCTTCGGTTCTTCGCTTGCGCGCTCGGCCTTGAGCGTCACCGAACAACCCGCGACTTCCTGGCGGCTTTTCTTCAGGATCATGACGACGTCGTACGCGGTGCAGCCGCCCGTGCCGAGCAAGACCATTTCCATGGGCCGCGGCGAAAGATTGCGGCCGCCGCCTTCCGGTGCGCCGTCCATTGTGACCAGATGGCCGCTGCCTGTTTCCGCGGCAAACGCCATTCCGTCCTGTCCCATCCAGCTAACTTTGCATTCCATGAGAAAACTCCGGTGCCATAAGACACTTGTCTAATCGTGTCGATTGTAGCGTTTTAGCTGATTGTAGGAATCAACACGGTGCCTTCGTTTGCGCCAGCGGTGGGGTATTGGTGCACTGCGATACATAAGACAAATTCACGATTTCCCTACTGCCAATAAGGAGTTTTAACTGTAAATTGGTCCTGTGAGGTTTTTTAATTTTATATAAGTATCTGATTATAAATGGTAAGTTGATAAATTTCGTGTTTCTTGTGAATTTTGCATTATGAAACTCTATCCCATAATGCAAATTTACTTGCTTTGCACAAAAGCACTTCATATACTTGCTCCTGTCTCCTCCACCTCCTCCTAGGTGGATTCAGCCCGAGCCCAAGGCTCGGGCTTTTTTTCGTCTGCTTTAGCGTCGAATTCGGTCGCGGCGGGCCCGTCGTTCGCTCGCAAAATCTCTCCACAATGCGATCGTTCGGCGCTGAACCGGAGTGAATTTGCTTGGCCGATAGGCAAGTTTTGACTTCACATCAAAATTTCCCTTATAATTCAAAGTTCTCTATCCGCACCATGCCCGCGGACGAGAACCAGGGAGAGCCCGCACGCGCCTCGATGCGCACGAACATACAAGCGGGACAAAGCAGGGCAGATTTATTTTTTGGATCGATCATGAAGACGTTTTCCGCAAAAGCCCATGAGGTGACGCGTGAATGGTACGTGATTGACGCGACGGATAAGGTTCTCGGACGTGTCGCCAGTGAAGTGGCCGCCCGACTTCGCGGCAAGCACAAACCCGAGTTCACCCCGCACGTCGACACTGGCGATTTCATCGTCATCATCAACGCCAGCAAGTTGCGCGTCACGGGCAACAAGGGTACTGACAAGAAGTACTACCGTCACTCGGGCTATCCGGGCGGCATCTACGAAACGACGTTCAACAAGATGCAAGAACGCTTCCCGGGCCGTGCGTTCGAGAAGGCCGTTAAGGGCATGTTGCCGAAAGGTCCGCTCGGCTACGCGATGATCAAGAAGCTCAAGGTCTACGCTGGCGCAACGCATCCGCATACGGCTCAACAGCCTAAAGCGCTCGAGATCTAAAGGGAGCCCATATGATCGGTAATTGGAATTACGGTACGGGTCGCCGCAAGAGCGCCACTGCCCGCGTGTTCATCAAGTCCGGCACGGGTCAGATCATCGTCAATGGCAAGCCCATTGCTGATTATTTCTCGCGCGAAACGTCGCTGATGATCGTGCGCCAGCCGCTCGAACTGACGAGCCACGCCACCACGTTCGACATCAAAGTCAACGTGAACGGCGGCGGCGAAACGGGTCAGGCCGGTGCGGTTCGCCACGGCATCACCCGCGCGCTGATGGACTACGACGCAACGCTGAAGCCCACGCTGTCACAAGCTGGCTTCGTTACCCGCGATGCTCGTGAAGTTGAACGTAAGAAGGTTGGTTTCCACAAGGCACGTCGCAGGAAACAATTCTCGAAGCGTTAAGCTGTTTGGCGGTTTCGTCGTTGTTACGGCGAAATGGCTCGAAAAGCCGCCTGCGTGTATGCGCTGGCGGCTTTTTTTGTGGCTAGTCGCCACGGATCGCGGCAGTCTTTCAGCGACGTCCCAAGCAGCCGCGGCAATTTCGGGATAGTGTGAAGCGATAGCCTATTGATTACATGGGCTTCCAGCACGATATTGAGATCAGCCCTACAATAGGCACTAGAAGCTTTTTTGGAGAGTTCGAATGAACGCTGTCACCGACACCCCCACGACCGAAATGCCGTTGCCGTTTGTTTTCACCGACGCAGCAGCCGACAAGGTCAAGCAACTGATCGACGAAGAAGGCAATCCGGAACTGAAGCTGCGCGTGTTCGTGCAGGGCGGCGGCTGTTCGGGTTTCCAGTATGGCTTCACGTTCGACGAAGCCATCAACGAAGACGACACCGTGATGGACAAAGCGGGCGTCCAACTCCTGATCGATTCGATGAGCTATCAGTACCTGGTTGGCGCTGAGATCGATTACAAAGATGATTTGAACGGCGCGCAGTTTGTGATCAAGAATCCGAACGCGACCAGCACCTGCGGTTGCGGATCGTCGTTTTCGGCGTGATTCTGATTAGCTGATTAGATTACGCGGCATCATGCAGATGTGGAACGGAGCCTTCGGGCTCCGTTTTTGTTTTGTGCGTGCGTTCGGTTGGACGTGTGCTTCAGATGAAAAACTGAGGCTATGACCCACGGATCAGGTTTTCGTCGATACGCTTGAGAGAGCCATCAGCTTCTCTTTGCGCCGATAGCCTCTTCACGAATAACGGGTGGTTAGCCGCAGGGTGGCCTCAACGCGGATAAATCGCCCCTAAAACTCGTTCCCCGGCGGCGCCTGTTACCGCCGATACGTTGCCCGGCTTACGGGCCACACAGCGCATCGCAAGCCAGGCAAACGCCAATGCCTCGACCTGCTGCGGTGGCACGCCGAGCGCTTCAGTGGTCATCACGGGAACGCCGGACACGCCGCTCTCCCCAAGCGCCTGCTGGATCGCCTGCATCAGCACCGGATTACGTGCGCCGCCGCCGCACACATAGACTGCGCGGCAGTCGGAAGCATGCCGCTCGATTTCTCTTGCAACGGTGATGGCGGTCAGTGCGACAAGCGTGGCCTGCACATCTTCGGGCGATATCTTTTCAAAACCGATGAGCTTGGCGTCGAGCCACGCAGGGTTGAACAGATCTCGACCGGTGCTTTTAGGCGGCTGCTGTTCGAAGAACGGTTCGTTGAGTAGCGTGTTCAGCAGCGGCCGGTGGACCTGGCCCTGTGCGGCGAAATGACCGCCTTCGTCGAAGGGGCGTTTCAGATGCCGGTGCGCCCATTCGTCCAGCAATGCGTTCGCGGGTCCGCAATCGAAGCCGTGGACGCTGCCGTTAGCCGAGAGGATGGTGATGTTGCTGATCCCGCCCAGGTTGCAAACCACGCGCGTCTCGTCCTTGCTGCCGAAAATGGTCGCGTGAAACGCCGGGACGAGCGGCGCGCCCTGACCGCCAGCGGCGACGTCACGGCTACGGAAGTCGGCAACGATGTCGATGTTGGTCATTTCTGCGAGCAACGCAGGATTGTTGATTTGCCGCGTGTAGCCCTTTTCCGGCCGATGCCGCACCGTCTGCCCGTGTACGCCGATCGCACGCACTTTCGCGGACGAGTAGCCGCTCATGCTCGCCAGTTCGTGACAGCACACGGCGTAGCGCGTGGCCAGCGCATTCGCGGCAAGCGCTTCGCGTTCCAGTTCGTTGTCGCCGGCGGCCTGGAGGGCGAAAAGCGCGTCGCGCAGGCCTTGCGAGAACCCCACGTGAGCCTCGCCGAGCACAACGGGCGGCTTGCCGGCGGTGAACTGGACGGCAATACCGTCCACGCCATCCATGCTCGTGCCCGACATCAGCCCAAAGTACACGCCGTCCGCCATGTCACCTGCTTCCATTGCCTCGGTCCGTCGCGCCACGTTGCTCTCCTGTTCGATGCGGGTTCACCGATGATGCTGTTCGAGCAATCATCGATGCAATTCTTACGGCCAAAGCGGCCGCGATGGACCGATTATCCACGCATCGATGCCGCTCGTTAAGCCGCTGGCCATTCGGCCATGTTTCGCGCTCCGATTCCAGAGCCGCGGCGTTCGAAACATGGCCGAACGGTCAACACACGGCCCACATGCGGGGAAAACGGGGCGAAGGCAGACGACATCACGTAAAATCCGTTGCCTGAACAAGCGGATGCCGCACGATTTTCCGTGTTCGAACGCGACCGTGTCCGAATCCGGAAACAGCGGCTGTTGCCCGATCGGCGCTTGTTAGCGCCCCGAATAAATCACCAGAAAAAGTTGCAAGTATGACCACTGAACCGAACGACTCTCCGGCTTTGGCTGCGAAAACCTTGCCCCTCACCGACGAAGTGCAGGCCGCGCTTGCCATCGCGAAACGGGGTTGTGACGAGTTGCTGATCGAAGCCGAGTTCGCACAGAAGCTCGCTCGCAGCGCCGCGAGCGGCAAGCCCCTGCGCATCAAGCTTGGCCTCGACCCGACCGCGCCTGATATTCATATTGGCCATACGGTTGTCCTGAACAAGATGCGTCAGTTGCAGGATCTTGGCCATACGGTGATCTTCCTGATTGGCGACTTCACTTCGCTGATCGGGGACCCGTCGGGGCGTAACGCCACGCGCCCGCCGTTGACGCGCGAGCAGATCGAGTCGAACGCGAAGACCTATTTCGAGCAGGCCGCGCTCGTGCTGGATCGTGAGAAGACCGAGATGCGCTACAACAGCGAGTGGTCCATGCCGCTCGGCGCTGACGGCATGATCAAGCTTGCGTCGCGTTACACCGTCGCGCGGATTCTTGAGCGCGAGGATTTCACTAAGCGTTACCAGGGCGGCATGCCCATCTCGATTCACGAGTTGCTGTACCCGCTCATGCAAGGTTACGACTCGGTTGCGCTGAACGCCGATCTCGAGCTCGGCGGCACGGACCAGAAGTTCAATCTGCTGGTTGGCCGCGAATTGCAAAAGCAATACGGCCAGGAGCAGCAATGCATCTTGACCATGCCGCTGCTGGAAGGGCTGGATGGTGTCGAGAAGATGTCGAAGTCGAAGCACAACTACATCGGCATTAGCGAGAAGCCCTCAGACATGTTCGGCAAGTTGATGAGCATCTCCGACACGCTCATGTGGCGCTACTTCGAGTTGCTGTCGTTTAGAAGTATCGAAGAGATTGCGCGTTTCAAGAGCGAAGCCGAGGGTGGTCGTAACCCGCGCGATTTCAAGGTGCTGCTGGGGCAGGAGATCGTCGCGCGGTTCCATTCACCGGCTGACGCGGAACGGGCGCTGGAAGACTTCAACCATCGTGCGAAGGGCGGCGTGCCGGACGAGATTCCGTCGGTGACGCTCAGCGGCGCACCACTCGCCATCGGGCAACTGTTGAAGCAAGCCGGACTGGTGCCTTCGACCAGCGAGGCACTGCGCAATATCGAGCAGGGTGGCGTGAAGATCGACGGCGCGACGGTGTCGGACAAGAGCTTGAAGATCGAGGCGGGTGAGTTCGTGGTGCAGGTCGGCAAGCGCCGCTTCGCGCGCGTCACGCTGGTAGCGTAAGCGCGTGATCGCTCTCATTCAGCGAGTCTTGCGGGCAGACGTGCGTGTGGGCGGCCGTGTGACGGGGGCGATCGATGCCGGCTTGCTGGCGCTCGTGTGCGCGGAGCGTGGCGACACCCAGGCCATAGCGGACAAGCTGTTGGCGAAGATGCTGGCGTATCGTGTTTTTAGCGATGCCGCCGGCAAGATGAATCTGCCAGTGCGGGATATAGACGGCGCCGGGCGCGCGGGCGGCGTGCTGCTGGTGTCGCAGTTCACCCTCGCCGCCGATACCTCCAGCGGGCTGCGGCCAAGCTTCACACCGGCTGCGCCGCCAGAGGAAGGCCGAAGGTTGTTTGATTACTTCGTTGCGCAGGCGCGCGCCACGCATCCCATTGTTGAGACGGGCGAATTCGGCGCGGACATGCAGGTGTCGTTGGTCAACGACGGGCCGGTCACGTTCTGGCTGCAAGTACGTTCCTGAGAAGTCCCCGGGACGTCCCCCGAGTTTTGTTACTGCACCCGTCGTTTTGGGGCGCATCTTCCGGAATTTCACGCATCTTATGACCACGCAAGTCCTCTTCATCAGGCACGGCGAAACCGACTGGAATCGCATCAAGCGGATTCAGGGGCACATTGATATTCCGCTGGCTGCGAGTGGCGTGGTGCAAGCAGGGCAGCTTGCGCAGCGTCTCTTGCAAGAGTCGAAGGCCGGCGCCCGACTCGATGCGGTGTATTGCAGCGATCTGATGCGGGCTCAGCAAACAGCCAAACCGTTTGCCGACGCGCTTGGTTTGACGCTGAACCTGAACGAAGGTTTGCGTGAGCGTTTGTACGGTGACTTTCAAGGTCACAGCGGTGACGAGATCCGCGCGAAGTATCCCTCCGAATACGCGGACTGGCAGAGCCATAATCCCGAGTTCGCGCCGCCTGCCGGTGAATCGCAACGAGCATTCTCACAACGTGTGCTGAGCGCTGTGGAGCCGATCGTGGCCGCGCATCCGAATGGACGTATTGCGGTCGTCGCTCACGGGGGCGTGCTGGACTGTATTTATCGGTTCGTACGTGGATTGCCGCTCGACGTGCCGCGTGACTGGCCGCTGCTGAATTCCAGCATTAACGTGGTGGACTTTGAGAACGGTCAAACGAAGGTTGTATCTTGGGGCGATGTCGCGCATCTTTCTTCCCCCGGAAGTGACGACGACCTCAAGGAAGTCCCGCACTAATCAGACTTCATCGCGGCGCGGCGCCGTTCGCAAGCTTCGACCGCAGACGCTTAACTGACTGGCCGGCAAAACCGGATAAGTCGCCAGGGCGCGGCCTTGCTTGATCG
>Ga0302226_10002177_pt1 | contig 14066 bp, 9 predicted proteins | sample II_Palsa_E3_3_FD_193524 | JGI IMG/M metagenome (GOLD analysis project Ga0302226, IMG submission 193524) | Peat permafrost microbial communities from Stordalen Mire near Abisko, Sweden - II_Palsa_E3_3 | ecosystem: Environmental > Terrestrial > Soil > Palsa > Peat permafrost | place: Sweden...
GAGGCCTACGGCGTGCCCGTGCTCGGCGGGCATACCCAGCTCGGGGTGCCCGCCGCGCTGTCGGTCACCGCGCTCGGCCGGGTGCCCGGCGGGCCGGCCGCTCAGCCTGTGCCCGGCGGCGGCGGCCGGCCGGGACACGAAGTGCGGCTGACCGTGGACCTCGGCGGCCAGTGGCGGCCCGGCTACACCGGGCGGCAGTGGGACTCCACGTCGCACCGCTCCCCCGCCGAGCTGCGCGCTATGGTGCGCTGCCTGGCCGGTGCGGTGGCCGGCGCAGGGGCAGATTCCGGGCCCGGGCCCGGGCCCGGGTCCGGGTCCGGGTCCGGGTCCGCCGGCAAGGCTGAGCCCAGCGCGGCGGCGGTGGGGGCCAAACGGCGCGCGTCCGGCTCCGGTGAGCGCTGCGCCGGGTCCGCGGGTGCCCGGCCCGGTGGGCGCTGGGCCGGTGGGTCCTGGGCCGGTGGGTCCTGGGCCGGTGAGTGGGCCGTGGTGCCCTGGCCGGATGGTGCCTGGTCCGGCTGGCGGGTCGCTGGCTCCGGCGGAGGCAGCGGGCCCACTGGCAGTACCGGATCATGCGGCGCTGATGGTACTGAACGGGACCAGGCAGGAGCTGGCCGCACGCCGGATGGTGGCCCTTCGCCGGCATCGGCCGGGGCGGGACGTGGGCCGGGCTCGGGCTCGTAGGGGGCGGCCCCTGGCGGCTGCGGGGCGGGGCCCCACGGCGCGGCCGGCCGGCGAGGGGGCCGTCCCGGAGGACTGCTGACCGGTCCCGGCGGGCCGCCAACGCGGGCGAAGCCATCGGGTGGCGTGTCCTCCGCGTTTCTCACCGCTCCTGGCGCCCGTTCTCCCGGATCACGTGCTCCTGGGCTCGATGGGGTCCGAACTCATCGTGTACAGGGGCAGCGTAGAAGCCGGTGCCGCGGCGCAGGCCGTTCTCCGTCAAAACGGGCACCGCAACCGGATGTGATATGCGATACCCGCGGCCTGGCGCGGCCGCCGCCGCACCTTCTACAGCCAGGCCGTCAGCCGGCTTGTCCGCCATGCGCATGCCTCCCGGGCTTGTCGCTGGCAGTTTACCGGCGCGTCACAAGATCAATAGCCGCTGACCCGCCGCGTGCCCGGCTGATGGCGGACAGTATCCGGCCGACGGTACGAGGGGGCCTGTGCGGGGTAACTGATAGGTGATGGCTAGCTCACGGCCCCGGTAGGCAGGAGGCACGTTGTGGATACGCCTTTCATTCGCGTCGAGGACACCGGCGCGGTCGTGTCACTGACCGGCGAGGTAACGACCGTGGGGCGCGGCCGCTCGGTGGACGTGCGCCTCGATGACCCGAGCGTATCGCTGCTGCACGCGGAGATCGTCCGCCGAGGACCGTACGCCTACGTGGCTGACCTGGGATTATCACGTAACGGGACCCGGGTGAACGGACGGCCGGTGGGCCGCCGCGTGCTGGCGGACAGCGACGTGGTCGCGTTCGGCGCGGCCCGGTGCCGCGTCGTGGGCCTGCCGCGCGAGGACCTGCCCACCGAATCCGAACTGCGCCGTCCCGCCGTGCCCGAGCTGACCCGCCGCGAGCTGGACGTGCTAACCGCCCTGTGCCGGCCCGCGCTGTCCGACGATGCCTTCGTGGCCCCGGCCACCGCACGCGAGATCGCGGCCGACCTGGTCGTCACCGAGGCGGCGGTCAAGCAGCACCTGCTGCGCCTGTACCAGAAGTTCCGGATCGCCGGCGGCCTGAACCGGCGGATCCGGCTGGCCAACGAGGTGGTCGCGCTGGGCCTGGTCAGGCCCGCCGATCAGCTGTCCGGGGGGATCCTGCCCGAGGCGCGGCTGCCCGCCAACCAGGAGATCAGCGGCCGCTGCGACTAGGGGACCCCGCCCAGCCGGGACCGGCCCACGCCGAAGTGCGGCAGCGTGACGTGCGGCAGATGCAGCAGGCTGGTGACGTTGGGCAGATGGGGCAGCACCCCGCTGAGGGACGGCCAGTACAGCGAGGGCTGCGACGCCGCGGTAGCGACGGCCGCGATCGCCAGGCACGCCATGACCAGGGTCAGCACGGCTACCGGTCCCCTCGTCCGCGCCACGGCGCCGAAAATTCGGTTGAGCTGACGGCGTGGGGCGGCCGAGCCCGGGCCGAGCCCGTAGCAGGCCACGGCGGCACCTGCCGCGTAGCCACCGGCCATGGCCACCGAGCTCGTCGAGGTGAAGACGATCGTGCCTACGAACACGACCGCGGCGAACAAGGCCGCGACCGGAGCGAGCAGCACCAGGGTGAGCAGCGAGCGCGCGATGGCCCACGGGGCGGTCACCACGCCGACCAGGAAGTCGGCCGCGCTCGGACCGCGCACCGAGCGCCGCACGGTCAGCGCGCTCTGCGCCCGGTCGCCGGCCCGCAGCAGCGTGATGACGGCGAGCGCGCCGATTGTCCCGGCCACCGGCAGCATCACGCTCACCGCGATGGCGATCACCATCACGGCCGCGCCCACCAGCCCGGGCGGCCGGGCCCGCTCGGCGCTGCCGGCCTGCGGCGTGGCCGGAGCAGGTCGCGCCGGAGGCGTCTGGGCGCCCCGCGAGGGCGCAGGCCCGGTCCCATGCACGGCGCCGTACGGGGCCGCCGCGGCCGGGCGGACCTGGGCCTGGCCCGCTGGCTGGTACTGCACCGGCGGTAGCAGATCCGCGTACTCGGCGGGCCGGATGGGCGCGCGGGCCAGGGGCCCGCCCCGCCCAGCCCCGGCCGCGTTCAGGGTCCCGGCGCCGCCGTGACCGCCCGCACCGTAACCGGCGGCTCCACCGTAGGCGGCGGCTCCACCGTAGGCCGCGGCCTGGGCGCCGGGGGCCCCGTAGGCGACGGCGCCCCGGGGCGCCTGGGTCGTGGCGCCGCGCAGCACCGGGGGCCCGGAGGCCAGCCCGGGGGACGCGCACCGGGTGCCCAGCCACGCCGCGGTGGGCCGGCTGCGCGGGTCCCGGCTGAGCGCCGCCGACACCAGTTCGGCGAGCGGCCCGGGCACGCCCGCGATGTCGGCGTTGCCCTGCATGATGCGGTAGAAGATGGTCTCGAACGACCCGCTGCCGAACGGCGGCCGCCCGGTGGCGGCGAAGGCGATGGTGGCGCCCCAGGAGTGGACGTCGGACGCCTGGCTGCTGGGCTGGCCCTCGATGACCTCAGGGGCCAGGTAACCGGGGGTGCCCATGAACATCCCGGTCTGGGTGAGCTTCGTCGCGTCGCCGGTATGGGCGATGCCGAAGTCGATGACGACCGGATCGCTGTCGTGCAGCATGACGTTGCCCGGCTTCAGGTCGCGGTGCACGACCCCGGCCGCGTGCACGGCCACCAGCGCCTGGGCCAGCCCGCTGGCCAGCCGCTCGAGCGCCCAGGGGGGCAGCGGCCCATGCTGGCGGACCACGTCGTCCAGGGTGTGGCCCGGCACGTACCTGGTCACGATGTAGGGGAACTTGCCGGTCACGTCCGCGTCGAGCACCTCGGCGACGAACGGGCTATGGACCCGGCGCATCGCCTCGACCTCGCGGGCCAGGCGGCGGCGGGCGTTCGGCTCTTCGGCGACCCGGGAGTGCAGGACCTTGACCGCGACCATCCGGCGATCCCGGTCGCGGGCCAGGTAGACCGCTCCCATGCCACCTTCGCCGAGCCGCTCACGCAAGCGGTACGGCCCGAGCCTGTCCGGTATCCGGTCCTGTGCGGCCATCGTTTCACCAGACTACGGCGCCCGCGCAACATGCAGAAGCAAACGGGCATCTGCGCAGGCAGGCTGTCAGCGGCTCGGCAGAGGCTCGTCAGCCGCCAGCGACGAGCTTGCGCAGGGCCTGGGCCGCCTCGGCATTGCGCTCGGCGTGCGCGACGAGCGCGCTGGCCAGCGCGGCCGTCCACTCGTGCAGCGGCACCGGGGTCCGGGACAGCACCACGCCGCGGACCTCACGGCAGATCTCGGCGGCGGGCTGGCCGCGGCTGACGCTCAGGGTCATGACCTGGTCGCCCAGCCGCACGACGATTCCGGACACCTCGCCGGGGCGGCCGTGCATCCGGTCCGAGGCCGAGCGCTTGCGGTCGATGCTGACCGTGCCGGGCGGGAGCGCCTCGCTGAGTGACTCGGTGAGCACCTGGGCGTAGATGGCCACGTCGGCGCTGTCCGCCCGGAGCGCCGCGGTCACCAGGTCCAGGGAGGGAGCCTCTTCGGGTCCGGTCATGACTCACTGGCCACTGAAGGTCGCCTTGCCAGGGCCGTCCGCCAGGAAACTGCGCATCCCGGTCTGCTGGTCCTCGGTGCCGAACAGCCCCGTGAAGTGCAGCCGCTCGATCTCCAGGCCCGCGTCCAGGTCGCGCTCCAGGCCCTCGTCGATGGCCTGCTTGGCCGCGCGCAGGGCCAGCGGGGCCGCCGCGGTGTAGCGCCCCGCGATCTTCCGGGCTGTCTCGTAGACCTCACCGTCGGGCACCACCCGGTCGGCCAGGCCGATGCGCAGCGCCTCCTCCGCGCCGATGAAACGCCCGCTGAACACCAGATCCTTGGCCTTCGCCGGGCCGACGAGCCGGGGCAGCCGCTGGGTGCCGCCCGCGCCGGGGATGATGCCGAGCATGATCTCCGGCTGCCCGACCTTCGCGCCCTCACCCATGACCCGGAAGTCGGCGCAGAGCGCGAGCTCCAGGCCGCCGCCCAGCGCGTACCCGGTGATCGCCGCGATCACCGGCTTCGGGATCCGGGCCACGGCCTTGAAAGCGTCCTGGATGCTGGCCGACAACTCCATGATCCGGGCCGGGCTGGCGTCGGCCATCTCCTTGACGTCCGCGCCGGCGGCGAAGAGCTTCTCACCGCCGTAGAGGATGACGGCACGCACATCGGCGTCCGCGCCGGCCTGCACGGCCGCCGCGCCGATCTCGGTCTGCACCTGGCCGTTCAGAGCGTTCAGCGGCGGCCGGCCCAGCCGGATGGTCGCGATCCCCGCCTCGGTCTCGACGCGGACGAAGTCACCCATGACAGTCCTCCCAGCCTTCCGGGGAACAGCTCCCCTTCCGGGGAACAGCTTCTCAGCAGGATCGGGTCCCGCGGAAGCCGGCCCGGTGGCTCAGCGCAGATCGCCGTTGGTCATCCCGGCCGGCGCGTCCGGCGCGGTCACCAGGCCGAGCTCGGCCCGGCTGGCCAGCAGCGGGTGCAGCGGCAGGACCCGGACCGTGTAACCGAACGGGCCTGGCTGCGCGAGCTCAAGCCCGCCCGAGTAGCGCACGGGCCCCCTGTCCGATCCCGCACCGTCCGATCCCGCACCGTCCGATCCCGCACCGTCCGATCCCGCACTGTCCGATCCCGCACCGTCCGGCGCCGCACCGTCGGCGGCGTCCGGGGAGAGGGGCTGGTAGGAGGGCTCGACGATCTCGTCGTGCTCGTTGGCCCGGCCGTAGACCACCTCGACACTGACGTCATCCGGGGTGAGGTCGCCCAGCGCGACCACCGCGCGCACGGTGAGCGGCGTGCCGAGCTGCGGCTCGCCCGCGTCCGCTTCGACGTGCTCGATGTGCACCCGCGGCCAGGCGGTCTCGACCCGCCGCTTCCACGCGGCCAGCTCGCGGGCGGCACGGTAGCTCCCGCCGTCGGCCAGCGCCCGGGACGACCGGGTGGCGGGGGCGTACAGCGCGGTGACGTACTCGCGGACCATACGCTCCGCCGGCACGCGCGGGCCCAGCACCCGGAGCGTGTGCCGGATCTTCTCGACCCAGCCGTCCGGCACCCCGGCCGCGTCCTGGCGGTAGAACAGCGGCGCCACCGAGTTGCTGAGCAGGTCGTACAGCGCCGAGGCTTCCAGCTCGTCCCGGCGGCCCGGGTCCGGCACGCCGTCGGCGGAGGGGATCGCCCAGCCGTCGCCGCCGTCGTACCACTCGTCCCACCAGCCGTCGCGCACCGACAGGTTCAGCCCGCCGTTCAGCGCCGCCTTCATCCCCGAGGTCCCGCAGGCCTCGAGCGGGCGGAGCGGGTTGTTCAGCCAGACGTCGCAGCCGCGCACCAGCGAGCGCGCCATCTGGATGTCGTAGTCAGGCAGGAAGACGATCCGGTTCCGCACCCGCGGGTCGTCGGTGAACCGGACCATCTGCTGGATCAGCCGCTTGCCGCCCTCGTCGGCCGGGTGGGCCTTGCCGGCGATCACGATCTGGATCGGCTGGTTGGGGTCCAGCAGCAGCTCGGTAAGCCGGTCCGGATCGTGCAGCATGAGCGTGAGGCGCTTGTAGGACGGCACCCGGCGGGCGAAGCCGATCGTCAGCCGGTCCGGGTCCAGCACCTCGTCGATCCAGGTCAGCTCCGCTTCGCTGGCCCCGCGCTGGCGCCAGGAGGCCCGCAGCCGCTTCCGTGCGTCGGCGACCAGGCTGGAGCGCAACGTGCGGCGGGTGGCCCAGATCTGGTCCGCGGGCAGGTCCGCGACCCGGTTCCAGTCCCAGTTCCCGCCGTCCCTCAGCACCTCGGCACCCGGGTTGGCCAGCTCCAGTATCTCGGTCGCGACCCAGGTGGCCGGGTGCACGCCGTTGGTGATGGAGCCGATGGGGACCTCGGTCTCCTCGAACCCCGGCCACAGGCCGGAGAACATCTCGCGGCTCACCGCGCCGTGCAGCTTGCTGACGCCGTTCGCCCGCTGCGCGAGCCGCATGCCCATCACGGCCATGTTGAAGACGTGCGGGTCGCCGCCCGGGTAGGTCTCGGCACCGAGGGCGAGCACCCGGTCCACCGGCAGCGCCGGGTCCGCGGCCTCCTTGCTGAGGTACCGCTCGATGAGGTCGCGGGGAAACCGGTCGATCCCGGCCGGGACGGGAGTGTGCGTGGTGAACACGGTGCCCGCGCGGCACGCCTCGAGCGCCTCATCGAAGCTGAGACCCTGGTCGGCGTAGGTGCGGATGCGCTCCAGGCCGAGGAAGCCGGCGTGCCCCTCGTTGGTGTGGAACACGTCGGGCTCCGGGTGCCCGGTGATCGCGCAGAACGCGCGCACGGCCCGCATGCCGCCGATCCCCAGCAGCAGTTCCTGCCGGAGCCGGTGCTCGGTGCCCCCGCCGTACAGCCGGTCGGTGACCTCCTGCAGGGCCGGCTCGTTGTCCTCCCAGTAGGAGTCGAGCAGCAGCAGCGGCACCCGGCCGACCCGCGCCAGCCAGACCCGGGCGGACAGCACGTGGCGTTCGGCCATGGTGACGGTGATCCGCACCGGCGTCCCGCCGGAGTCCCTGAGCAGCTCCAGCGGCAGGCCGTTCGGGTCGTTGGACGGGTAGCGCTCCCCCTGCCAGCCGTCCGCGGACAGCGACTGGGTGAAGTAGCCGTGCCGGTACAGCAGGCCGACGCCGATGAGCGGCACGCCCAGGTCGCTCGCGGCCTTGAGGTGATCCCCGGCCAGGATGCCGAGCCCGCCGGAGTACTGCGGCAGCACCTCGGTGATGCCGTACTCGGGTGAGAAGTAGGCGATCGCGGACGGCGCCGCGACCAGCGGGCCGTCACCCGCGTCACTGAAGCCAGTGGCCCGCTCGAACCAGCGCGGCTCGGTCAGGTAGCCGTTCATGTCCTGCACCGCGGCGTTCAGCCGGGCCAGGAAGTCCTGGTCCGACGCCAGCGCGGCCAGCCGCTCCGGCCGCAGCATGCTCAGCATCCTGATCGGGTCCCCGCCGGACGCCTCCCACGCTGCCGGGTCGATCGACGCGAACAGGTCGACGGTTTGGGGATGCCACGACCAGCGGAGGTTGAGCATGAGGCCGCGCAGGGGAGTCAGCGGCTCGGGCAGCACAGTGCGGACGGTGAACCGGCGGATCGCTTTCACGAGGAGTGACCCTAGTGTGTCCGGGTCCGTGCGGGGGAATCGGCCGCCGCATCCGTACCACTTGTCACGTTTCGCCCCGGCTGGGGGGTTACCGCCACCGAACCACGCCCAATCGTCTGGACCAGCACTTGACCTCCAGTACACCGCATCAGCCAGGTGCCTTGCACCACCCGCCGGGGCCACCACCCGGCGGGGCCACCACCCGGCGGGACGCGTTCGGTCAGGGCTGTGTGATGCACTGCCACCCCGCATCATACGGCTCACGGTGCACACCAGGATTGTTTCGCTGATTCAAAAAAACACAGCCGGAACAGGACAGCCGGTGAAGTTACCGGGTGGCGTGGGTACCGCACTGGCATGCTTACTAGCGCTCTCGGTACCGTGACAGCCGTGATCGGACGAATCCCCATTCTTGACGTTCAGCCGGCCGTGGAATGCGGCCGCTGGCCCGCCAAAGCGGTGACCGGCGAGACCTTCCCGGTGAGCGCCACCGTGTTCCGTGAGGGACACGGCATTATCGCCGCAGGCGTGGTCCTGCGGGGCCCGGACGGGGGCACCCGGCCGATGGAAATCATGCGCGCGCTCGCGCCGGGCACCGACCGATACGGCACGCAGGTGGCCCCGGACGGCCCGGGCGAGTGGTCCTTCCGCGTCGAAGCCTGGGCGGATCCGATCGCCGATTGGCAGCACGACGCGGGCATCAAGGTGCCGCGCGGCCAGGACATCGAGCTGATGATGGCCGAGGGTGCCCTGCTGTTCGAGCGGGCGTCCAAGTCGATCATCAGGTCCTCCCGCATCCGGCAACCGGAACCGGGCCCGGGCGAGCCCGCGGCGGACGGCAAGCCGATCCCGCCGGACGTGGCGCGGGCCGCGCTGGCCGAGGTGGCGGCCACGCTCCGGGACCCCGGGCTGACCCCGTGGGACCGGCTCGCGGCGACCAGGCAGCCGGAGATCATCCGCATTCTGTGGGCCTATCCGCTGCGCGAGTTCGTCACCCGGTCCCGGCGGATGCCGCTGGTCGTCGACCGGGAGCGGGCGCTGTACGGGTCGTGGTACGAGTTCTTCCCGCGCTCCGAGGGCGTCCAGATCGACCCGATGGGGCGCCGTGAGCCGGTGTCCGGGACGTTCCGTACTGCGACACGGCGGCTGGACGCGATCGCCGAGATGGGATTCGACGTCGTCTACCTGCCGCCGGTGCACCCGATCGGCATGGCGTTCCGCAAGGGCCGGAACAACACCCTGGACCCGCAGCCAGGCGATCCCGGGTCACCCTGGGCCATCGGCTCCCCGGACGGCGGGCACGACTCGATCCACCCGGACCTGGGCACGTTCGAGGACTTCGACGCGTTCGTCGCGCGGACCCGCGACCTGGGCATGGAGGTAGCACTCGACTTCGCGCTGCAGGCCTCGCCGGATCACCCCTGGGTCAAGGAACATCCGGAGTGGTTCACCACCCGCGCGGACGGCAGCATCGCCTATGCGGAGAATCCGCCCAAGAAGTACCAGGACATCTACCCGATCAACTTCGACAATGACCCGGCCGGAATTTACGCGGAGGCACTGCGGGTCGTCCGGTTGTGGATGGATCACGGGGTCCGGATCTTCCGCGTGGACAACCCGCACACCAAGCCGCTGGCGTTCTGGGAACGGCTGCTGGCCGAGGTGCGTGCGACCGACCCCGATGTAATCTTCCTGGCCGAGGCGTTCACCGGGCCGGCCACGATGCGGGCCCTGGCCATGGTCGGTTTCCACCAGTCCTACACCTACTTCACCTGGCGGAACAACGCCGAGGAACTGACCGAGTACCTGCGCCAACTGGCCCGCGAGACCGCGCCGTACATGCGGCCGAACTTCTTCACCAACACGCCCGACATCCTGCACGAGTATTTGCAGCAGGGCGGGCGGCCGGCGTTCGAAATCAGGGCCGTGCTGGCTGCCATGCTGACGCCGGCCTGGGGTATCTACTCAGGGTTCGAGCTGTGCGAAAACATCCCGCTCCGGCCCGGTAGCGAGGAGTATATGGATTCGGAAAAATATCAATACCGGCCGCGCGACTGGGACCAGGCCGCCGCGGACAATGCCACGATCGTCCCGTTGATCACGTCTCTCAATAGAATACGGAAATCGCACCCGGCCCTGCACCGGCTGCGTAACCTACGCTTTCATACTGTTGATCAGTCGGATTGGCTCTGCTTCTCCAAGCGCGTCACCCCGCGGGAGGAAGCCGCAGATCCGTCCGGCAGGGCAGAACCCGGCGGCGCTCGGGCCGACACCGTGCTGGTGATCGTCAACCTCGATCCGCACCAGCCGCGTGAGGCCACCGTGTGGCTGGACCTGCCGGCGCTGGGGATGGACTGGGGAGCCGGGTTCACCGTCACCGACGAGCTCACCGGCGAGTCCTACCGATGGGGGCAGGCCAACTACGTCCGCCTGGACCCATCGGTGACACCGGCGCACATCTTCACGGTCACTGCTGATCGGTAGAGCCTGGCTGGCTGGACGGGTCAGCCAGTTACGTAACAGCACGCACACGCAGGAGAACCAGTCGTGAGAGAGCTCGACGCGGCGAGGGACCGGTACACCCCCCAAAAAGCCGAATTCATGACGTCGCCCGGCGAGCCCGTACCCGATCCGTTCTCCTTCGACCGGCCACGGGACCCGGACTGGTACAAGCGCGCCGTCTTCTACGAAGTGCTGGTACGCGGCTTCCAGGACTCCGGCGGCAACGGTACCGGTGATGTCCGCGGCCTGACCTCGCGCCTGGACTACCTGCAGTGGCTGGGCATCGACTGCATCTGGCTGCTGCCGATCTACGAATCGCCGCTGAAGGACGGCGGGTACGACATCTCCGACTTCATGAAGGTGCTGGACGACTACGGCACCATCGGGGACTTCGTCGAGCTCGTCGAGGAAGCACACCAGCGGGGCATCCGCGTCATCGCCGACCTGGTCATGAACCACACCAGCGATCAGCACCCCTGGTTCCAGGCCTCGCGGGCCGACCCGGAGGGCCCGTTCGGCGACTTCTACGTATGGTCGAGCACGGACGACAAGTACGCCGAGGCGCGCATCATCTTCGTCGACACCGAGCAGTCCAACTGGACCTACGACCCGGTGCGCGGCCAGTACTACTGGCACCGGTTCTTCTCCCACCAGCCCGACCTGAACTTCGAGAACCCGGCCGTCGCGGACGCGATGATCGAGGTGCTGCGCTTCTGGCTCGACCTCTGCATCGACGGCTTCCGGCTGGACGCGGTGCCCTACCTGTACGAGCGGGAGGGCACCAACTGCGAGAACCTCAAAGAGACGCACGAGTACCTCAAGCGGATCCGGGCCGAGATCGACCGGCTGTACCCGGACCGGGTGCTGCTGGCCGAGGCGAACCAGTGGCCGGCCGACGTGGTCGAGTACTTCGGCGACCCGGAGACCGGCGGCGACGAGTGCCACATGGCGTTCCACTTCCCGCTGATGCCGCGCATCTTCATGGCCGTCCGGCGCGAGCAGCGCTATCCGATCTCGGAGATCATGGCGCAGACCCCGCAGATCCCCGCCCGCTGCCAGTGGGGCATCTTCCTGCGCAACCACGACGAGCTGACGCTCGAGATGGTGACCGACGACGAGCGCGACTACATGTGGACCGAGTACGCCAAGGACCCCCGGATGAAGGCCAACATCGGGATCCGGCGGCGGCTCGCGCCGCTGCTCGACAACGACCGTAACCAGCTCCAGCTGTTCACCGCGCTGCTGCTGTCGCTGCCGGGCTCCCCCGTGCTGTACTACGGCGACGAGATCGGCATGGGGGACAACATCTGGCTCGGCGACCGGGACGGGGTGCGCACTCCCATGCAGTGGACCCCGGACCGCAACGGCGGCTTCTCCAGCACCGACCCGCAGCGGCTGTACCTGCCGCCGATCATGGACCCGATCTACGGCTACCAGGCCCTCAACGTCGAGTCGCAGACGCGTAACCCCGGCTCGCTGCTGCACTGGACCCGGCGCATGATCGAGATCCGCAAGCGCCACCCGGTCTTCGGCACCGGCGCGTACGAGGAGCTGGTGTCCTCCAACCCCAGCGTGCTGGCCTTCGTGCGGACCACCGAGTCCGACCAGGGGCCGGACGGCTCGGACATGATCCTGTGTGTTAACAACCTGTCCCGCTTCCCGCAGCCGGTCGAGCTGGACCTGCGGCGCTTCCGCGGGGTGACGCCGGTGGAGTGCATGGGCGGAGTCACGTTCCCGCGGATCGGCCAGCTGAACTACCTGCTGACCCTGTCCGGGCACGGGTTCTACTGGTTCCAGCTGCCCCCGCCGCGCGACGACCACGAGCGCTAGGGGACGATAGAGCAACTATCGGGCCTTGACTACCCCGATGGCCTGAACTGACCGAAATGCAGCGCCCGAATCCTCCCGAGACACTCGATTCCCGGAGGTTTCATGAGACCCTTGCGGGGGGAGTGGGAATCTCAAGGTGATGAGACTCGAGGATGAGCTCGCGACCTGGCTGCTGGCGCAGCGGTGGTTCGCGGGCAAAGGCCGAACCCTCCGTGACCTGGCCATAGTCGCCGACACAGAGGTCGCGGCGGGCGATCCTGCGCTGCGCCATCTGATCGTCCTGGTCTCGCACGGGGCCACCGCGGATCACTATCAGATCCTGATCGGGCTCCGGTCCCAGCTGCCTGACTGGCTCGAGCACGTCCGCATCGGTACGGCCGACGACGGCCGGCAGGTGTACGACGCCCTGCACGACCCGGCTCTGACGCGCCACCTGATCCGCGCCATCGCGGCCAACCAGAGCATCGAGTCCCTGACGTTCTCCCGCGAGCCCGGCGCCGAGATCGAGACCGAGCTGGACAGCATCGTGCTCACCGCGGAGCAGAGCAACACCAGCCTCGTCTTCGGCGAGCAGTCCATCCTGAAGGTGTTCCGCCGGGTCTTCCCCGGGCCGAACCCCGACCTGGAGGTCACCTCCGCGCTGTCCCGGCTCGGCTCACCGCACGTGGCCGAACCGTTCGGCTCGATCGAGACGATCATGGATGGGGTCACGACCACGCTGGCGATCCTGTCCCGGTACCTGCGGACGGCCACCGACGGGTGGACACTCGCGGCGACCAGCGTCCGCGACCTGTACGCCAGCAACCTCTACGCGAACGACACGTACGCCACCGGCCCGTTCCCCGTGCTGACCGGCTCCGGGCTGACCGGCTCCGGCGACCCGGGCCCCGGGGCCGACGCGGCCGGTGCCGGCGGCGACTTCGCCGGCGAGGCCCACCGGCTCGGTGCGGCGACGGCGGAGGTGCATGGCGACCTGGCCGAGGCGTTCGGCACGGACGAGCTGTCCCCGGACGCCATCCACGACCTGGCGGAGCAGATGTTCCGGCGGCTGGACCTGACCACCGCCGCCGTACCCGAACTGGCCCGGCACACCGACATGATCGGCAGCGCCTACTCCAGCCTGGCCAAGATCAACGAGCCCGTGCCGGCCCAGCGGGTGCACGGCGACTACCACCTCGGCCAGGTCATGCGGACCGAGACGGGCTGGATCATCCTCGACTTCGAAGGTGAGCCGGCCAGCCCGCTCTCCCAGCGGCGAGCCCGCTCCTCCCCCATGCGGGACGTGGCCGGAATGCTCCGCTCGTTCGACTACGCGGCCCGCTTCCAGCTGCTCAACCACCCGGACGCGGAACGGCTGCAGGGAGTGGCGCGGGAGTGGATCCGGCGCAACAGTGCTGCGTTCTGCGCCGGTTACGCCGAGGCGGGCGGGCCCGACCCGGTGGCCAACGAGGTGCTGCTGCGCGCCTTTCAGCTGGACAAAGCGGTGTACGAAGTGATGTACGAAGCCAGGCACCGGCCATCCTGGCTGCAGATCCCGCTGGAATCCCTGGCCGACTTCCCCGACTGATCGCGCGGTCTGAATCACCATGACGACAAAAGGAAACGGGGCGGGCCCCGAGGGCCGTCCCGGCGAGGCTCCCATCCGGACCACGCCCTCTGACGGACGGTCTGCTGACATGTCATCTTCCCCGCCTCCGGTCACCGGCCCCAGCGGCCGGGCCGGGCCCGGCTTCCGGCCGGCCGGCTCGGCCGAGCCTGAGGGGCCCGGCCTGCCTGAGGGGCCCGGCCTGCCTGAAGTTCCTGACGTGCCCGAAGTGGCTGACACACCCGCAGTGCCCGACGTGACCGATCGCACCGAGGTGCCCGGCGCGGCCCCAGAGCCGGGCGAGCCGCACAAGGTGGCGGTCACCGTCGGGGTGAACCTCGCCGAGATCGAACGCATCGT
>Ga0302226_10002180_pt1 | contig 14060 bp, 17 predicted proteins | sample II_Palsa_E3_3_FD_193524 | JGI IMG/M metagenome (GOLD analysis project Ga0302226, IMG submission 193524) | Peat permafrost microbial communities from Stordalen Mire near Abisko, Sweden - II_Palsa_E3_3 | ecosystem: Environmental > Terrestrial > Soil > Palsa > Peat permafrost | place: Sweden...
GCTGCAGTTTTTTTTTTTTTAAATTGTTTTAAAACATTTAAAGTGGTAACTAAATAAATACCGCTCAATGTTGCGCATCTGCTCGGCAATATCGGCACCACCGTACGCTACGCAGGGCTTGATGAACGAGCGGTACGTGAACTTGCGCGACTCCTCGTAAATCTGGGACGCGAGCTCACGGGTGGGCGCGAGGATGAGGACCTCGGGGAATGCCTAGATTCAAAAATTAGGAAGGAGAAACTTCTATTTTTTTTTTTTTGCTTTGCTGTATCCACATACCTTGCGGCGACGGCCGTGGCTGTCGTCGTGCGGCGGGGGCAGGGGACCGCGGTTGAGGATCTGCGAGAGGATGGGGAAGAGGAACGCCGCCGTCTTGCCCGAGCCAGTCTGAGCGCAGGCCATGAGGTCGCGTCCACCGACGACGATGGGGATGCCGTTCTTCTGGACGGGGGTGGGGTTGTCGTAGCCGGCAAGCTTGATGTTGGACTGGAGGAGGTCGTGCAGGCCGCTGTCGGTAAACTTGTCGATCGGCGGGGGCACGTCGTGGCCGGTGGCCTCGACGGGGATGTCGTCGTAGTTCTTGAAGTTGATGCCCGTGGACATGCCCGAGAAGAGCTCCTGCTCGATGCGCTCGTTGCGCGGGAACCACTCAAACTTGGCGCCAGTGATCGGGACACCGTTGGCGTCGACGGGGAGGCCACCACCTGGATGACATAAGGTTTTTTGAGTTGATATTCAGTGGTCTTAATCAGTGGTAGTACGGGTGCTGTTGCGGAAGTCACCGCTGCCGCTGCCACCGCCATAGCCGCCTCGACCGCCGCGGCTAGCACCGCCAAAGCTCGAGTAGTTTCCGCTAGGCGCGTTGCTAGAGTAGCCGCCGGCGCCGCCACTGTTGAAGCGACGGTCCTGGCCAGACGACGAGAAGGCCGAACGAGCGGTGCCCGAAAAGCCCGAGTTGCTGCTGTTGCCGTTCGACGAGGGGGTGTAGGAGGAGGGCGCCTGCTGCTGCTGCTGCTGGGCCTCGCTCAGGAGTTGGTTACGACGCTGCGGGGGGACGTAAGCCTGACGCCTAGTGGTAGTTGCGTCCAATTAAATAACGTCCGTTTCCTGTTTGTCTAATGCATACGAAGCAGGGGCAGTAGTAGTCTTGGGGGCACCTCCCAGCGTAAGGCCAGCAAGCTAGTTCAGGACGTCGTGTCAGACAACGAGGGACGGCAGGCGAAAAAAAAAAGAGAGAGAGAGAGAGAGAGAGAAACCCACACAGCATGTTTCCTCGTGTAGGGGGTGGGGGTTATTACCTGCTGGTCTACGCCTTGAACGCCATGGTTCGAATCGCTCATAATCAGTTTGAAAAGACGACGAGTTCTTTGCTTGGGTTGTTGATGTTGGTAAAGAAGGAAGGTATTGACGCCTCTTCTTTAAAACAATACTAAAAACGCGGTGGTTCCTGCATTTAGGGGGAGCAAGACAGAGTCAGAGGAACAGCCCTTTGGTCTTCCAGTTGAGAAAGGCGAAAAAGAGAAGGAAAAAAAAAAAGGCACATGGCCCCCAAATTCTTCACACGTAAAAGGTCAGCCAACTCGCTTTGGACGCCCCGCCCGCCCGAAAGTAACACTGGCGCGTTCCGCGGCAAGCGGCAACGAAGACAGCACGCCCCCCCGAGCGCATTTTAAAAAACCCGGGACGAGCGTGCGGTTGGCAGCTGTCGCCAATGCAGCGGCGTGAAAATATGCTGGCGCCATCATTTGTCATGGACGTCCCCAGAGGCTCGAGTTCAAAAAGAATGTTCTGAAAATGTACAACGGCGTACATGTAGGTCCCCCCCCACGTACAGAAAACAAGAAGAACTACTTCCTTAGAAGAAGAAAAATAATTGACGCAATAACTTTTGGAAGGGCAGCGAGGAAAGCAACTAGACATCTTCAGATGGCGACGACGGGTATTGAGAGGAGGAGGCCGCCCAAGCCGGACGAGCGCCAGAGCTTGAAGTCGTCAAAGAACCAGACCCGCCAGTTCTTCATCGAGTCGAGCTTGTTTGTGGCCATGTTGAAGTGGAGGACGTAGGGGTACTTGTCGTCGTGCTCGGTGGCCCAGTTGTGCGACCACGAGTCGTGGAGGGTCGTGTTTGTGCAGCACTTGTCGGGATGGGACCAGCCGGTGGACGTGCCGCTGCAAAACTGGAACCAGGAGAGCTCGAGGATGCTTTCCCTCTTGATCGGGGGCAGGTCCTTGAAGTGCTTGTTGAATATTTTCTGGTCGTCAAACCAGTGCGTGTTCTGGTTGACCGACCTGAGCTTGGCCACGACCGACTCGAAGATGGCGAGGGACGCGTTGGAGGCCCGCACGAGGTAAAAGCCCGAGTTGTACGTGTACTTGAAGTCGTCGCTGGGCGGGTTGTTCATGGAGACGGCAATGTGGGTTGCGCTCGACGCAAAGCTCGTCAGCTGGTCGATGGCCACGTCGATCCCGTTGGGCTGTCGCCGCACCATCACCACGTCGTTGTCCATCATAAACACGTTGATCCCGTGCTTCAGGAAATAGTAGACAAAGGCCGTCTTGCTGCGCGTGACCTGCCGCCGGCGCACCAGCCCGTCCGTCTTGCTGCTCTTCAGCTGCGGCTTCTCCTTGGTCCACGAGATTTCGTCCCACACAGCGGGACTGACGTAGAACGCGTTGACGCCGCGGTGGCTCAGGTACGTGTACGAGACCTCGTCCAGACACAGCGCCAGCGGCACGTTGACCGGCAGGCCCACGCGGTGCATCGACAGCACGAGGTTGACCATGTTCTCCTGGGTGCTGGCCGTGACGAGCGACAGCAGCAGCACCCCGCGGTACAGGACCGTCCGTTGCAGCACGTGTGCCAGCAGCGTCTGCTTGTCACTCACCACCTCGCTGTCGCCACCAGTGGCAACCAATGTGGGAACGGGCAGCTGCGAGACCAGATCGGGCCCGTGGCTCTGCGTGCTGCTCGGTCGGCGGTCCAGGCTGTCGAGGCTGTCAAAGCGGGGCCATAATATTGACGAGCCTGTGGCGAAACCTGGCGGCAACGAGAGGGGCGAGGGAGGACGGGACGGGTCGCCGGCCGGTGGCGGCGAAACCACCACGGAAACAATTAGGAGCACGACGAAAAGGGCTGAAAACGCAGCGACGACCAGGCCGCCTGTGGTCATGAGGAGCGGGGGAACAAGGGAAGGAGAGGGAAAAGGAGGGGGAAAAAAGAGAGAGAAGTGGGCGTCTTGACATGAGTGCCACGTTCTTTTCGTTTCACGCCCAATGTTACCTCTTGGACTGTGCACTAATACTGCTGTTTGGGAGGACGGGGACAGAGGAGGCGATCCTTGCCTGTCGCCAGCGCCCGCTTTCTCGCCAACCAACCACAGCCGCATGCCTTCCGCGGTAGAAAAGGAAAAAGTCACTTGCGACAGGCCAAACGTGAAAACTAAAAAGCGATTGGCTGGCCGCACGTTTTTTCGAAAAACGATCTCGTGCAGGTGAAACAGAAATGAGGCAACATGCTGTCTCACTGTGGAAGTCCCGCGGGAAAGGAAAGAAAAAAAAACAAAGGACCTGCACGTTTCAGCCAGTCGTTTCAGCACGTTCCAGAAAACAAATAATGCAGCAAAAAAAAAAAAAAAAGGATGCGGAGAGCTAACAAGATAAATTTTTCACGGAGAGATCGCTGGGGAGGCCGAGACAGAGGAGGCCGACGAGGAAGACTGGAAATCGGTCGCAGGCAGGGCTGCCGCCGCGGCCGCCGGCGGCGCGTACTGCATTGGGAAGCCGGCAGATTTCCACAACTCGGCGTCGGCGTAGTGCCAGACCTTCCAGGTCTGCATGGCGAGGGTCTTGTTTTCTGCAAACTGGAAGTTAAAGTGGAGGAGGTAGGGCAGCTCGCTGTCGCGCTCGAGGGACCAGCCGCTCTCCCACCAGGAGTGCATGCTCGTGTTGCGGCAGCACTTGTCAGGGTGCTTCCACGACGACAGCTTGCCGCTCATGTAGAGGAACCAGGGCAGCTCAAAGACGTACTGGCGTCGCTCGTGCTTGCGGTCGTTCGTGCCCGGCCCGTTCTTGAAATAATTGTTGAAGATTTTCTGGTCGCCGACTTTCTGGTCCGTGTCGTTGACCTCGCGCAGAGATCGCACGACCTCCTCGAAAATCTCGATCGTCTCGGGCGTGGACCGGACGAGGTAGAAGCCCGTGTTGTAGTTGTGGCCGTACTTTTCGCTGGGCTGGCCGGGTGGGTTGTCCATCGAGATGGCAATGTGCGTGTTGGCCGTGCCATAGTTGTGGATGTAGTCGATCGCGGCGTCGATGCCGTTCGGGTTTCGCCGCACCATCACAATGTCGTTGTCGAGCAGGAGCACGTTGAACCCGTTCTTGAGCAGGTAGCACACAAACGAGATTTTGCTGCGGTTGACCTGCTTGCGATGGGCCTGTTTTGCGCCGCTGATCAGCGTCGAGTTGGTCTCGTTGGCCGGCACGATCACGCTCTTGGGCTTCTCGGTGGCCCAGCCGATCTCCGTCCAGACCTCCTCGTGCACAAAGAAACTGTTGATGCCCAGGCTCGTGAGAAAGGTGTGCGACTCGGAGTCCATGCACAGCGCCAGCGGGGCGGTGGCGGGCAGGCCAACGCGATGCATCGACAGCAGCATGTTGACCATCGACTCCTGCGTGTCCTTGTTCACGATCGAGAGCATGAGCAGGCCGCGGTACAGCTCGGCTTTGTTTTGCACGTGCCACAGGAGGCTGTTGTCCTTGGGCGACACGTCAAAGTCAAACGGACGCCTCGGCGGCGAGCGAGCTTCAAAGTCGCGACGGCCGCCCTCGTCCGCCGCCGCCCTCCTGGACCGCTGCGCCTGTGGCCGGAAGAAAAGTTCCTCGTCCCGCCGGTCGAAAAGGGACAGCTGCATTGCGCCAAAATAGAGGAGGCACGCCAGCAGCACCACGCCGAGCACTGCAACAAATGTCAGAAGAAAAGAAAAAGAAAAGCGAGTGCCCAGTAGTTTGTTACCTGGTCCCGTCCTCTCGCGCATGTTTGCAGGCATCTGTGCGGCTGCTGTTCCTGCGGCTGTTTTCACCTGCACGGGTTTTTGACTCTCTGAAACAGAGTGAAACAACGTGAGATTAACGCACGCAATCCCAGTACCTCTGTCCCCGGGTCCCTCTTCGTGCTCAGGCCTCTTGCTTTGCGGCCTCAGTTGCGGTGGTTGCGTCAAAAACCCGACGGAACCAACAGAACAAGGAAACGCGACCGAAAAAAATTCGCTGGACCACACACTTGTCAAATGGCCGAGGTAAGCCACGTGGAGTTGACGTTGCTGACAGTCAGTCAAACCGCAACAGACTACCGCTGCCTCTGCTGCTGCGACAGCCTCTGCTGCTGCCTCTGCCTCTGCTGCCACTGTGCAGACCGCCGTCGGCTGGCGCAAGTGGGTTCCCCCACGCTGGGTGCTCGTCGTGGGCACGTTTGCGGGCACGTTTGCCGGGCTCAAGGCGTGGGACAAGTACCGCATCGACCGGGAACGGGCGCTGCTGGTGGGCGAGGCGAAGAAGCTTGCGGACGAGGTCATGCCCGACGGTGGCGAGCCGCGCAGGGTGCTCGTCATGCTCGAGGCAGACACTCAGGCGCGGTACCAGTTTAGGACGTTTATCAAGCCCGTGTTTGATGCGGCCGCGCTCGACTACTCGATCGTCAAGCCGGCCAACAGCCACGAGGCCTCCAAGACCATCCGCACGAGCAACCTGATGTCGCAGGACTCGGTGCACCCGGCCGAGGGCATTGTCGTGGTGGGCGTGAAGTTTTACCGTGCGGCACTGGATGGGCTGCACGCACGCATCCAGGACAACCCCGAGGACAACAAGCTCGTCCTGGGCTTTGCGCCCATGCGACACGCAAAGGGGTTTATGCGCTGGAAAAACTATTTCGACGAGGCCTCTGCCGTTAGGTACGCTCAATCTTGCATTGTTCGGCCCCTAGAAACTCTTGTTCGCGGTAGAAACATGGGAGAGTTTGCGCTCGCCATCGCAGAGGGATTCAAGCGGCCGATGGAGACAAGAGACCTGCAGGAGGCCGAGAAGTGGGCCGACCTCAAGAACGATCGCCTGCAGACATACGAGGACGGTGCGCTCGTGATGAAGCGGGCCACCGACTACCCCGAGCCTCTGAACGTCCAAGTCTACTCGCTCGCGCCCGAGAGACTCGGATGGCGCGATGCGGTTACAAAGGCAAAGGACCAGCCCCGGTTAGAAGCGGTCGGCAACGAAGACGACTATGATACGACGCTCAAAATGCCCACAGAGGAGGAGGCCACCGAGGCCCTCGCTGCCTCGACCGAGATCGCAGCCTTTGGGGTGACCACGCCCGCGTCCCTCTCGGCGGCATCGTTCAAGACGCAGTTGTAAATAATAATAATAAAAAAGACGACAAAGAAATATTTTTTTCGACATCAAAAGAGCGTATCTAATTTTATTTAAAGGGTCTTGACGTATTTGGTCTTGCGCTTCTCGACCTGGAGAACGTCGACCTCGCCGACGACCGTGTTGAGGATCACGTCCTTGTCCGCCTGGGCGTGCAGCTGGATCTCGGCCACGACGAGGGCGATCGCCTGCAGGTAAACTGCGTGCCCAAAGATCGCGACCTGGCACGCGAACCGCTCGTCCTGGTCTGCCAACAGCCGCGCCTCCGTAATGCTGAGCATCTCCAAGAGCACGTGCAGGGCATAGGTCTCGAAGGCGGCCTTGACGTCTTCCTCTGAGCTGGCGTAGAACGCTTGCAGGCTCGCGTTTCCCTTTTGCGCAAAGGCAGCCTCGGTCTTGGCCACGGCCTGCAGGTAGTCGGGCTTGAGCAGACGTGCCTTGGTGGGTCCGCCCTGCGTTCCTGGATCTGAAGCAAATGGTCAGCAAGGCAGGGACGAACGGGACGGATATACATACACATCAGCTGGGAGGGCACGATGGGCGCGTTGCCCAGGCGCGATCGGCACTGCTCCTGGAAGACCAGCTGCGCCGTCTTGCGGGTGCGCAGCGCGGGCGTGTGCACGATGAACGACACGTTGTCCAGCTTGCCAAAGAACTTTGAGCCGGCGTCCTCGCACTGGCGCGTGCCCGTCTCGTCCAGGTCGCGCTTGACGTCTGCATCGTCCGACGTGGGGACCCGCAGGCCGGCGGCGTGGGCGTGGCGCACAAAGAGCAGCTGGAGGAGGGGGAGACGATCGAACAGGGCGTTCAGGCGGCTGGACACGTCGTTCTTCAAGGCGGGGAGTGATGATGCCATTTGTTGGAACCAGCCGGAAACAAAACAAAACAAAAACTTTGAATTTTTTTTCTTCTTTTTCTTCCTACCTCACATAAATTCTACTTCACTGAGCCAGTTACAGTTCAGCGACGACGCTCACGCGAACGAGAACGACGACGTTCGCGGGAACGCGATCGGTCACGGCGACTACGGTCACGGTCGCGGTCACGGTCGCGGTCACGGTCGCGGTCGCGGGAACGGGAGCGGGAGCGGCGAGACGAGCGATTGCGGTCGCGGGGCGAAGGGGAGCGAGTTCGTCGGCGCGAGGACGACGACGACGAGGAGGAGGCAGGGTCAGTAGCTGCCGCTGCGGTTGTGCCTGTTGCAGTGGCAGAAGAAGAAGAGCCTCCTTCGGGGCCGACGGCGGCCTGCGGGCTTGCACCACCGGCGGGGGCCTCGTACTTGTTTAAAATTTTGGCCTGGGCCTCGCGAACTCTTTTGAGGATGTCGTCCTGGCGAGAGTTGATGGGCTTGATCGACTTGACGATGGTGTTGCGCGAGTGGTTGACCCTGGATCGCTTGCAAATTAGAACTTGTCCCTTAAAATAAAAAAAAATTTTTACTTTAGCGGACGGCCAGCCAACATCGTGCCAGTCATGCCAAGGGCCGTCTGGGCTGCAGCCAAGTCCACAAACTCGATAAAGGCGAAGCGCAGCGCAATGCCCTGCTCTCCCACCACTGCAAGACAACAAAAATAAATGCACATGCCCAACAAACTTTATATTTTATTTACCAGTGCTGCGATCCATCCCCGCCATTTTGAGGTATGCGATCGGCCCAGCCTTGCTGAAAAAGTTCAAAAGCTCCAGCTCCTGCACCGAGGGCGCAATGTTGCCGACGTAAACGGTGCGGGCGACCTCGTCCACGCGCATCTGGTCTGTCGAGTTCAGCACGAGCCCTGGCGACGCCACGGCATTTGCCAGCACGGGGTTCATTGCCGCCGGCGCCGGTACGGTCGGTGCAACCGGACGCGGCAGAGCCGCCGCCGCCGCAAACGGCACGGTGGGCAACAGAGGGATCTGTCCAGGCGCGGCAGCGGTGGCAGCAGCAGCACTGGGAGCATTGGGCAAAACAATCGGCAAAACGGGGGCGATGGGAAGCAGTGGCAGGTCGTCTGGCAGCGTTGCGTCGGACAAGGATATCTGCACTCGGGGGCCGATTAGTATGCGTGCAAACACAGAGTATGCGTGCAAACACAGAGTAGGCGAGCAAGCGCACCTTGAGACGCCTGTCTGCAAACTCTGTATTGTCCAAAAAGAGCGCCGCGTTGGCCTCGAGCCGACTGCCCATCTGGACAAGGCACTCGCGGGGAGCAATGCCCAGCGTGGCCGCACTCACCCTGCACAAACAATGAGCAAGAGGGAGAGAGCGAGAGACAAACGGCGACGTACGTGCTGCTGTTCCACTGGACCCTGCGCACCGTCCCAATGCAGCCCAGGAACTGGCGCAGGCTGGTCTCCGGCAGCTGAGGCGACAAGTTCTCCACCTGCCACCGACAGGGTTTAGCAGGGGGGCAAAAAGCGGCAGCCCAAAGGCGCAAGGCAAAACGCGGGCGTACCTTCACGACAACACTCATGGTGGCAGCACTTTGGTAAATGGCGTCCACTGCGACTACCGCGTCGGCGGCCGAGCTGCTGCGGCCGACGTCACGCCTGTTTAGCTTTAACGGGGTCGACGAGGAGGACCGCCTGGACAAGGTGGCTGGCTGCTCGCTGGGTTTTTGCGCTGCTTACTAAAACGCGGGTATCCAGGACATGTCCAAGGTCGCCGTCGAGTTGACGGCCAAGCTCGCGTCCCTGACCGAGAGCGAGCGCAACAACTACTTGCAGAGCCAGGTAACGTGGCTGTGTGACTCTCTGACCGTGTGTGGCTGACGTGATCTGGGAGCGGGGCAGGCGTCGGCGGGGCAGGACAAGCTGAACGAGCTCCAGCTGGGACTGCTCTACGTCGTCCTGACCGAGACGGCCCAGGCCGCGGCTGTAAGAAACGCGACATGTAATGAAAGACTGAGCCTCTTTTTGCGCTTTTTGGGGCAGTTTGGGAGGTATATCAGCTTTGTGTCGAGGGACGGATTCGCGTTTGTCGTGAGCAAGATCAAGTACTTTTTGTCGCCAAAGTTTGCCCAGTTGCAGCGATCGACCAGGGAGCAGGTAATTGCGCCCAACTGCATCGCTTGTTGATTGTGTTCTTGTGACCCCCCCTTCCCCAAGATCGTGTGGTTTACCGGCTTCTTGATCGAATGCGGAGCGGCCGAAGTGGACCATCTTTTGCTGGGACTGCTCAAGCAAATCAAAGGTCTGCCGTGCTTGTTTTGTGCGTTGCTAATTACGAGGATGCTTGGCAGGCGGAGACACTACCGAAGGCAACATCGCCCTGGCTCACTCGCTGATGGACCTGATAACGCGGCACCGTGCCTGGGTCGAGCGATCAGGGGCGCTCGTGTCGAGCGTTTGGTACCATGTCACTCGCTTGATTGTCGATCACAGCCGCTTCAACCTACTCCGTCAGCTGGAAATCGACCTGTCCACTCGTTGGATCGCCACACGGGTATGCTGCATGCAAAGAAAAAGTAAGGATTTTCCCTGACAGATGATGCTGCAGTTCCAGGACTGCATGATGATTGGGCGCGACCTAATAAGGTTGCTGCACGATGTTTCGCGTTTGCCACAGTTCCGTCCCATCTGGGAGAACGTAATAAACAGCCCCACCACCCTGAGCCCTTCCTTCACAGGTAAGAAGATCAGCTCTTCTTCTTCTTGTGCTTACTTGAGAAAAAATAGGCATGCATCAACTCCTCATGGTTCCGACGCCGAAACGTTACCTTGCGTCACGCCTTACCCCAGCAATCGAGGAGCAACTCGTGTTTATGATGGAGAATGTGCGCATGGGCAACCAGAAGCGCTACCAGCAGTGGTTTATGGACGAGCACCTAAACGGGGCCGAGTCTGAATTCGTATCTTGTCTCGATTTACCCCCGAACTCTATAATCTAATACGGGTTCAAAAAAAGCTGCTGAGCGACATCATGAGGTTTATCTGCTGCGTGTACCACCCAACAAATGCCATCCTCGCCTCTGATCGTGTACAACGGTGGGTCATGGTCGGTTGGCTTCTCAAGTGCACCAAGGTACATTTGTGCAAGGTGTTTTGCTTGTGCGCTTAAAAAAAGCGACAGACAACGTTTGTGGCCTCTTCTGTCAAGCTGTGCCTGTTCTACGACTGGATGTTTTTCAACCCTGCGGCCGACAGCATCATGAACATTGGTAAATATGTCCTTTCTTGTATTTGCTTTCTTATAAAAAATGGTAATGTCGACCAGAACCGGCTATGCTCGTGATGCAAAACTCCCTTTCCCGATACAAGCCCATCACGGTCATGCTTCTAGAGTTTTTGGTCCAAATTCGCACCCAGTTTCTGCCCCAGCTCACCGAGCTGATCACAAACAACCTGCGGGTCGCCGTGCACAGCTTGCTGACAAAGGGCGTGGTCAGGTACGGGGCTCGGTTCAACTAATTTGTGATTTCATGCTGGTTTATAGCTCATTGCTGCCCACGTTCGCTTCGGACCAGCTGGAGCCCGAGCTGCGGGGGCATTTGACCGAGTTTTTGGGCCAATTTATGCAAGGGCAAGCCCCCGTTTCCACGCCCGCTGGCCTTGGCCAAAGAACTGCGTCCGATGAAGACCAGAGGCCGTCTCAACAGCCGCAAGAGCCAATGGTTACGGACTCGGACGCCGCCGTCGATGCCTCTGTTCGCCACCTCCCCACGTCGCTCTCCCTGCTGGGTGCGATCCCGGTTCCTGCCCCAGCCACGTTGTCCCGCAAACACAGTGAAGACGGGACAGCCATGTCGGGCATAGCACCGGCCCCTTCCGCCGCCGCCAAGCCGGCCGGCGGATCCGAGCCGAAACTAACGGGTGCATCAGTCATCAACCAGCAGCTCGCGGGGCTCATGAGTTCGCTGAAATCCGAGCTGTCGCGAACGAGCGTGGCCAACTCGAATCCGGCCCCTCTCATCGATCGTTACATGGTATTTATCAAGACCAATTGCTGGTAAACTTACGAAAAAAAAAAAAAATAAAATCAGGAAACGGGTGGGTCTGTGAACATTCTCACGACGTGGTCGGTTCAGGACGAACTGTCGCAAGAGATTGCTCGCTTCTTCCTGTCATCGTACGGTGACGAGTTCAGCTGGGATCAGAGCGTGAGTGTCTTTGGCGGCGTGGGCGAAGGGCCGCTCCTCAAGGCTCTGATGCAGCGACTCTCGGCGGTTACTCAGCTCTCCAATAACGGGCAAGCAACTGCTCATTCCACGGCGCCATCGGCTGCAGCTGCGCCCAACACCTCGCAAGCTAAGCGTCCCGGTGTGGCCACTTCGTCCACGTCCAACAGCGTCACAAAGCGTGCGCGCCTCTTTCGTCTGCTCGTCGCACTTAGAAGTCAGCAGCAACACGACGCTGGGCCCGTCCTCCTCGTTACAGCGACAAAACACCTTAAAACCCTCTCGGCACGGCCGCTCCGAGACGCCGTGGCCGCAAATGTGGACGAGATCTACACGGTCAGCAGCGATGCCCAGTTTGCCAGCGAGCGTCTTTTCAGCGACGACGCCGCTGCCACCGCACAGAGCAAACTGCTCGAGCAGGATGTCTTGGTAAATATATTTAAAAAAAACCCGAATTATTTTACGAGTCTTTTTTATTCCAGTGGGTACACCAAAAGGACACTGCCATATTTTACGAGCTCTTACCGCTGTGGTACCGTCACTTTGGCGCAACCCTGTGCAACAATGGCGAGATCCTGCACACGGCCCTATCGACGATGGATTTCACTGAAGTATAAAATTATTTTTTTTTTTTTTTTTCATTTAATAAACAACTTTATAAAAATAGTCGCTGAGGATATGCAACTATGTGAGCACACGGCAAACGAGTCTGCTGGGGGATAAAGTTAAGACAGCGACTGCCGTGACCAAGCAGAGCCTCCAATGGGAGACATTTGAGCAGCTTTGCTTTTGGCAGATCGTCGCCGCCGAGTTCCCGGGCCAGACGACCCTGATCCCCTTTCTGGACGGCCTGGGGAAAGTGCCGTTCTCCTACCAGGACCACAGCGAAGCCTTCGCTGGTCTCCTCACGCTGCTAAAGGGCACCCCGCCCGACCCACCCGCGATGCAGTTTGTCCTCCTCCAGCCTCTGGACGCGCTCCCCTGGACCCAGGCCATCCTCTACGTCTGGGAGAACAAGTTTCCCAAAAAGTTTCTCAAGACATTTGTCAGCACCCTCTACCAGATTGCCGATGTCCTCGAGGGGTACGCTCATTTCCGTGCCTACGATACTGACCAGAACATAATTTATGAAAACAGCATGCCTGCTTCGTCGTCATCGAAAAAGGAAGGCAGCGGCGATGTTGGCGAGCACACGATGGCCTCTTGGAAGCGGAAACTGGAGACAAAGAGCCGCGACCTGGCGCTGCACGTCTGGGAGATTGCCAAGTCGCTCAGCCGCGACGTCGGTGGAGAATCCCAACTAGGTACGTCAAACAACGTGTTTATTTACTTTTTATTTTATTGGACGACACCGTGTAGGCGAGATGGACCTGGTGGACCACATTGACTTCTGCACGGCCCTAAAGCGGCTGCTCAGCATCCTCAACATGGACGAGGAGTTTAGCTTTAGTTACTTTATGAAGGCCATCAAGGTATTACTATTTTTGTTCATTTTCGATTAAAAATACCTGCACATCGATACAAAACACCAGGATCAAGAGGACAAGTTTACCGCCCGCGAGGAGGAGGCACTGCGGCAGGAGCGTGTTCCCATCGCGCCCACCAAGGCATCCGAGGAGGCCAACGGGCAAAAGAAGAAGGGCATCGCCGCCCCCGTGGCCAAGATGGCGACACCGCTGGATGCGACAATGGTGCTGAAAAAGGGCTCGGGATCACCTGTTGCTGGCAAGAAGAAGCAGCCTCCTCTTGCTGCTGCATCCAAGAGGAACGAGTTCTCTTCGGAATCGGAGGACGACAATGAAAACCCACTCGGAAAGCCCGCGACTAAAAGGGGAGCTGCAGCTGCTGCTACTAAGAAGCGTCGTGTTGTTAACAAGAAAGCTGCCAAGAACGAGGTACTGCATTCTTGTGGACCCTACACTAACCGAAGACCTCAGGAATTCATTGTGGAGGACGAGGAATCGGAAGAAGACGAGGAAGATGGAAAGCTCGAAGAGGAGCCGCAAGTCGACCAGATCCACAAACGCCCAAAGAAGCAGCCGAAGAAGAGACAGGCTCCTGCCGACAGTGTTGCCGGCGGCGATGACGTCGACGACGAGGACGCTCACATCAGCGAAAGCGACGACAGCGAGGACGACGAGCTCAGCGATGCTGCCGATGACGACAAGGATGACACGGGTGACTACGAGGACGAAGAGAAGGGCTCGAAATCGACGGTCAAGGCAACAAAGCGCAAGACGTCGCCCTCCAAGCGCAGTATAAAATTAAAAACAAATAGTATTCCTAATATAAAAATGATAATTAGAAGCGCCTGCGCCCGATGCTGCCTCTCAGCCACCGAGTAAACGCAGCAAAAAGGCTGTCGAGGAGACCACCGCGGATCCGCAAGCCTCGTCCGCTTCTTCTTCTGCGGCAAAGCGGAGGCGACCCGTGGACTCTGACAGCGATTGATCATTGTGGTTTCTTGTACACACCTCAAGCGCCCTCCCCCCAAAAAGGAACCAAAAAAGAAAAGAAAAAGGATTACATTTACAGCCAAAACAAAAA
>Ga0302226_10002182_pt1 | contig 14058 bp, 16 predicted proteins | sample II_Palsa_E3_3_FD_193524 | JGI IMG/M metagenome (GOLD analysis project Ga0302226, IMG submission 193524) | Peat permafrost microbial communities from Stordalen Mire near Abisko, Sweden - II_Palsa_E3_3 | ecosystem: Environmental > Terrestrial > Soil > Palsa > Peat permafrost | place: Sweden...
AAAAAAAAAACGTACGGATCTGGGGATCAGACATGATGACCATGACGTAGGTGTTGCCCGTGAGCACGTCGATGAACGCGGTAAAGTTGGCCGTGCGGACCTCCATCGCCTGGAACTGCGACTGCGACTTGCTGCAGCTGAGCTTGAACTGTTTTATGATGTTGGAGATCTTCTCGAACCGGTGCACGTCGCTGTGGTCGGTGCGGGTCGAGTGGGAGATGACGAGGAACGTTGCGCTGCATAAAAGCAATGTTTTGTCAAATATTGTTATTGGTTTGCAATGCGATACCGCTCAAAGAGGACGACCTCATCCGCCTCGCAGATGTCGGCGAACGATCGGAGGTGGGTCTCGAGCAGCTTGACGTTGGGGATGAGGGAGTAGACGATGCAAGACCATGCCTTAAAAAAGAAAAAAAAAAGGTTATTACCGAAAAAGCGATAGGAGCAGCAACTGCCATTATTACCTTGTAAAGCGTCTCGTCCCAGATGGACGTCTTGAAGCAGGTGACATCGAGCGGGAGCGAGCACTTTTTCAGCTCTGCCTCCTTCTCTCTAAAGACGATCTCCCGCTGGTCCTCCTGCAGCAGGTCCATCTTGTGGATGAGCGCAAAGATCTTTGCGTCCTTGGAGTGCTGGAGGATGGCCTCGAGGCACGACTGGTAGTAGTGCAGGTCCCGCTCCACCTCGCGCGACTCGACGTCAAACACGTAGATCAGCACCTCGACGTTGCGAAAGATGTGGTCCCTCTGCGACGCAAAGTAGTTTTCCATGAACGCGTCCTGGCCGCCGCAGTCCCACAGGTTGAGGTTGAGGTTGCCCAGGAACCGCACCTGCGAATGCTCCACGTCAAAGGTCGGCCCAAAGCGGCGCGTGTCACGGGCAATGTAGTTGGCAAAGATGATCGAGCGCATGGACGTCTTGCCCGCGCCGCCGCGGCCCATCAGCAGCACCTGGTGTGTGTGTGTGTGTGGCGTTTTCAGTGTGTTGTGGCGGTGAGCAAGTGGTGCAATCACACGTCAAATCCCAAAATGCGTCAGTGGGGAAAGGAAATAAAAAACAAAACCAGCACGACGGTCTCCTCGTCCCCTTCCTCGCCCCCTTCCTCCTTCTCCCTCCCTCCCTCTCTCGTGCCGCGTCCTCGCTTACCTTCTTCGTCATGGCTCAGTCTGGGGGAGAAACTTGTTGGAAACACTGGGCGACACACTCTCTTCGCTCGCTCTTCGCTCTTCCCTCTCCCAAATTCCCGATCGGAGATGGCCCCGCTGGCCCCGCTTGTGGATCCACTGTCAAGGTAATTATTGTGTGCTGTGCTCCGTTTTACTCACGGCTTTTACAAAAAAAAAAAAGAGTACAGGCGGCCGCGGCAAGGCTCGTCGCTGTGCACGAGGAGGTGCTCGCGCACAACAGCAAGGTGGTGGGCCTGTCGGTGTCCACTGCGCAGGTGGCGCACAACTTGCACGCCATCTCTGCGTCTGCAGCCAACCCATCCAACGATGCATCGATGACTAAATAGCTCAGGCCATCGTACATGTGTACAACTATAAATCCTTGTCCTTTTGAAGATTGCTCTCCTGCTCTTGTTCCGCCTCTTGAAGCGCCTCGTGGGCGTCGACGAGCATCCTCCCCAGCACGACAAACGAGTCGCCGTCGAGGTGTTCCGCCTGCTCCGTCGCCACGACCTGCACCGCTGCCCCTGTCGGCGGCCCGCCCTCCGACAGCTCCTGCTGGATCGAGCGGCACAGGTCGACGACGTCGTTGCGCAGCCGCTCGTCGTCCAGCACGACCGCGCCCCTGACGTCAGCCAGCAGCCCCACAGGACACTCGCCCAGGTCCGGCACATTCCACACGTCCAGCCGGATGGGCCCGGATGTGGCGATCATGTCCAGCGCCCAGTGCGCCGTGTCGGCGTCATCTGTCCACACCGCCAGGTTCTGGCGGGCCCGGCGCAGCACGGCCGTGTCGCTCTCGGTGCCCTTGCCCACGAGGACGACCTTGAACGTTGTCACGTGTGGAGGCCGGTTTGGCTTGGCCGATTCGCGCGGGGCTTGCTGCTGCTGTGGCTGGGGCTGCGATTGCTGTGTGCGCATGCGGTGCTTGGTGGCGGCGTTGGTGTCGGCGTATAGGTAGCCCAGCAGCACGCCCAGCACGATGATCGCGATCGTCAAGTAGTCGCTCCACATTTCTTTCGGAAGTGACGAGCCCAAATCGAATTGACGTCTGTTTTAAAGGTGCAAGAAGCAAGTAGCTAACGCAAGTAACTAACGCAACAGATAACGCAGGAAAACAAATAACGCAACAGACAACGCAGACAAATAACGCAGGATGACGGGAAGAACAGGGTATTTATTTTACTCGTCGTCCTGTTCCTCTTCCCCGTCATCCTCCTCGTCGTCAACCATCTCGATCCTCGTCTCTTTGTTGCTGTTGCCGTTGCTGCCCCGCGCTTTCCTCTTCAGCCCTAAGCGAAGGCGGACAAAAAAAAAATATTTTTTAATTATTTATTTTACTAAACAAGATGACAGCGTACCGTGTTGCACACTGATCGCATTGACGCCCCCCTCCCCCGTCTCGCCATCGCCCTCGGAGTCTGCGTCCTCCTCCAGCACGATCGGGTCTTCTTGACGGGCACCTGTGCGAAAAAGAGATTCACATGAGTAAAAGAACGCGGAGAAGAGCGACAAACACACCCTGCAACGTGAGGTCGTACAGCCACCCCAGCTCTGCGTACGTGCTGTACGGCCCCTGCCTCACGTGCAGCGTCAACGGTGCGTGGGCCTCTTCGGGGATCCCGTTCTTGCGCTGCACAGCCGCATTGTAGACGACGAGCGCGGCGGGCGACAGCCTCTGTTCACAGCCAGCGCGTTAGGTTCCTCACCGGGCAGCCCAGGGCCCCTTGGTTGTTACGCACCTCGCAAAACACGCTGTCCTGGTGCAGATCCAGGTGCAAGTCGGGGATCCCCACCAACACGTCGTTTGTCACGCCAAACTCGCGCTTGAGGCTGAGCAGCATGGCCCGCAATGTGCCCCCGAACAGCGCCCTGGACTTGGTCAGCAGCACGTTGCCGCCCGTGGGCTGCTCACTGCCCTGGAGCGGCGTGAATGCGGCGTACGTCTTGTTGTCCCACTGGGTAACGAGCAGGACGGTGGGAACGGGTTCTGGCTCGTCCTCGTCCTCGTCCTCGTCCTCATCTTCTCCCTCGCCCTCCCCGTCCTCCTCGGCGTCGTCGTTGCTCGCTGGCGGTCGTTGCTGCTGCATGCTGGTGGCAACGTGATTGAATGCGGATGACAGGGATGTCAGCACGGCGGCCGTCTGGGTCGCAGCTGCCGTTGTGTCCATGTCGCTTTGTCTGTTGTCTCTGTTTAGCACCATCAACACGCCACACAGCGGCGGCGTCCACATAGATGCACCTTTTTACAATGAGAGAGAGAGAGAAGGGGCAGAGAGCAAATTACGACTAAGGGCTTGGTGACCTTGCTGTCGCCCCATCGGCCGCTGCCGCACCTTGACTAGCCCCTTGCCCAACATCCCCACCAGCCTGCCCTGCGCCATCCCTGGCACCATCCTGCTTAATTGTCGCCTTGTGCTCGTCCTCAAAGCCCCACTTGGTCAAGTCTGCCGGTGCCATCAGCTCCCTAAGAGGGTTTAGAGGGAGCCCAACGCAACACCTGGCGCCCTTACCGCTCCATGCGGCACTCGAGGTACTGCTTGGACAGGGCCTGGCACGGCTCGTAAAAGTGGTGGTGCGTCTTCGTGCAGGCCAGGTACAGCGTCATGAGGTGCTTGCATTCGCCTGCACGCTCCGTTAGTTCACGTTCCGTCGGTGCGCCCGCTGTACCGTCGTGGTCGAGCGGGAAGCTGCCTCGTTGTGGCGGCGTCGGTCGGTTGCTCGAAGGCAGCGAGTGGAACGAGCCAGACATTGGTGGCAAAAAAGGAAAAAAATGTACATCCTCTCATGAAAATTAATCAATGCTCGGCCTGGAAGGACGTGAGGGGGCTGGCCCGGTGCTTCTCGTCGTCGGCGTCGTTCCCTCCGTCGTCCGTCACGTCGTCCGAGTTGAAGACCTCTGATGCCAGCCACGCGCGGTAGTTCTGCTCAAAGCCCATGCCCAGGTCGATGTTGCGCAGCGAGTTGGACAGCAGGTGCGAGTCCTGGTCGTGGTCGTGGTCGATGCTGCTGTCGACCGAGTTGCCGCTGCCGCCGCCCATGGTCACGCTGCGCATAAACTCATCGATCACGGCCGGCATCTCGTCTGTCCCTGGGGCCGGCAAGGGGTCGCCCTCGAGGTCGCTGTTGACGCTGAGCAGGGCTGCGTCCGGGCTGCGGTGGTGCAGGTCCAGGTAGATGTACGACACGGCCTTCATGTTGGCGAACCGCCACTTGCGGCCCAGGTACGGCAGCAGCGACTTGAGCACCTTGAGGCCGTAAAAGTTGAGCTTGTGGTGGGGCATTTTGGAGATGCGGCGGAGGATGGCCTTTTCTTACTTGCTTAAATATGTAACGTAACTAAAAAAATAGAGTACCGGCGCCTTGTACTCCATGAGGATGCGCATGCGGCCCTGCTTGTTCTTGGTCAGTTTTTGCACGATGCGCAGCATGTCGACAGACATGTGGGCGTTTCGCCACGACACAAAGATGGGCGTCTGGAAGTTGTCCTCAATGTTGTTGATGTCGGTCTCGGACTTGCCCGCTTGGGCGAGCTCGTGCTCTTGCAGCTGCTCGCGCGGATCCACGCTGTACGACAAAAACCTAGTAGGAAAAAAAATCAGATTGAATTACAAGAAAAAAAGAGGAGGCTACGTCAGGGGCGCCAATTCGTTCTTGGTGCTGAGGAGGAGGGCAATGTCCTGGTTGAACAGGCGCAGACCGAGGAGCACGCCGTTGTTGTCCACCAGGAGTTTGGAGATGAGCTCGAAAAACAAGACATCTTTTTTCACAATATTAAGAATATAAAAATTATGGAACGTACGGACAACGCGCGAGTGCTTGAGCAAAAAGATAATGGACGACGTGATGCTCTTGGCGAGGACCTCACGGTACCGGGCGACGTCGACCATCTGCTGCTGCGAGAGCTCGATCGAGTTGACGTCGGCATGCCCCCCTCCCGACCGCGAGACAAGGTCATAGTCGTTCAGGAGCGAGTGCGAGCCCTGCGTCTTTTTGGCGGACGGCAAGGCGGCAAGAAGGAGCTTGAGCAGGGTCACGAGGTATTTGTGGATGTTTGGGATCAGCGCCAACTGAATTAAAAAGGAGATTAAACGTCAAATAAAGGCGGGTTCCGTTACCAGATCGCTCCGGATGGCCTCGATGCGCTGGAGGAGTTCCTTCTGGTTTGGTGGTTCTGTGATGGCCGACGCAGGCCAGGGCCAGACGGGGATCGTTTCTTTCTGGAATTTCTGCAATGGAAAATAATAAATAAACAACGCGGATGTGCACTCGACGTACTTTTAGTTGGAGATCGCCGAGGGAAACGTAGACGTTGGTCCGGAGGGTGCGCAGGCCCTCGAGGATGGGGACGGGCAGGGTCTCCTCCAGGTCGTCGAGGGTCCTGGCTCCGGGCCTGGCCGCCTGGAAGCCGTAGTAGCGAGAAACGGTCTCGCGCTCAAACACGGCCAGGTCCGCCATCGTCTGCTTGGCGTGCATCCCCGTCTTGACGGGCGGCAGGTTGGCCTGTGCACGCGCGGCGGTCTTGAGCTCCTCCAGCTTGGCGGAGTCGCCCCAGCAGATCATCATTGCGTAGCGCCTAAGACGGGATGTCAATAAAAAGGGAAGGATTTGCTCTTATACAGGCAGTTGACGAGCTTTTGCAGCGGCATGGAGCGGGGCATGCGGTCGTCCGACAGGCTCGTGAGCATCTCAAACAGCAGCACGACAAACGACTTGCCTGGCTGGCGCGGGTGTCCTATTACTCGAATGAGGGCGACCATCAACCAGTTAGGGTCCTTACCGAGCTCTGCGGCCAGCTGGGGATCCTCCGCGTTCACAATCATAATGATGCCAATAATCTGCAGGTACACCGCCACGAGGGGCCACTGCACGCCCGAGTACCAGGCGTGGTCGAGCACCTGGAGCAGCGCAGGCACCGCGCCGAACTTGCGCAGGACTGCCACGTTGAGCTTGATCTGCTCCAGCAGCTCCTCCGACGTCTTGACCTCCCCGTGCGCGCCCTGGGCAATGTACAGCAGGCACACGGCCCACTGCTGGTGCTGCTCGTGGGTGGCCGTGTCCAGCTTGTCCAGACACAGCTGCACAAACTCGCGCTTGGCCTTGTCGCTGGCCGAGCGCCACTGGCCCTCCTTGTCGACCGGGAAGAGCGAGTAGAACTGCGGGCGGATCTTGGCGTAGTCGGAACGCTCCTCGTAGCTGTACAGCTCGTTCAGCTCGTTGGCAAGCGTGTCACGGTCGCGGTACACAAACGGCTCGTACACAATCGTCGCCTTTTATTCGGGGATTCGCGTTGAATAACAAAAAAAGCAGGACAACGCACCCGCTTCTGCTTGCCCATGCGCATGATCTCGCGCAGCTGTGCAGCCGTGATCGAGTCGGGGAACTGGGACGCGTTCACTGGCGAGGGATTGAGCAACACACGAGAGTGGGTCTGGAGGGCACATACCGTTCGCCATATTTGTGCGTTTCTGGAAAATGGTGGAAGTTCCGAGTCTCTCTGAACGTATTTTGGCAACCTTCCGCCTCTCCACTGAACAGTCTGAATAGCGTTGATGTCGGGAACATGGCAACTGAAAGAATTTGACCCCACTGCTGTGTTCCGAGTTGAAAGCCGCTCCGGAAAAAAAAAAAAAAAGAAAGAAAAGAAAAAAATACGTAATGCGCCCGAGGGCGCAAACCGTCTGTGTCAGCGTGATCATCGCCGGCCTGATCGTGTGCGCGCTGCTGTCGCTGGTGCTGCTCCACGGCCTCCTCCTCGGCCAAGAGCACGCCGATGCCGTGGCTCACGTCCTCCACGCCCAGCCGCCGAAGCAGCCGAGCGTCCGCCTGAGTGTGTGCACGGTTGTCAAGGACGAGGCCCTGCACATTGCCGAGTGGGTCGCGTTCCACGTGCTCGAGGGCGTGGGGCGGTTTGTGCTGTACGACGACGGCAGCGACGACGGGCTGGCCGACGTGCTGGCCGATGCGGTGCGGCTGGGCGTGGTCACGATCGTCCCCTGGCCCTCCGCCGCCTTCCAGTCGTCCTTCAACGACAGCAGCCAGTGGACCACGCATCCTGTCACGCCCCATTTGTGCGACTCCGCCTACTATGTGCGCCACCCAGACAAGATCAACCATTGTCAGCTCGTCGCCTTTGACCACTGTCTGGCCCATTACCACCAACGGGGCCAAGCCGACTGGGTGCTGTTCATCGACGTGGACGAGTTCGCCTTCACCACGACCAACGGCATCGAACAGACCCTGGGCGACGTGCTCGCCATGGACCGCTTCAGCAGTGCGTCGTCCGTGGGCATGGTCGCGGCGACGTACGGCTCGTCCGGCTACCGATGGGCATTGCCACGTGGCAAGCTGCTCGTGACCACGGCCTTTCGGCGTCGAAGCCACCGTGCCCCCACGGACGACAGCGCCGGGGACGAGGCATTCGGCGGGGAAAACTACAAGATCAAGTCGGCTGTGCGGCCTGCCAGGGTCCAGAGCGGCCGGTGTGGTGCCCACATGTTTGCTGATCGCGGCCAGCCACGGTCGATGACGACGTTGGCCACGGATGGGCGGCCGTATCGGGGCTGTGGTGACAACAGGCACGACCCTCGGCACTGTCTGCTCGTGGGCTGTGGCGTGCTGGAGCCCGAGTGGGGCCTGATGCGGTGCGTTACGTGTTGAGCGGAACAATTGGTTAATAATTATTACTTCAGGTACAACCACTACCGAACCCGAACCCTGGAGGACCACCTCGTCAAGCAGGCCAAGGGGATCGTCCAGGGTCGCATCCAGACAAAGCAGCACTTTACCGACTGGGACCTGGTCGACCGCAACGACGTCGTCGATATGGCTGCAGTGAAACGTCTCGCTGAACGACAGCGGGAGCAGCTGCACCGTCTGGCCCCCGACGTGCAGCAGCTCGTGCGATCGCTCGAGAGGATACACTCCCCAGTGCCGACGCGCACGATGGTCGTGGTCGGGCCAGAGGCGACTTCGGTGGGGCTGATCGCGTCAGCGCTCACGGTCGCGGGGTCGCCCATGGGATCGCACAACACTCGCGTCACCCTCGGCTGCGAAAAGCCCAACTCGACCTGTTCGCCAGCAGAGTTCCCCCTCGGTTTCTTCAAGGGCTACGACGGCCTCGTCAACGACCCCGCGCTGTGCTCGGCCATGGGCGAGTGGCTGCAAAAGCAGAACGAGAACGGTGGCCTGCCCGTGCTTGTCGTCCTCGTGGCCCCTCCGCCCGCGCGATCGGTCGCCCTGCAACGTGAATGGAGCGGCCTGGACAGCAACGACCAGGAACTGGCACGATGGCTGGGCTGTCTTACTCACGTCGTCCGCAGTGTGCGCGCGAGTGGTGCCGACAACAGGCTCCTGTTTGTGCCGGCAGAGTGGACCGACCTCGACAGCTTTTGCACGATGGTCAACGAGCTTGTCGTTGCGGTGAACGAGGTCGCTGGGCCGCACACGCTCATTCGGCCCTCCAAGCGCAGGATAAAAATCATGTTTGACGCCCAGGCCCCCTTGTTCCTCTACCACGCCAACCATTCTACCAGTAATTCAGTACCGGTCCCCGCTTCCGCCGCCAACTTGTATGTCACCCTAAGTCGTAAAAATTATTAGTTTCACATAACCAAATTCAATGATGAGTTTCATAGCGGGGCTTTTCAATATTTTTGCTCTAGAGAATGTTGTAAAAGTAGGGCAGTCCCTGGCCCAGTTCCCAGACAGACACGCCCGTTCCAACCTCGCCCGCAAAGCCAACGCGGTCGGTGATCGAGTCCACGGTCGGGTAGTAGACGGTGTGGTCCTGGCCGGCCTCGTCCTTGTACGTGAAAAAGTGCTCGAGCGAGGACGCGTCCCACTCAATCTTGTCGGCCTTTTCGAGCAGCTTGATGGCCGCCTCGCCAAACACGGGCGTGCTCTTGTCGCCGACGAAATCATGGCCATACCAGTTGAGGCCGGCGAGGATCTTCTTGGCAAACGACTCGGGCACGCCGCTCGTGAGCTGCATGATCGTCTGGGCGTACCAGCCCATGGGCGCGTTGGGACCGGCAGGCTTGGCCTGGAGCGTGGTAAAGTCGTACGTCATGAGGCTGACGTAGTCGACCAGGTGGCCAATCTTCTTGAACGTCTCGTTGTCAAAGAAGCGGGGGATCGGTCTAGCAAAAGAATAAATAAAAATCATTGAAATATAAACAGTCGTGATATGAATTACGAGGCGGTGATGATGAGCAGCTTGCCCTCCTTGTGCAGCTGGTCGCTAAACACCTGGATCGCGCCGAGCATCTCCTTGACAATGTACGACGCCTCGAACACGAGCCCGTCCCAGTTCTGCTTCTTGCACTCTGTCACGGCCAGTGCGACCATGGTGAGGACCTGCTTGCGCGGGTCCTGCCCCTGGCCAAACACGGCCTCGCCGTCAAACTCAATGACGAAGCGGGGCGTGATCTTGAGGTCGTGCGCCTTGCCCGCCTCCTTGACGGCCTTGGCCCACTCCAGGTCGACGTCCTTCTGGCCCGTCAGCCGGATCTTGCCGCTCGCGCTGGCCTCCCAGCGGTACCACGTGGGCGCGATCAGGTTGAACTTGGACGCGTACTTTTTGGCGACGTCGTATCCCTCTCTAAGGGGAAAAAAACATATGAGATAAAGGGAGCTGAGCCGCCTGAGTGCAGTACCCGTTCCACGGAGTGACGTAGCCCAGGGTCGTGCCCTTGAAGTTCTTGATGTGGTCATCCTTGCTCAGGTGGTGGGTGGCGATGATGTTTTCCTTTGTCTCCTAAAGAAAGAGACGGGTGAGGGTATTCTTTGTTTCGTTGCCGTACGGTTGAGCCGATATCGATCGGATCCGACGTCGTCTGATCGATCGGGTCCTCCTCGGCAGCACCAGCAGCAGCACCGCCAACAGCGCCAACGGCCACAACCACAAGCAGCGCCGCCGCAAAAACAGAACACGACCACTTCATCTGGGTCCTCTACTTTCAAAATCATGGCGTCAGGATCATTCCAGAACGGCGGCGACGTCGTGGCGGAAGACGCCGATGCCGAGACTGTGACGGTGCCAGCGCACCTGCTGCACTGTCGTGTGTGCTACGATGTAACGCCCGCCCCCCTTTGCCGTGTCACCCCCCCCCTTCTGTTGCTTAAAGACATGCATGGCTAGGTGCTGGAGGTGCCAAAGGTGCTCTGGTGCGGGCACAAGTACTGCGAGGCGTGCATCAAGGGCCTGGTCAAGATGCAGGGCCTGGTGTTTGAGGTGCTGTGCCCGATGTGCCGCAAGACGACCGCGCTCACGGCCATGGCGGTCGAGGGCCTGGGGACAGACTTTGATGTGCAGGAGATGGTCCGCTTCACAGGTGACATAAAGCGTGCCCAATAGTTGTTTAACTATTTAGCAGGGCTCAAACGGCAAGAGCACTCGATCGTCACAGCGACGACGATCGACGACAAGCCTGCTGTTGCCTCGTCCGCTTCCAGCAGCACGGCAGCAGCGACAGGGACCGCGCTCTCGCTCTCCCTCGACGAGCTCAAGGCGTGTCTGGACGAGCTCGAGGCCAAGGCCGCCGACGGGGACGTGAGCGGGCTGGTGTCCAAGCTGCGTGGCGCCGAGCCAGACACGCTTGTTCAGCTGTGCGATGCGTCGAGTGCGCTGCCGTCCAAGCTGCTCACGAGCGCGCACAGGGCCATGCACCGCAGGGAGACGTGCACCAACATCCTGGACATTTTCGTGCACATGGGCCGGCGGTGGATCGAGTCGGACATGGCCTCGACGGCGTTCTGCAACTCGTCGACGGTGCGCCAGCAGCTGCTCCTGCTCTCGGCCAACTACGCCGTCGAGCCCGTCCAGGCCGCGATCGCCCTCGTCGTCAGCAAGATCGCCCGTGTCGCCCCGTCCGTGCTCATCCAGCCCATCGAGATCACGCGCGAGGACGGCAGCGTGGTGCAGCTGGGCACGGGCGTGAGCGCCAACCTGATCCAGAGCATCCTCGAGCGCATGCGCAAGTACCGTCCCCACATCTTTATCCAGTCCTTTTCCTGCCAGGCCCTCGTCTACTTTCTCAAGGTCGTGGTGGAGCAGGCCTGGTGGACGCCACTGCTGGGCAACCAGCTGTCCGATATGTACAGCCTGGCCTGGGAGGCGCTCAAGGGGGCTGCCGATGCCGAGACGCGCCCCATTGCCCAGCGGCCCCACTACGGCCACGAGCCCGTCACGGCCGAGTTTGCGCTCATGATCATGAGCATCCTCGAGTCGTACGACGTCAACCGGCGCAACTCGATCCGTGCCGACCTGGCCATCTCCGCGGCCGACGTCGTCCGCAAGACCATGTGCGTGCTCGTGCGCGGGCACCTCCACCACACGCTCGCGGCGGGCGTGCTGGCCTACTTTGCGGTGGCCTGTCTGGACGAGGACTTCCAGCTGGCCCTACTGCGCCAGCGCCGGCTACCGTCGTCCCTGCGTCACACTGCTCTGCTGGGCCATCTGGACGAAGCAGACGACGACGACGACGACGACGACGATGACGACGACGATGACGACGACGACGACGACGACGACGACGACGAACAACAAAAGCCGTACTCGGCCATCTTTGCCCTGTGCACTGTCGCCCACGAGCACCGCCACGTGCCCACGATCGTGCTGTCCACCTGCCATGTGATCAACAACCTGACGTGGACGGGCCCGATGCGCGACGGGCTGATCAAGCGGACGCACGTGCACCGGCGGCTGGTGGCGTGGATGGAGGCGGCGCCCGACAACCTGGACGTGGTGTGCGCTTGCATCACCGTCCTGTGCAACCTGGCCTACGCCGACGCGACCCAGAACGACTACAAGGACATCCTCGAGTGGTACTTTGACGACGACGTCCACAAGGCGGTCTACACGGCGATGCGGCTGGGCCTGCGCAACGAGGTGCCCGATGTCGTGCGCGAGAGCATGACGTCGCTGGCGACGCTGACGCTGCACAACGGCATCCGCGACTACCTGCTGGCCGAGGGCGTTGTCGAGACGATCCTGGCCGTCTTGACCTCGCCCACGCTCGTGACCGCATCCGTGGCCAGCAGCGCCTGCCTCGCCCTCGCGACCATCGCAGACGACAAGGACGTCGCACGGCGCGAGCGGGTCGCCTCGCAGGCCGTGGTGGACGCCATCAGGCTCACCGTCAGCAGCTTCAGCGACGACAGCCTTGTTCTCCACCATGCACTCAACGTGCTCGCCCATATCACCACGCCCAACAACGCAGCCCAGATCGTCGCGTGGGGAGGGCACGAGGTCGTGATCAGCGGGATGAGGGCGCTCCCCACGTCGGAGCAGGTCCAGACGACGGGCATCGTGGCCCTCACCTTCATGGCCGGTATGTAAAATAAACTATTTATTTATTTATTTATTTATTTAGAAGGGGACACCAGTGCCGCCCTCAAAGAGGCCGGCGTGAAAGACCTTGCCTTTGATGTCATCGACGCCTTCCCCAATGCGGACACCCTCCAGGGCGATGCGGCCCACTTGCTGTACCTGCTGTCGGTGTGGCGGCCCGTCATCAACTTTTGCGCGCACCTTTTGTCGTTCATCGCGCGCGTGCCTCGGCCGTAAAAATGATAGGATCGCATTAGACAATCTTTTGGCTCTTTTTGGCTTTGTACATGGGCCTTTTTATGTGGAAGCAGGAGAGGGGTTGGCTGCTGGCTCTGCGGGCCTGCTGCTGCTGGAGCCGAGTTGCTGCGGCGGCGGCTTGGCGATCGCACGACGATCCACGACCATGTCGATCAGCCCAAACGCCTTGGCCTCGTCGGCCGACATGTACTTGTCGCGCTCGACGGCCTTCTCGATGGCCTCGAGCGGCTGCTTGGTGTGCAGGCTCATGAGCTGGTTGAGCGTGTGGCGGACCTTGAGGATCTCCTCTGCGTGGATGGCGATGTCGCTGGCTTGTCCCTGCGCATTGTTATTGCATTTAAGAATAAATGCAGGAGCGGTTGGTTGCGGTTGTCTTACGCTGATGCCGCCCGAGGGCTGGTGGATCATGACGCGAGCATTGGGCAGGGCGATGCGCTTGCCCGCCTTGCCGGCCGTGAGCAGGAATGCGCCCATGGAGCAGGCCTGCCCGATGCACAGCGTGTTGACGGGCGAGTGGATGTACTGCATCGTGTCGTACACGGCCAGGCCGGCCGACACGCTGCCCCCGGGGCTGTTGATGTACATGAAGATGGGCAGCTCGGGGTTCTCGGCCTCGAGGAAGAGCAGCTGGGCGACGAGCAACGACGCCACCTGGTCGTTCACCTGGGGAACAAACACGGTTAGCAACAGGGCACGCAGTGAGGTGGGGCGGGTGGGGCAGCGCGTACCGGTCCGGACAGCATGACGATGCGCTCTTTCAGCAGACGAGAGTAGATGTCGTACGAGCGCTCGCCACGGCCTGTATTTTCAATCACCATTGGGATCATGAACGACGCGTGCGGCTCAATGCGCGTCGGTTGCTGCTGCTGGTACTGCTGTTGCTGGTGGTAGAGGCGACGGCCTGCGGCCGCACTGGAGAGCAGCGCTCGACTCGTGCGCGCGGCAAGTGCTGGCAACATTTTATTCTAGAATGTCCTCGAAAGCGAGTCTTGGTTCGATTCCCAGTTCGCGTTGTTCGCCGTTCTCGTAGCCGACGAGGGCACGGCGTGGCGTCATGCCGCTCTCTTTTGTCTGTCGTGCTATTTCGCTCGATCGGTTTGCGCTTGTTCTACTTTGCTGTCCCTCCCCAAAACGTCACTTTGCCGTGCTTAGCTGAGCATTGACACTTGACCATACCCCAGATGCACCATCGCATCCGTCTGCTTCACCGACATCTTTCCCCCTACTCGACCTCTACTGCAGCAAGCGCCCCCCTAGCAAGAATGGCCTCGACGACCCATTTCGACTACCTCGTGATTGGCG
>Ga0302226_10002183_pt1 | contig 14058 bp, 12 predicted proteins | sample II_Palsa_E3_3_FD_193524 | JGI IMG/M metagenome (GOLD analysis project Ga0302226, IMG submission 193524) | Peat permafrost microbial communities from Stordalen Mire near Abisko, Sweden - II_Palsa_E3_3 | ecosystem: Environmental > Terrestrial > Soil > Palsa > Peat permafrost | place: Sweden...
GTCTTACCTGCGATCATTTCACGCCGACCGCCTCAAGATCGACATGTCGTTTGTCCGGGGCATCAGTCTCAACCGCGAGGACGAGGCGATCATCACAGCCATTCTCGCCATGGGCCGCAGCCTTGGGTTGTCTGTGGTTGCCGAAGGCGTAGAGACCGCGACGCAGTTGTCCTTCCTCGTAGACCTCGGGTGTGATTTTGTGCAAGGCTACTACTTCGCGAAACCCATGCCAGCGGTTCATGCGATGACATACATGGCCGGATTCAAAACTCCCTTGACTGGCTCTACAAAAACGTCCGCTGAAGTCGACGAAGAGCCGGTTGCGGGTTCCGACGTCAATCGGAGTGGTACACGATCGGGAAGTCGCTGAAGATCGATACCGGCAAATTGATGTGCGAATTCGCCAGGTGTCTTTTCGCCGGCATCCACAGGCGGTTGCGAAGCGCTATTTGCAGCCGCAGGAATTTCTTATCGCGAACGTCGGCTCCAGCCGGATGGTCTCGGTTTTTTCGGTTGCAAAATCGATTCTTCGCTTGAGCAGTGTCGCTGCCATCAGGCCAATCTCGTGGCAAGGCTGAACCATGGCGGTGAGGCGAGGCGCGAACGCATCGGCCCAATCGAAATCGTCGAAACCCGCTACCGCGAGATCGGCGGGCACTCGCATGCCGCAATCCTGTGCCGCAAGCATGATGCCGATGGTCGTCAGGTTGTTGCCTCCGATCAGCGCAGTGACTGGCTCGCTTGCAGTGAGAAGGCGCGTGGCGGCCTCTCTGGCGGTCGCCAGATCCGTGTGGCCGATGGAAATACGCGTCTCCTCGTCGGGGAGTCCATGGTCGCGTAGTCCGTCTCGAAAGCCGTCTGCCCGCTCGAGCGCAGTCGTGAAATTGGACTGCCCTGCGAGGAAGCCGATTCGCTCGTGCCCATGGCCGACCATGTGGGCCACCATCGTCGCGACTGATTTCCGGTTCTCGACTCCGACACCGTCAAGGGCGACATCGGGAAGACGGTCAACCATCACCGCGGGGATCCGCTGCTCGCATATGTAAGTCAGCGCGCTGTTATTGCGACCGCAAGACGGCGCGATGATGATTCCATCGACGCGTCTCTGGTGAAGCGCAGCAACCATTTCGAATTCCCAATCCGGATCGTCCCGCGTATTCGCGAGAAGCACCATCATTCCCAGCTTCGAACATTCCTCCTCGATGGCGTTGATCACATCCGAAAAGTACCGGTTCTTCGTCGACGATATGGCAAGACCAATGGTGTTGGTGGTCGAACGTGCCAAGGCTCGCGCCACGGTGTTGGGCGCGTAACCCAGCGCGCGAACCGCCTCGCGGACCGCCTGGGTTGTTTCAGCGCTGACGAACCGCGTGCCGTTGAGAACGTGGGAAACGGTTGACGTCGCGACTCCCGCGAGCCGTGCGACATCAGCAATGGTGGCCATCTCGTCCTCCCCTCGGTCTAGTAGATATGAAGCGCAGCATAACGCACTGACGACCCGGTATTAAGCGTTGGTTGAACGGCGCGCAACGAGCTTACCTTTGTCCTCATCTTCCAGAATATGAGGGTAAACATCGAAAGGCAAGCGCTTGCGCAAGCGCTTGCCTTTCGAATAAGCTGTGATCGAACTGAAGTAAAAAGACAAAAATCCGTCGGGATGGAGGCAAGATGTACGTGCTAATTCGGCAAACCTGGGCCGGTGCGTTATGACTGCGCGGCTCCTCGAATTGCGAGGAATCCAGAAGCGTTTCGGCGGTGTGCACGCGCTGAAGGGCGTGGATTTTGATCTCGATGCCGGAGAGGTGCACGTGCTGCTCGGTGAAAACGGTGCGGGCAAATCCACGCTGATGGGGGTGCTGTCAGGGGCGGTTGTGCCCGACGATGGCGTCATCGCGCTCGACGGCAACCCGGTGCGTTTTGCCAGCCCTCGCGACGCCCATGCTACGGGGATCGCGATGATCCCGCAGGAACTCGACCTCGTTCCGGGCCTCGATATCGCGGCCAATCTGTTCCTCGGCAACGAGATCACCAACAAGGGTGTGCTGGCTGGCGCCGCGATGCGGCGCAAAGCGCAGGATCTGCTGGCCCATGCGGGCGTGTCGCTGGATGCCAGCCTGCCTGTTTCCAGCTTGCGCATGGGCGAGCGCCAGCTTGTTGCGATCGCCAAAGCCTTGTCGGCCAACGCACGCATCCTGATCATGGATGAACCCACGGCTGCATTGTCGGCGGTCGAAGCGGACCACCTCTTCACCGTGGTGAAAGAGCTATCCGAACGCGGCGTCGGGATCGTTTATATCTCTCACCGGCTTGAGGAAGTGACGCGCATCGCGCACCGCGTGACGGTGATGCGCGACGGCGCCGTAGTCGGCACGACTGCCCCGGATGCGCCGCAGGCAATGCTCGTCCAGTTGCTCGTCGGGCGCCCGTTTTCCGATCTGTTTCCGGCACGGGCCGGGAAGGTCGGAGCGCCGGTCCTGCGACTCGATCACGCCGCATTCCAGCCCGACATCCCCCGCGCCGGCTGGCAAGCGCCGTCCGATGTCTCGCTGACAGTGCATGAAGGCGAGATCGTCGGTCTCACGGGCCTGATGGGCGCGGGACGTACGGAACTGCTGTCAACCCTGTACGGCTTCGGCACGCGCGGACATTGGCGCGGACTGGTCGAAGTGCGGGGCAGACCGGCGGCACTCGGCACCATTCGAGCGGCGCGGCATGCAGGCATCGCCTATGTCACGGACGACCGGCGTGGTACGGGACTGATCCTCCACCACACGGTTGCACAGAACGCGGTCATGTCGACGCTCAAGCGTGTTACGCCCTTTGGTCTCGTTTCACGGGCACTCGAGAGGCGTCAGGTAAAGCGCGCCCTCGAAGACTACGACGTGCGTCCGCGGCGTCCCGAAGCCAAGGTCGTCAACCTCTCGGGCGGCAACCAGCAGAAGGTCGTGTTCGCCAAGGAACTCATGAGCGATCCGGGTTTGCTGCTGCTCGACGAACCGACTCGTGGCGTCGACGTCGGCGCCAAGGCCGAGATCTACCGGCGCTTGCGAAGCCTCGCAGACAATGGTCTCGGCGTCCTGGTGGCGTCTTCCGAACTGCCGGAACTGATCGGCCTGTGCGACCGGATCATTGTGATGCGCGCGGGCTGCACGATTCACGAATTTGGTCCAGGCCCCAGCGAGGACGCTGTCCGGCGGGTCAGCGAAGGGGAGGAGCTGGCGGCATGAGTACGACACCAACACCCGCAATTGCGACCGCGGTTCGCCCGAGCAGCGGCCTGCTCACCTACCTGGTCCGCTTTCAGAGCCTGCTGGGACTCATCCTTGTGGTGGCCGCTGGCATGATCTGTTCCCCGCGCAGGCATGGCCACATCCTGTTTCTGGCGCCTGACAACATCGCCAATATCATCCGGTCGATTTCCGAAACCGGCATTCTCGCGCTCGGCATGACCTTCGTGATTATCGCGGCCGGGATCGATCTGTCGGTTGGGGCGGTGCTTGGGCTCTGCTCGGTGCTGACCGCAACATTGCTGGTGAATGAGGGTTGGGGTCTCTGGAGTACCTTGTCGCTGGTCGTGGCGACGGGTGTGATCTTCGGCGCCATCCAGGGGGCGCTCTCCACTGCATTTCGCATTCAGGCCTTTATCGTCACGCTCGCCGGTCTTCAGGCGGCGCGCGGGTTGTCGCTGATCGCTTCCAACAATGCATTCATCAACATCCAGTATGGCGTAGGGCCTGGCAACGCGCCGCCGGCCTTCGGGGTGCTCGGCGAGAGAATCGGCGGGGTCTTTCCCGTCGCCACGCTGGTGTTCGTGGTGCTCGCGGTCATCGCCGCGTTCCTGCTTAACAACACACGTTATGGGCGCTACGTTGTCGCTGTCGGCGGCAACGAGAAGGCGGCGCGTCTGTCCGGCATTCCGGTCAGTGCAATCAAGATCTCGGTCTATGCACTCACCGGTTTCGCCTCTGCGATTGCCGGCATCGTTCACGCGGGACAGTTTTCATTCGGTAGCCCTAATGACGGCCTGGGCTACGAGCTCAACGCGATCGCCGCAGTCGTGATCGGCGGCACCGACCTGTTCGGCGGCGCCGGTTCGATGATCGGCACGATTGCAGGCGCCATTATGCTGGGGGCGCTCGCCAATATCCTGCAGCTCAATGACGTCAGTGCCGCCATGCAGCTTCTTGCGACGGGCGCAATCATCGTAATCGCCGCAGCGCTGCAAACCTACGTCGTCGGCCGCGGAGGTTCGAAGCGGTGAATGCGTGTGCGGCTCGCGGCGGCAGGAGCCGGCGTGGATTAGCGGCATGTCAAATCTTTCGCAACTACGTTGCATAGGACCGGAGCAAGCGCTAGAGCGCTAACTCCGGTCGACATAGGGGACAAAAACATGAAAGTAGTTCTGCAAACCACCTTGCTGCTTGCCGGCGCGGCTGTCGCCTCGGGCGCATGGGCTGCGGGTACGCCGCTCGCGAAAGAGTGCGGGCCGAATAACGATTACGTGATCGGCTTTAGCCAGGCCAACTTCAAGGAGCCGTACCGCGAGCACGTCAATCACGAGCTCGAACGGCTCGTGAAAAACTACCCGAAATTCAAGCTCGTTATCGCAGATGGACAGGCCAGCGTGAACACGCAGGTCTCACAGGTCGAGAACTTCCAGACCCAGCATGTCGATCTGCTGCTGATCTCGCCGTTCGAGGCAGCGCCGCTCACGCCGGCCGTGACGGCCGTCTACAAGTCCGGTGTGCCCGTGATCGAACTCGACCGCAAGACGACTGGCGACAACTACACGGCCTTCGTCGGTGGAGACAACCGCGAGATCGCCAAAGAAGCGGGCGAGTGGGCGGCGAAGACGTTACTGCCCGATGGCGGTGAAGCCGCGATTCTCGAAGGTCTGCCGAGCTCGTCGCCCGCCATTGAGCGCCTCGAAGGATTCAAGGCTGGCATTGCCACGAATCCCAAGATCAAGCTCGTCGCGGTGCAGCCTGTGGACTGGATGGAAGACCAGGCTGTGACCGTCTTCTCCGCGATGCTGCAATCGCACCCGGACATCAAGCTGGTGTACACCAGCAACGATCTGGCGGCAGCCGGGGCGTATATCGCGGCCAAGCAGGCTGGCAAGACCGACCAGGTGAAGATCATCGGCACGGACGGTTTGCCTGGACCGTCGGGTGGCATCCGCTCCGTCGCGGAAGGTCAGTGGGCAGCAACGTTCACTTACCCGACAGGAGCCGCACAGGCGCTCGAACTCGCCAAGAAGATCCTGATCGACTGCGCGACCGAGGTGCCTCGCAATGTCACGGTGCCCACCCAGCGTATCGACCAGAACAATGCGAAGTCGCTGTTCGGCAAGGAACAGTTCTAGGATTTCGCCGCCTGCATGGAGCGTAATGCCAGGAGAGCTTCACGACCGGATCTCCTGGCGACATTGGCAAACGAGGCATACGAGATGCACAAGCCCACTGAGGCGACTACAAGCGTGAAGCGTCGAGCTGGCCTCGGCGCACGTCTCCTGCGGTCACGCGAGACAGGCATCATCGGCGCGCTCCTGATCATGATGCTGGCACTGTCGATCTTCGCGCCCAACTTCGCGAGCGTCGACAATCTCCTCAACGACATGCGGAACCTCGCATTCGTTGGGATCGTTGTCCTGGGGCAGGCTGCGGTCATGATCACCGGCGGTATCGACCTGTCGGTGGGCAGTGTCTGGGGCCTGGCTGCCGTCGCCTCGGCGGCCATGATGCATGCGGGGCTGGGCGTCGTCCCGGCGTGCCTGCTCACGCTCCTGATCTCAGCGTCAGTGGGTCTGTTCAACGGCTTGTGCGTGACGAGGCTGCGCATGCTGCCCTTCGTACCGACGCTCGCGACCATGAGCATCGCACGCGCGCTCGCCCTCATCATCACTCGAGGCAAGGCGATCGACGGATTCCGGCCGGACGGCGATGCGTTCTTCGCGCTGGGAGGCGGCGATATCCTGGGCCTGCCCATCCCGTTCCTGATCTTCGTTCTCCTGTCGATCATTGCCGCGGTTGTGCTCAAGCGCAGTGTCTATGGCCGTCAGCTGTATGCAGTCGGCGGCAACGAGCGGGCCGCCATGCTGACCGGCCTCGATGTCGACCGGCTGAAGATCAGCGTCTATGTCATGTCTTCCGTGCTAGCCGGCCTCGCCGGCATTATTGAGGTTAGCTACCTGTCCTCCGCGATTTCCAACCAGGGCATGGGCAAGGAGCTTAGCGTCATCGCGGCCGCCGTCATCGGCGGCACCGCCCTCAGCGGCGGGGAGGGCACCGTGATCGGTGTGTTCGTCGGTACGGTGATTCTCGAAGTGCTCCGCAACGGCCTCATCCTGCTTGGAACCGATGCCTACTGGCAAGGGGTCTTCGTCGGTTCTGTCATCGTCTTTGCCGTGTTTATTGACCAGCTCAGAAAAGGCGTCTGGCGACGCCGGTGAGTGATTTACCCACAACAACCGTTTGGAGAATGCCATGACACGTATATTGCTCGGCGCCGTAGCCGCCGCTGTTTTAGGTCTCGGAATCGCAGGACAGGCCCAGGCCGCCGATAAGCAAGTGTTCGCTGTAGTGCCGAAAGCGCTTGGCGTACCGTTCTACGCTGATGCTGAAAAAGGCTGCAAGGAAGAAGCTGCCAAGATTGGCGCGGAATGCCTCTTCACCGGACCCGCCCAGCTCGACGACGCCGAACAGGCTCGCATTGTGCGCGACCTGATCACGAAAAAGGTCGCGGGCATCGCGATTGCACCGAACAATCCCGATTCGATCAGCAGCGTGATCAGCGCGGCACTGGCCAAGAACATCCCGGTCGTGACCTTCGATTCCGACGCACCGAAGTCCAAACGTATTGCTTTTATCGGCACCAATAATGAGGCGGGCGGTGCTTCGGCAGGCTCGGCGTTCGCCAAGGCGCTCCCGAGCGGCGGGACCTATGCGGTGATCACCGGAGGGTTGTCGGCGGCGAACCTCAACGACCGAATCAAGGGCTTCAAGTCCAAGCTCGGCGATAACTTCAAGGAGGTATCCGGTTCTCCCTTTCCTTGCAATGACGACTCCAGTACGGCGGTGCAGTTGATTCAGGACATCCTCGCCAAGAATCCGAATATCGACGGTATTTTCTTCGCCGGAGGCTGGCCGATGTTCGCACCGGAAGCCTATACGCGAGCGCTGAAAAACAAGGCGGCTGACCTCAAGGCAGGTAAGTTTGTGATCGTGTCCTTCGATACCTTGCCGGCGCAGATCAAGCTCCTGAAGGAAGGTTATGCGACCACGCTTATCGGCCAGCGTCCGACGAGCATGGGCTCGGACTCGGTCGATCAGCTGGAGAAACTGACCAAGGGCGAAAAGGTGCCGCCAGTCACAGATACCGGTGTAGACATTGTCGATTCATCGAACGTCGACAAATTTACGGCTGGCAAGTAATTCACTGCGCGGGTCGGCTCTTGTGCGCCGGCCATCCCGCCTCTTTTAGCGCTAGCGAGTGCCGTCATGACCGTGCTGTTGAGCGTCGAGCAAGTTTCAAAGACCTATCCGGGCGTTAAGGCATTGCAGGACGTGTCCTTCATGGTGGAGGCGGGGACCGTGCACGCGGTCATGGGCGAGAACGGCGCCGGCAAGTCGACGCTGATGCAGATCATTGCGGGCGCCCACTCCCCGACCTCCGGACGCCTGGTGTTCGACGGCCAGGAACTGCAACTCTCCGGCACGAAGGACGCCGCCCGCCAGGGCATTGCGATCGTTTTCCAGGAGCTGATGCTGGCGCCGAACATGACCGTTGCCGAGAATATTTTTCTCGGCGCGGAGCCCCGTATGGCACGCGTGCTGGTTGACCGCGGTGCGCTAATTGCACAGGCCGGCGCCGCGATGGAGCGCCTGGGCATTGCACTCGACCCCGATACGCGTCTTGGCGAGTTGACGATCGCGCAGCAGCAACTCATCGAAATCTGTAAAGCGCTGATACACGAACCGCGCCTGCTGATCCTGGACGAGCCCACTTCCAGTCTGTCCGAGGCCGACTCCCTTACGCTCTTCAAGGTGGTACATGACCTGCGGGATCGAGGCGTAACGATCCTCTACATCTCGCATCGCATGCGCGAGGTGTTCGACAACTGCGACGCTGTTACCGTATTGCGCGACGGCAAGCATGTACGCACAACCCGGCTCGCCGATACGACGCCTGAAGAAGTGGTGCGCCTGATGGTGGGCCGTGATCTTGCCGAAGTGCGGCGCATCCGGCCCGAGAACACGGAGCGGCCGATTGTTCTATCGGTGCAGGGCCTGAGCGACGGCAAGCGCTACCAGGATGTCTCGTTCGAGTTGCGACGCGGCGAGATTGTCGGTCTGGCGGGGCTGGTCGGCGCCGGCCGCTCGGAAGTCGCACTGGGTATCTTCGGCGCGCCGCCGCCGACGGCTGGAACCATTGCGATCGATGGCCACCCCGTCAACGTCGCGAAGCCGCGCGATGCCATGAAGTTGGGGATCGGACTGGTTCCCGAAGACCGCAAGGACCAGGGTCTCGTACTCGGCATGCCGGTTGGCAGCAACCTGTCCCTCGCGGCGCTGGGGCTCGGGCGCATTTCGAGCGCAGGCTTCATCAAGCCTCGCGAAGAATCCCGAATGATCGAAAGCTATGTCGAGCGGTTTCAGATCAAGACCCCGACGGTCGAGCAACTGGTCGGCCTGCTGAGCGGGGGCAACCAGCAGAAGGTAGTGCTTGCGAAATGGCTTGCCTCCAAGCCGCGCGTGCTCATTGTCGATGAACCGACGCGCGGTGTGGATGTTGGAACCAAGGCCGAGATCTATGCGCTTATGCGCGAGCTTGCCCACGATGGCCTCGCCATTCTGGTGATATCGAGTGACTTGCCCGAGGTGCTGACGATCTCTGACCGCATTCTCGTCATGCGGGCGGGCCGCCTGGCGGGGGAAATCAGCTTCGATGACGCTTCCGAGGAGTGCATCATGTCGCTGGCGGCTCTTGAACATGTTGACCCGGCTGATCCGGGGATCAAGCCAACGGGGTTTGTCTCGTAAGCGTTCTACTTTCGTGGACCGTTGCAGCACACGCCGCTGGCAGTCCCAAATCTTCCATATTGACTTCTTGAGATGTAACGTCTCATGCTAATGCATCGACTGTTGTCTGCATAACAGCAGACAGAAAAAGGGGGGCGTTATGAGTGAGCTGACAGGGAAGGGCGCGATCGTGACCGGTGGCGGACGCGGTATCGGGCTGGCATGTGCACGGTTGATTGCGCAGCGCGGTGGATCCGTAGCATTGCTGGGTGAGGACCGCGAAGTGCTGGAACAGGCAGCAGTGACGTTACGCGCCGAGGGACACAATGTCATCGCTATCGCCGCCGATGTCGGCATCGAGGACCAGGTTGCCGTCGCGATGGAGCAGTCCGCCGCATTTCTGGGTCCGATCGACATACTGGTTAACAATGCGGCGATTCAGCCGTATGGCACTGTTGCGTCCATGGGATCCGCCGAGTGGGACCGCGTCATCGGCATCAATCTGCGAGGAACGTATCTGGCATGTCATCACGCATTACCGCATATGCTGAAACTGAAACGCGGCTCGATCATCAACATCGCCTCAGTTCAGGCCCTTGCTAACCAGGCCCGGGTTGCCGCCTATGCGACTTCGAAGGGTGGCATGCTTGCTTTGACGCGCTCTCTCGCGGTCGACTTTGGTCCTTCGGGCATACGTGCAAATGCAGTCTGTCCAGGCTGCATCGATGCGCCAATGACACGCTTTTCGGCCGCTGAAACCGCCCCTGGGCGAGAGGAAGAAATCCTTCGAGAATGGGGTAAGGCGCAACCGCTCGGACGTATCGGGCGCCCGGAGGAAGTCGCCGAGGTCGTCGCCTTTCTGGCCAGCGATCGCGCAAGCTTTTGCACAGGCGCGGAGTTCAGGGTTGACGGGGGGCTACTGGCAAGCCTCGGCGTAGCACTGCCGGAGTGATGGAAACCATGACTGACATCCTGGGCCGGTTCGACATGCGCTCGACGCGTCTGGCCTGACGCGGCCCGCTTGAGAGGGTCGTCAGTCGATACGTTCAGCCGACATCCATCCGTTTGCGGTGCTTGCCGCTGCAATCTGCTTCGCGATCGAATCGCCCAGCTTTTTCGCGTCACCACTCACGCCGTTCTGTTTCACCTCGGATGCGCCATGCAGCGCCGTACCGGTCGCCGCAGCTGTTGCAAGATGGCCGGCAGCTGCACCGACACCCGCTGTTTCCGCGATGCCCGGCATATGACCACTATCGGCATTGGCGGAAAAGCTTTGCAGTGCGATCGGTGTGCCCGCGGCGGGCTTATACAGGATCTGCACCGACGCGCTCACTTCGCTCTTGCCAGCGCCAAGACCAATCACGATGCGACGGCGACGCTTGCCTTCGTCGATCGTCTGGAAGCTGCCTTCGACGACCAGTGCGTTCTGGTTCGCCGGTGCAAGGCCATCCACGCGCGCTGCGCGCAGCCCCATCGATTGCAGCTCGCGCACGATTTCGTCAGCGACCTGTTCGCGCGTATCAATCGCCGTCTGAACCTGCTTTTGCGCAGACGATTCGCCGCTCACCGCTGTCTTCAGTTGCTGTGCGATGCCGCTGTCCATTTTCACCTGGTCGGGCGTGGCGTCGAACGAATACACGTAGATGACATCAGCACGAACGTGCGGTGCCGCGCTGGTTTGCGTCGTGTCGTTGATGCCCGAGGCGCAGCCAGTCAGAAGTAGCGATCCTGCTACGAGTGCCATGGCTGCCGCACGTTTTGCATTGCGAACAAGGGATTTGAATGAGGTTTGCATATCGATCCTGTCATCGGCATTGTGGTGCCGGAAAATGTTGGGGAGGTGTGCCGCAGCACGCAGACGTGAGTATGGGAGGACACGGTTCTGCGCGCCATTCAGGAGTTATGTCGCGCGATGTCGCCGGGATCTGTCACACACAGCAGGGGATGCTCGCGTTTCTTATGAGGAATGCCGATTGAGTGGCAACGTGACGTGCGCCTCGAGACCGCCGTCTTCACGCGCGCGAAACTGTAGCGAGCCGCCGTGCAGGCGTGCGATGCGCTCGACGATGGCGAGCCCGAGACCTGTGCCGCCCGAATGAGTCCGTGCGTTCGTACCGCGGCTGAACGGCGTCTTGAGCTTTTCCATCTCCGCGGCGTCGATTCCGCTGCCGCGATCGCAAACGGCGACGCACGCGGCATCGTCTTCGGTCCACGTGCGCACGGCGAGCCCCGTGCGCCCATAGACAATCGCGTTTTGCATCAGGTTCATCAGGAGCCGCATCAGACTCACGGGCCGGTACGCGAACACGGGGATTTCGCCGAGCGACAGTTCGAATTCGTGTCCGAGCCCTGCAAAATCCGCGGCGAGCTGACCGATGAGCGCGTTGAGGTCGCCCGGCTGCGGAACCTCGCGCTCGCCGCTGCCGGCGTAGTCCATGAACTGCTGGAGAATCGTGTCGATGTGATCGAGATAGCTTTCCGCTGACGCGACGAACTTATCGTCCGCGCCGCGCGGAATGGCCATCGCCATCGCGAGACGCAGCTTGGTGAGCGGCGTGCGGATGTCATGGGACACGCCCGCGAGCATCAGCGCACGCGTCGCTTCGGCCTGCTGCAACGCCTCAGTCATCTGGTTGAACGCGGTGCTGACCTGGGCGATTTCCGTCGGACCATCAGTCGGCAGTGCGACGGGCGCTTCGCCCGCGCTCACGTGCCGAGCGGCGCGCGCCAGATCCTTGAGCGGACGGTTAATGTGCAACTGGATCAGATAACCCGTCAGCGCGGCCAGCAACGCGAGGCCCACGGAGAGCGCGAGCGTCGTGGTGATGCCGCTCGCCTGCGCATCTTCGGTCATCGGCAGCGCAATCCAGCAGGGCTCGCCGGCCACGTGTACGCGAATCCAGAGCCGCTCGCCATCGCCGGTCTGCCAGCGCACCAGCATGTCCGGCGGTAGATGGCGCTGCAATGCACTGACGAAGACATCGCGTTGCCACGTACGAAAAAAGCGAAGCGGGCTGGGCCGCGGTTCGGGTTCGAGATTTCCGGGTAGCGCTGTCTGACCGCCGAGGCGCGCGGCCGCAGCGCGGCCTTCGTCGGGTGGCATCGCGACCAGCACGCCATCGAGCGTCTTCACGTAGTCGGAAAAGATGATCGCGGCACGGTCGATGCGTGGGCGCTGCACGAAATGCAGCAGCACCGTAAGCGAGCACACCTGGGTCAGAGCGACGAGCGCCACCAGCAGCACGATATTGCGTGCCAGCAGCGAACGCGGCAGCCATCGGCCCCACCGGTTTGAACGCGAGGGCGTCCTCACGAGTCGATGCCCGCAACGAGCATGTAGCCGACACCCCAGACGGTCTTGATGAAGCGTGGTTTCGACGGATCGTCCTCGACGATCTGGCGCAGCCGCAGGATCTGCACGTCGATGCTGCGGTCAAGTGCGTCGTGGTCACGGCCGCGCGCCCGCGCAAGCAGGTTTTCGCGGCTCACCGGCCGGTTCGGTGATGACCCGAGCGCGTGCAGCAGCAACATCTGCGCGGAGTGCACCTCGACCGGCTCGCCACGATGCAGCAGCGTTTGCGTACCGACGTCGAACTGGTATTCGCCGAAGCGCAGCGTTTGCGAGGTCACAGTCGGCACGCCCGCGGCCATTTTCTGGCGCCGCAGCAGCGCACGGATGCGCGCGACGAGTTCATCAGGGAGAAACGGTTTCGCGAGGTAGTCGTCGGCGCCGGTTTCGAGGCCGACCACGCGGTCGACCGGATCGCCTTTGGCGGTCAGCATGAGGATGGGCAGCGTCTGTCCTTCGGCGCGCAGCCGCCGGCACACCGTCAGCCCATCTTCCGGTTCCATCATCAGGTCCAGCACGAGCAGGTCAGACGGTTCGCGCTGCAGGTAGCGGTCGAGCTGCTTGCCGTCGGCGACGACGCGCACGTAGAACCCGTGGCCCGTCAGAAACCGTTGCAGCATGTTGCGCAACTCGGCTTCGTCGTCCAGCACGATAATCCTGTTCACCTGCTCCATGACGCGTCTCCCACCCTCATTGGCATTCAGCGTGCCATTGCTTTCTGCTTCATCAGGTCCTCGATCTGCGCCAGCGTGACATAACCGACGTGCTGCGTGTCGATTTCGTCGAAGTGTTTCGCGACCATCGGCATGCCGGCAGCCGCCTGGTCCCGCGTCAGCTTGCCGTCGCCCGTCGTGTTGGCACTCGCAAAGCGGGCCTGCAATTGCTGCATCGCACGCTCGCCGCGCGGGGTATCCGCAGGTGGCAGGGCGCTCTGAGCGGAAGCCGTTGCCGAAACAATACACAAGACAAGAACCGCGATCATCTTTTTCATCATCTACTCCGTGGTGTGGCCGACGCTCAAGGGCGGCAGGGTTAATTCATTGATCTGACGTTTGCCGTTACGCCCAGTGCGCCGGCACCCAGAAGCGCCCAACCCAGTGGCCCGGCACCAGCACTGCGGGACGCGGCGCGGGCGCTACATAGACAGGACGCGGCGCGACATACAGCGTGCGGGCCTGCGGCGCGATGAACACGACACGCGGCGGGGGCGGCGCGACATAGACGACCTTGGGCGGGGGTGGCGCGATGTAGACGGTCTTCGGAGCAGGAGGCGCAACGTAGACGACCGGCGGCGGCACATACGCAGCCGGAGCCGCTACGACCACGGGGGCCGGCGCGACGACCACGGGTGCCGGTACAACGGCGATCGGCGGCGGCACGACCACGACCGGTGCGGTGCCGACGGCAACCGTAGCGCCCACCGTCGTGACCGTGCCGCCAGTGGTCGCCGTGCCGCTGTGCGCAACCGTCGTGCCGCCGCCCGTCGTCACCACGCCGGTGGCCACGCGCGTCGCGCTGCCTGAATGCGTGACGGTTCCGCCGTCGGTGCCCGTCACGGTGCCGGAGCGTGCGCAGGTGGAACCGGCGCAGTTTGTCGATGCCGTGTGACTGGTCGTGTTGCCGTTCGCGGCGGTGATCGTGCCCGAAGACGAATACTGACCCGGCGCATTGCGTGTCACGCTGCCGGAA
>Ga0302226_10002186_pt1 | contig 14049 bp, 10 predicted proteins | sample II_Palsa_E3_3_FD_193524 | JGI IMG/M metagenome (GOLD analysis project Ga0302226, IMG submission 193524) | Peat permafrost microbial communities from Stordalen Mire near Abisko, Sweden - II_Palsa_E3_3 | ecosystem: Environmental > Terrestrial > Soil > Palsa > Peat permafrost | place: Sweden...
ACCGCGCCTGGGGCGGCGTGAAGGACACCATCCTCGAGCCGCCGTCCACGTACTTCCACCGCCAGGTGTACGGCTGCTTCTTCCGCGACCAGCATGGGCTCGACTCGCTCGATGTCATCGGTGCCGACCGTGTCACCTTCGAGACGGACTACCCGCACACCGACTCCACCTGGCCCGACACGCGGGCCGTGGCCGAACATCTCGTGCGCCACCTCTCCGACGAGGAGGTGTACCGGATCATGCGGGGCAACGCGATCGCGATGCTCGACCTCGAAGGCCCGTGAAACTCGGTGACGTCGTCAACCCCGAAGCGGAGCACTGGGGCAAGCCGCTCACCGGCGTGCGCATCCTTGCCCTCGAGCAGATGCAGGCACTGCCCTATGCGACACAACTTCTGGGGCGCCTCGGCGCTGAGGTGATCAAGGTCGAGGCGCCCGGCACGGGTGACCTCGGGCGGACCGCGTCACCTGCGATGGCCGATCCCTCCGGCCGCGCCGTCGGGGCCACCTTCCTGCGCAACAACCTCTCGAAGCGCTCGGTCGTCGTCGATCTCAAGCAGCCGGCCGGGCGCGATCTCGTGCTGCGGTTGGCACCGCGCTTCGACGTCGTGGCCGAGAACTTCCGCGCCGGCGCCGTCGAGCGCCTAGGTCTGGGCTACGAAGACGTCGCCGCGGCGCATCCTGCGGTCGTCTACCTCTCCATCTCGGGCTTCGGCCACGCCGTGCCGGCGGGAACGCCCGAGTCCCCCTACGCCGACTGGCCTGCACTGGCCTCCATCGTCGAGGCCATGAGCGGCGCCTACGAGTTCAAGCGCCCGGCGGGCCAGCCGCCGATCGGATCACCAATGGGCGGGCTGGGGGACATCGTCACGGGACTCTTCGCCGTCATCGGTACCCAGGCCGCCCTCCGTCAGCGCGACCGCACCGGACGGGGGCAGCGCGTCGACGTCGCCATGCTCGACGCGCTGGTGGCTGTCCTCGACGTCGTGCCCAACTTCTGGTCCATGGGGATGCCGATGGGCACGCCATGGCCCGGGATCCTGCACGGCTTCCGGGCCGCCGATGGCTGGTTCATGCTGCAGGTGTTGCGCCCGCACCAGTGGCCCGACCTCGCCCGCGCCATCGGCCGGCCGGAGTGGGCCGACGACGCGCGCTTCGCCACGCCGCAGGGCTGGCTCGACCACCTCGAGTCGGCCATCCGGCCCGCCCTGGAGTCCTGGGCCGGAGCCCTCTCCAAACGACAAGCTTGCGATGCGCTGAACGCGGCCGGTCTCGTGGCCGGGCCGGTGGCCAACGACGAGGAGGTGGTGGCGGACCCCCACCTCTCCGGACGCCACATGCTCGTCGAACATCCGCGGACCGACGGCGTCGCACAACCCGTGCTCATCCCGGGCCTCCCGGTGAAGTTCGCCGAAGTGGCCGAGGGTCCCGAGACCCGGGTGCCCTGGCTCGGCGAGCACACCGACGACGTTCTCGCTGATGAGCTGGGACTCGGTCCGGACAAACTGGCGGAGCTCCGGGAGGACCGCGTCATCGCCTGACGGCGCGGCCGCTTCTTCGCTCGGTGCGTCATGCGGTCGGAACAGCACCCGGTCCAACAAGACGAACTGCACCACCCACAACGCGCCGTAGGCGGAGACGTTGGCCGCCTCCACCGCCAGCGTCTGCCAGCCGCGACTGAGTTCGACGGTGCGAGCGGAGACGAAACGCACCGTCAGCGTCGACAGCACCAGACCGGCAAAGGACAGTGTGCAGAACGGCGTGACCTGCCGGAGGACCGAGCGCTGCGATTGATCGAACCAGACCCAGCGCCGGTTGAGCTCGAAGGACGGCACTGTCCCCACCGCGGTGGCGAGCACGTTGGCCAGCACGGCGTCCACGCCGAACAAGCCGACGAGCACGCCGAGAATTGTCAGGCTGGTCACAGTGGAGATACCTGACACGGCGGAGTAACGCAGGAGCTGTGTCATCCGACCCGGACGGCGCAGCAGAGATCGAACTCGTGCGGTCATGCCCGCACAGTGGCGGACCGACTTACGGACGCGCTGAGTGCGAGGTCGCGCTGTCCTACCAATTGTTTGCAGCTCGGGCCCCATCGCCTTCAGCAGACTCCAACGGGACCCACAGGCGACGTGCACCCGACATGCAGGCTCGACCGTCACCATCACCGCCATGACCACCGTCATCGACCCCACCCCAGCCGTCTCGGACCTGTCCCCGGTCCCTCCTGCCGGACCGGAGCCTGCTCCCGAAACGGGAGCAGCAGCACACGACTCATGGTGGCGCCGTCCGGGGCGGCCCGTTTGGTCCGTGCCGGCGCGCGCCGCCATCTTCGGCCTGGCGGCGTTGCTCTACAGTTGGGACCTGGCCCGCGTAGGGATGGGCAACACCTTCTATGCCGCGGCCGTGAAGAGCGGGACCGAGAGCTGGAAGGCGTTCTTCTTCGGCTCGCTCGATCCCGGCTCCTTCATCACGGTCGACAAGCCGCCGGCGGCCCTGTGGGTGATGGAACTCTCGGGGCGCGTCTTCGGCTTCTCCAGCTGGAGCATGCTGCTCCCCGAGGCGCTGGCCGGGCTCGCCACCGTCATGGTGCTCTACCACCTGGTGCGACGGTGGTTCGGCGAGCCTGCCGCCGTCTTGGCGTCGTTGGCGCTGGCGCTCACGCCGGTCGCCGTTGTCATCTTCCGCTACAACGATCCCGACGCGTTCTTGACTCTCCTGCTTGTCTTGGCGGCCTGGGCCTTGTGGCGCGCCATCGAGACCGGCAAGACCATCGGGCTCGTGCTGTCGGCTGCGCTCGTCGGCCTGGCCTTCCTCACGAAGACCCTCGACGCCTTCATTGTGGTCCCGGCCCTCGGCGTCACCTACCTGTGGTGTGGGCCACCCCGGCTGGCCCGCCGGCTCGGACAGCTCGGATGGGCCGCACTGGCCCTGCTCGTCTCGAGCGGGTGGTGGGTCGCCATCGTCGAGCTGTGGCCGAAGAGCGCGCGGCCCTACATCGGCGGCAGCACCGACAACTCCGAGCTCAACCTGATCTTCGGCTACAACGGCTTTTCGCGAATCTTCGGCTCGGGTGGCGGAGCCGGGGCTGCCGGCGGCGCGACTGCGGGCGGCTCATCGGCCTTCGGAGGCGGCGAGGGATTGCTCCGCATGTTCGACAGCGAACTGGGCGGTCAAATCTCGTGGCTGCTCCCCGTGGCCATCGCGGGTCTCATGGCCGGTCTCTGGCTGACGCGCCGCCACCCTCGCAGCGATCGCCAGCGTGCCGGGTTCGTGCTGTGGGGCGGCACGCTCCTGATGTACCTGGCGGTGTACGACTACGCCAAGGGGATCTTCCATCCCTACTACACGGTTGTGATGGCGCCGGCGGTGGCCGCGCTGGCCGGGGCCGGTGCGGTCGCGCTCTGGCGTCTCGGGCGACAGTCGCTCCGCTGGGCCTGGTTGCTCCCGGCCGCCGTCGTGGGCACCGTGCTCTGGGCCGACGCCCTGTTGGCCCGGACCAGCGGCTACGAGTCCTGGGTCGGGCCCACGGTCGTCGTGACCGGCGTCGTCTCGGCATTGGTCCTCTTCCTCTGCCTGGCCCGCCCCCGGGTGCCGCACTGGTTCGCGCTGGCGGCGGGAGCCGTGGCCGCTGCCTCCGTGCTGGCCGGTCCGGCGGCGTACTCCTTGACGACGCTCGGCACCACCACGAACGGCATCGCCACTGCCGGGCCCACTTCCGGTGCGGGAAGTCTCGGCGCCGGAGGCGGTCCCGGTGGTCTGGGAGGCGGGACCGGCGCGGGCGGCGCGGGCGGCGCGGGCGGCGCGGGCGGCGCGCCGACGGGCACGCACACAGGAGGGCCTCCGGGTGGTGGGACGAGTACGGGTGCGGGCGGCGCGCCCACAGCGGCGCACACCGGGGGGCAAGCCGCGGGTGGCGGTAGCAGGGGCGGTGCGTCGACCGCCAACGAGGCGCTCGTGCGCTACCTCGAGCGTCACCAGGGCTCCGCCGAGTACCTGGTTGCCGTGAACGGATCGCAGACAGCCGCACCCTTCATCCTCGAGAGCGGCAAGGCCGTGATCGCCATGGGTGGTTTCGGAGGGACGGACCCGGCACCGACACTCAGCGAGTTCGAGCATCTCGTGGCGACGGGCAAGGTGCACTACGTGTACGTCTCGAGCGGTGGCGCCGGTGGCACTCCTGGCGCCGCCGGTGGTGGCGGAACTCTGTCCGGCGGCGCCGGCACGAGAAGCACGGCCCTCACCGCGAGCACGAGCACGCGGACCGGACGCCCGACCGGGAGGGGCCGCGACGCAGAGGGGTTCGGCGGCACCCGCGGTGGCGGCCAGACGACGACGACCAGTGCCGTCGACAGCTGGGTCGAGAAGCACGGCACGGTGGTGTCGTCGAGTGCGTACGGCGGCAGCTCGGGTGGTGGAACCTTGTACTACGTGAGCAGCTCGGCGGTGACGACGTGAGCCTCCGGCGGTCGGCGATCCTCAGACGTCAGGGACAGCCTCGCGGCCGTAGCGGTCCTCCAGGCGAACCACGTCCTCGAGTTCAGTCGTACTGGCCTCGAGCACCACGCTGTCGACCAGGGCGGTCATCCGGTGCCTCGTGCCCGGGAGGATGTGGATGGCTTCGCCCGGAAGCAACTCGAAGGACTCGAGCGGCCCCTCTGAATCTCCGACCTCGAACAGGAGCCGGCCCGACTGGACGGCGACGGTCTCTTCTTTCTGCTGGTGGTATTGGAGCGACAGCGCGCATCCCGCGTGCACGTGCAGCGTCTTCCCGCAGTACTTGCCGGGCACGAGAGCGAAATGCTCCTCGAAGCCCCACGGCTTCTCGACCCGGTTGACTGCGGAAAGCCAGTCCTCTTTCGCCACGCCAGAACTGTACGCCGCTCAGTAGCGCGGCAACGCAATGAACGCGACGAGATACGCGAACAGCCCCGCGCCCACCAACGTGCAGGCGTGGAAGATCTCGTGGAAGCCGAAGACGCGCGGCCACGGGTCCGGCCGTTTGCGCGCGTAGACCAGGGCTCCGACCGTGTAGGCCAGACCTCCCGCCAGCATCAGGGCGAAGCCGGCCCAGCCCAGGCTGCGTACCAGCTGCGGGGCCACGATGATGGGGCACCAACCCACGAGGACGTAGGGGACGGCGACCACCCACTGTGGTGCGTCGAGGAAGACCTGGCGCAGCGCGATGCCGGCCACGGCACCGGCCCAGACGAGGGTGAGGATGAGCACCTCGGCCCAGCCGGTCAAGGCCAGCCCGGCCACCGCCGTGCACGTGCCGGCGATCCCGAGGAAGATGGCGCTGTGGTCGGCGCGTCGCATGCGCCGCCATGCCGGGGCGGACCAACGCAGCCGGTGAAACGCCGCGCTGGTGCCGAACATCAGCAGCATGCCGGCGACGTAGATCGCCAGCTCGGTCGTGGCCGCCGCATCGGGGCCGGCTGAGATCAGGAACGGCCCGCCGATGAGCCAGGCGAAGAAGGCGCCGGCATGGAGCCAGCCCCGCAGGAGCGGTCGATCGCTGCGGTTGTCGGCCGACCGGCCCTGCTCGCCTTGGGCCAGAACCGTCACATGGCCCCCTCTTCCTCCATCTGGTCTGCCAGCTCCACCTCGCGTCGCGAGATGCCGAGCAGGAAGAGAATAGCGTCGAGATAGGGAACGCTGAGCGCCGCGTCCGCCGCCTCACGCACGACCGGCTTGGCGTTGAACGCGATGCCAAGGCCCGCTGCGGCGAGCATGTCGATGTCGTTGGCGCCGTCACCCACCGCGATGGTGCGCGCCGGCGGCACGCCCGCCGCCGCCGCGAACGCCGCCAGCGCCGCCGCCTTGCCAGCCCGGTCGACGATGCCTCCCGCCAGCTCGCCCGTCACGACCCCACCTTCCACGACGAGCTCATTGGCCGCCAGGTGGTCGATGCCGAGCTCGGCCACGAGCGGCCCGATGACTTGGGTAAAGCCGCCGCTGACCACCGCCAGCTCATAGCCGAGGCGCTTGAGGGTGCGCACCAGGGTGCGGGCACCCGCCGTCAGCACAATGGCGTCGCGTACGGCCTCGAGGTCGCTTTCCTTCAGGCCGGCCAGGAGCCGCACCCGCTGGCGCAACGCCTCGGCGAAGTCGACCTCTCCCGCCATGGCGGCCTCGGTGACCGCGGCCACCTGGGGCCCACATCCGCAACGCTCCGCCAGCAGATCGATCATCTCCCCCTGCAGCAAGGTGGAGTCCGCGTCCAGCACGATGAGGTGCTTGGCGCGCCGGTGCAGTCCGGCCGCTTGCACCGCGACGTCGACCTGGCGCCGCGCGGCCGCCTCGGCCAGCGCCCGCCGCAAGGCGTCGACATCCGCACCGGCCACCGAGAACTCGTAGCTGTGCACCGGGTACGCCGCGAGCCGCACGATGCGCTCGATGTTGCCGCCGCACCGCGCAATGGACCCCGTCACCATCTCGAGCGTCGCGGCGTCGATCTCCGGCGCCAGGAGCGTGACGAGATGTCCCTCGGCAATGTCGTCCATCGCCGTCTCGACAATCGGATCGACCGCCACCATCACTCCGGCCCCGCCGCAGCGCTCCTCGAGCAGGGCGCGCACCGGTTCCACCTCCGCGGCCACCATGTCGGCCTGGGCGCACAGCAGCAGCCGCCCGTGGACCCGCACCTGCTCCACGTCGTCCACTTCCACGCCGCGTTCGGCCAGTGCGCCGAAGAGCCGCGCCGAAATGCCCGGGCCGTCCTGCCCGCTCACCGTCACCAGGAACGGCGCGGGCGCCTCCGTCATGGGCGCGCGACGTCCTTCTCAGTGACCCAGCCGACGCCCTCCACCCAGCGCTTGACGATGCGCGCCGGCACGCCGGCCACCACGCAACGGTCGGGGACCTCGCCGCGCACCACTGCACCGGCGGCCACCACGACGTGCTCGCCGATCTGCGCGCCCGGCAGAATGACGGCGTTGGCTCCGAGCCAACTCCCCGAGCCGATACGCACCGGTGCCTCGGTGGGCCACTGCCGTCCGATCGGCTCGACCGGATCCTCGTACGAGTGGTTCTGGTCGGTGATGTAGACGTACGGGCCCGTCTGAATGTCGTCGCCGATCACGATCTCCCAATGGCCCACGATGTGCGAGCCACGCCCGATGAGGCAGCGACTCCCGATAGAGACGACTGGGTCGGTCGGCATGACCTGTCCCGGAGCCATCCCGGCCGACAGGGATGCGCCCGGGCCGACGATCGTCTCCGCGCCGACATGAATCAGGTGCTCGTTGTAGAGCGCGCCCTGGGGGAAGAGCAGGCAGGCCCCCGCGCCCATCCGTCCGAAGCGCCGCCCCCGAGGGTCGTCGGGTCCGATCGCCCCAAGGTCGGCGGCACCCTCCCAGGCCGCGTGCACCAGGCGCGATAGCGGCCGTCGCAGCGGTGCAGGGAGGGAACGGGCCCAGCTCACGCACGAATGGTAGGTGGTGGCGCCCGCCACTCCGTCACGGGCCGCCGAAGCTGCAGGAAGGGCCAGAGGTATTCTTTGTATGTGCAGCCCCTCCCACCGGACGGTGGCTCCGACTCCGTGCCACTTCCGTCTCAGCACCCCATCGACCGCCGGCAGTTCTTGCAGCTGTCCGCGCTCGGGGCGGCTGGACTGGCCGGCGCCACCCGCCTGGGCCAGAGACATCCCAAGCAGCGCGTGCCGGCCCGGGCCAGGCGCCACGCCGCCGAACCGCCGGCGGTGGTCGACGCACGGTTGCCCAGCGGCGTGATCGTCCCGACCGCACCCTGGTTGATCGCGGAGAACGCGAAGCCGGGCACACTGAACTGGATCTGCAACCACGTCCAACCCGAGCACGCGCTCGAGGGCTTCGCCAGCCAGGTCAGCGCCGTGCCGGGCGACGACGTCGCGCTGTTCGTCAACACCACCGCCAGCGCCGTGCAGGTGCAGGCCTATCGGATGGGCTACTACCAGGGTCTCGGTGGCCGTCTCTTCCTCCAGACGGATTTCGTCCCGGCCAAGGTGCAGGCCGCACCGGTGGTCACCGCCGGCATCGGCACGGTGACCTGTCCGTGGTCACCCACCCTCACGCTGACGATCACGAAAGACTGGCTGCCCGGTTGCTACCTGCTGAAGCTCGTCGGGAGCGGCGGCGAGGAGCAGTTCGTTCCGCTCACCATCCGCGACGACACCTCCATGGCGTCGTATGTATTGCAGAACAGCGTCACCACCTGGCAGGCCTACAACCTCTGGGGCAGCTACAGCCTCTACTACGGGCCCGATGGCAAAGGCCGGTCCCTCTTCGCCAACCGCGCCCGGGCCGTGTCCTTCGACCGGCCCTACCCGCAGACCTGGGCCTCGGGAGCAGCCGACTTCGTCGGCAACGAGTTGCCGCTGCTGTTCCATCTCGAGAGCCTCGGGCTGGATCTCACCTACTGGACCGACGTGGATCTGCACGCCCAGCCCGAGCTCCTCCTGAACCATCGCTGCCTGTTCAGCCTGGGCCACGACGAGTACTGGTCCCAACCCATGCGTCAGGGGGCGTCCACGGCCAACGCCAATGGCGTCAACCTCGCCTTCCTCGGCGCGAACGCCTGCTACCGCCAGATCCGCCTGCAACCGACTTCGGTCGGCCCCAACCGCCTGCAGGTCTGCTACAAGGACGCCAGCGAGGACCCCATGGCTCTCGAGGATCCCTCGCTCACCACGGTCAACTGGATCCAGGCCCCGTTGAACGACCCCGAGTCGACACTGATCGGTTCCATGTACCAGTCGGTCGGCGCCAAAGCCGACATGGTGGTCACCGACGCGTCGTCATGGTTCTACGACGGGTGCAACCTCGAGGACGGCCACGCCTTCCCCAACGTCATCCTCGGCGAGTACGACCGCTACGTCCCGTCGCTGCCCGGCCCGCAGAATGCTGACGTGCTGGCCCATTCCGGCGTCCCCGGGCAGGTCAACTGGTCCGACACCACCTACTTCACCGCACCGGGAAACGGCGGCGGCGTGCTGGCCAGTGGATCGGCCTCCTTCGTGTCGTTGCTCGGGACGACGGGAGACATCCCGCCGATCGTCATGATCGGGGCCATCCCGGGCGTGACCGACGTGATCCGCCGCGCCATGGAGAACGTCTACGGCCGCTTCGGCCTGGGCCCGGCCAGCTCCTATGGCAGTTCGACGGGCAACTGGTCGGACGTCTACAAGGGGGCCGCAGCCACGGCTGGGACCGCGTCGGGGACCGCCTCCGCCTGACGGCCTCCCTTCGCGGCACGGGCGGGACCCCCCGTCGCGTCACGCGGGATGCCACCACTCGCGGCCCCGGTCCCCGTACGATCGACGCCCAGCGATGGCGAAATCCGGTTCACGACGTTTCACTCTGAGGCACCCGCGCGCCTGGAGCCTGCTGGCGGCCGCCGGGCTGGCCGGACTGCTCGTCAGTGCCTGCTCGTCCTCGCCGGCCCACAAGGCGGCGATCAAGCCCAAGCCGACCACGACGACCACGACGGCGCCGGCACCCACCTGCCCACTGACCGGGGAGCCGGCGCCGGGCGGATCGGTCCCGCAGCGGCCCGCCATGGCGGTGAAGATCGACAACTACCCCGCCGCTCGCCCCCAGTCGGGCCTGGACAAGGCCGACATCATCTTCGAGGAGCCCGTGGAGGGCGGCATCACCCGCTTCGCCGCCGTGTTCCAGTGCCAGACCTCTGCGTTGATCGGGCCCGTCCGGTCTGCCCGCAACATCGACATCGGCATCCTCGGACAATTGGGCACACCGCTGTTGGCACACGTCGGTGGCATTAATCCCGTGATCGCCAACATCGATGCCTCGCCCATCGTGAATGTCGACATCGGCGACAGCCAGACCCTCATGATCCACCCGCCCGACCACGTGCCACCGGACTCGGACTACACCTCGAGCGCCATCGTCTACGGCACCCACCCGTCCATGAACACACCGCCCCAGCCGCTGTTCACCTACTCGACCGGCACGCCACCCGGGGGTACGGCGGTCTCCAGCGTGAACATCGACTTCTCGGGCACTTCGAACGTCACCTGGAAGTGGAACAAGGCCACGAACACGTTCCTGCGCTACTACAACGGGACGACGCCGGACATGTTGGCCGACAACGTGCAGAACCAGGCGGCCAATGTCATCGTGCAGTACGTGCAGATCAGCTACGGGCCTTGGCTCGAGAACAGCGAGGGCGGACTGGAGGTCCAGGCCGATCTGTACCCCAACGCCAGCGGCGCGGCGGTGGTCTACCGGAACGGCGAGGCCATCCAGGGCACCTGGCACCGTTCCGCTCTGGGCTCGCCCACCCAGTTCGTGAACGAATTCGGCGTGACCATCCCGATGCAGCCGGGCCAGACCTGGGTCGAGCTGGTACCCGACACCGTTATGGCGACGACGACGCCGTAGGGCGTCCTCGTCAGGCCGCAGGCTTCCGCGCCACCACCGCCAGCAGCAGGCAGTCCTCCGCAGCGGCGAACACCCCCGGAGAGGCACTGGCCTCGGCCTCGTCGAACACGCCGGCCGCGACGCCTCGCCGCATGAGGTTGAGTCCCTTGCACTCGGTCACCTCGAACCCGGCCCGCTCCAGCTTTGACACCAGCTCGCCCGCCGCGTATTCGATCTGATGGTCGTGGTTCATCAGTGTCTCCGAGCGCAGCCGCCACACCGGCCCGTTGGGCGTGTCGAGGCAGAACCAGCCGCCCGGGGCCAGGACCCGGAACGCCTCACGCGCCACGGCGTCCCCGTCCGCCTCGCTGACGTGCTCAATCGACTGGCCGCTGTAGACGAGGTCGAAGGAGCCGTCCTCGTAGCGCCCGAGATCCACCATGGAGTGGAAGGCGAACTCCACCGGGCCGAGCTCGGAGGCCACCGTCTCGCCCGACGAGCCCCCCTGGTAGATCGCGTCGCGCTCGTCGACCGGGAGGTCGACCACGACCAGACGCTCGAAGGGGTAGGGATAGCCCAGGTGCACGAGCGCCCCGTCGGGCAGGCCCTGGTGCGTCCCGCCGAGGTCGAGGATGCGCGCCGCCTGCGGCAGTCCAGCCACGAACTCGCTCCGGCTGACGTGCATGGAGAGCAGCACGTTGCCGATGGGCACGCGGCGGCGGAACTCCTCGGAGTGGGCCATCGCCTCGGCCACGCCATGGCGGGACAGCTCGCCGTCCATGAGCTTCTGCACGTAGTCGGCCTCGCCGGCCGGATCGGGCTCGCGGTCGAGCACGACGTTGAAAGCCAGCCGCACCGACTGCTTTGGCGGCAGGTAGCGGAATGGGACGGTGGGGACGAACCGATCGAGGATCCGATAGGTCCGTTGCTTCCAGGCGCGGGCGGGCACCGCACCATTGTGGTCCGGACGCGAAGCGCTCCGGGCCGCTGCCCCTAGGGAGGAGGGCGCGGGCCCGGAGCCTTCGACGCCGTGAGAGGCGGGGTACGGCTAGGAATCGATGGAGATCGGGACGTCGTCGGGGTCGACGGCGCCCTCCGGCACGAGGTCCTCTTCCTTGGGGGCCAGGCACTCGCGCACCCGGTCGTCGATCTCGGCCATCAGCTGAGGGTTCTCGATGAGGAAGGTCTTCACGTTCTCCCGGCCCTGGCCGAGCTGCTCACCCTCGTAGGTGAACCAGGCGCCCGACTTCTTGACGAACCCGAGGTCGACCGCAACGTCGAGGAGCGACCCCTCGCGGCTGATGCCCTTGCCGTACATGATGTCGAACTCGGCCTGCTTGAAGGGTGCCGAGCACTTGTTCTTCACCACCTTGACCCTGGTCCGGTTGCCGACCACGTCGGCTCCGTCCTTGATCGCTTCGATGCGACGGATGTCCAGCCGGATGGAGGAATAGAACTTCAGCGCACGGCCACCCGGGGTGACCTCTGGCGAATTGTGCACCACGACGCCGTTGACGAGGTAGTTGTGACTGTCCTCCACCTCGATGTCGTACCGGTGCATCGTCCGAGTTGGCTTCTTTATGCCGACGTCGGTCACCGGGAAGGCCATTAACTCGTAGCGCATCGGGGTAAAGACCGGCTCGACGCCGAACCGGCCGCGGTAGGCCGGAAGCAATTTGTAGTCCATGCTCGGGTGCACGAAGGGAGCGATCAGGGCGTGCAACTTTGCTGTCTCGGCATCGCCGAAGATCAGCAAGGCCGTTCCTGCCTTGCCGGAAGCCACCAACTTCGCCCGGATACCCCAGGTGTCGGCCAGGTAGGCCGCCAAGCGCTTCCGGGTCGCGGGCTCCATACCCTCGACACAGATCTCTACACGGCCAGTCAATCCGGCTGTGCGCTTCTGCAGACCTTTTGAGCGAATGGCGAAGTGGCCATCGTCCATGTACCAGAGGGCCAGCGAGAGCGGCGTGAGGGACTTCAGGTAGTCGTCGCCAAAGACCTTCTTCTTGTTGGCGTAGACCTCATGCCGGAGCGGAACTAACTCGGGGATCGGCGTGAAGTCGTAGGTAACCACTCCATCTGCGCGGACGCAGCGGCTCGACTCGATATTCGAGAACAGCGAGGCCTTCCAGTCAGCATAAGCCCGCTGCTTCTCACAGTGCGAAAACCGGAACCGAGCTTGGTGACCGCTACGCGTACTCGATACAGCCCCGTCGCCCATGAGGGTGCCGCGTAGGGCGGACCATTGAAAATCGGACAGATAGTGCGGAACGGCTTCGAGTACCCGGTCGCCGACCTTGAGTTGGCCGGCCTCGCGCCACCCGCTCGGGGTGCGGATCAGGTGATTCGCTGTGCATCTCAGTTCAGCGAGACCACCTTGTGATGGTTTGGCCACCGTTATCCGCAGGAACTGGTCGGTCTTCCCGTTGTCGAACCAGTTGACGACCTTCTTGGGCACCACGGCGCCAGCCTTCGCGTCGTAGGAGAGCACTTCGACCGGGAGGCGCTGGCTGACGATCGTCCCGATGCGCTTCGTAGTCCCGTCGGCCAGCACAACTCGGGAGTCATAATCAAAACATCCATAGAGGACGCCTATCTTTTCCCGCAGTTGGTTGATGAAGATGGCGATGGTGCTGGACTTCGACAGCGTGCCCGTCAGCTTGCGCAACGCCTGGGACATCAGGCGCGCCTGGAGCCCGACGTGGGTGTCCCCCATCTCCCCCTCGATCTCGGCCCGCGGCGTCAAGGCCGCGACCGAGTCGATGACGAGGACGTCGAGCGCGCCGGAGCGGATCAGCATGTCGGCGATCTCGAGCGCCTGCTCGCCGGTGTCCGGCTGCGAAATGAGGAGGTCGTCCACGTTGACTCCGATGGCCCGGGCGTAGACCGGGTCCATGGCGTGCTCGGCGTCGATGTAGGCGCAGATGCCGCCGTTGCGCTGCGCCTCTGCCACCGCGTGCATGGCCAGCGTCGACTTCCCCGATGACTCGGGACCGTAGATCTCCACGATGCGCCCCCGAGGCAGCCCGCCGATCCCCAGCGCCAGGTCCAAGGAGAGCGCACCGGTCGGGATGGACTCGATGTTCATCCCGACGTTGTCGCCCATGCGCATGACCGAGCCCTTGCCGAACTGCTTCTCGATCTGCCCCAGCGCGGCGTCCAGTGCCTTTTCCCGTTCTGCTTCGGCCATCCATCTCTCCTGTTTGCTTGGGACCACCGGGGTGGTCCGATTCTCTGAGATCGTGTGGTCTTCGTCCTGCGTCCTGCCTGGGACCTTGGTGCGACCTGTGCCGTCCCGATCGGGCCGTTGGGGCGACCCTACGGTGGGGGTGTGACGACTCCGCGGACCCCGACCTGTTTGGAGCATAACGAACACGTGTTCGTATGTCGCGGACCCGGGTTCCCCTGGGGTCAGCACGCCGGAGAACGGTCGCCCGGCGCCGGCACGACGCCCGTCCCGCGCCCATCGGCGACCGAACGAGGTCCCGCGTCCATGCGAAGCTGACGCTTCCCGGGCGGAAGAGGGAGAGGAGGAGGGCAGGTGGTGGACGCCAGAAGGGTCGTGGCCGGCGCGCTGCTAGCTGTTGCCACCGTCGTCGCCCTGGCCGTGAGCGTGGCCGTACAGGCCCTGCAGTCCGTACCCGCAGCCGCCACGAGCAGCACCGGCGCCGCGACCCTCTACCGGGACG
>Ga0302226_10002196_pt1 | contig 14022 bp, 17 predicted proteins | sample II_Palsa_E3_3_FD_193524 | JGI IMG/M metagenome (GOLD analysis project Ga0302226, IMG submission 193524) | Peat permafrost microbial communities from Stordalen Mire near Abisko, Sweden - II_Palsa_E3_3 | ecosystem: Environmental > Terrestrial > Soil > Palsa > Peat permafrost | place: Sweden...
TGGGGATGAGTTTTGTGGGGGCGTATGCGTCGACCGGGAATTATTCGGTTGGGGATGGCGTGCTGTGGCAGGGGGCGGGATGGGTGTCGTTGATCGCTGACAACCACGGGAATACGCCGAGTGCGAGTCCGGCGGATTGGGCAATGTTTTCAGCTCCTGGAGCTAGCGGGGCGATGGGCGCTGCAGGCGCGCCGGGAGTCGCAGGGCCGGCGGGGGCGAATGGTCTGCCGGGAATTGCCGGAGCGACCGGAGCGACGGGGTCGCAGGGAATGCAGGGGCAGGTGGGGCCTGCGGGAGCGGCAGGCGTTGCTGGCCCGTCTGGGATGCAGGGGCCGGCGGGGGCGCAGGGATTGATGGGGGCGACCGGGGCGGTGGGATCGGCGGGATCGCAGGGGGTGCCGGGCATTGCGGGGTCGGCGGGGGCTCAGGGAATTCCGGGGGGCGGCGGGAGCGACGGGTTTGCAGGGAGCTACCGGTACGACAGGAGTGGCTGGTTCGGTGGGGCCTGCGGGGGCCAGTGGCACCAATGGGTTGAATGGAACGCCGGGGCTGCTATGGAGCGGGGCGTGGAGTTCGGCGACGAGCTATGCGGTGAATGACGCGGTGAGCTATGGGGGTGCGAGCTATCTGTCCGTGGTGGCTGGGAATGTGGGGCAGCGACCGGATCTGTATCCGTCGGCATGGTCGGTGTTGGCACAGGCTGGCGCTGCGGGCGCGGTCGGAGCTGCGGGGGCTACAGGAGCAGCAGGAGTCGCAGGGCCGCAGGGGGCGGCCGGCACGACCGGGGCTAAGGGCTCGACAGGTGCTGCGGGCGCAGTGGGAATGAATTTTCGCGGGGTGTGGAGCGCGGCCGCGGAGTATGCAGTGAATGACGCTGTGACCTTTGGCGGGTCGACCTACCTGGCAGAGGTGGCGGGGAGTAATGCCGAGCCGGATCTGTACCCTTCTGATTGGGCTGTACTAGCCCAAATGGGGGGTACAGGCGCAACGGGATTGCAGGGTGTCGCGGCGACGGTGTCGGCGGGGACAGTGACTACGCTGGCGGCGGGTTCTCAGGCTACGGTGAGCAATAGCGGGACCGTACAGGCGGCGGTTTTGAACTTCGGCATTCCGCAGGGAGCGGCGGGGAGTGGATCGGGAACCGGGACGAGCAGCGGGACGTTTGCGGCGATGTATCACGCGGTCAGTTACAACACGCTGTACTACGCGGTGAACTCTCCGAATGCGAGCCCGACGGAGGCGGATGGCGCGGTGATGGCGTGGGTGCCGCTGGGGTGCACGGCGACGGAGCTGGATGTGTACTCGCAGCAGTCGGGCGCGATCACGGTGACGTTGCGGTTGGGAACCCCGGGGTCGATGGCGAACACAGCGCTGAGCTGCTCGCCTGCGACGAATGGGAGCTGCACGGTAAGTGGAGCGGTGCCGATCCCGGCGGGAGATTTTATTGATCTCGAGGTGAGTGCTGCGTCGGGGACGACGGCGGGGGTTTGGACTTCGCTGCAGTGCCAGTAGAGCAGAGTGTAGAGAGTAGACAGTAGAGCGTAGAGCTTGGTCTTCGGCTGCATCCGCTGCAAAGAACGCGCCAGACTTCGCTCAGGACGAAAGCGTGTCGGGCATTGGATCCGTGGGCTGCTGGATGGGGACGGCGAGGGCGTTGATGGCGGCCTGGGCTTCGTGGCCGGCGATTTTTCGGTTTTTGAGAGCGGCTTCGGAGAAGGCTATGGGTTCGGGGGCGAAGTAGATCGTGCCGTGGACGCCGTGCAGGTCGGCGAAATTCCAGAGGTGTTGCCAGAGGGTTTCGTGGCCCCAGTGGACGTCGTTGCGTGTGGATTTGCCGCGGGCGAGGTCGTAGGGAGTGAGGTCGTAGTGGATGAAGCCGGCGGTGACGGGTTGTTTGTCGGCGATGGCGAGGTGGAGGAGGCCGCTGCGGAAGGGGAGGGTGGGCACGTCGCCAACGCCGGTGGTGCCTTCGGGGAAGAAGACGACGGGGAGGTTGTCGCGAAAGCCCTTGGCCATACCTTCGGCGGCCTTGGTGATGCTGTTGGCGCGACTGGTGGCGCGATCGATGTAGATGGTGCCGGCCATCATGCTGACCCATCCGAACACGGGTGTCTTGCGGATTTCGATCTTGGAGACGAAGACGCAGGGGCGGATGGAGCCGTGAATGATTATGTCGACGTAGGTGAGGTGGTTGGTGATGACGGCGCCATGCATGGGGACGGGGCCTACAGTGGTGAACGTGATGTCCTGGGTGCGGAGGAGGCGGTTGCCGATGCGGCTGAGCCAGGCGGCGCGGAGGGCGCGGGTGCGGGGGCGGGTGATCAGCACTTCCAGCATGGAGTAGGCGAAGACGGCGGCGAGCGCGAGGACACGGTAGATGCGACGGGGCGTGCTGAGAAGAGACAAACCGAGATCCTTCGAAGGGGTCAATGAAAACAACAGAGACGCTGCGGTGAGTGTACCGATATGCTGAAGGTGTGGCGAGTCTTTGGCAACGATGTGTTGTGAACCCGGTGATGGGCCTGCTGAGGATGGGGGCCGATCCGAATAAGCTCGCATGGTCACTGGCACTGGGTGTGGTGGTGGGGGTGAATCCGCTGCTGGGGTCGACCACGCTGGTGGCGCTGGGACTGGCGTCGGTGTTCCGGCTGAATATTGTGGCGTCGCAGGTGGGGAATCATGCGGTGTATCCGCTGGAGTGGCTGCTGTTCCCGGTGTTCATCAAGGTGGGAGACGTGGTGTTTCGCACCGAGAAACTGCCGCTCGAGGGACATGAGCTTTGGTATGCGGCGAAACATCATCCGTGGCACACGACGCGCCTGCTGTGGAGATGGGAGTGGCATGCGCTGGTTGTTTGGGCCGTGTTTGCCGTGGTCGCGGCGCCGCTGATCGCGACGGCGAGCGAGCCGGTGCTGCGGAGGATGGCGGGGCGGGTGGGAAGAAGCGCCGAGGGCGTTTAATTCTCAGTGGTCAGTTAGATCTGGGGGAGCGTGTTTGCTGAGAACTGACAATGTCTACTGGGGGCCGTGGTATTCCTGGACAGGGTCGGCGCTGTGGACCCAGGCGGAGTTGATGAGGTCGCGAAGCTCGATGGCTCCGGCGGCTAGACGCTCTTCGGTGAAGGCTTTGGCTTCGGGGGTGCCGGCGTCGGTGAAGCCTCCGGCTTGCTCGAGTTGGTAGACCGTTTCGACTAGAGAGTTTGAGTGGTGGAGATAGTTCCAGTACTGCGTCCATTCGTCGTCGATGACGGTGGCCGGAGCGGCGGCTACGAGCGGTGCTACGTCCGCGGACTTGATGTCGGCGGAGACGAAGATGGACTCGAACTGCGCGTGGATGTGGTGTTCGGTGGTGTAGTGGTGGGGATTGGGACCGGTCCAGCCGTTGTACTGGATGGTGTTGTGGAGAGGCTGCGAGCCGTCGGCGACGTAGTGGCCTAGCCAGCCGGCGTCGAAGAGGATGGCTACCTGGAGGGGCGCGGTGTTGCCGTTGGCGGCGGTGAGCTTACGGTACTCGCGGAAGTCAGACTTGAGACGCTCCCAGACTTCTTCAACCTGCCACGGTTGGAAGCCGACAGTCTCGAAGCTCTTCACTTCGGGATGTTGCGGAAGCGCGGCAGAGAGGTTGCGGATGAAGTCGTAACGCTTGCGCGGGAAGTTGTAGCCGTCGATGCAGTCCTTCGTTCCGGCGGCGCAGGGAGTGGCGCCATAGACGCCCCACTCGTAGTCGAAGAAGTGGTCCGGGGATTGGGTGGCAACCAGCTCGGGCTCGGCGTCGCGCTGCTTCCAGCGGTCAGGCTCGGGACCCATCCACTCCATGACGTCAACGCCGTTGCCGTTGCGGAGGAAGTAAGGCACGTCGGTCGGAAGGTTTTCCGCAGCGAGTCGATTGATGAGCATATGCCCATCGCGCCCCCAGGCAAGAGCAGCAGGTGTAGTGACGAGCGGCAGAAGCGTGGCGGCGAGGGCGATACGGGCGATCGTGGTGAGGCGCATGGGGAGAGTATAAGTGGGCGGCGTTGCAGAGGCATAATGGGGCATGGTCCTCGTCGAGTGGGTTGAGGTGCGGAAGTTTTTGATTGGCGGAGTGCTGCTCATCACGGCGGTTACCGTTCCATTTCTCGCGCACCGGCGGAAGTGGCGGAAGCAGCTTCGATATCGAGTGATGTCGTTGGCCTTTGGAGTATTAGGTTTGCTCTTCCTCGCATGGGGTTGGAGCATCGTCACCTCGAATGATGTGGTCGATACGCTGTACTCGCCGGACGGACGGTCTGCGGTGCGGATAAGCATTGGACCGTTTGGTGAGCAAGCGGTTGAATTGTTCAGCATGCACGGACTACGTAAGGAAGTGGTGTATTGGGGCGACACCTCGTCGATGCATTGGAACGACAGCACGCACCTTGTGATCGAGTATCCTCAGGCGGGGGACTACGGAGGAGGAAAGAGTTGTCCTGGATCGCGCGAAGTTGTCGTCCACTGTGTGTTGAAGCTTTGAAAGTTGCGAGATGACGAGGTCTCCGTTGCGAAAGGTCAGTTGGTTGATTTTGATTGCAGCGGCAGTCCTAGCGGGGGTTGCAACGTCGCTAGTGCATCGTTCCGCGGCGCTTACATCGTTGGCAAAGGCGGATCGTGTGGTGGTGATCAAGCACGAACACGTGATGATGTTGATGAGGGATGGGCAGGTGTTGAAGACCTATCGCGTGGCGCTTGGGCGAGGTGGTATCGGCCCGAAGGTCCGGGCGGGTGATAACAAAGTTCCAGAGGGTGTCTATCCCGTTGCGGGGCGGAATGCGCAGAGTGCGTTTCATCGTGCATTGCGAGTTGGCTATCCGACGCCTCAGCAGGTTCGGGACGCGCAACGCAGCGGCGTTGATCCGGGCGACTTTATGATTCATGGCATACGCAATGGCCTGGGATGGGTCGGGCAATTGCAGCGATACGTGGACTGGACTAAGGGCTGCATTGCAGTCACCGATGGAGAGATGGATGAGGTTTGGCGCGCGGTGCCAGATGGAACGCCCATTGAAATCAAACCTTAGCGTGCTTGTACAGGGCTGTTGAAATGCGGCGGTTCCTCCTCAAGCCGGAGCTCCCCAAATAAAACGACCGGCGGTTACCCCGCAAACCTTCCCGGCGATAACCGGATGGCCTGCGTCATTTCACCCATCTATCTGGCGGATAGGTCGCGACCCCGCGAAACTGTATCCCAAAACCCAGCTAAAGACGTCGATTTGTCACCTGAAACGGGGCTAAGTCATACAGGAAATGCGCGTTTCAGGGGCTAAACGAGGACGGGGATTTCGGTTTGGACGGGAGTATTGAAAACGCGGCGGTAGCGGGCGATTAGGTCGGCGGGACCGGTGGATTTGCTGGGGTTGTCGCTGAGTTTTACGGTGGGGATGCCGTCGGCGCTGGTTAGTTTGCAGACTAGCGAGATGGGCTCGAAGGTGTCTTCGTTGCGGGGGTGGCAGCCTCGGAAGTCGTTGGTTAATAAGGTGCCCCAGCCGGCGGAGAAGCGGATGCGCTGGTCGAAGTAGGCGTGGAGTTGGACGATGGTGGACGCGTCGAGGCCGTCGGAGGCGATGAGGCGCTTGGTTTGGGGGTTTTGGCCGCGGGATTCGAGCCAGGCGATGTACTCGTCGCCGGCTACGAAGGGGTCTTTGGAATCAACGCGTTCGCCGGTCCAGTTGGCGGTCCAGGCGGGGGCGCTGGCGAGGAATTGGCTGGTGCCGAAGGTGTCTGGGAGCATGATGAGGAGCTCGTTGTTGTAGGACTGGCGCCAGAGTTCTAACACGCGATATTGGCTGTTGCGGAGGTCGTCGTCGGAGCCTTGGGAGGCTAGCGCGGCCATGGCCATGGGGAGCTCATGGGCGTTGGTGCCGATGGCTTCCAAGTCGTGTTTATAGGCGAGGGCGGTATTGGATGTGCCGGTAAAACGCTCGGATTTGTTGGTGTTTAAGGCGGTTGCGAGGGCCTGGACGCAGTATTCCTGCCAGAGAAAACTGTGGCGGCGGCGGGTGCCGAAGTCGGATAAACGGAGGCCTTCGATGGGGCGGAGGAGCTCGATCTTGTCCCAGAGGCGGGTCTTTGCGCGGGCGTAGAGGACGTCTAGTTCGAGCTCGTTTAGCGTGGCCAGGGCGGCTCGGGTTTTCATCTCGCTGACGATGGCGAGGGAGTAGACCTCCCACATGGTGACGTCGGTCCAAAGGCCTGAGAAACGGATACTTAGCTGGCCGTCGTGTTCGGTGATTTCGTAGTCGGAGAGGTGGAAGTCGCGCTCGAGCCAGGCGAGGAAGTCGGGGTGAAAGATCTGCTTGACGCCGTAGAATGTGTTGCCTGCGAGCCAGACTAGCTCGGATCGACGGAGGCGCAGGGTGCGGACGTGCTCGAGCTGGTCGCGGAGGGCGGCGGCGGAGATGCGATCGGCTAGACGGATGTGGTGGGTTCGGTTGTGTATCTCGCTGGTTACATGGGTGTTAGGGAAGTTTTTCCAGATGAACTGGAGCATGAGGAGCTTGTAGAAGTCGGTGTCGAGGAGCGAGCGCACGATGGGGTCGAGCTTCCAGTTATGGTTATGCGCGCGTTCGGCGAAGTTGACGTTCATGGTGGGTACTAGCGTATCAATTTGCGCGGGTTTAGGTGGGTTTCAAACCACAAATCGTGTGCTTGAGGTGCCTTTTGGGTAGCGGAATTCCGGGTTAGTTGAAATTTCAGTCAGCTAAAAATAATTGTTAGAAAGTTGTAAAGGGTGCTTGACATGTAAAGGACGCTTGTCGTAAAGTTTGCTTGTCATGTAAAGCGTGCTTGACATTGAGCGCTGGACGGGTCGAGGAGGAAGACGAGATGGCTTGGAACTGGAAGAAGATGAACTCGGCGAAGAAGGGTTTGATTCGGCGGGGAGCGGTGGCGCTGCTGGCGTATGAGGTGTTGTGGGTCGGCTCCTATTTCTGGGTGGATCGCGCGAAGGTTGAGGGGTCGATGCTGACGGTGCCGGCGGTGCTGGTGACGCTGCCGGTGGTTGGACTGATCTGGGTGCTGGCTCGTTACCTGGGGGAAGAGACGGATGAGTTTCATCGGCTGCTGGTGGTGCGGTGCCTGTTGTGGGGGACGGCGGCGGTGATGACGTCGGTGTGCTTCCACGGGCTGCTGCAGTTGCTGGGATGGAAGGGCAACTGGCCGGCGGGCGTTGAGCTGGGGATGTTCTTTGTGGCGATGCTGGTGGCGAAGCTGACGTACAAGGTGGCGAACCGGGTGCCGGCGGATGCGGATGGGTTGGTCGGAAGCGAGGGGGCGCGATGATTATTTGTGGAATGTCAACGCCTGCGAGCAAGCGGTATCAGCGGCGGGTGATTGGGACGACGACGGTGTATGTTGTGGTGCTGGTTGCGGCGATGTACCTGGTGCGGCATACGCATCTGCATGGCTGGGTGTTGTATGCGATTGCGGTGCTGCCGGCGCTGCCGTTGTTGGGCACGCTGGGCGCGCTGGGCGTGTATTTGCAGGAGGAGAAGGACGAGTATGCGCGGCTGGTCACGATGCGGTCGCTGCTGGCAGGGACGGCTACGCTGCTGGCAGTGCTGGTGGTGAATGACTTTCTGCGAACGATGAGCGGGGCAGGCGCGTTGCCACCGTTCTGGGATTGGGTGATTTTCTTTCTGTCCTTCGGCCTGGCACAGATGGTGCAGACGATGCGGAACCCGGTGAGGGACGATGCGTAACCGGCTGCGGGAGTTGAGGGCGGAGCGCGGGTGGTCGCAACAGTACCTGGCGGAGAAGCTGGAGGTATCGCGACAGAGCGTGAATGCGATTGAGACGGGGAAGTATGATCCGTCGCTGCCGCTGGCGTTCAAGATCTCGCGGATGTTTGCGCAGGGGATTGAGGAGATTTTTGAGGATGCGGAGTAGTGAGTAGTGAGTAGTGAGTAGTGAGTTGGGTTTGATGCGTAATTTGTGGTGAGCAGAACGTAGTTGCAACGGCATACCCCGGGGGCTAAAGCCCTGTTCCTTTCTGGACTGTAAGACCCAAGCCTGAAGGCTTGGGGCACCTGGTAAGTGGTCGAGTCTGAAGGCTTGGGTCCGGGATAGAGGACCGGGCGCTGACTTGAGTGACTGACATAACGCACGATCAACCGGTACTGGAGGGAATGAAATGAGAGTGAATTCGACGCCGAAGACGATTGTTCAGAATGTTCTTTACTACATGACCCTTGGGCTGCTGGCGATGCCCTGGGGAAGCCGCTCGCAGCTGTTTGGGCATGGTTTGGCGGTGCGGGTAGTGCTGATCGGGATGGTGTCCGCGGCGTTCGTGTTGAGTGGGCGGGGGAGTTGCCGGGTCTCTGCTGGCGGATGACAAGTGTCATGCGGGATTGTTGATGGAGGTCACTGGGTATGGACGGTTGTACGGGAGAGGATGAGATGGACGAGACGTTGGTTGAGAGGAAGTGGAGATTCGGAGGGGCGTATCGGAGGATGAGCGCGGAGGTTCGGTTGCTTTATGTGGCTTGCCTCTGTTTCATCGTCGCGCAGTATGTGGTGAATGATCATCCGTGGAATAGCGGGTTTCGGATTGTGGCGTTGTTGGCGATGATCTCGGCGCAGTTGATTGGAGTACGGGCGCGAAGGATCTAGAAAGAGATTCGCAGAGGAAGAACAGGCAAGGGCAAGAGCCAATACAGGGGTCTCTCCACTCCGCATCACAAAAGACAAGGGCGTGATGCTCCGGTCGAGATGACGGGATTGGGTGGGAAAGACAGGGCAAAGGAAGAAGCAGATCCCTGCGGGATGACAGCCAGAAAAGCAAGGGCAAGAGCAACGGCAACGGCAAGGGCCAATACAGGGATCCTTCGCTTCGCTCTAGGATGACGGTGTAAAACAGGCAACGGCAAAGCAAGAGCAAGAGCAGAAGATGCGCAGTGGATGGAATCGGAAACGTAAGGGCCAAGAGGCGGAATAGGAGACGGTGATGGAGCGAGTGATGAAGGTGATTCAGTGGTTGGCGACGGCGGTGTTGGTGTTGGCGGGTGTGATGTTGCTGGTGAAGCCCATGACGGCGCATGCGCAGACGGCTGCGACGGCTGCGTTCGTGCCTGCGCGGTTTACGGTGGTCGATGCAGGGACGGTGGGGAAGCCGGATGTGGTGCTGATTCCAGGGCTGGGGAGCTCGCGGGCGGTGTGGGATGGGGAGGCGAAGCTGCTGGCGCCGAACTATCGGCTGCATTTGATGCAGGTGGATGGATTTGCTGGCGCGCCGGCGGGGGTGAATTCCACGGGACCTATCCTGCCCGGGATCGTAGAAGAGTTGCATGGGTATATTGCCTCGGCGGGGATGCATCCGGTGGTCGTCGGGCACTCGCTGGGCGGGCTGCTGGCGATGATGCTGGCGGACAAGTATCCGGGGGATGTGCGCAAGATGGTGATCGTGGATACGCTGCCGTACTACGCAGTGCTGTTCAATCCGGCTGCGACGGTGGACGCGGTGAAGCCGATGGCGGAGGCGATGAAGACGCAGATCATCGCGACGCCAGCAGACCAATTTGTGGCGATGCAGAAGACGGTGGTGCCGCAGCTGGTGAAGGACGCGGCGGGGCAGGCGGTGGTGGAGGCGGCGGACGAGGCGAGCGATCGAACAGTATTCGCGGAGTCGATGTATGAAGACCTGCTGACGGATCTGAGGGTCGATGTAAGTAAAATTCAGACGCCGACGCTGGTGCTGTATGAGTATGATCCAACGCTGCAGCAGCCGGATGCGGCGGCGTATGAGGCGTCGGTGAAGGCAGGGTACAAGGCGATGCCGAATGTGGTGCTGGCGCGGGTGGATGGATCGCGGCATTTTATTATGTATGACCAGCCGGCGAAGTTTGATGCGGCGTTGGAGGGATTTTTGAAGTAGTGCGCTAGGATGGACATGACTCCGCACTTCGCAGCACACTCCCTTGCTTGAGGATGCCGTCATGTCTACCTTCACATTGATTCATGTAGTGATTAGCCTGATTGGAATTTTCACCGGGCTGGTAATGGTTTATGGGTTTCTGGTTGGCGCGAAGTTGCCGGCGTGGAACCTGGTGTTCCTGGTGATGACGATTGCGACGAGTGTGACGGGATTCTTCTTTCCGTTCCATGGGATTACGCCGGGGATTGTGGTGGGCGTGATTTCGCTGGTGGTGCTGGCGGTCGCGGTGGTGGCGTGGCGGAAGGGCTGGTCGAAGACGTATATCGTGACGGCGACGATTGCGGAGTTTTTTAATGTGCTGGTGCTGATTGTGCAGTCGTTCGAGAAGATTGCGCCGCTGCATGCGCTGGCGCCGAAGGGGACGGAGCCGATTACGAACGTGGCGAAGGTGGTGGCGCTGGTTTTGTTTGTGGCAGCGGCGTGGGTGGCGATTCGGCGGGGGCGTTTTGTGCTGGGGTAGGGTGAGGGCGGCGGGAGTCGTGGGATCGAGGTAAATCGATTGTCTTGCTGACTTTGTTGGGGGTATGAGATAGATTGGGGTTCGCGGTGGAGGATCCTGATGATTCGTTTTGATCGTAGATATTTTGGCAAGTTGGCGGGGATGGTGGCGGCGGGTTCGGCGTTGCCGGGAACGTTTGGCGTTGCGGAGATGGTGGGGGAGACGGCTGGGGGCGGGGCTTCGGACCGGAGCTTTCCGAAGGGATTTATCTGGGGGTCGGCGACGGCGGCTTACCAGGTGGAAGGCGCGGTGAAGGAGGATGGGCGCGGCGTATCCATTTGGGATACGTTCTCGCATGAGGCGGGGAAGACGTTCGAGGGGCAGACCGGGGATGTGGCCGATGACAGCTATCATCGCTATCCGGAAGACATTGCGCTGATGAAGGCGCTGGGATTGAAGGCGTGCCGGTTTTCGATTGCGTGGCCGCGGATTTTTCCGGACGGGACGGGGACGGCGAATCAGAAGGGGATCGATCACTATCGGAAGGTGTGCGAGGCGCTGCTGGAGGCGGGCGTGACTCCTTATTGCACGCTGTACCACTGGGACCTGCCGCAGGCGTTGCAGGATAAGGGCGGATGGGAGAGCAAGGCGACGGCGCAGGCGTTCGCGGAGTATGCGGGGTATACGTCGGGCAAGCTTGGGGACGTGATCAAGGAGTGGATGACGATGAACGAGATGGCATCGTTCATCGACATAGGATACGGGAGCGGAGTGCATGCGCCGGGACTGAAGCTGGACAAGCAGAAACTGGCGCAGGCGCGGCATTGGGCGGTGTATGGGCATGGGCTGGCGGTGCAGGCGATTCGGGCGAACGCGGGCAAGGGCGCTCGGATTGGGTGCGCGGAGAATGCGGTGTCGGCTATTCCTGCGTTCAATGCGCCGGAGCATATTGAAGCGGCGAAGAAGGCGTTTGTGCTGATGAATTCGCCTTACCTGACGGTGATGCACACGGGGAAATATACGGATGGGTATCTGAAGGTGCTGGGGGTGGATGCACCGGTGTTCACTGCGGAGGAGATGAAGGTCATTGGGACACCGACGGACTTCCAGGGGATCAATATTTATACGGCGACGCCGGTGCGGGCGGCGGAGAATGAGCGCGGGTTCGAGGTAATGAAGGCGCCGGCGTCGTATCCACACATGGCGAGCAAGTGGCTGTCGATTGGGCCGGAGGCGCTGTACTGGGTGCCGAAGCTGGCGGCCGAGACGTTGGGGATCAAGGAGATTTACATTACCGAGAACGGATGTTCGTCGGATGACGTGGTGGCAGCGGATGGGCAGGTGTATGACACGGACCGGGTGATGTATCTGACGGCGTATTTGACGGCGCTGCAGCGGGGGGTGAGCGAGGGTGTGCCGGTGAAGGGATACTTTCTGTGGAGTCTGCTGGATAACTATGAGTGGGCCGATGGGTATAGCAAGCGGTTCGGGATTACGTATGTGGACTTTGAGACGCAGAAGCGGACGCCGAAGCTGAGCTCGAAGTTTTATGGGAATTTGATTGCGAAGAATGGGCTGTAGGGCGTGAGGTAAGGCGGCGGATGGTTCACTTGGCGCTGTGCATCTAGCGCTTCTGCATTGCCGCCCATTCCTCTTGTGTCAAGACGATGGGGTGGCTCAGGCTCTTGACTACCGCTGGCTGTGCCGCTCCTTTCACCAAAGGTGCGGTTGGGCAAACTAGAAAATCCCCGAACACAACGTTCGTTGCGACACCGTTCGCGTCTTTCATGTATTTTGCGAGGACGTTCCAGGATTCATCGTTTTCGCCGAGGGCGAACTCGTGATGGGTGCCGACGTGCCAAAGTCGGAATTGACCGTCGCCGAGATAGAGGATCGCGCGACCGCGGATTCTTTGGCACGGCTCGGTGGCGAAAGCATATGAGGTTATGAGGAGGAGCGTTGCGAGAGTCGATGGGATTCGCATGGATGCCTTGGGGTTGGATTGGGAAGAGGATAGCAGCTTGATGGGCTGACGCCGAAGGGGACGGAGCCGATTACGAACGTGGCGAAGTTGGTGGCGCTAGTGTTGTTTGTGGTGGTGGCGTGGGTGGCGATTCGGCGGGGGCGGTTTGTGATGTAGGGATGGCGGGAGTTCGCTGGCTTAGCGGGGGACTATGCGGGGATGGCTGATTCGCCGGACGATTGCTGGCTGGGCGGCGCCCTTGCGGAAGGGCTCAGTGGGGCAGACGACGAAATCGGCGAAGAGGGCGGTGTCGTCACCGCGTGGATCCCGACCGTTGGCGGTCAGTAGGTCCATGACCTTGTTCCATGAGGGGGAGAACAGCGTTATCTGGGGTGCGAAGATCGTCGGGCCGAAATGTGTGATGAGTGCCGATGTGCCAGATGCGGAGCTGTCCGTCGCCTGAGTAGTAGATGGCGCGGCCGTGGATGGTTTGGCAGGCTTCGGCTGCGAAGGCTAGTGGAGTGGTGAGGATGAGGAGGGTTGCGAGGGTCTGGGTGATTCGCATCGTGGGTGCCTTCGGAGTGGAAGTCGGAAAAGCATAGCATTTTGGCAGGGGTGGGTTGGAAATACAGGGGTCTCTCCACTGCGCTGCGCTCCGGTCGAGATGACGGAGTTGAGGGGCGCGGGAGGATTGCGATTACGGAGATTCGTGGCGGGACGGCGGGGAATGGAAATTAACAGGATGGGCGCGGGGGATGGGGGTGGGACGCGATATTCTAGTAGGGATATGACTACTAAAAAAGAACTCCTTAAAGATCAGATACAGCACCTCGACATTAAGCAGCACAACGTGGTGGGGCTGGTGGACGCGATGGCGTCGATGGCTTACAGCTCGCGGGATTTGGCGCGGGCGGCGCATATTTACGAGATGATGCTGCGCGATACCGAGTGTGGCGTGATTCTGTGCCTGGCGGGGTCATTGATCTCGGCTGGGCTACAGAGGGTGATTGTGGACATGGTGCGGAACAATATGGTGGACGCGATTGTTTCGACGGGCGCGAATATTGTGGACCAGGATTTCTTTGAGGCGCTGGGTTATCGGCACTATATCGCTGGCGATGAGTACAAGTATGGCGCGGGCGATGCCACGCTGCGCGAGTTGGCGATCGATCGCATCTATGACACGTTCATCGATGAAGACGAGCTGCGGATTTGCGATGACGTGATGAAGCAGATTACGGATTCACTGGAGCCGAGGGCTTATTCTTCGCGGGAGTTTATCCAGGCGATGGGCAAGTATTTGAAGGACCACAAGCGGACGCCGGCCGATGGCGAGCATGACTCGATTGTGCTGGCTTGTTATGAGAAGGATGTGCCGATATTCTGCCCGGCGTTCTCGGATTGCTCGGCTGGGTTTGGGTTGGTGGCGCATCAGCATGAGCGGCGCGGGAAGGCTGTTGTGTCGATTGACTCGGCTAAGGATTTCTACGAGCTGACGCAGTTGAAGATGGCGAATCCGACGACGGGGCTGCTGATGTTTGGCGGCGGCGTTCCGAAGAACTTTGCGCAGGATATTGTGGTGGCCGCGGATGTGCTGGGCGCGGATGCGACGATGCACAAGTACGCGATCCAGATTACCGTTGCCGATGCTCGTGACGGCGCGCTGTCGGGTTCG
>Ga0302226_10002218_pt1 | contig 13928 bp, 16 predicted proteins | sample II_Palsa_E3_3_FD_193524 | JGI IMG/M metagenome (GOLD analysis project Ga0302226, IMG submission 193524) | Peat permafrost microbial communities from Stordalen Mire near Abisko, Sweden - II_Palsa_E3_3 | ecosystem: Environmental > Terrestrial > Soil > Palsa > Peat permafrost | place: Sweden...
CGGTCATGGTCATCTCGGGAAGTTGTCTCCATCCCCGCCCTCGGGGAGTCAGTAGTTACTGGAGGGGCGGGTGCCTCACGACAGCTTGGCAGAGAGGGCTGCGGTGACCAGTCGCGTACCAGGACTGAGCGAACCTGCCAGAACGTCGCCTCCAGGGGCGACGATCTCTATGAGCCGGTTGTTGAGCACCCGGCGATCTTCGTCGGTGAGGGCGAAGAGAGTCGAGATCCATTCCTTGTTGATAACGCGGAACGCGAGTGCTTCAGACGGGGTTGCGAGAGACGAGATGGTGACAGCGTCTGAGGTCGTCATGTTCGAGCCTTCTACTCTGAGGGGCGGGACGGATGTCAGCCCCAGACGTTGAATCCGGTGACAGCCACCGCGAGTGCCGCGGCTAAGTGGGTGATGTTGATCGGCAGCACCTCGGGTCGGCGTCAGGCGCGGTGGGCGAACGGCTGCCGCTAGCTGCACGACGGCGAGTCCGATACCTGCGGTGGGCCCGAGCGCGTAGGCGATGCCGACGAGCGGGGGACAGGATCGCGCCGACTGCGCCGATCAGTTCGACACGCTACCTCTAGGTCTGGGCAGGCAGGACGAGGCGGCCGGCCCAGACCTAGAAATGACCTTCAGTGGACTTCGGCGCCCAAGGGCCTTCACGACGTGTGCCCTCGGGGGCGGCAGCGGCGATCTCCTGGGCCGCCGAGTTGCCTGTGGTAGTCACGAGTTCGCTGGCGTCGGCGTTGAACGGGTTGGAGATGTCAACGAGGATCTTGCCGGCCAGCGACTCGCCGTAGTTCGCGACCACTGAAACCGCGTTGGTGTAGGGGACGGCCACGATGACGATGTCACCTAACGGCGTTGCGCCGAACGTGCCGACGGTGGCTCCGTTGCCGATCTGGTCGGCGAGTGCCTGAGCCTTGGCGGTGTTGCGGCTCATCAGCTCGATGGTGTGACCGTGCTTGGCCGCCCGGGTGCCGATGGCGGTGGCCATGTTGCTCGAGCCGATGATGCTGACGGTGGTCATGATGCGTGTTCCTCCGTCGTGTCAGGGTCAGTTGGCTGTGATGGTCTTGCCGGCGTTTTGGGTTGCGTCGAGAGCGTTGGCCGTGCTGTTGAGACTTGGCACTTGAGTTCGAGGTTGTTTCCGGCCGGGTCGCGGATGAACACCGCGTAGTAGTCCGGCGCGTACTCCGGCCACAGCCGAGGCTCATGCAGGATCTCGGCGCCGGCTGCGGTGGCGAACTCGTACCCGAGTCGGACAGTTGCCTCGTCCTCGACCCTGAGCGCAAGGTGGGTCTGGCGACCATCGGGGTCGGTCGCCAGCGAGAAGAACAGCTGGGCTGGCTGGCCAGGTAGGGCGTACCCGATCAGGTTCGGCATATCGAAGGTTCGCGCACCCCCGGCCAGGCTGACGACCTGGTCGTACCAGTCGCCGATGGCGTTCAGGTCGTCGACTTGCAGGACGACGTGGTCGAGCAGCGTCATGAGCGCTCTCCAGTCCTACTGCGGTCCCGCTCTACGGCGGTGGTCTCCCGCAGCGCCGGGATGAGCTCGCTGGCGACCGGCTGGAGCTGGCAGGCGATGGCTTGGGCCATGTTGCCGGGTCTGATGAATCTGAAACGCATGAGTGCCTCCGGTGGGATGGAATCGAGGATCGAACTGGTGGTTCGTCGCCTGGTGGGTGGCGCCGCGATCTGTCCGGCCGTCGAGGCGCCGCCGACCACGTGTTGTTGCCGGGGCTATCAGGGTTCTCAGATCAGTCCGCTGACGATCTCGTCGAGGGGCTCGGGTTGGCCGGCCTCGTGGTGGAGTCGGGTGCCGCCGCGGATCAGGGCACCGCATATTCGAGCAAACAATCGCCAACTTGGCGCATCATGCACACCGACTACCGTCAACCGCTCAAGACTTTCCAGGAGACTATCTCGACCGTCATCGCCCTACACTTCTACGCGACCGCCTGAATAAGCCTCATAGTTCCCACATTCTGCCGTGATCTCGGCCGTCACTTGCGCCGCGGTGAAGAAGTCGTCGGCCAGCGGCGAGGTGCGCGATGCCGCCATCGCGAGGCACACCTGGTCGGGCGCGAGTTCCGGGATGGGTACGTAGCTGATGTCCGGACGTGAGTAGAACACTGTCTCGGAACGCCCCACGAACGAGATGCCCCGGCCGGCCGCGACGTGCTCGAGCTTCTCCTCCACGCTGCGCACCCGGAGCCCGGAGTCGGGGTGCGGGCGCCTGGTGGGCTGCGTGCTCGGGTCGGCATGCCATACCAGCGGCTCACCGGCTAGGTCGGCATCGGTGACCTTTTCCTTGCCGGCCAACCGGTGGCCTGCGGGCAGCACCACCATGAGCGGCTCGGTGTACAGCGGGGTCACGCGCAGGCCGGTCTCGTCGATGGGCAGCCGCACATAGCCGACGTCGATGCGGCCGTCGAGCAGCATCGCGGCCTGGTCGTCCCATTCGATCCGCTGCACGTCCACGACCACGTCCGGATGTCGGGCCTTGAACGCCTGGGCCGCCGGGATGACCGGGATGCCGGTCCGGAAGCCGACCGCCAGCCGCCGGTTGCCGCGGGCGGCCACGGTCACCCGGCGGCGGACCGCGTCTGCGGAGGCTAGCAGCGGACCGGCGTCGGCCAGCAGTTGTCGGCCGGCGCCGGTCAGCACCACGCCGTGGCGATCCCTGGTGAACACCGAGGCGCCGAGATCTTGTTCCAGCGCGCGGATCTGCCGACTGAGCACCGGCTGCGCGATATGCAGCTGTTCAGCGGCGCGGCCGAAATGCAGCCTGTCGGCGACGGCGAGGAAGTAGCGCAGTTTGCGCAGGTCCAGATCCATGGAACCTCCCGGCCCGGTGATGCCTCCAGGGTATCACCACGGCTGAAAGAAGTCTTGGACACCCACTCAAACCAAAGGCATCGTTAATGGGGCCCGAGCGAATTCGTATAAGAATTCGGCATCGGGATTCGATAGCAGGGCCCAGAACCAGAATGAGCACATCAGGAATTGAGCCCGTCCATCGCGTCATTCGACGGCGTTGACGACACAACCGTCAACAACGACGGGGCGGGCATGCCGTTCTATCCATCTCCAGAAAGCAGGCACACCATGAGCAGCATCAGCATCATCGGCCTGGGGGGCATGACCCGCGCCATAGGCGCCCGCGCGGTCGAGGGCGGCAACTCCGTCGAGTTCATCGGCCGCGATGCGGCCAAGGCCAAGGGCCTGGCTGCCGCGCTCGGCGGCGGGGCCACGGCTGGGACATTCGGCACTGTCCCTGCTGGCGACATCGTCGTCCTCGCCGTGCCGTACGCCAGCGCCGTGCCGGTCGTCGCCCAGTACGGGGATGCACTGGCCGGCAAGGTCATCATCGACATCTCCAACACCTCCAACGCCGACGCCACCGGGCTGGTCACCCCTGACGGCACTTCCGGAGCGCAGGAGATCGCCAAGGCCGTCCCAGCGAGCGCGCACGTCGTGAAGGCGTTCAACACCGTCTTCGGCCACATCCTGGCCCAGGGCGGCCCGCTGGACGTGTTCTTCGCCGGCGACGACGCGCGGGCCAAGGCGAGCGTGTCGGCGTTCATCGAGAGCCTCGGACTGCGTCCGCTCGATGCCGGCGGCCTGGAGGTGGCCCGCTGGCTGGAAGGGGTGGGCCTGGTGATGATCAGCCTGGCCCGCCATGGCGTGGGGAACTTCGACTTCTCTCTCGGCGTCAACCTTTCCGGCTGAGCGCACTCGCACCACCACTTCTCGCGCCACATCATTCATAAGGAGCAGCGGCATGCGCGTTTTCGTCACTGGCGGGACCGGCCATTCCGGTTCGTCCATCATCCCCGAGCTCATCGCCGCCGGGCACGAGGTCACCGGCCTGGCCCGGTCGGACACGGCTGCGGGCGGCGGTGTCCGCGCTCGGCGCGAAGGTGCGCCGCGGCGACCTCGAGGACCTCGACGGGCTCATGGAGGCGGCCGCGGATTCCGACGGTGTCATCCACGTCGCGCACAGGCAAGACCTGCTTCCGTTTGGCGGGATGGACGCGGTGTCCGCCGCGGAGCTCCCGGTCATGCTCGCGTACGGCGAGGCACTCGCGGGAACCGGAAAGCCGCTGGTCGCGGCGGGGAGCATAGGCTCGTCCGGGCAGCTGGGCCGGCCGGCCACGCGGATCGTGGCGTTCTGTGCGCCAAACAAGACGGACGACCAGAGATCGCTGGTCTGCTTCCCGACACGGCCTGCCAGATCCGTGCAGAGGTCGGCGTGAATCTGACTTCTAACGATGAGCGGACGCGCGACTCTCGCACGGCCGCCGTTGCGTCCAGTCGCTCCCGCAGTCCGGCTGCCGTTCCGGCGATATGCGGATGTCGCTGACCTCGCCGTCCCGAGCCAAGTTTGTACTACGTCACCTTGCGGCTTTGTACTACGTCACCTTGCGGCGCCGGACCCCCAGCCTGCTGCAACTGTCCGTCAATGTCCGTTGTCGCGCGTTGGCGGCCGGTGCGATCGGTCACTTGGCCTGGTCTGTTCGGGTCGGGTCGAAGGCTCTCTTGTCCTTTCAGCGGATGCGGCATAGCGTCTGTCCTTGCAGCGGATGCGGCATAGCGTCCAGATTAGGGAGGTGTGCTCGTTTATCCGCGTGTCAACGAGATTGAGATTTCTCCCCGCTGCTCTGGACCTCGGTGTCTAGCGCGCAGCCAAGCCGAGGTGGCCCATGGCAGCACCTGTCCTTCATCAGGCTCCGCTCCCCGTCAGCGACCAGCGAGTTCTGTTCTTAGTCTGCGGGATGGCCGTCGTCCCGCGGGTAACGTCGGCGGGCACCACCGAGGTCACCCCAGCTCCCGGCATGCTCGCGTGCCTGCGCGACTAGCCACAAGGAGGGCTTTATGACCACGGATCAGGGTCCGTATCCAGCTCAGTATCCTGTTCAGTTCGCAGTCGAGTACCCGGACCGGCCGCTCAACCGGCTGACCTCGTTTTTCCGGATTTTAGTGATCATCCCGATCGCGATCGTGCTCGGCGCCGTTTCCGGCGCGACCTGGCAGTCGGCGGGAAGCCACTCGACCATGGCCTACGGGGCCGCCGGTGCAGGCGGGCTGCTGTTCTTCGGCCCGCTGCTGATGATCTTGTTCAGGCAAAAGTACCCCCGGTGGTGGTTCGACTGGAACCTGGAATTGCAGCGCTTTATCAACCGGGTGTGGACCTACCTGGCCCTGATGAACGACAGGTATCCGTCCACCGATGACCACCAGTGGGTCCACCTTGATTACGCCTATCCGGACGCGGCCACGGACCTCAACCGGTGGCTGCCGCTGGTCAAATGGCTGCTGGCCATCCCGCACTACATCGTGCTTTTCTTCCTGGAAATCGCCGCGTTCTTCGCGATGATCGTGACCTGGTTCGCGATCTTGTTCACCGGCCGTTATCCGCGTGGCGTATTCAGCTTCATCGAAGGTGTATTCCGCTGGCACAACCGGGTCGCCGCCTACGCGTTCGTACTGGTCACCGATCGGTACCCGCCGTTCAGGCTGGCGCCATGACCTGGCACCGCGCGGGGCGATGAGGCATTCGCCGATCGCGTCGCGACGCCGTCTGCGGTGGCGCGGGTAAGTGCGCGACGTAGGCCTGCCGCTGGTCTCGGTCACTCAGGTCCAACCCGGCCAGCCCGAGTGCCCACCATCGAGCCCTAATAACTGATCAATCCAGCCAAGGAGACCAACATGACGACCACCATGCGAATCGCAGCAACGAAAAGAGTCCCGATGGACTCAATGAGGAAGACCGCGCTCGTCGCGGGCATCTTCTACTAAATCACCTTCATCTCGATCCCCACCCTCGCCCTCTACGGTCCCGTGAAGAACCACCGGGACTGGATCCTCAGCTCCAGCGGCCACACTGCCGTGCTCGTGGGCGGCTTCCTCGAGGTGATCGTCGCCCTGGCCGGCATCGGCACCGCCGTCACACTGTACCCGGTGGTCAAGCGGCAGAATGAATTCGTCGCGCTTGGTTTTGTCGCCGCTCGCGTCCTGGAAGCCGCCATGATCTTCACTGGCGTCATCAGCCTGCTGTCGCTGGTGACCCTGCAAAAGGACCTGGGTGGAACGGCCGGAGCGGCCGGAGCAAATGCGGCCGCGCTCGTCACCACCGGCGCGTCGCATGTCGCGGTCTACAACTGGACGTTCCTGCTCTCACAGAGCCTGATGCCGGGCATCAACGCACTGCTGCTGGGCACCTTGCTGTACCAGTCCCGGCTCGTGCCCCGCGTCATTCCCGTGCTAGGACTCATTGGAGCCCCAATACTCATCATCGCCGTCATCGCAACGCTGTTCGGCGGCAGCGTGCCGCCCCCCTCCGTGGCCTCGCTAGCCGCACTCCCCGTGGCTGCTTGGGAGCTGTCACTCGGCGTCTGGCTGGTCGTCAAAGGCTTCAAACCCTCCCCCATCACAGCCGCTATGACCCCAGCCGGCACCCCACCCGCCTACCACGACGTCCCCGATTGACCCTCGAAAACACCGGCCTGGCCCACCAAGGACCCGGCCGGTGCCCGCGCCGGGTCCGAACCGCCCATACCAAATCGCCGTCCTGCGCGCTTCGCTGCTGCTCTGCGCTCGCCAATCGTGGAACGCAGATCACGGCGATCTGTGCTTGTCGCGGAGCCGACGACAGATAGATGAGAGCCGCAAATAGTCGTTCCGCGCGAACTCGGCGCCCGCCGGGCTGACCGAGTCAATCACGCTCCGTGATAGCCGCCAGGGAACCGACGCTTGGCCGCCGTCGGCCACTCGCTGAAGGCGTCCCCGCTGCCCTGCTGTTCGCCGCAGCCGGTAGAGCGCACCGGAAGGCGCGGGCCTGCCCCGTTTAGGGAGCAGCTGGGAGGCGCGGTGCGAACCGTTCGATGCGGTGGAGCAGCTCGGCCAGCGCCGCGTCGAAGCTGCCGAGCGCGGCCCGGTCCAGGGCTGGCCGCGCCCGGGGCTCGCCGGGCTCCCGCGCCCGCTCGCTGAGCTGCGCGTGGGCCGGCTGCTCGCGGATGCGGGCCAGAGCCCAGCGCGCGCCCTCCGCGCGGCTGGCCGCGATGCCCGCGGTGATCAGCGTGTCCAGCGCCGCCAGGTCCACAGGCCCGAGGAGAGCCGCCGGCACCTGGGTGAGGCCGCGCGCGATCTCGTCCTCTGCCAGGTCGAGCAGCGAGATGCCGTCCATCTGCATGATCCTCGTGGGGGGAAGGCCAGCGCTGTCGCGGACGTCGGCGGTGACCATGAACCCCTTGACCCCGGGAAGCCGCCGCGCGCGAAAGTCCTCCAGCCGGTCGAAGTGTTCTGCCATCCAGGCGTCCCGCGTCGCGCCGTCCTGGCCGGGGATGACCAGCAGGTACAGTTCTCCCGGTTCGATCACCGGGTGGTCGCCGTGGTGCAGCAGCACGAGCCGCGGCACCGCGTCCAGAGGGAAACGCTCCGTCGCCTCAGCATCGATCATCCGCTGGATGCGATCTGTCGTTGCCGGTTCCACGGCCGCCTCCTTAATCACCCTGCCGTCAGGGGCACCTGGTCCCTGCGGGTCGGCTCGGCCCGGTCAGAACCGGGCTTTAAGCTCGTTGATCTCACGCACCCGGTTTTGCAGCTGCGCGTATGCCGGGTTCTCGCGGATGCGGCCCACCGCCCAGCGCAGCACCTCCGCGCGGCTGCCCGCGATCCCCGCGGTGATCAGCGTGTCCACGGTCGCCAGGTCAGCAGGCCCGAGCCGCGTCATGACTGGGGTGACTTCCTCTGCCGCGTCATCTAGTGGCTTAGCGGCCCGGCCCCCGCGGCCGATCTTCAGGACACGACGGCGGCGCTTCTCCGCGCCGTCCGGGCTGTCAGCCTGGAACTCCACCCACGCGATGACGCGGGGCAGGTCGTCGTTCAGCCTCTTGAGGCGCTCGCGGTTGGCTTTCTCGAAAGAACCGACGATCTCCTCGTCCGCTTCCCCGCCTCCCGGCTGGTCCGGCCGGTGAAGGAAGACCCGGACCGCGACGTCTCCCGGCTCCACCGCCGGGTCGTCCCCGTACTCCAGCACCTGGACCCGGCTGATCACGTCGTCAGGAAAAAGCGACCTGATGTGCTTCTCAACACGCGTGGTCCCAGGCTTCGCCATGTCATCTTCCTTACCTGCAAGCCTTACGCGTATAACACGTGTAAGCCATGAAACCGACGCTATTACGCGGTCGTCGTCTCGTCAAGTAATGACGCGCCGCCGGACGCGGGGGGCCGGGCTGCGGCCGAGGTGCCGCTCAGGACGCGATCGATGAGATCCGCAGCTCGGCACCCGCGGGCGGTTTCGGGGGCCTTACCGTCCGGCGCTAACCAACGGGCTGCGGTCAGTTCTGGGCGGTGAGCAGGACGCGCTTGCGCAGGAGCGGCAGTCCGGCGCGTCCGAACATCTGCCGTTTGATCATCTTGATGTGGTTGACGCGTCCTTCGACGGGTCCGGAATTCCAGCGGGTTGTCAGGCCCAGCGTGACGGCGTCGAGGTCTTGTTCCAGGCCTTTGGCAAAGGAGGCGATGCCGGGCAGGCCGGCGGTGCGGGCGCCGGCGATCCACTGCGGGAGGTCTTGGCCGGTGAGCTGGGTGATCATGACGGCGAACGCCCGGACCTGCTCGCTTGCGGTGCGGAGCTCGGGGCAGCGTTCCAGGATGGCCTTGAGCCGGGGCCGCTCGTCGTCGGTGAGCGAGCCCGGGCGGCGGGTGATCCAGCCTGTGACCTCCCGGACGGTCGGCGGGGCCGGCGGCAGCGGCGTCCTGGCGGGGCGGTGCTGGGCAAGGTAGTCGCGGACGACGGGGTAGCTGCCGTCGTAGCCGAGCGCGGTGATCTCCTGGAAGAGCCGGGTGATGCTGCCGCGGCTGACGTCGGCGTGCTGGTCCAGGTAGGCCTTGAACGGGTCGAGCTTGCTCGGGCGCGGTTGCTGCCAGCGGCCGTCGGCGAGTTCCTGCCAGGTCGCGGCGCGGGCGTAGCGCTGGACGGTGTGCAGTCCCCAGCCCAGGTGGCGGGCGATCTCCCGCAGGCCGCGGCCCTCGGCGAGCAGGCCATGGACGGTCGCGTGGTGTCGGCGGGCGCGGTCGGAGTACTTGCCCGCCGGATCCGGCCGCGCGGCGGGCGCCGGCCCCGGCGGCGCGGGCTCCGGGGCGGCGGCCGGCGCGGGATCTGGTTCGTCGAGGCAGGCGCGGTGCGCGGCGGCGCACCGTTCGACGGCCTTGGCGAGGTTCTGCCACAAGTGGAACCGGTCGGCGACCTGGATCGCCTGCGGTGCCCCGGTGCGGGCCCCGTCGGCGTAGGAGCCGGAGCGGTCGCGGCAGATCACCTCAACCCCGGGATGGGCGGCCAGCCAGCCCGCCAGCGGCTGGGCGGAGCGGCCTTCCAGCAGGTCGAGCGGTGCGCCGGTCTCGCAGTCGATGATGACCGTGCCGTAATTCTGGCCGCGCCTGATGGCGAAGTCGTCGATTTATCTGGTGTTCGAACAAATTTTTGCTGTATTTTCGCAGGTGATGACGCTCCTGACGGCGTCCGCAGCGTGGTCAGGTGGCGCGGATGCCGTGCTGCTGGAGCAGGCGGCGGAGCCGGAGGAGCTCGCCGTGGGCGGCGGCGAGCTGGTCTTCGAGTTGGCTGACTGCTGTTCGCCGTGTGTCGCGTTCGCGGCGGAGTTTCTCGGTGAGGATATGCACGATGTCGCTGTTGTCCGCGTGCTCCGGTGCCGGATCTGCGGCAGGGCGTGCCTTCTGCTGATTCCGGAGTTTCTCGATCCGCTTGCGAAGATCGTCGTTCCCGTAGAGGAAGTCGAGGCTGACCCCGGCAGCGCGGGCGACGGACCGGAAGTTGATCTCCTGCTTGTTCTTGATGAGCGCGCGGATCGCGGTCTCGGCGCGGGCAACGGCGGCCTGCCGCTTGGCCTGGGCGGCCTTGCGCAGAGCATCGGCACGACGATCGCTGACGGCAGCGTCCGTGCCGGTCATGGCGTGTCTGGCTTGCTGGTGATGGCGATGGCCGCAGGACCGGTGTCCTGGTAGCCGGCCCTGCCGCAGACGCCGGGGCCGCGGACGACGGCGGTGTCGTCGGTGAGTGCTTCCAGGGCGCTGATCTCCAGGCGCATGCTGCGGATTTCGGCATGGCGCTGTTCTAGCCAGATGTTGGTGTCGCTCATCGGCTCGCCGTAGCGGGCGGTGTGCTGTTCCTGCCGGTCCCGGATGAGCTGCTCGGTTGCGGCGAGCTGGCGGCGGATCTCGGGCAGGTGGCTGCGGTCGGTCGCGAAGTGGTCGCAGCCGTGGCAGGCGTTTCCCTTGTCGCAGGACCGGACCGGGGGCAGCAGGCAGTAGCCGTTAGGCAGGATGCGGTCGGTGCGGCGGTCGAGCTGGAGGATGTCGAGCATGTCGCGGCGGTCCATGCCGACCTGGCGTCCGTCCCGGCCAATCTTGACCATGGCGAGGAACTCGCGCTCGGCGGTGCTGGCCAGGGTCGCGGCATACCGCATGGTCATTTCCGGTGACCGATGGCCGAGGTAACGCTGGACGACGTGGATCGGGGCGCCGGCGTTAAGGAGGGTCGTGGCCTTGGTATGCCGGAGCCGGTGGCTGCGGGAGTAAGACAGAGGCCGCCCGTCGGAGTCACGGAGTTCCAGCATGGCACTGAGCCTGCGCAGCGTCCCGTCGTAGTAGCTGGTGGTCCAGGCCCGGGTGCCCTTGCGGTTCCCGGCCAGCTTCGGGAACAGGTAGCGCACCGTCTCGTCCGGGCCCAGCGCCCAGCGCTCGCGGACCCATGCCTGCTGCTCGCGGATGATCTCGACGACGTCGGCCCCGACGAGGATGGTCTCCGGGGCGCCGTCGATCTTGGTCTGCTGGTAGCGCAGGCGGGCGGTCATCCCGCCCTCGGGAACGGCGGCGGGGTCCACCCCGGGAATGGGGATGAGCGGGTCGAAGTCCATCATCAGGACCTCAGCGGCCCGGCGGCCGGTGAGGGCCTGGATGAGCCATGCCCGCATCGTCGCGGGGTAGCCGAGCCCTGCCACCTCGGTCTCCCTGCCGTCGCGGACGATGGTCATGACCTGGCCGCGGGGCAGCCCGAGCAGCTCGACGTACTGGAGCATGCGGGCCAGGTCGGCGTCGCCGATGTAGTTGCGCTCGTCGGCCTGGCGGATGGCCCGCTCGACGGCGAGCTGGTCACGGCGGACGAGCCGGGCGTGGCCGTCGCCGAGCGCGAGCCACCCGCCGTCCCCGGTCGCGGCGGCCGCCTCGTGCCGGCAGTCGGTCATGGTCGCGTAGAAGTTGCCGAGGAAACGCAGGGTGCGGGCGACTGACCGCCCGTCCAACGGCCCGCCGCGGGCCTGGCCGTGGGCGGGCCGCTCCCGCCGCCACTGCCGCAGGAACGTCTGGAAGTCCAGCGTCACGGCGCGCAGCTGGGAGGGATCGTCCGTCAGGGCGGGGCGGTCGAGCCCCCGGGAGAGGGCGAACCCGGCGAGACGGGCGGCGAAGACGTGCACCTCGAAGACCGTCGACCAGGTGATCTGGCCGGCCTCCATCTGCAGGCCCGCGTAGAACTTGGCTCCTTCCCGCAGCCATCCCGGCTCGATGTCGTCCCAGCGGACCGCGGAGTCTCCGTGGGGCTCGTGTCCGCGCCGCGGGATCCGCGGGTCGAACCGCAGGCACCACAGGTCGTGCTTCCACCACGGCGCGTCGCTGTAGTAGATCGTCAGCCGGGGCAGCATCCCGCGCAGCGCGCTCTCGGCCTTCGCCCGGGTGCCGGGAGCGGGGAGCCGTCCGTGGTCCGCGTGGAACCTGCGGCTCCATGCGGCCATCCACTCTGCCAGGGACAGGTCGGCGAACGAGCACGCCGCCGGCTCAGAAGCGGCGACCTCCGCCGCAGTGGCCACCCACCGTCTCCAGTCGTAGGTGTTGACCACCCGCTCGCCGCCGTCCCGGCACGTCGCCAACCACCAGGACACCTCGCGCTGCATCGGCACGGGCAGTGAGTCAGTTCGCAGCACCAGGACCGACCGCGCGCTGAAAGCACCGGCCAGGAGATGGTCGGCCGGGTCGAACACAGTGCCCGCGAACGTGTCCGGCAGGCCGGCGACCAGAGCCGAGCTGCGATCCAGCCGGTCTGCGGCTCCCGGGACGGAGCGCAGACGGCGGGGCGTGCTACTCACCGGTGCCGCCGTCCCATCCGCGCCAGCCTGAGCAGAAACTGCGCCAGTCGGCGAGAGCCCGCAGCTCGGCGTCCTCGCTCACCCAGCCGTAAAGGTTCAAAGTGGTCTGGATATCGGCATGCCCGAGCCTGCGCATCACGACATGCTCGCGCGCGCCGGAAAGCAGCAGAGCCGAGGCATGGGTGTGACGGAACCAGTGCGGCGTCCATCCTGCCGGGACCGCGCCTCCGAGGCGGCGCTTCAGGGACGCGACCTTGTCGTAGACGGTTTCCGGCCGCATCGGTGCCAGCCACCGGCCGCGGCGGAGGTTGACCAGCACGAAATACCCGGCCAGGTCGGCTTCCAGATGAGCGCCGGCGTCGCACAGCTCCCAGACGTACTCGCTGTGCAGGCGCTCGAGCTCGTCGCTGATGTAGATCCTCCGGTAGCGGCTGCTCTTGCACCGCACCCCGGCCGGGTGGTCCTGCCGCGGGATCACCTCGATGAACGGGGTACCGCCCCGGCCCGCATGCCAGTCACAGTGCCGAGTCGACAACAGCTCTCCCAGCCGCATGCCCGTCTCCGCCAGGGCGGCGAACAAGAGCCGGTCCCTCACCGACCCAGTCCACTGCCCGGACCCGGCGTCCTGCCGGGCGCACGCGTCCAGGATCGCCTCGACCTGCGCCGGGGTCAGCAGCGGGACCGGCCTGGCCGCCGTGCGGCGGACGCGGACGGCGGAACCGGGGCGCTGCCGGCCGCGCTGCAGGTGCGTCAACCCGGGAACGTAGCGGCCGGCCCGCCCGCCCGGACGGTAGAGACGGTCGGCGACCGGAACCTGATGAGCATCGGCGTGGTAGCGGTAGAACGACAGCACGGCGGTGACCCGGGCAGCGACCGTCGACTCCGACGGGCCCGAAACATAGGCGGCGGCCGGGAGCGGGGCCACCCCGGCGGGCAGCCCGGTCCGCAACGAGGACACAAACGAGACGAAGAACGGCAGCCCGACCTCGTCCCACGCCGTCCCCGCCGTCGTCAGGTACTCCCACCAGCGGGCCAGGGACGTGGCATAGGAACGGACCGTGTTCGGCGAGGCCTGCTGGGCCACCCGCAGGAACTCAAGGTATTCCTCGACCGGGCCGGCCGGAAGGTGATCGTCCCCCGTCACCGTCCATGTCCGCTGCCCGTCGAGCAGAACGCGCTGCACCCCCATGGCGGGCCATCATGCCGACGTCGCCGACGCTAGTGTGGGACCTAGGATAACGACACGCTGACGTGCGGAAACAGCAGTTCAGGCCACGTTGGCCGACGTTACGGACGGGTGGCTAAGGACGCCGGATAGGTCGACCCCGAGCACCCGCGGGGCGGGCGCTTGCGGGTCCGGGGCGGCCATGACCAGGCGCAGCAGCACCTGCCGGCTCGCCGGGACGTCCAGGGCGCGGGCGGGCCGGGAGCCGGCCCGGCCGGCCAGCGCGACCGCGATGTCCCGCAGCGTGCCGGCCAGCGGCGCGGTCTTCCGCCCGTACCGGGCGGTCAGGCCCGGGACCTGCCCGGCGAACGTCCTGCGCTTGCAGTCGGGGAACGGGCAGAAGAACCGGCGGACGGTCAGCCGGATCACCACCCGGCGCCCGCCGATCGCGGCGTCGGCGAGCCGCCTTGCGTAACGGCTGTGTACCCGGGCCGACACCGTGCCGCAGGCCGGGCATGATGCAGTGCCCGGCCTCGCCCTGGCCAGCACGAGCAGCAACCCGGCCGCCGCCACGACCCCCTCCACGACCACCCCGGCCAGGTGCGG
>Ga0302226_10002219_pt1 | contig 13927 bp, 9 predicted proteins | sample II_Palsa_E3_3_FD_193524 | JGI IMG/M metagenome (GOLD analysis project Ga0302226, IMG submission 193524) | Peat permafrost microbial communities from Stordalen Mire near Abisko, Sweden - II_Palsa_E3_3 | ecosystem: Environmental > Terrestrial > Soil > Palsa > Peat permafrost | place: Sweden...
ATGATGACAAATTCGGACGTGCCGATACCGAACGCGGCAATGGCGAGGGCGAGAAGGGGCAGAGGCATGGGGTAAGCGGTGACTGAGTGCTGGCCGGTCGCGCGTTATCGGGGTGAAGAACGCAGGCTTGGGCGAGCTGAAGGGTTCAAATTGTACCGAACGTTGTTACGTTTGCTTGGTGAAAACCCTGAGATTCGTGCAGTTGATTCAACGAGTTGGTTTTTCAGCCTTTTGGGAGGCGCCCGGTGTTGCTTTTTGCCCTCGGGCGGACTAGTTTGCAGGGTTCCTGCTTTTTAACCAAGGACCTTCATGACTGCACTCCGGCATTTTTTTCTGTTGATTGTTGCCGTGCTGCTGGCATTCGCGGACGTGCCGGCGGCGTTTGCTCAGGAAGCCGACGCGAGTGCGGGACCGATTCGCACCACGGGCGGCAGCGTGATGTTCGTTCAGCAAGGCGCCACGTTCGAAGCCCAAATCGATGGCAAACCGTTCGATCATCTGAACGCCCGCCGCATTGCGCATTTCGAGGAGCCGTCGGGGGCGCGGATGATTGTCGAAGCCTTCGATACCGGCTCGCCCGAACTCGTTCTCTACGATTTCACCAAGCGCCCGCCCACGGTTGAGCACATGACAAAGCGCATGAAACTCACCGGTGTGTTCTGGCAGCGCGATGAAGTGGTGTTGAAAAGTGCCGATGGATGGTACAGGTTCCAGCGCGGGATGCTAACGAAACTGACGTCATCGAAGATGACTTATCACTAGGTCCGCACCGCCATCACCCGGTCCCCAGCGACCACGAAAATTCGCTCGCCGCGCGCGCTTTCGTTCACCTCGAAGCCACCGGTAAATCCGCCGAACGCAGGCAGCACGCCAGCATCCGCACCAAAACGAAAACACGGCAATCTCGCGCTGTCGAGCCGGGTCGCGACCCGGTACACCGGATGTTCATGCCCTGCCAACGCATACGCGCCCGTCACGCGCTGCGGGTAGTGGCACAGCGCCCAAGGCCCGAACCTGTACGGTGCTTCGACCATCTCGAGCGCGAGTGCATCGGGCGGTCCGCCTGCATGGCGATCATGGTTGCCTTCCACGAGGATCAGCCGCAAGCCGGCATGCCGCTCGCGCCACTCGGCCAACGCGCCGAGCGTAGTCAACGCATGTGACTCACGTGCATGCAGCAGATCGCCGAGAAACACGATCGTCGCCGGCCGGTGTATCGAGATCAACATGTCGAGCCGCGCAAGCGTTTCACCCGTCGAGCCTTCCGGTACGGGAATGCCGCGAGCGCGAAACACAGCGTCCTTGCCAATATGCGCGTCGGCGATGAACAAGGTTTGCCGCACCGGATCGAATGCCGCCCGCGCCGCCGACAACACCAGCGCATGCCCGCCAATATCCACCGTCAAGGCCTCGAGCATCATGCGCGCGCCGCCTTTTCCAGATCGGCGAGCATACGCGCGACACGATCGGACAACTTTTCGGTGCTTACCTTCTCCCGCAATCGCGCGATGATCAGCGGAAACGCAAACGGCGTCGGCTTCTTCGGGCGCGTCAGCGCGAGCCGGCTCCCGCTCATGCTTTTGAGTGCGGCTCGTATCCTGTCAAGTTCGAGTTCCTGCAACATGACCTCTTCCTCGGCCTGCGCAAGCAGGAGGTTCCCGCTGTCGTGGCGGCGAAAAACTTCATAGAAAAGCCCGCTCGATGCCTGCAATTGCCGCGCACTTTTTTGTTGTCCAGGGTGCCCCTGGAAGATCAACCCGGACACTCGCGCGATCTCGCGAAAACGCCGGGCAGCAAGCTCGGACGAATTGAGGCTGGCGAGAATGTCGTGCTCGAGATTATCGGGCGAAAAAAGCCCGTCCTGTATGAGCGTCTCCCAGTCAAAGGGTCGTGCTGACAACAACTCGAAGCCGTAATCGTTCATCGATATGGAGAACGTACTCGGCTGATCGCGCGCCACGCGCCAGCCGATCAGGGACCCAAGACCGACATGCGCCATCCGTCCCGCAAACGGATAACAGAACAGGTGATGCCCCTCGCGCGAACGAATCAGTTCGACCAGCAACACGCCCGGCTCGGGCAGCGCCGACCACTTCGCCTGCAATTCGAGCAGCGGCCGCACGGCCTGCATCTCGGGTTCGTCGTATACGCCGTTCATGGCACGCGCCAGCATCATCAGCGTGGCATCGGCGAGTTCGGACGACAGCGGCATCTTGCTGCCGGCCCATTGGGGCATCGCGCCGCGTGAGGACGTCGCACGTTTCACGTACGCGGTCATCTCGCGCACACGCACGAGTTCAAGTGCGCGGCCGCCGAATGTGAATACGTCTCCGGGCTTCAGACGCGAGACGAACGACTCTTCCATCGCGCCGATCCGGCCACCCGTCATATACGCGATGTTGATGGTCGCGTTAGCGACGATCGTCCCGACGTTGTTGCGGTGACGCCTGACCAGATCCTCACGCGGCACACGATACACACCTTCAGCATCGAGTATCACGCGATGATAGTCAGGATACGCCGCGAGTGAACTGCCGCCGCGTTCGACAAAGGCCAGCGCCCAGTCGAACTCCTGTTGCGTCAGGTCGCGATACGCGTAGGTCGTGCGCACTTCGTCGAAGAGTTGGCGCGCCTTGAAGCCGCCGCCTATCGCAATGGTCACCAGATGTTGAACCAGTACATCGAGCGGCTTGTTGGGCATCTCGCGGCCTTCTATGCGCCGCTCCTCAACGGCCCAGCGCGCGGCCGCTGCTTCCACGAGTTCGAGCGCGTGCGTTGGCACGATGGTCACCCGCGATGCCCGTCCAGGCGCATGGCCCGAGCGTCCGGCACGCTGCATCAACCGCGCGACGCCTTTGGGCGAGCCGATCTGGAAGACGCGATCGACCGGCAGGAAGTCGACGCCAAGATCGAGGCTGGACGTGCAGACCACCGCTTTCAACTGGCCGCTTTTCAGGCCGAGTTCGACCCACGCGCGGACTTCCTGATCAAGCGACCCGTGATGCAACGCGATCAAACCCGCCCAGTCGGGACGCGCTTCAAGCAGCGCCTGGTACCAGACCTCGGCCTGCGAGCGTGTGTTGGTGAAGACCAGCGAACTGCGCGCGTGTTCGATCTCGGCGGCGACCGGTTTAACCTGGCGCGTGCCGAGGTGGCCGCCCCATGGAAAGCGCTCGATGGTATCCGGAATCAGCGTATCGACGATCAGCGTTTTCGGCTGCGCGCCCCGCACCACGACGCGTGGCGTTTTCACCGGCGCGAGCAACGCGTCGCGGGCGAGATCGAGATTGCCGAGCGTCGCCGATAACCCCCACACCTGCAAATCAGGCCGCCAGTGCGCAAGACGAGCGAGGGCGAGCTGCGTTTGCGTGCCGCGTTTATTGCCAAGCAACTCATGCCATTCATCGACAACGACCAGCCGTACGTGTTTCATCTCGTCTTCGGCATTTGCGCGCGTGAGCATCAGCGTGAGACTTTCAGGCGTGGTGACCAGCGCGCTCGGCATACGCTTGTTTTGCCGCGCGCGTTCGGCGGAAGGGGTATCGCCGGTACGCAAACCGATGCTCCACGGCACCGCGAGTTCCGTCACCGCGGTTTGTAACGCGCGAGCAGTATCGGCGGCGAGGGCACGCATGGGTGTGATCCACAGCACGGTAAGTGGCGCGGGCAAACTGCGGCTTGGGAGTTTGTCAGAGTATGCCGCCAGCGCGCCCAGCCACACCGCCCACGTCTTGCCGGCGCCGGTGGTCGCGTGCAGCAGGCCGCTCGCTGCGCCCAAGATCCCGGTCCACACTTCGCGTTGAAACGGAAACGGTTGCCAGCCGTGCCGTTCGAACCATGCAGCAAGACGTGCGTCGAACGGCGTGTGCGCCACGTCCTGATCAATGACTATCGGCGCGGGCCGAAACAGCTCGGCAACGGCGTCGGCTTTCGCCTGCGCCGCGCGTGTTCTCGGTATCCGACGCGCACGCGGGGCACGGCGTTTTGCATCACTATTTGGTTGGGTATCCTGATGGTTGTCCATATCATCGTCGTCGGCTGGCGTGCTCATGGCGCCGCTCCGTCGAGGAAACCCTTGAGCATGCCGAGCGTGTCCGCGTCGTCAATATGCTTGTCCGTACGCCATCTCAACATGCGTGGAAACCGCACGGCAATGCCGGACTTATGGCGTGGACTCGCCTGGATCCCTTCGAAACCGATCTCGAACACGAGCGTCGGCGTGACGCTGCGCACCGGTCCGAATTTTTCGATGGTCGTCTTGCGCACGACCGCATCGACCTTGCGCATCTCTTCGTCCGTCAAGCCGGAATACGCCTTCGCGAAGGGCACTAGGGTGCGCACCCCATCGGCTTCGTCCCACACGGCGAAAGTGAAGTCGGTGTACAAACTTGCGCGCCGGCCGTGACCGCGTTGCGCGTAAAGCAAAACAGCATCGATGGCGTAGGGATCGATCTTCCATTTCCACCATGTCCCGGACGCCTTCGTGCGCCCGACGCCGTAAAGCGATTCACGTCCCTTCAGCATCAAGCCTTCAACACCTCGGCCGCGGCTTTCGTCGCGCAACGTGGCGAGGGTCGCCCAATCGGGCGCTTCAACCATCGGCGATACCCGCAGCAGGTCGACCGCCAGCGTTTCACCCAACGCGGTGGCCAATGCATCGAGTTGCACGCGGCGTTCGATCAGTGGCGTGACGCGCAGATCGCGCCCATTGGCTTCCAGCAGATCGTAGGCGAGAAACGTGGCGGGAGAATCGGCGAGCACTTTCTTCGACAAGGTCTTGCGGGTGATTCGCGGTTGCAGTCGTGCGAATGGCAATGGCGCGTCGCCTCCGGGTTCCCACGCGAGAATTTCGCCGTCTATGACGGTGCCGTCCGCCAGCGCAACGCCGAGCGAGGCGAGTTCGGGAAAGCGGTCCGTGATGAGATCTTCACCGCGCGACCACAGCCACACGCGGCCGCCGCGCTTGACCAGTTGTGCGCGAATCCCGTCCCACTTCCATTCGATCACCCACTCCGACGGTGCGCCGAGCGTCGCCGGATCGGCTTGCAAGGGATGAGCGAGGAAAAATGGATATGGCAATCCGAGGTCGCTCTCATGCGGCGTGGCGGCGTGTTCGTCGTCCGTGCTTTCCGGTGCGATCAGGCGCAGATAACGCGCCGCTCCTGGCGCTTGCTGCGAATCGGTCCAGCCGACCATACGCTGCGCAATGCGTTTGTGATCCACACCCGCGACTTCGGCGAGCGCGCGCACGACGAGTTGGCGCGCGACGCCTACCCGGAACCCTCCGCCTATCAGCTTGGTCAATAAGAAACGTTCGCTCCAGTCGAGCTCGTCCCAGTAGCCGAGCAAACGGGTTCGAAGCTCGCCCGGCTCCCGGCCGCGCAAGGTCAGCACGCGTTCCTCGATCCATTGTGCGAGGCCGAGTTCGGATGTGCGCTGCGCGGGCGGCAGGATATGCGCGATGGTTTCGGCCAGATCGCCGACCGCCTGATATGACTCGTCGAAAAGCCATTCCGGCAAGCCCGCGCGCTCGCGGGCGAACTCGGTGAGGAGGCGGGTGGGCACCGATTGGCGCGGTTTGCCGCCGCTGAGAAAGTACGACGCCCACGCGGCGTCCTCGGGTTCGGCCGCTGAGAAATACGCGATCAGCGCCTCGAGTTTTTCTTTCGTCGACGTGGTGCCGTCCAGAGCGGTGTACAGCGCGGCGAAGCGTTTCATCGCAAGTCGGCCTCGGGCGCAGCAGGGGATTCGACCGCTTGCTGCGCGGACGGGCTCACTTGGACGCTTTCCGCCGCGTCGGCTTCTATTGCGTCATCGCCGTATTCGGTCGTGAATGCGCCCGCTTCCAGACCTTGTTCGCGTAGCCAGCGCACCATCGGTTCGATTTGTCCGTGCGTGACGATCACGCGTTGCGCGCCCGTTGCCCCAATCGCTGTCTGCAAACCCGGCCAGTCGGCGTGATCGGACAGCACGAAGCCGCGGTCCAGGCCGCGTCGTCGCCGCGTACCGCGAAGCCGCATCCAGCCCGACGCAAACGCATCGCTATAGTCGCCAAAGCGACGCATCCACGCGCTGCCTTGAGCGGACGGCGGCGCGATGATCAGCGCGCCCTTGAACGCGCTCTTGTCTTTCGCGGCAATGTCGCTGACTGGCCGCGTCAGCGGCAGGTTCACACCCGCTTGCGCGTACGCCCGATTCAGCGGTTCCACGGCGCCATGGCAAAAGATCGGTCCTATGGCTGGATCGACGCCAGCAAGAATCCGCTGCGCCTTGCCGAACGAATAGCAGAACAGTACGGAAGCCCGGCCTTCGGCCGCGTTATGCCGCCACCAGGAATCGATGCCGTCGAAGACCGCGCGGGACGGTTCCCATCGATAAATCGGCAGGCCGAATGTGGATTCCGTAATGAACGTGTCGCAGCGAACCGGTTCGAAGGGTGCGCAAGTGGGATCAGGCTCGACCTTGTAGTCGCCCGAGGCGACCCAGACCCGGCCCGCCTGTTCCACCCGCACTTGCGCGGAGCCGAGCACGTGGCCCGCCGGATGCAGTGAGATCGAGACGCCGTTGACGACCAGGCGCTCGCCGTAGGGGACACCTTGCAGGGAGATACCCGGCAACCGCGACAGCAACACGCCGGTACCTGCCTCAGCCGCGAGATAACGGGCGTGCCCGAAGCGGGCGTGGTCGGCATGGGCATGAGTAATGATCGCCCGATCAACGGGGCGCCACGGGTCGATATAGAAATCACCCGGCGGGCAATACAGGCCTTCCGGCCTCGCGACGATCAAGTCTTGCGATGCGTCCAACCGGTCCCCGCTCGCGGAAAAAGGATAACGTCAGGTAACGACGGCGCAGGACGGCTGGACGGAATTAGCCGCAGCGGCCGAAGTGGCATTGGCTCTTAGCAAATGGCATGCCGCCCCGAGGTAATGCAATCACAATTTCGTTGAAGGTATTATTCGTATGAAGAATACTTCGATTATCGGAAAAACTGATTTATCGCGCGAGAAGTATAAAAACAGCCCGTCGATAAACTCCGCATTCGAGTCACGCAATTGAATTTTTCAGGGAAGTACCTGATAGCGCGGAGAGCCGTCAAACCAAGCTTTCACATTCCCGAGCGTGGTATTGGCGATCTCGCTGAGGGCTTCTCGCGTGAAAAACGCCTGATGAGAGGTGACAATAACGTTTGGAAACGACAATAGCCGCGCGAGCACGTCGTCCTGCAGCATGTGATTCGAATGGTCTTCGAAAAAGAGTCCACTCTCTTCCTCGTAGACGTCGAGGCCAAGGTGGCCTAGTTGCCCGCTTTTCAACGCACCAATGAGCGCCCGGCTGTCGATCAAACCGCCGCGGCCCGTATTGATCAGCATGGCGCCGTGTTTCATGCGGGCGAGTGCGGCGGTGTCGATGAGGTGATAGGTGGAGGGTAAAAGAGGGCAATGCAGGCTGACAATGTCCGACTCAGCCAGGAGAGTATCGAGCGGCACATAATGCGCTCCGGCTTGCAGAAGATCGGCTGCTGGCGCTCCGGGATCAAACGCCAGCAGCTTCATGCCGAAACCAGCCATGATGCGGCCGAATACCCGTCCAATGACGCCTGTGCCAATAATGCCAAGCGTCTTGCCGTGCAAGTCGAAACCCAGCAGGCCGTTGAGCGAAAAATCGCCGTCGCGAGTCCGGGCATAAGCGCGATGCAACTTGCGATTCAGCGTCAGGATCAGCCCGGCGGCGTGCTCGGCCACCGCATGTGGAGAATAAGCCGGCACACGCACCACGCCAATTCCGAGCCGGACTGCCGCTTCCAGATCGACGTGATTAAAACCTGCCGAGCGTAGCGCCACGAGTTGCGTGCCGCCCTTGTGGAGGGTTTCCAGGACAGCTTCGTCAAGGATGTCATTTACGAACGGGCATACCACCGTACACCCGTGGGCAAGAATGGCCGTTTGCGCGTCAAGTTGTGATTCCTGGAATTGCAGAGAGTAACCAAATGCCGCGTTTGCCTCAGAGAAGACGTCGCGATCATATTGCCGGCTGCTGAAGACGATCATGTTAATCGCCATCGAGTGGTCTCCCTGCCAGCCAGGTAAATCAATCAGTTGGCGACGGCGTTAGCCGGCGGCACCATCGAAAGCCGCGAGAGAAGGGTTTCCGGCTGCGGCAGTCCGACTTCTCCGCCCGGACCCATATGTTCAAGCGTGTAATCAATGAAGGCGCGCGTCTTGGCCGGCAGATACTGCCGTCCCGGATAGACGATAGACACCTTCACGTCCGGATCGTCAATAGCGTAATCACCCAGTACCCGTACCAGCGAGCCGTTCTCCAGATCCGCTGCGACAATGCCTTCCGGAATGATCGAAATGCCCATGTGAGCAAGGGTTCCGAGCCGCACCATCAATGCGCTGTTGACAGTATAGACAGGGGCGAGCGTGACCTGGTCGGCGCTGCCATTGTTGCGATGGCGGAAGTGCCAGGTGGCGCTGCGCATTTCGTTGGGGAGCGCCACGAACGCGTGGTGCAGCAAATCGGCTGGCGTGCTGGGCGAGCCATGTTCTTCCAGATAAGCGGGTGTGGCGACGGGAATCAGCGTGTTGGTGGCGACCGGGCGTTCTACCAACGCGGTGCTTGTCACCATGAATGCCGTGACAATACCGACATCAAATCCGTCTTCCACAAGATCCACATGACGCTCGGATAAGGTGAGCCGCACGTTCACCTTTGGATAGACCTGCCGGAAGCCGTCGATCAGCGGCGTCAGTGCCATGAGCGAAAGCGACCCGGATGCCACCACGCGCAATGTACCGCTGGGGTCGCCTTCCGTATGCGCCACCATTGACTCGAGATGATCGAGTTCTTCGAGCAATGCGCGGCAGCCTTCGAGATAACGCGTACCGGCTTCTGTAAGTGAGAGGTTACGAGTAGTGCGATTGATTAACCGGGTGCGTAAATGCGCTTCCAGCATTGCAATTGCGCGAGTAACAAGCGCGTTTGATACGTCGAGTTGTTGTGCGGCACGCCGAAAGCTTTCGGTTTCCGACACCCGCACGAACACTCGCATGGCATGAATTTGATTCATCGTCTCTTACCTCTCAGTGTCCAAAACAGCGTGGGACCGTATTACGCATCACCGCGCATACGGCATCTCTTGATCGGCGCCAAAAAGCGTATTGACACCCATGCGGAATTGCAATATCTCGTTCAATTTCTGTCTGCATTCCGCATTAACCTCAAGACTTTCACATTTGCTAGACCATTGCAATGAAAAATTACATTTCCCCGAATTTTGGAATGGATCGTCTGATTTATGCAGATTTTCGTTTCAAGAGTTGAGTTACTTCATTCGACTTTTGATGCACTCGTAAAATGACTTGTCTTATTGCATACAAACAGGCGATCCGACTCGCTGAACCACGATAAGCTCTGCCGGGAGCTGCCGATGCGGGTGGTTTATTGAGTGCAACGATTCCAGGTACGTATAAAAATGAATGCAGGCATTAAATTCATATCGTCCCGACTTGACGGCTGGCAAACTGCCATATAAGAGATGCATTGTTCATCAATTCTAGAATCACGATCGTAATTAATCGAATCCTTAATTTGGTCATTACAAGCCGCTTGATAGTTGCGTTTAAATAATCAATGGAGGCGATAATTTCATGATCTGGAGCTTGCTGGCGCGTCAACCGGAAATTGCATTGTTTGCGAGCCTGGCACTTGGCTTTTTCATTGGCTCTTTCAAATTCGGGCCCATACAGCTCGGCGGGGTGTGCGGCACTTTGATCGTGGCGCTGATTCTCGGACAAAGCGGCGCGCGCCTTTCACCGGATCTGAAGAATATTGCATTTGCACTGTTTATCTTCGCGCTGGGTTTCACTGGCGGACCGCAATTCTTCGCGAATATCGGGCGCGGCTGGCGCTACGGGCTTCTTTCCGTCGTTGAACTGGTGGTGGTACTTGGGCTGGTGCTCGGTGCGGTTGCACTCTTCAAGCTCGATCGCGGCACTGCGGCCGGTCTGCTCGCCGGCGCCGCGACGGAATCGGCCGTGGTCGGCACGGCATCCGAAGCCATTGGCAAGCTCGCGCTGCCTGCTGCCGAGATTGCCCGGCTGCAGGCCAACATCGTTACCGCCTACAGCGTGAGTTACCTGTTCGGGCTCGTCACCATCGTGTTGTTCACCAGCCAGATCGCGCCGCTGATGCTGCGCGTGAATCTGCGCGACGAAGCTGAGCGCCTATGGCGTTCGCTCGGCGGCGACAGTGCGCTGGCGGATGGGCAACGGCTGGCTGCGCCGTCGCTCGTGGCGCGCGAAGTCCGCGTGACGAGTGCGGCGGATCTGAGCATCGATACCCTCGAACGCCGCTATGGCAACGAACTCACCGTCGCACGAGTGATGCGCGGCCGCTCGCTTGTGAAAGCGCAGCCGAATCTCGTGTTGAAGAAGGGCGACCGGATCGTGGTCGGCGGGCGTCGCACGGCGCTCGTGGAGGCGCTGCCGTCCATTGGCGAGGAAGTCACCGGCCACGATGTCGCCGACCTCTACGCCGACACCGTCGACGTCATGCTCACGCGGCGCGAAGTCCATGGCCTCACGGTGGCGCAAGTGCGCGCTCGCGCGACGCCCGCCGATGGCCGCGGTGTCTATATCTCGGCCGTCACGCGGCTGGACAGCACGATCCCCGCGTTGCCGGGAACGGAGCTGCATCGTGGCGACGTACTGACCTTGATCGGCTCGGCCGATGACGTGCGGCGCGGAGCGGCGAAGCTCGGCTATGTGGTTCGCGCAACGCTGAAAACCGACTTCGTGTTTCTCGGCATCGGCGTGATTGCGGGGATTGTGGTCGGGCACTTCAGCGCGCGCATCGGCGACGTGCAGATCGCGCTGGGCACCGGCGGCGGCTGTTTGCTGTCCGGGCTGCTGTTCGGCTGGATTCGTTCGCGCTATCCGGTGATCGGTTCGCTGCCTTCAGCTGCGGCGCAAGTGCTCAAGGATTTCGGACTGTGCACTTTTATTGCCGCGGTCGGGCTGGGAGCCGGCGCCGATGCGATCCGCCTGATCCGCGAGTACGGCGTTGCGCTGCCGCTGGCAGGCGTGGTCATCACGCTCGGGCCGGCGCTGGTGTCGCTCGCGGTCGGGCGCTGGCTGTTGAAACTCGAAGTACCGATGCTGCTCGGCGCGATCGCCGGCCAGCAATGCAGCACGCCTGCGATCAGCGCGCTGGTTAGTGTGACGGGCAACGCAACGCCAGTGATCGGCTACACGATCACATACGCGTTGTCGAACGTCCTCTTGCCGCTGATGGGGCCGGTGGTCGTCGGGCTGGCGGGCAAGCTGGGGTGAACGGGCATACGTCGTAGCAACAAGAATAGGCGCGTGGCAGGGAGCGTCAGGATCAGGATCGGTATCGGTATCGGTATCGGTTCGAGTATCAGATTCAGCAGGTCGGGCAGGGCATACAAAACTAGCGAGGGCACTATGGAATGGATACATCAGGTTTTTACGAAGTCACCGGAGATTGCGCTGTTCCTCTCTCTGGCGGTGGGGTACTTCATCGGCCAGATCAACTTCGGCAAGTTCCAGCTTGGCGGTGTGGGCGGGTCATTGCTGGCGGCGGTGGTCATCAGTCAGTTCGGCGTACAGATCGACAACGGCGTCAAGTCTGTCATGTTCGCGATCTTCATCTATGCAGTCGGTTACGACTCGGGGCCGCAGTTTTTCAACTCGCTGTCGCGCAAGACCTTGCGTGAGATCGCGATGGCGGTGTTCCTCGCGGTATCGGCGCTGGTCACAGTGCTGGTATGCGCGAAGCTGTTCGGCTTGAACAAGGGGATTGCCGCGGGATTGGCCGGCGGGGCGTTGACGCAGTCGGCGATCATCGGCACGGCTGGCGACGCCATCGCCCGGCTCGGGCTGCCGGTTGCCGAAACCAAGGCGCTCCAGGGCGACGTGGCGGTCGCTTATGCCGTGACGTACGTATTCGGATCGCTGGGCGCGATCATCGTGTGCGTGAATATCTTGCCGAAGTTCATGGGGCAGGGTTTGAAGGAGGCCGCAGCGGAAGCGGAGAAAAGTTTGCTGGGCGGCGCGCTCGCGCATGGGGCCGGTCAGACAACGGCGATGCCGGAGCTGGTCGGGCGGGCTTATCGTGTGACAGGCGGCAACGCTGCCGCGGCGCGCGCGGGTGGCGCCGATGCCGGGGGGCTGGCGATCAAGGCCACGTCAGGCGCAGGGGGCGTGAGCGGTGCTGCGGGCCGGACAGTCGCGGAGATCGAGTTGGCCGAGTCCGACATGATCACGATCGAGCGAATCCGCCGGGCCGGCAAAGCGATGGAGCCGCGGCCGGACGTGATGCTGCAAGTCGACGATATCGTGCTGGTCGTCGGCCGGCGTGAAGTGATGGTGACGGCGGCGTCGAACATTGGTGAAGAGGTGGCGGACACAGATGGCATCAGTGTCGTGATGCAGAACCGGCAGGGCGTGTTCACCCGCAAGGGCATGAATCACATGACAATTGCCGCGGTGCGTACAACGGTAGACCGCGACTTGCGGCACGGCGTATTCGTGCAGGAAATTCGCCGGGCGGACCAGCCGCTGCCGATCCTTCCCGAAACCAGGCTCGAGCATGGCGATGTCATTACCTTCTACGGTTCGCCGCAGGATACGAAGCGCGCCGTGGATGCAGCGGGTTATGAATTGCCGGTTACCAACAAGACCGATTTCATCTACATGGGTGTGGGGATTGTGCTCGGTCTGTTGATCGGATTGATCGTCGTGGACGTGGGCGGCGTGCCGTTGACCCTGGGGTCCGGCGGGGGCTGTTTGCTGGCCGGGCTGCTATTTGGCTGGATGCGGGGCAAGCATCCGATGTACGGCGTGATGCCGTCGGCGGCATCGCAACTGATGAAGGATTTTGGGCTCGCAGCCTTCGTGGCGGCGGTCGGTCTGAACTCCGGATTGGCGGCCGTGGTGACGGTGAAGAACAGTGGCCTCACGATCTTTTTGTTGGGCGCGGTCGTGACCATCGTGCCGCTCGTTCTCACGATGCTGTTCGGCAGATACGTGTTGAAATACACAAACGCGGCACTTCTTGCGGGCGCACTGACGGGATCGCGTAGCGCGAATCCTGCGTTCGGCGGCGTGCTTGATAAGGCGGAAAGCGCGGTGCCGACGGTTCCATTCGCGATCACGTACGCGCTGGCGAATGTTTTGCTGACATTGCTGGGACCGTTGGTGGTCGGATTGGTCTGACGAGGGGATGAGTGCGCGCGATCGGGCCGACTCGCGTGCACTCAAAAAGTTTGAACCGAGGGCCATGGCGCGAGCCCAACGACATTAGGCACAAAATGGGATTGTCATGACTTCGCAGCAGAAAATCGTTCATCTTCCCGCAGCAATCATGCATGGGACCGGAGTAAGCGCTAAAGCGCTAACGCCGGTCGACACGGGGGAGCAGATCCCCGCCTTGGGTCAGGGCACTTGGGGAATGGGTGATAACGCCCGAACCCGCAACGCGGAAATCGCCGCGCTGAAGGCCGGCGTGGACCTTGGCATGACGGGAATCGATACCGCGGAAATGTATGGCGAAGGCGAGAGCGAAAAACTGATCGCCGAAGCATTGAAAGACCGGCGTGACGAGCTTTTTATCGTGAGCAAGGTTTATCCGCATAACGGTAGCGAAGCCGGCGTGAAGGCCGCGTGTGAGCGAAGCCTGAAGCGGCTACAGACGGACCGCATCGATTTATACCTGCTGCATTGGCGCGGCGGTGAAGATCTGGAAGGGGTGATCGGCGGCTTTGAAGCCTTGAAAGCGCAGGGCAAGATCCGCCATTGGGGTGTAAGTAATTTCGATACCGAAGACATGGTCGAACTCTTTGCCCTGGAAAACGGCAACCGGTGTGCGGCCAACCAGATTCTTTATAACGTCGCGC
>Ga0302226_10002220_pt1 | contig 13924 bp, 9 predicted proteins | sample II_Palsa_E3_3_FD_193524 | JGI IMG/M metagenome (GOLD analysis project Ga0302226, IMG submission 193524) | Peat permafrost microbial communities from Stordalen Mire near Abisko, Sweden - II_Palsa_E3_3 | ecosystem: Environmental > Terrestrial > Soil > Palsa > Peat permafrost | place: Sweden...
CACCTTTACAGTTACAAATACTGTCAGCGCGCAAACAGCTTCACCGCAAAGCGATCCTCTGCTGCAGGCGATGCAGGTTGAACTCGACCGGGAGAAGGCGCTGATGCTTCCCGGCATGCAGCATCCGTATTTTGTAGAGTATCGGCTGGACGATCTGGCTTCCTACGAAGCTGTCGCCAACTACGGCGCGCTCACCCGCGAGGAAGAGAATCATCAACGTATCGTCCGCGTCACCGTGCGCATCGGCGACTACGCTGTAGACAGCAGTACCAGTCGCGGCGACGGCGCTTTGGAGCTTGCCCCCACCGACGACAACCCGGAAGCTCTTCGATACGCGCTTTGGACAGCCACCGACACTGCATATAAAAATGCGCTCCGTGCCTACTCTGCCAAGCAAGCTGCGTTGAAGCAGTTTCAGTCGGTTAAAGATCAACCCGACTTCGCGCAGGCCAAGCCAGTCGTCAAGATCTCACCACTCGTCACGCTCGACCTCAATCGCGATGAGTGGAAGCGGCGCATCATCGACGCAAGCGGCGTCTTCGTCTCAGACCCGCAGGTTCGTTCCTTCGCCGAGCACGTTCAATATTCGGTTTCAAACATTCGCGGTATCGCGCTCAACCGATATCTCGTCAACACCGAAGGCACCGTGTTGCGCCAAGGCTACACCGGCTATGACGGAGTGATCAGCGTCGGCGGACAGGCTGCTGACGGCATGCGATTGAGCCGCGACAACGGTACCATTGCGGTCAGCGCCAAAGAGCTTGAAAGCGCAGCAGCTTTTCATAAACGCGCGATCGACGACCTCAAGAGCTTCGAAGAGCTTCGCAATGCCCCCGTAGTCTCAGCTGACGACTATCATGGCCCTGTCCTCTTCAGCGGAGACGCGGCAGCGGACGTCATCGACCGCCTTCTCGTTCCGAACATCGAAGCCGATCGGCCTGAGATGGGGACCACCGCTCGCACAACCGGAGCCTACTCTTCAAGCTTCAAGGCACGCGTTCTGCCGGCGATGCTTAGCGTCACCGACGATCCTCTTCAGGCGAAGTTCGACGGCAAGGCCCTTCTTGGCGCCTACACCATTGATGACGAAGGGGTGCCGGCGCAATCAGTTGATATCGTCGTCAACGGCAAGCTCGAAAACTTTCTCATCGGCCGTGAACCGATCAAAGATTTTGACACTTCGAATGGCCATGGGCGCGCCGCCCCAGCGCAGGCTGCTCACTCACGCGCCGGCGTTATTCTGGTCAAATCCAGCCAGCCTCTTTCTAGCAGCGAACTCAACAAACGATTGCTGACGATGGCTAAAGAGCAGGGCCGCGACGTCTACTCCGTCGAAACACTTGGCGGTGAACTTCTGCCGCGTCTTCTCTACCTCGTGCACCCAGACGGATCACGCCAGCTCGTACGCGGCGCTAACTTTGACGAACTCGACAATCGCAGTCTCCGCTCCGATATTGTGGCTGCAGGCAACGATCCCTACGTCTCCAACTCGCTCGGCACCGTTCCGCAGACCACGATCGCACCCAGTCTGCTCTTCGACGACATCGGCGTGAAACGAGCAACGCTGGAACAGCAGAAGCTTCCCTACTACGAACCGCCTGCACTGCCTGGCAAGTAGAAGGAGTATTCCTCGGGGTTAGCATAGGGAAATGCCTAACGCTCGATGCAGATTCGCTAGTCGGTTCGGATCAGATAAGGTGCAGCGGCAGGATCTTTAGGATGAATGCTGTCGGCTACTTCGCTAGCGTTGCTCTTGCTCGGCAGCTTGGGGCTGATTCTGACCCAATGTCCTGTCGGCCCGGGGAATTCAATCACTTTCGCAGTGGCGTAGCGGCGCATCATCTCTTCTTTCAGTTTCACCGCGTCGGACTCCCGCGCGAATGCTCCAACCTGCACGCACCAGTGTCCGGCCGGATCGGCGTTGGCACGAACTGGTGCGGCGAATGCTTCTACCTTTACCTTGGCGACCCCGGCGCGATACACGCCGGTAGCTTTTGCTGCCGCCAATGACAGATCGATGATGCGGCCATGTACAAACGGTCCACGATCCGTGATCTTCACGATCACCGATTCGTTGTTAGTCAGGTTTGTCACACGAACTACCGTTCCCATCGGCAGCGTGAGGTGCGCGGCGGTCATCGCATTCTGGTCGTAGACGGTCCCATCGGCGCCTTTTCGGCCTGCATAGGGAGGCCCGTACCAACTCGCCAGGCCCACTTCACTCGAAACCGGTTTCCCTAAATTGCTCGGGATGGGTGCGGGAGGGGGTAAGTTCTGGATTGAAGCGCTGTCTCCGGACGGGTTGGTTCGAGAGGGACGCGATGCCGCGCCACGATTAGACGCTGTGGTCGTTGTGGGTGGAGGTGGCGGCCGGTACGCCCGCGTCGTCTCTCTATGACAGCCGCTTACCGTCAGCGCGCACGCCGAGAGTACTGCGGCAATGCCAAGCCGCACTCGCATCACGGCTTCGAAGTGTCGTTCGGAGGGGGAGGAGCAGTGGCTGATCTTCGGGCATGATCGTCCATCTTGGTCGCGAGCTTGTGTAGCTCTGCCGCGGCTGTGCGTAGTGCGTCTGAGCTGTTACGCCTCACGTCCGGTACAACCTGATCGTTGATGAACTTCACAACATTCTTTAAATCAGCTTCGAGATGCGTTGCCGCATCCTTCAACTGCTGCTCCCATGGTCGCTTCGGTTGCTCGGTCGACATACGCACACCTTCACTTTTCTAATTAGATGACGCTGAAAACAAAAGCGTCAACGTCGATCACGTTCACGTGCCGGGATGGTAACGACAGGCCCGGAACGATCAGCTCCGGCAAATACAACTTGCAGTGGCGTTCTTGCGTCCGTTATACATAGGCAAACGTTCACAAACAATTTTGTTCATGTCATAAAACCACCGCCCCTCTTCTTAAGAGACGGAATCCGCACTCTCAAGGGAATTCTTTTGATTACTGCAAGCTTAGGTTCAAGCTCGAGAACGCCTTTTCAACCGATTGCCTCGCTGTTTGGCCTTGCATTGCTGGCACTTGCGACAAATTTCACTATGGCCCAATCCGACCTTTCGGATAGCTCTGCTGTCGAGGCGAGGCTCTCTTTGCCTGACGCGCCGGGTTTCTCGACCAGTGACACCTCCGTCGGCGAATCCAGTTCAAGCGATGAGCTTGTCGGGGTAGCGTATCCCCTGTCATTGAACGAAGACATCAGCCTGCCAACGCGCCGCGACATGACCATCCTGCCCGGAGAGACGTCTCATCCACTCACTTCTCACGAGAAAGTCACCCTTGGTTTCAGGGAGTCGATATCGATCTTTTCCATTCTCGGGTGGTCAACCTCCGCCGGATATAGCCACCTTGTCAACAGCAGTCCGAACTATGGCACTGACAAAGCGGCGTTCGGCGAGCGGTTGGGTGCAACCGCACTCCGCAACGTCTCCGAGAACATCTTTAGCGTCTCTCTCTTCGCTCCGCTTATGCACGAAGATCCCCGCTACTTCGAGCTGGGTCCCGGGCATAACGTCGTTAAACGTGTCGTCTACGCAGCCAGCCGTTCTCTCATCACCAAAACCGACAGCGGTCACTCAAGCGTCAACTTCTCGCTTCTTGCCGGCAACATGCTCGGATCGGCTTTGACGAACGCCTATTATCCCGAGCGCAACCGGGGCTTCGGTCAGACGATGCAAACCTTTGGAACTTCGATTGGCGGGTCCGCTTTTGGCTTCGTTGTTACCGAATTCCTCAACGATGCTCTTGTGGCTGCTCACCTTAAGAAAGCTGACTGATCTTACTTTCATGAAGCGGCTGGGTCTGAGCGATTTGAATCGAGTAAGCGACTTTACTTTACTCATCGCGGCACTGGTGCTCTCGGCCGCGAGTGCGCTCCCCCAGGCGCCGCCAGATTCGCGTGAGACGCCTGCTGCATCCTCAGCTTCGGAGAACCTTCCTGACGCGCCCAGCGCCACCAGAACATCTCAGAGCGACGTAGTAGTCCTAGCTCAGTCATCCTTCCAGCAGACTGGCGACGGCACAAAGCGCTGCAACGCCTTCCGCGCCATGAAACCCGTCCATTTCAACCCCAACCACCTCGGCGAGATTCCCAAACCCTGCAGTGACATCGTCTATCCCTACCAAAAATTTCTCGGCACCAATGTCATCATTCCAATGAGCTGGCAAGAGAAAGGCTACCTTGCCCTCCATGACCTTGCAGACCCCGCTAACTTTGTAACCATCGTCGGCATCTCCGCCATCTCCGTCGCCGCCGACTCCCACTCCGCCTACGGCCCCGGCTTTAAGGGCTTCGGCAAATCCGTCGGCGTCAGCTATGTGCAGGATGTCACCAGCCAGTTCTTCGGAGCCTTCGCCTTCCCTGTCGTCTTCCATCAGGATCCGCGCTACTTCCGCATGCCGAATGCTCCATTGACCAAGCGCATCCTCTACTCCGTCTCGCGCACCGTCATCTCGCGCCACGACGACGGCACCCCCATGCCAAACTACTCTGTCCTGCTCAACTACCCAATCGACGCCGTCCTGTCGAACCAGTACGTTCCCGGCATTCATAACGACGCCTCCTCCACCGTCACCCGCATCTTTACCGGCTATGCGCTCGACCCCGTCAACAATCTGCTCAACGAATTCCTCCCGGACGTCGCCAGCCACGTCCACGTTCGCATCATCTTCGTCCAGCGAATCCTGAACAATCTTGCCAGCGGCACCAATGGCGTGACTCTTCAGTGACAAATTCGACGTAAAATCTTCGCCCCATCCACCGCTCCAAATTACCGTTCAATGCAGAATCTCGCCGTTCGATACCACATGCTTCGATGTGGCCCTTTGACTGCGTACTGTTAAGGGTGAGTCGAACGGGATCGTCGCTGCATCTGACAGGAAAAGCACCAGATAGCTCGAATCAAGATGCACACCTCCCAACGTGGAAAGCACCAGATTTGCAACCTGAAACAGCGACCTTAGTAGATAAGATCAACTAACACCTATACGACATCAAGAGATTCAGACTGCAACTCAGGAGACAAAGTAAATGCCGAAGGCCAAATTAGCCGAGAAAGCTCTCACGTACGGAGCCAAAGCAGGTTGGGCAGTATTCAACAAGCTGAACTCGTTCAGCCCCAACGCCAGCTTCACGCCAAAGTGGAGCGACAAGCCGCTTCTCAAGAGCTATCAGAAAGAGAAGCCGCCCCTCGGCTGGCCCCGCACCACTGACTCTCTCTGCCCCAGGTGCATCCCGGAGATTCGTCAGCAGATCGTCGACGGCAAGCTGCCTCACGAGATCCTGCTCAACGAGAAGGTCGGCGAGATCAAGGCCCAGATCATCGAGCGCGACGGCGAGATCCTGATGGTCAAGGACTGCCCAATCCACGGCCACTTTGAAGACCTGATGTCCATCGACACCGCCTTCTTCAAGCATCTCGAAGAGGTCTTCCCCGGCCGCGACATCCGCGCCCACAACGACGAAAAGCTCCACAACCACGGCACCTCTACCGTCACCCACGGCCGCGGCTCGGTTCTCACCATCGACCTCACCAACCGCTGCAATATGATGTGCGATCCCTGCTTCATGGACGCCAATCAGGTCGGCTTCGTCCACGAACTCACCTGGGACGAGATCAAGACCATGCTCGACAACGCGGTCACCATCAAGCCCAAGCGTCAGATGTCGGTCCAGTTCTCCGGCGGCGAGCCCACGCTGTCCCCGTACTTCCTCGACGCCGTCTCCTACGCCCGCAAGGTTGGTTACACCTCCGTTCAGGCCGCGACCAACGGTATCGAGTTCGCCAAGTCGAAGGAGTTCGCCAAGGCCGCCGCTGAAGCCGGTCTTCGTTACGCTTACCTCCAGTTCGACGGCATCGGCAACGCAGCCAACTCGCACCGCAAGGTCGGCAACTCGTTCGACGTGAAGCTCCAGGCCATTCATAACCTACACGAGGCCGGCGTCGATATCGTTCCTGTCACTTGCATTATTAACGGCATCAACAACGAGCAGGTTGGCCGCATCATCGAGTTCGCGCTCGACAACCCGAAGAAGATCAACTTCCTCAGCTTCCAGCCCGTCAGCTTCACCGGCCGCGACGAGGATATCTCCGATGAGCGCCGCATGGCACAGCGCTACACGCTGTCGCACCTCGCGCACGACGTCAAAAACCAGACCGGCCTCGGCGAGCCGACCCGCGACTGGTTCCCCATCTCCTTCATGTCCACCTTCTCCGACTGGGCCGACCTCGTCCACGGACCGGACCGCGACTGGGGCCAACTCTCCTGCGGCTGCCACCCAAACTGCGGTATCTCGATGGCCCTGATGATCGACAAGGAGACCAAGGAAGCAGTTCCCGTCACCGCGTTCATCAATGCAGACCGCCTTGCCAAGGACGTCGCCCGCATCAATGACGCCGCCCGCGGCAAGTGGCTCTCGATCATCGGCGTCACACTCGCGCTTCTCCGCAACTACAAGCCCGAGGCCGCACCGACCCACTTCAAGATCAAGGACCTGCTCCAGAAGTTCGACAAGAGCTTCGGCGCAACCGGACGCAGCTACGGCAAAGTCACTGCCGACCGCACCATGGCCGACATCGAGAAGCGCCGCGGCGACCGTTGGAACTTCCTCTTCATCGCCGGTATGTGGTTCCAGGACCTCTTCAACTACGACTTCCGCCGCACCGAGCAGTGCATCATCCCCTATGCCACACAAGAGGGTGAGATCAGCTTCTGCGCCTACAACACCGGCGTAGGCTGGCGCAATATCATCGAGAAGATGCACATGACCTCCACCCTCACCAAGTGGTACGAGGAGCATGGCCGTCACGAGATCTTCGCCGGCGGTAAGAAGGTCGGTCTCGAAGCCGAGATGAAGTATGACCTGGTCCTCAACGAGGAGCATGTCAACTCCGCCGCCAACGACACCTTCGACAAGTCCGGCATCGCGAAGAACTCTCGCGAAGAGAAGATCCGCGCACGCGATGCAAAGATCAAGCAGGACGCCGAAAACGCCCGCATGGCCAAGCTCTACCGCAAGGAGATCCTGCAAGAGCCTGACGCTCCCGCCGGCTTCATCTCCCTCGGCGAGATCAAAGCCGCTCCCGCACCGAAGGTTGAAGAGACCGTCTCCGGCGACTAGGCATTGCATGCAGCAGACGCGCTCCGCGCAAAACCAAAACAGCACCTATCAAGTAAGGGCCGCCAGCAATGGCGGCCCTTACTTCAGGTGCAGACAGTCTTAACGGTGTGCGCAGTCTGGTCGAACCTTTGTCTGATGATTTGTATGGACTCTAATTGGCTCGGCTCCCCTTAGCCTGTGTGTGGATGGACTTATCGAAGATGTGTTTAGTTTTAGCCGCGGCTCAAACCATCCCGACGATGCGACAGTAGTTCTCGTCCGAAGCTGATAACCCGAGCCCAACGCTGATCCAACTCCAGCAGCGCGTCACATCAAAGTTATTTCTCAGCTCCTCGTGATCTCCGTGAGGTTCTTGTACAGAAGTGTCAGAGAAATTGCTTCTTGCACCCCTTACAATGAAAAGCGAAGATGGTGCGGATGACTTTAAGCGATTCGGTGCGAACGGTAGCACTCGTGGTGGCGTGTGTGCCGCTGGTACTGCTGGCAGGGTGTCCGCAGGATCAAGCCGCTGCGCCTAACAAGACATCTCCTCAGGCCACTGCACCGGCTATCACGCAAAGCTCAAATGCAAGCGCACCTCAAGCAGGACAGGCATCCTCAACGGAGCAGTCAGTTGACAGCAGCGCACACGCCTTCAAGGCGCAGCAGTTGATCAACTCTGCCGAGGCAGCCTATCGCAGCGGAGTAGACAACTATCGCGCTGGCCGGCTCGACGCCGCACGCCTGGACTTCGACTCCGCCGTCGATCTCATGCTGACCAGCGGCATGGATCTAAAGACCGACCCGCAACTCGCCGATGAGTTCGACCATCTACTGAATGCCGTTAACTCGTTAGAGATGGCAGCGCTCAAACAAGGTAATGGATTCTCCCCCAAGATCGAAGAAGCGCCACTCGATACCGCGGAAGATCTTACCTTTCCCGCAAACCCGGAGCTGACCGCAAAGCTGAAGGCTGAACTCCAGATCTCCTCCGACCTGCCCCTCGTTATCAACGACCAGGTCGCAGGCTACATCGGATACTTTGCCAACTCGCCCTCCTTCCACGCCCACATGCTTCGCAGCATGGAGCGTGCAGGAAAGTACAAGACCATGATCCAGAAGGCGCTCACCGATCAGGGAGTACCGCAGGACCTCATCTATCTCGCCGTGGCCGAGTCGGGCTTTCAGCCACAAGTGCTCAATTCGAGGTCAGGCGCAGGCGGCATGTGGCAATTTATGCCGACGGGTGCCTATGGCCTGGCGCGCAACGGCTACTTTGACGAGCGCTTTGATCCCGAAAAATCTTCGATCGCCTATGCAAAGTACATGAAGACGCTCTACAACCAGTTCGGCGACTGGTACCTCGCGATGGCTGCCTATGACTGGGGTCCGGGCAACGTGCAGCGCGCAGTGCAGCGAACCGGCTACGCGGACTTCTGGGAGCTCTACCGCCGCAACGCGCTGCCGAAAGAGACCCGCGACTATGTCCCGAAGATTCTCGCCGCCGTCATCATGGCGAAGAATCCTGAAAAGTACGGCCTCGACAAGATGGTGCCGGACGAACCCGTGGTCTCCGACACCGTTACGGTCGACTATGCAATCGATCTACGTCTGGTGGCCGACGTGACCAACTCCACCCTGCCGGAGATCGTGGCACTCAATCCCAGTCTTCTGCGAATGACGACGCCGCGTGACACGACCTTCGACCTCCACATCCCCGTTGGCACCAGCGATGTCTTCAAGGAGCGCCTCAAAGAGATTCCCGACGACAAGCGCATCAGCTGGCGCTTTCACGTTGTCCGCTCTGGTGAGTCGCTCGACGGCATCGTCACTTCTCTGCATGCTCATTTGAGCGACGTTGTCGCTGCGAACGGCCTGTCTGCGGAAGAGGGTGTCGACGCAGGAGACGAGCTCGTCATCCCAGTCACCATCGTGGCAAGCGCACGGCCGCAACGGTACACCGTGCGTCATGGCGATACGTTGGTAACCGTCGCCGATCGGTTTGGTGTCTCAGTCGAAGAATTGCGGCGATGGAATCGTCTCCCTTCGGGTAAGGTCCGGCCAGGAGCTTCCCTTGCGGTCATCGAGCCTGTCAAGCTCGCCCCCGGTACACACATTCGCAGCAGAGGCGCACGAAGAGGGAGCGGCACACATACTGCTTCGAGCAGTGTTCATCAGGGTTCCAGCAAGAGCGCAAACTCGAAGACAGGCGCATCATCAATGGCAGGTAAGCCAGCGAGCAAGAAAAGTTCAGGAGCAGCGAGGTCGACTTCGACCACCAAAACGAAAAAGAAAGCTACACGATAAGCTTCCTCGTGAAAAAGATTGCTTGCCTTCGGTAGCGCTTGGATGCATCCTGTTGCTAGAATCTCGTGCCAGGAAGTAAAGAACTTAATTGTTGCATCGAAGCTGATAAGGCAACGCAGAGAGCGGTAGAAGTAGAGAGCAGTGAGGGGACAACAACAATGATGTTTGACGACACCATCAAGCTTCACGCAACTGCAGCCGATGACGATCATAACTTCGGCGATGAACATGATGACGACCACGATGATCTGCACAGCCGCTTCAATGACGATGACGAAGAGGAAGAGGTCACGATGACCTCGGATGACGATGACGAAGAGCTCGACGAAGAAGACGACAATGACGATCCCCACGCCGAAGACGCGAAGCTGTTCGCTCTGCCACCCTCTCCTGTGAACAGCTATGAGCCAGCCACGAAGGAATCCGTTCTGCCGGTAAAGAGCGTGGCCCCCGCGAAGCCGGCGGTAAAGAAAGTTGCAGCGCCAGCCAAGAAGGCCTCACCGGTCAAAAAAGCTGTAGCAGCAAAGAAAGTCGCTCCTGTGAAGGCAGCTGCAAAGAAGGCCAGCAAGCCCGCAGCTAAAAAGGCGGCGAAAAAGCCGGCCGCGAAGAAGGTTGTAGCAAAGAGGGTTGCGGCGAAGAAGGCCGCACCGAAAAAAGTTCTGGCGAAGAAGGCCGCACCAAAGAAGGCCGCCGCCAAATCGAAATCTGCCGCGAAGAAAGTTAGTGCTCTACGCGGCAGTAAGGTCGCCCCTAAAAAGGCGGTCGGCAACAAGAGCACTAAAAAACCAAAGAAGAGAGGTACTACCTTGGCAACTAAGAAAGCAGCAAAGAAGGCACCAGCGAAGAAGGCAGCAGCAAAGAAGGCTCCTGCTAAGAAGGCAGCCAAGAAGGCTCCTGCAAAGAAAGCCGTAAAGAAGGCTGTAAAGAAAGCTGCACCAAAAAAGAAGTAACTAACACCAAGGCAAGCAAATAGGCCCGGACTCCTCAATTGAGAGCCCGGGCCTTTTTGCGTCTGCTGATAAAGATTTACTTTTTGTTGGCGGCGATTTCTGCCAACACTTCAGTGCTGTGGTTCTGGATGTCCTTTACGTCCCAGACCTTGACCACTTTGCCCTCGGGCGAGATGAGGAAGGTTTCGCGGTTAGCAAACTTCGCCACGCCAAAGTTCTTCACCGGCACGCCGTACATATCGACGACCTTGTGATCAGGGTCCGCGAGCAGCTTGAAGCTGAACGTGTCTTTCGAGCACCACGTCTTGTGCCCTTCGACGGTGTCCAGACTGACGCCGAGAACGACCGCGTTGGCCGCGTCATACTTAGCAATGTCACGCTGGAAGTTATGTGCCTCGATCGTGCAGCCGGTCGTCTGGTCCTTGGGGTAGAAGTAGAGAACGACCCACTTGCCCTTGTAGTCGGTCAGGCTTACGGGCTTGTCTTCCTGAGAGGGCAGGGTAAAGTTGGGAGCCGTCGCCCCAGCCTGTATTGTGTCGGCCGCGGGCGCCGCATGGGCCCTCAGGCCAATGCCGCACGCTGCTGCTACGCCGATAATGACTGCGATCCAAACTGCTTTGCGCATGGTGATTCCCCTTATGTCTTTCGTTTACCTGTAGACGAGTGGCAGCCGCGTAAGACGCGGACCGAATATCTAATATCCTGACAGCAATTTTACCCCTGCAGGCAAGCGCTTTAGCGGCGGTGACAATATCTTTACATTGCGACGATGGCGATCCCAGCCTCGTCTGCCGTCTTCAGGATCGCAGCCGGATCGAACATCAGGGTTCGCTCTGCTTCCACAGCCAGGCAGGTAGCGCCAGCGGCCTTCATGGCTTCAATCGTCGCCACACCAACAACAGGCACGTCGAAACGCATGTCCTGATTAGGTTTGGCGACCTTCACGACAGTCAGGCTTCGGTTCAGAGTGCTCTCGCCGCCCGAATCAAGTGTCCGAAACAGGTCGCCGGCGCGGGCTATCGTTGCATCTGTGCCCTCCATGGCCTCGACAGCAACGCACGCCTGGGCCGCAATCACCACCGTCTGGCCAAGGTCGTATCCTGCAATCGCCAGCGCGACCGTGCGCCCGTACTCGATGTCTTTCTGCTCCTGCTCGTCAGGCTTGCGTCCGGTCAACACCCCCGCCTTCGCCAGCAGTGGCTCAAGGTACTGCGTCGAAGAGATCAACTCAATCCCTTCATCGCCCAGCACCTTTGCCACAGCCCCAAGCAGCATGTCGGTATTGCGCGTGCGCAGGTTCAGCAGCAGCTTCGCAAGACGCCAATCCGGCCGAATGCTGGAAAAGATCTGCTTGTGCTTAACCTGACCAGCCATCACAGCCCTGGTCACGCCCTCCGCACGAAAGGTATCAATCAGCCGCGACAGTTCACCAAGCGACATCCAATGCACACGAACCCCAGGGTCAGCTGCGGCGCGAGCATCCATCTCTGGATCGGTCTCCTCTTTGATCGCCGCGACCACAACCTGCAGCCCGTGGGCACGCGCAGCATCCAGCAGAAGAAACGGAAACCGCCCGTTCCCCGCGATAAGTCCCAGTCGTGCTGATTCTTCCGATAGCGTCATTGAGATCGAGGCAGCTTTACTTTCCTTCTGCAACTTCACGAGCGAGGTAGATGGTCTTGCCGGTCTGAGCAGAACGTCGAGCTGCATCGAGAATCCGGACAACCGTAACGTTTGTATCGAGCGAGTTCAGATCGTGCACCGGCTTCACCGTCCCAGCCAGAACAGCAGTAAGGTAGTTCAGCGAATCATCTTGCGGTGCCTGAAGCGGAGGCGCGGTCTCAACGTGCTCAGCCTTCTCGCCAGTCAGCCTAGCCCGAAGCTTTGCACCCGGCGCTGCATCCTCGTACACCGTGTCCACATAACCCGTCGCGCCGTAGATCTCCATATCCTTTCGCGCAAACGGCCAGTTCCACGAGCCCTGAAGAATCGCCTGCGAGTGAGGATAAGTCAGTACCACCGTGCTGTCGTCATCCACGTTGGGATAGATCTTCGGCTTAATCTGCAACGTAACCGCAGTCACAGTGGTTGGAAGTTCCCCATGCAAAATCCACGTCGCAAGATCCACTCCATAGCAGCCAAAGTCGAAGAGCGCACCCGCACCGTTCTGCTTCGGATCGGTCAGCCAGCCCAAAAACTCCGGACCGACGCCGATCTCTTTCGGCCCCTCGTGTCCGTCGTGAACGACCAGCTTCCGCAGATCGCCAATCTTGCCTTGCTCGAGCATCTTCACCGCAGCAGTGTTCGAGTTGTACCAGGTCGTCTCGTAGTTGGTCAGAACAGGAACGTTGTACTTATCAGAGAGCGCCTGAATTGCCAGCGCATCTTCCACCGTAGTGGCCAGCGGCTTCTCCACCATCACCGCGATGTGCAGTGGTGCTGCCTCTTCGATAGCGGCCCGATGCCCCGCAATCGACGTGTAGACAAGGATGGCCTGCGGCTTTGTAGCCTTCAGCATCTCCGCCTCGGTTGCAAAGAAGATGCTGCTAGGCAGGTGCGTCCTTGCGATGTACTTCTGACGCAGCTCAGAGTCTGGCTCAGAGATGCCTACCAGGGCAATCTCAGGATGCGAGGAGAGATTATGCAGAAAGCCCTGCACATGCCCATGCACGAGCCCAACGATCGCCACCCGCGTCGGCGCAGCCGTCTGAGCATTTGCGCTCGCAGAAGAAGAGAAGGCAGCGGCAAGAAGAGAAGCGGCAAAGAGAAGACGGCTTGGAACGGAGGCGATCATAAAGAAAGAAGCTCCTGTCTGATACTGCTTGTTAAGAACCTGGCAAATTTTTACTTGATAATGCCGCGCTCACTGTTAGCAATAAAGTCGGCAAGGTAAACGACGTGTTCGCCCGCTTCGCCGGAGGCAATCGTCTCGCGAATAGCCGCCAGTGCATCGGTTATATTGAGCTTTGAAGCCAGCAGCGTGCGATAAGCCGTGCGCAACTCCTTCAGTTGTTGTGGAGTAAAACCCTTCCGCTCCAAACCAACTTTGTTCAACCCATAAGCATGGTTGTTTCGCTCGATCGAGGTCAGCGAGTAGGGAAGCACATTCTGCGTGATCGTCGTCCCGCCGCCGATATAAGCGTACTTGCCGATCCGGCAGAACTGGTGCACCGGACACAGCGCACCCACCACCGCGTAGTCTTCCACGGTCACATGCCCGGCGAGCGTAGCGGAGTTGGCAAGAATGCATCCGTTGCCAATCTGCGAGTCATGCCCAATGTGCGTATAGGCCATGATCAGGCATTCGTTCCCAACTCTCGTCGTCCCACCGCCGCCCTGGGTTCCACGCGAGATCGTCACATACTCACGAATCGTATTGTCGTCACCGATCTCAACCCGCGTAGGCTCGCCGGCATACTTCAAATCCTGCGGCGAAATTCCGATGCATGCAAACGAGAAGATGCGGTTCCCGCGCCCCATCGTAAGGTGCCCATCGAGGACAACATGCGAAACCAGCTCGCTGTCGTCGCCGAGAACGACGTTAGGCCCAACCGTGCAGTAA
>Ga0302226_10002226_pt1 | contig 13901 bp, 26 predicted proteins | sample II_Palsa_E3_3_FD_193524 | JGI IMG/M metagenome (GOLD analysis project Ga0302226, IMG submission 193524) | Peat permafrost microbial communities from Stordalen Mire near Abisko, Sweden - II_Palsa_E3_3 | ecosystem: Environmental > Terrestrial > Soil > Palsa > Peat permafrost | place: Sweden...
AAGTCAAAAGTGCAACAGAGATGACAATAATGTGGATATGTGGCCGAGCAAGATCTGATTTCAGGAACCACGTGTGTTGATGTTGACGTCAGGGGTTTACTGTTTTCAAAGAACTCTTTTTCGGTACGTGCGGCACAGCTTTAAACTTCCTGCATGACAATTTTTTTCGCAAGGCCCGGGTGACATACTTGCATAAATGTGGAACCGGTTGAGGGGTCGGTTCGTCGACAATGGCGGGCCCGTTTGTCTGCTGGGCAGGCGGCTGCTGTCGTCGTCTCCGTCCTCGGTGGGCAGCACGGTGCCGGGCGAGACCGTGGGCGCCACGTCACGAATGCTGCCCGTGACATCTCCGCCCGCAACAGCGCCAGGCACACTGACGGCCGACACAAAGCGGTTGCTTTCACGGCTTGCGGCCACGCGACCCAATCTGGCCACCTCAGCATCACAGCCGCCGCCACCGTCCGGTGCAGCAGCAGCTGGTGCTGTCGCGCCACCACTCCCGCCGCCGCCGCCGCCACCACCACCAACAGCACCAACGCCGCCGCCGTCGGGTCCCGCCGCCGGCAGTGATGACGCCAGGTGGTTTGGACAGCACTCGACCATTGACCGGCTGTTTGGCGGAGGGGACGACCGGTCACGGGGAGGGTGGATGGACGAGTGGTACCACCAGGACCACGACCGCAGGGGCTGGCAGCAGCAGTGGCAGCACCACATCAAGCAGCAGCAGCAACAGCATGTACAGCAACAGCAACAGCAACATCAGAACCAGCCGGCATACAAGGACACGGACAGGTACCAGTGGCACTTGCGCAAGAAGAACAAGACCAGCTTGTGGATGGGCAACAGCTCGTCGTCCAGCAGCCCCCCCGCTGGCCACAGCGACACGCCCTTCCTCGCCCCCAGCTTTGACAAAATGTCCAAGATGGTCCTCCGCGGGACAGAGTTTGACGGCAAGGGCAACGTCAAGACCGTCTCGGGCCTGTTCCTCAAGTCGGATCTGTGCCAGTTGCACGACCTGCAACCCCGCGACCTTCGCACCGTATGTTTAGTTAATTTTTTTATTTTTTTATTTTTTAATTTATTTTTTATTCATGTCCACGGTAGATTGACAACTATCGCAACCAACTGCCATCCATCCTCGTTCGCCCCTCGACAATGGTCGTCAACCTCGAGCACATCAAGGCGATCATCAAAGCCGATATGATTGTGCTGTTTGACACGGACATCGTCGTTGACAAGCAGCACCAGTCCATGTTTATCTTTGACCTGCAGGAGCGACTGAGGACGGCATCCGGCAACGCCCTCCCCTTTGAATTGCGGGGGATGGAGGCCATCCTCATCTCGGTCTGCAACGTCCTTCGCGACGACTTTAACCAGCTCGCACCAAAAGTCAATGCGCTTCTGCGCAAGCTCGAGGGTGACCTCGACCGCTCAACGATGGTCAGCATCCTCGAGATGAGCAAACGCCTTACCAGCTTTGAGGCTCGTGTCAACAGCATCCAGCACGCGCTGATGGAGGTCCTCAACTCGGACGAAGACATGTATGTTTTTTTTTAACGTATTATGTTTTTTGTTTTTTTTAAAAGTGTTTTGTATGAAGGGCTGGGATGTACCTCACCACCAAAGTGAACACGGGCCTTTCGCAGCCGTCGAGCATGCATCAGGAGGTCGAGTTTATGTTTGAGTTTTACCACAAGCAGATCGAGGAGATCAGCTCTATGACGAGCGAGCTTAGTTCCCACATCCGTATGTTTTTGGTTTCTCAAGTAAAATTAAAAATCGTTTTTTTTTTTCTTCGGTAGGCACTACGCAAACCATCGTTAGGATAACACTCGATTCCCAACGCAACAGTCTGCTCCAGCTAGAACTCAAGATCGCGATGGGGTAAGCCGGTAGTTTTTATTTATTTATTGATAAACCAAAACATTTTCCCTTTCGCAGAACATTCTCGGTCAGCTTGGGCGCACTGGCCTGCGGCATCTTTGGCATGAACCTGCCATCGGGCTTTGAGGGCAGCCCGGTCGCCTTTTATCTTACGGTCACGACGCTATCGGTTGCCGCGTTGACCGCTTTCACAGTTTTGCTTCGGAGGATGCGCAGCGTCGTTCGCGGCATCACCCATAGGTAGTGGTCTTTGTAAAAAATTAGAGAAAGTGTGTACGATACCAGAGTTTGATATCTATAAGCAACCACCAAAAAGAAAAAAAATTTTTTTTTTGACAAAACTATTGCTGCCGATGCACTACGAAGATGGCGGCAAAGCCACACGCTCCGACTCGTCCAGGGCGAAATTGCCCAAGGCCATCTTTACGCGATCGCGGACGTCCTGGTCGTTGTCGACGCCCATGCGCAAGAGCTGAGCCTTGAACCCGAGCCCGCGAAGCGCGCTGATGCGAAAGGGCGCTCCCACATCCTCCACAAACGTCAGGTTGATCACGCACCACACGGCCGCGAGACGGACGACCGCCAGCTCGTGCGACTGCCACCAAAAAGATTAACAATTAGCAATAATAAACGGAGGAACTTAGTATTAGTACGGATTACCAAGAGTGCGAGAACGCGGGAGATGATGCCAGCATTGTTCATGAGCAGTAGCTTGTGTTTGCTGTTTCCCGTCGCAATGTTGACACAGACGTAGAGGGTCTGCGTCACGATCTCGGCAAAGGGGCTTTTGAGCTGTTGTTCAATGATGGGCCCGAGTGCATTTCCACAGCCTTGGAAGAGCTTGTCCAGGACCTCTGCCTGCACGAGCCCCTTGTTTGCCGAGAGGTTGCGCAAAAGGTTGAGGGCCTGTTCCTGCACAGTCAGCTCAGCGTCGCCCAGCAGCGTCAGCAGTGTCGGGTACGTCAGCTCACCCATGATAAGGTCCTTCGTTGGCACGTCAGTCTAAAACCAGAACATAAGTTATTTTTTTGTTTGCTTTTCAAGTAGTACCTCAAACATCATGTTTTTTAATGCCCAAAGTGCGTTCAGTCGCAGCTGGGTGTCGTTGACCTTGACCAGCGCCACCAGCTTTTTGATGCCTTGGTTTTCTATTATCAACTAGGAAGGCAAGAAGACGAGTCGGACTCAAAGTTAAAAAAATAGAGGGGAAAAAATATGTATACCTGTTTCATAGGGGAAAAGTCGAGCACGATGTTGCAGATGGTCGCGCAGGCGACCCTTTGGACGACGACGTTTGGGTCCGAAAGGAGGCGGAAGAGCGACGTCGCGATGCCGGCATCCACTAGGGCAGTACGCAGGGCCTTAACTGAGCGGGAGAGGGAGCGACTGAGCTGGCACGCCGCGGTGCGGACACCCGGATCGACGTGACTGAGCGCAAGTATTACGTGCGGGAGCACCTTGGCGTCGACCACTTGCTTGCGGCACTCCTCCTTTTGCAAGCAGATGGCCGCCATCGCGAGCAGGGACGCCTCGCGTAGTTTGGGCGACACCGCCTCCTCGGGCGCCTGTACAAACATGGCCAGTTTGGAGATTGCGTCCGTATCGGATGCGGCCACTTGGAATACTTCATTATCAGTGACGAGCGCCGCTGAGGAGCACACAATTTGGGCATCAAAAATATGATAAAAATGCATGTTGCGTACCAAGGACGATCGGGGTGAGCTCCTGCACAGAACCGGGTGCGTCCAGCAGCTTCAGGAGGGTCGGCAGGACGAGTGACTTGACCTCTTGTACAAAGGCAATGTCCTTGATACACTTGGTCAGGTTTGTCGCGCACTGGGACGCGAGGAGTCGCGTGTGTGGGTTGAGGTCCTTTACGAGGGTGAGGATCATTGCCACGGGCGACCGCTGCTGCTGCTGCTGCTGCCCCCCTCTGCTCCCATAGTCGAGGTCGACGAGCTGCTGCGTGATGGCCACATTGTCCTTTGTGAGCGAGGCGATGGCATCCAGCGCCGCGTCGCGGACCTTGTCCTGCTGCGAGGCCAGTAGCGTGAGCAGTCGCTGCAGGCCGCCAGAATTGACCAGCACGCCCTGGAGGCTAGTCGTGACGCAGCACCGTGCCACGACCGTCGCCACGAGCTCTGCCACGGTCACGCCGTACACGTCCGCGTCCAGCCGCTCCACCAGCTGGGCGAGCATCTCCGCCGTCACGACCGCGCCCACCTGCTGTGCCTGCGTCTGCATCAGGAACTTGAGCGAGCGCGCCCCCGCCTCCACCAGCCGCGGCTTCTGCGACAGTATCGCGCCCACCAGGACCGGCACGGCCCCGTTGGCCACGAGCGCATTGACGTCCTCTGGTGTCCCTTTTGTTTTTGTTGGTGTGTTACGACTGGCAAAAAAAAATAAAATTGTTTTGTATGTGGTTACCCAGCGCGAGACTCCCCAGGGCCACCAGCGCTTGCAGCTGCAACACCTCTTCCTGTCCGTCGCGCACAATGGCCAGCAGCAGCGGCACCACCCCCAGCCGCACAAACAGTGTCTTGCGGTTGAGATTGCCAATGACCATGTTTTTCATCGCACGGATGGCCTCTAGCTGCTGCTGCGCCGGTAGCCCGCCCTGAAGCTTGGCCACGATAGCCTGCGCCTGTGCCTGCGCCTGTGCCTGTTGAGGCTAAGCGGGTGAGCTGACGTTCATGTCGTGTTTTTTCAAGAGGCTTACACTATGAGCGGCCATAATTATGTCGTGTGTCGTCCCTGTCACGGAGTGCTCACTTGCAAAAACATGTCCGCCGAGCCTGGTTTCTCAAACCCCGCGGGCCTTTTTCGCGTGGCTGACAAGCGCCGTGTCTCGTACTACTACGACAGTAAGGCTCCCGCCTTCTTTTTTTTCTGCGCAGTGTGAAAACTGATGTGTGCGTCGCAGGCGAGGTCGGCAACTATCACTACGGCCAAGGTCACCCGATGAAGCCGCACCGAATGCGCATGGTCCACAATCTCGTCGTCAACTATGGGCTGCACAAGTACATGGAGATCCTGGTACGGAGCACACAGTTGCGGGTCTTGGGGCAGGGTCTCTTAACGGAGCACAATTTTGCAGCGGCCACCCAGGGCCTCCTTCAACGACATGACCATGTTCCACTCGGACGACTATGTCAATTTTTTGCGTCGAATCACCGTCGAGAACATGGCAGAGTTCACCAAGCAGCTCCAGCGCTGTACGTTGCCGTTTTTAAAATGTCCATGCTGACTTTGCGTGCGCTCTAGTCAACGTCGGAGAGGACTGCCCCGTGTTTGACGGTGTGTACGAGTTTTGCTCGATCTCTGCAGGCGGCTCTATTGGTATTGTTGTTGTTGTTGGTAGTCGGCGGTTTTATGTGCCAACACACTGTCTCCCTCTTTTGTGTCCACTCATTTCAAGCGTCGGCAACAAAGCTCAACAAGGGCCTGAGCGACATCACCATCAACTGGGCGGGCGGTTTGCACCACGCCAAGAAGAACGAGGCCTCTGGGTTCTGCTACGTGAACGACATTGTCCTGGGCATCCTGGAGCTCCTCAAGTAACTAAGAACCGCACCCCCAAAATAAAGAGAAAAAAATAATAATAATAATAATAATATAGATATCACGCACGAGTCCTCTATATTGACATTGACGTCCACCACGGAGACGGTGTTGAGGAGGCCTTTTACAGTTCTGATCGCGTCATGACCGTCTCGTTCCACAAATACGGCGAGTTCTTCCCCGGAACCGGCGACGTTCGTGTACGATCCGATCTGTCTTTGATGTCTATTTCTCAAATTATTCCACAGGACAATGGGTTTGGCAAGGGCCGTAACTACTCGATCAACTTCCCGCTCAAGGACGGCATGGACGACGCGTCCTACCAGAGCATCTTCAAGCCCATTATGGGCCGCGTGATGGAATGGTACCGCCCCGGCGCCGTCGTCCTGCAGTGTGGCGCTGACTCGCTCACAGGTGATCGTCTGGGATGCTTCAATTTGTCACTCGACGGTAATAAAAAAAAAATAATAATAAAAAGAACCAGAAGCCCAAGCCTAACTTTTTTGTTTTTGTCCTTTGCTATTTAAAAAGGACACGCACAGTGCGTCGAGTTCATGCGAGCTTTCGGGGTACCCCTCATGCTCGTTGGTGGTGGTGGGTACACCATCCGCAACGTCGCCCGCTGCTGGACCTATGAGACTGCCAAGGCAGTAGGAATCGAAGTTCCCAACGGTAAGTGGTCTTGATGAAAACAGTGTGCCCATCCCTCTGTCTCTTTTTGTAGAACTGCCCTTTAACGACTACCTCGAGTATTTTGCCCCGGAGTACAAGCTCAAGATCCAGCCGACAAACATGGACAACCTCAACACGCGAGAGTACCTCGAAAAGTACTGCGCGAAAATCATCGACAATCTGCGCAACGTCGCGCACGCACCCAGCGTCCAGATGCAGGACGTGCCCGCCGACTTCTTAAAAGACTCGTCGGACGAGGACGAGGAGCCCGAAACACGCATCACCCGTAAATGAATACGCGTATGTTTTATAAAATAAAATAAAAAAATGTTTCCCCTTTTCAGAAAACATGCGCGACAAACACATTGTCCCCGATGGCGAGCTCTCCGACTCGGACGACGAGGACGATCGACGCAACGAGCAGGACAACAAGTTTGCGTCCTCGTCCTCCTCTGCCGCCGCCGCCGCCGATGACAAGATGGCACTATAGCATTCGTGTTACATGTACACCCTTTTTTTCCCTATGGGGGGCGAGAGCGTTTTATTCCAGTTTTATTCCGAGATGGCAAAAAAGGGCTGGCAAAAAAAAAAAAAGCTCGCTTTGACGTCATGTCACGTCAAGTGTTTTTATTCATTCATTGCGATGGGCGACGACGCACCGTCTCGGCAAGGTAAGCCCCTCCACCCCGGTTAGTCCTTACGGTGCGCTCTTTCCAGGCGAGATCAACAGTGGGGATGCGGCGTCGACCCTGTCGTCCTCGCCCGTGAAGACGCAGCAGCTGCTTTGGGTCTCGACGGCCCCGGGCGTTACGGCGGTCAACCTGGCCACGTTCTACTTTGCGGCCCTCATCACGGTGTCGGCCTACACGTACGTCAACATTGCGCAGCGGCTCGTGCTGGGCGAGTCGTTCCTCGCCATCCCCGAGGACGAGATGGGGTCCAAAACAGGTACGGTTTTGCTGTTGTTCTTTGGGGCTTGGGCTTGCTGAACAAACACGGGATCCAGGCGAGATCGGGTTCTACAGCGAGCTCATGATCATCCTCATGGTGCCCCTGTGGGGCGTGGCCTCGGACAAGGTGGGCCGCAAGCCGGTGTACGTAGCCGGTCTTGTCGTCATCGCCCTCGCCTTTATCCTCATGTCGTACGCGACATCCTTTGGCCTGCTCGTCCTGTTCAGGCTGGTCTACGCCGTCGGTGCGGCCGCCACTGCCGCCATGATGGGGTCCGTGCTGGCAGACTATGTCACCTACCAGCACAAGGGCCGTGCCTCTGGGTACGTTTTTTGTTGTTGTTGTTGTTGTTGTTGTTGAATATCATGACCAATGCGTCTGCTATTGTGAACCAGGTTCATGGGCTTCTTCTGCGGGTGTGGTGCTCTGCTGGCCGCCTTGATCCTCATCCAGCTGCCCGAGTGGCTGCAGGGCCTCGGGCCCGTCAACTCTGTCCACTGGTCCTATATTATTACGGCGATGGTCATGCTAGCGGCGGCCGTTGTCCTCCTGTTTGGCATGCAGAACAAGACCCGCGTGCAACAGGAAAACGTCTACGCAAACCCGATGCACCTCTTGCGCGACGGACTCAAGGCAGCCTACAAGGATCCGCAGCTCGCCCTGGCGTTTGTCGCTGGCTTTGTCGCTCGCGGCGACTCGGTCGTGCTCATCACCTTTTTGTCGTTGTGGGTCCAGGTAAACACGTTGGAAACTGATCGCTGTTGGGAAATAGCACTGAAATCTACCCTCAAGGACTACTACACGCAAGAGTACGACTACACGGAGGAGGAGGCCGCAAGCATGGCCGGCATGGTCACGGGGATCGCGCAAACATTTGCCCTCATCTTTTCTCTCGTTGCGGGCTACATCGGCTCGCACTTCCAGAGCGTGACGCCCGTGATCATCGTGGCCTCGATTGCGACCGTCGGCTATGCGGGCATGTGCTTTGTGGCGGATCCTGGGAGCGCATTGGGCATTTTTTGGGCGTCTATCATCGGCATGGGCGAGATCGGTGTAATCGTCATTGCTCAGTCGCTGGCAGCGCGTCGATCGCCGATCTTAATGCGAGGTATCGTTATCAATTATAACCAATAAATTATTTTATTCCGTTTGTTTCCTCAGGAGCAATCGGAGGGCTGGTTGGCATGAGCGGCTCGTTCGGCATTCTGCTGTGTAACCTGCTGGGAGGCTACCTGTACGACCATTGGTCGCCTGTGGGGCCGTTCCTGCTCTTTGCCATCTTCAACTTTATCCTGCTCGTGTCTGCCGTCGGCGTGCTCATGTACGAGAGGAAGCACGGCATCCTCGATCTGCAAGTGGAACACGCCAGGGACGAGGAGACGTACGCACGCCTGCTCCAGGATGGTCAGCAGAGCGAGTACCAGGCCGCTGCGATCCTATCTGCTGGCGCCAAAGCGTATTAAATCATGTTTAGCTTTGTGTAATAAATCGCCAAAATCGTGTTTTTTTTTTGCATCCATTGCGGCGCCCTCCCTCACCCAGCCGCTCCTGTGCGTCTCTGGGTAGGCAGCGGCGAGTGACTTTAGGAGAGAAGCGGTCGGACAACGGGTCGTGGGACAGCATTACTGTGGAACGGGACGAAGACTGTGCTAACGTGAACTTAAAGCTCCTCCTCGGACAAACAAACTACCCCGCTTGCTTATTTGGGAGAGCTGTCGACAGGCAGGCCCGACTTTTCCCACTCGCCCAGCCCTCCGATCATCGACTTGACGTTGGTGTAGCCCATTCGCTTGAGCGCCTCGCCTGCCAGGAGAGATCGGAAGCCGCCTGCGCAGTAGGTCACGATGGGCGTGTCAAAGCTCTTGACGACCTGAGGAGAAGCAGGAATTACGATTTGCGATGATTATGCAATACGTTGTACCTTTTCAATGTCACGCTCGATCAGGCCCTTGCCGATATACACGACGTTCGGATGGCTTGCGCGCTTGGTCTTCCACTCGCTCTGCTCGCGCGTGTCGACGATGACGGTCGACGGCTGTTCCGCGGCCTCCTTGGGCGTGATCTCGGGCACGACCTTTTTGGCGTCGGCGATCAGCTTCTGGAACGCGCTGGCGCGTGGTGCGCTCTGATCCCGATCCACATTTAGTCTGGCGCGAACAAGAATGCCGAGCTACCGATTGGAAGAAGCGGCGAACGAACATCGCTGAAATAAAGTCCATTTTTTTCTAATATTCTCGGCCCGTTGCAATGAGCGTGGCAGCGAGCGCCCCAACACCGGAGCCGGTGCCGCCGGCTGCGATCGACTACATCTCATACTCGTCCGAGGCACAGCTGCCGTTGATCTCTCGGCTGATCGAGCAGGACCTGTCAGAGCCCTACTCGGTGTACACATATCGGTTCTTCCTCAACAACTGGCCCGACCTCTGCATACTGGTAGGTGGCGGCGGCTGGTTGTCCAATCCTGACCCCCCCTTCTTTTTCTTTGATGTACGCAGGCAATGCACGAGGGGCAGTGCATCGGCGTCATCGTATGCAGGCTCGACCACCATCGCAACCAGCGGCTGCGTGGGTACATTGCGATGCTGGCCGTGAGCAGCGCCTTCCGCAAGAACAAGATTGGTAGCAGCAGCACAAGTACATGTACAATGAAACCAACGCTCCCTTACTCAGGCATATCCCTTGTCAAGAAGGCCATCCAGCGGATGCAGGCTCAAAAGGCGGACGAGGTACGTTTGCTCTATTGTACATCCTTTTTCCCCATTGACATCGGCCTATGCATCCTTGTATCGGACCCCTTCCGGCGACACGCTGCCTCCATCCCACCCCACTATGCATGCTCACAAACAAAGGTCGTTCTTGAAGCAGAGGTCACCAACTCGGCCGCCCTCGCACTGTACGAACAGCTCGGCTTTGTGCGCGACAAGCGTCTCTACCGCTACTACCTCAACGGCGTGGATGCCTATCGGCTCAAGCTCTGGCTCACATAGCTAGGCATTCAGATGGCTGTACCTCTGTGATTTTTGTCATCGGGGTGAGCTCAACACACACGCAGCGGCCGTGCTCTGCGTAGGCGTTCATCGCATCGACAAAGGCCTTTCCATGATCCCTGGAGGACAATTTTACGGTATTTTTTTCTCGCATCAGCTAGTAGGCATATTTCCGGAATCGTTGTCTGACAACGCAAGGCCGGAAGCCCGGAAAGGCGCGCTTTCGTTTTTCGTTGAGTTAGGGAGGTTCTTTCGCTAATCATGGCTACCTTTCTGTTTCCGATGGTCATGTCCTGTTTGCGTGTCGTGCTTTTTTGTCTCTCGCGTTCTCCTCCTCCTACTGTGCGTTAACCGTCCTCTTCCCTTCCTGCTGAACCCACACGCCCCTTCTTCTTCTGCACGCCCTCTCGTGCTTGAGTGCAGTCGCCAAGGATTTGGCGAGGTTACTAAACGACGCTCTCCCAGTCTGATGGACACGGCGAAAGTCGAGCGGATCGTGCTGGCGTTTGCCCCAGTGGTCGTGGTCGTGTCCTTCTGCAAAGGTGCGTCGTCGAGTGTACCGCCGCCCGTATTCATTCTAACCACCACCCCTCCCGTGTGCGTTCTGTTGGTTGAGCAGTGTTTGGACTGCCGGTGGATGCACTGCATGTACTGTTGCTGCAGTGGATCTCGCTGCTGTACGTCCAGCCAGACCTGGGCTTCACCTACCTGCCCGGCCCGCTGCGCTCCGACGCGTCGTTGTCTTCCTCCTCTGCGGCCAAAGGGACGGGCCACGGCGAGGAGGAGCAGGAGAGTAAGGAGGAGGACAGCAGTGCAACAACTGGCACGGGTGCCGTCACGGCGATCGAGCAGCTGCCACAGTACCCGACGGGACAGCTGCCGGCGGACCCACACTTCCGCGACACGGTCCAGCAAATGGTACGCACAGCACAAATGCAGGGGTGGAGGCATGAGGCTTACGCACGTCCCACTGTTTAGATTGCCAAGTTTATGGCCTTTGTCGAGTCGGACAATGGTACGTCAGTTGAATTCCCCCCTCGTTGCCATTGACTCACCCCTTGTTGTTGGGACAGCATCGATGTGGGAGCAAAAGGTGTCGACGCCACGCGTGAGCATCTTCCAGAAAAAAGGCAGCAACAACACGTACAAGGTCATGAGCGTGCTCGAGAACACGCCCCTGACGTGCTTTGACATGATGTCTGACGCAGTCAAGTAACGTCCTGCCTAGAGTGGACGGGATGAGCATACTGATGACGTGCTATGTAGGCGACAGCAATGGGACTCGATGACCGCCGAGGTGCGCGTCGTGCAAGAGATTGACAAGGACACGCGGATTGTCTACGTCAAGACAAAGGGCGTGATGTTTACCTCTTGTACGTGCCTCGTCCGTTTTTTTTTTTTTTTTTTGGTTGTTGTTGTTTTGTTTTCTAATTGCAACTGAAAATAATCTATAGCTCGCGACGTCCTTGTCCTCAGTCATAAGACGGTGCTGCCCGGAGGACGCCTGCTGAACGTGACCAAGTCAGTAGAACACCCCGACTGCCCGGAGCGGACTGACGGCACGATCCGCATGGTTTCCGAGATTGGTGGCATGATCTGCTCTGCGTCGAAGTCGCGCGACGGCTGGTGCGACGTGCTGCAGCTGATCGACGGCGATCCAAAGGGGTCGATCCCGCAATCGGTGCTCGACTTTGTGGCAACCCGAGCGTTCCCGCAGTCGACCGAGAAGATGAACGCACGGCTACGCTCGACACCGCCGCTCGAGACGGCCCTCAAGAGCAAGACAAAGGGCAAGCTTCTTACCGCCAGCGAGGCACAGCTCACGGCCATGAAGGCCCGCGTGGACGACCTCGAGGCAAAGATTAGCAAGGCATCGGCGGCCGCCGCCGAAACGCCCGGCGTTTTTGAAACCCTACACGGCGCCCTCGAATGGGCTGCACCCTTCATGGTGGCAACGGTCTACTTTGTTAGCATCTACTCGATCATTGTCAAGATCCGCCTCCCATCAGCCTAAAAAAAAAGACTTTTTCCCCTCCTTTAAAAAATTTTTTTTGCTCTGTGTGTTTTTTTGAGTGGCTGGCGATCATAAAAAAGTTAATGATAAAAGGGATCGTACACCGGCTCTGTGTCCTTTTTGACCTCGGGGAGGGCATTCAATCGTTTGCGTGCCCTTTCGGCCTCATGGGCTGGGTCGTCGGTTGGCAACTCGAGTCGGCACATCGGACATGTGTTTCTCTATGTGTATGCATCCAGTACGACGGAATAAAAGATAACGTACAACAGAGAGCCACGGCCGCAGACACTCGTCGTGGAAGAGGTGCTTGCAGGGCAGACGGCATGCCTTGTTGGGCGGAGGGAACAGATCCATGCACACGGCACACTCGGCATCGTCAGGAACGGTCACGAGGGGCAGCGAGCTCAGGTACAGCTTGGACGTCGGGACACCGCTGCAAAAATAATAAAAAAATAAAAAAAATAAATGTTTTATTTAGGATCCTACGCAAAAAAGATTACTGCTCGTCGGGATTGGGCGTCTCCAGCAGGCTCAGTATCAACTGTCCAACGAGTGCGGGCGCCCTCATCCCAAGCTGGCCCTGCAACGCCCTAGAGCAAGCACATACGTCAGCCACATCCGCTGTGCTCAGATTCATACTGCAACGAGGCCACTGCGCCGGCCACCTGCGGCCCCCCCTGCCCGATCGCAAGCTGCGCATCTAAACGCTGCTGTTGCGCGCTGAGTGGAGACGACGCCGTCGCTGCAGCAACGGGCGTGGCAGGCTTGCGACCAGGCCGCGACATGAAGTCCGCCGCCGCGTCATGATTCCGATCGGCCATGATTTCAAAAAAGTAGCGTCCCCAGGAGAAGGGCCACATGGCACGTTGAGCGTGGTACACTCGCTTTGTCGCTGACTCTCCTTGTGCAGGGCAAGAAGAAGTTTATCGACAAGAAGAAGGCGGCCACGTTTGCCGTCGTGCACCGCAGCCAGCACGATCCCCTGCTCGCGGACGACACGGCCTCGTCGCTCGTTCTCGTCCCCGTCGAGTTGCCAGGTACCAAGAAATAGGGCGCTCTGTGAACTCATGCGTCCTCTAGGGACGTCGCGGGGCAAGAAGGCGTCACAGGGACGCACGGCGTTTGTCAAGGGCAACGAGGACTACTTTGACAACGTGTCTGAGGTGAGCTACGACCATGACGACGACGACGACGACGATCTCGAGGAGGGCGAGGATGACGAGGACTTTAGCGGCCTCGAGAGTGACGAGGAGGACGAGGAGGAGCAGCCACAGAAGCCATCTGGTCAGTCGTCCGCAGCAGCGGCTGCAGCAACAGCAGCAACAGCAGCAGCAAAGAAAGGGAGAACACGGCGAGTTGTCAACAAGTAATGTACCATAAGCCTCCCTCCTACCCTCTTGCATTCCCTTCCACCCCTACTCTTCTGCCCTCCTGTCCTTCCTATCGCCACAACCAAGTCAGGAACCCAGATCGCGATCGGCGGGGGGAGCAATCCCCCCCCTCTTTGCACTTTAAGGAAAAGAAAATTATTTTCTCTTCCTTTAACAAGTATCTGGGCGTCCGTTACGTTTGTGGCAGAACAAACCCCTCCTCGTTCTGGTGCTGCGTTTTGCGGCCTGGGATGAGGGCAACCGCGATCGTGGTCCCGTGGTCGCCCGTCCTTGTTTTAAGGACTGACCGCGGGCCATGGTCGTATGTTGTAAGTTTCGCTCCTGAGAGTCGGAACGCGTCTTGAACCTCTCCACGCGTTCCATAGTATGCTGAGCGGCACATCCCTTTTCTTTCTTTTTCTTCTCTGAAAAAAAAAAAAAAAAAAGAAAAACCTCAAAAAC
>Ga0302226_10002241_pt1 | contig 13857 bp, 17 predicted proteins | sample II_Palsa_E3_3_FD_193524 | JGI IMG/M metagenome (GOLD analysis project Ga0302226, IMG submission 193524) | Peat permafrost microbial communities from Stordalen Mire near Abisko, Sweden - II_Palsa_E3_3 | ecosystem: Environmental > Terrestrial > Soil > Palsa > Peat permafrost | place: Sweden...
GCTTTCGTACCACACGATTACCACGATACTCAATAAATAAAAATTCAGTTTTAGGCACTTGTAAAAAGAAAAAAAATCCAATGTTTTTTTTTTCTGACTTGTTTCAAACATTGCAATGAAATTTTCTTGTTGAAGAGTCAGAAACAGGATCCTAAGAGAACAGCTTACTTGACCTCGTTGACCCAGCTGCAAAAAGGCAAAAAGCGACATTAAATATAAACAAGGCCTTTTTTTTTCTTACTCAAAGATCTTGGGGTCCCAGTCGCTGATCTCGGCATCAGTGAACCAGAGCTTGATCTCAGCGGCAGCGCTGTCGACGGCGTCACTGCCGTGAATGGCGTTGCTGTTGCAGGAAAAAAAAATAAAATATTAAAAAAGAAATCACAAACAATTTCAAACGTACCGGCCAACGGTGAGGCAGTAGTCGAAGCGGAGGGTGCCAGGGGCCGCGTCGGAAGGGTTGGTGGCGCCGAGGATGGCGCGGCCGACCTTGACGACATCGTTACCCTCCCAGACCATGGCCACGACGGGCGTGCCCGACGACATGTACGACACCAGGCCGGGGTAGAAGGGCTTGCCCTTGAGGTCCTCATAGTGCTTCTCGACCAGATCCTTGCTGGGTGTGAGCAGCTTGAGCGCGACAAGCTTGTAGCCCTTCTTCTCAAAGCGGGCGATCACGTCCGAGATGAGGCCACGCTGGACACCGTCGGGCTTGATCATGCTGTTTGGTTTGGTGGGCAATTAATCCCCAAGGGAATGAGAGGAAGAGCAGCCTACATGAAGGTGCGCTCCTTGAGCGTGCCCTTGGGACCCGAGGTGGCCTTGTTGAGCTTCTCCAGCGGCTTCTTCTCAGCCTCAGTGGCGTTGATCTGGGCTGATTTTTTTCATGCATAGTTTTTATTATTCTGAAAAGACCCCAAGCGGACAACGGGTACCATAGTAGAAGGCACCAGCGGCGGCAGTGGCGGCCATGGCAGCAACGACCGAGTTGACGCCCATGCGAGACGCGGTGGCAGGGCGAGCGGCAACGGTCGACATGGTCGTGGTGGCCGTGCGAACTGCCGGTTGGTGATGTTTTTGTTTTGTTTTTCCTTTTAGGACCATACACACACACACACACACACAAGCAAAAGTACCAGCGGCAGTGCGGGTGGCAGTGCGGGCAACGAGGCGCGAGGCAAACATGGTGCAGATCTAGAACGGACTTAAAAATGGGAGACAAACATTGTGATTATGGTTTCCAACTAAACAAACTTTTAAAAAACCAAAAGATTCTTTGAGCCATCGTGGTCGGACACGGCTGTAACGATGGTGCCGTCGACCGGACTGACGGCCAGTTCAACAAAGTTGCCCTCGAGCCGATGAGTCGAGTGCGCAGTGGAAACGCTTACGTCGCCAGCGTCCCACATCATGATGTCGAGCATGGTACCTGCGATGCCGATCATGAGACCGGACGGACGATCGTACAGTTTGCGTTGGGACGGCGTGATGAAAGGCCTGCCCATGACGCGGCCGTCATTGATCGAGAACTTGAGCATCTGTCGGGGCGGATCCCCGTTCACGTTGAACGCGACCACGACGTAGTCGTCAGTGACCACGGCAAAGTCTTTCCGGTCCTCTGTACGCCAGAAGAACGGCACGAGAGGGTGATCGCCGTTGGGGAGGACTTGCTCGTCGCACCAGTCGGCGTCGCGGCATAGCTCGCCGTCAGCGCTGAGCTTGACGAGCGGGTATCGACGGAACTGCCCCGCCGCCGACGAGACGATCGTGACAAAGATGCAGCCTTTGGGGCTGGGGGCCACGGACGAGACGTACTCGGTGCTGGCGAGCGAAAGGGCCGCCGTAAAGTCGATCGTGAGGTCGATGCGGCGCAGGGGGACGCTGATACGGATGAGACGATCGTGCAAATGGACCAGAACAGCGCCTTCAGCACCAGTGTGGAGGCCCTTGATTCTGCTCATGTCGTCTTCGGGAAAGGGCACGACAAAGCCGGCATCGGGGATGTCGTTCGCGTCCGAGTCGAGGACCAGCACCGTCAGCGAAGAAGGGCCCGGGCCTGCCTGCAGCATGACCAGGTGGCCGTCACTATTAAAGCAGAACTGGAGTGTGGACCAAGGGATAGACTTGCGCGGGGCCTTGACCGAGTAAAAGTCGCGGCCGATGTGGTACACACCAGCCTTCATCGACCCAGCCCCCAGTACGACGTTGGAGCTGTAAACGCGGTCGTAGATCATGTTGCGTCCCGCGTCGAGCCCCGGGGTGGTCTCAAACGGTGGCTTGGCCGTGCGGCGGATCCTGGAGCCGATGAGCTCGTGGCGAGCCAAAGCGGCGACACGGAGGCGGATCGGGTTGGACGTGTCGAGGAAGAGCTTTTCCGCGGCGAGGAGGAGGTCACGCTTGACCACGAGGAGGTCGTAGGCGTGTTCGACCTGCTTGATGTTTGCATCGATGCCCTTGCTCAGCGCAGTTGCGACCTCGGGGCTGTCCTTGAGCGTGTCGAGGAAGCGGGCACGGCGCTCCAGAAGAGTGGCCGAAAGGGAGGCAAGCAGATGGCTCTGCTCGCGAAGGATGCGCTTGCACAACTCGTCTGCCGATCGATAATTGCGCTCAATCATCCCAAAGCCAGAGCTGATCGTCACCCAGTCCTGCTCGGCGACGTGCACGCAGCGACGTTGCATGCACTGCCTGCAGCGGAACGCAAGACACCAGGGACAGAAGACCTCGCCTGCAAACGGGCACTTGGGTTCGCAGGGCAGCTCGAAATCCACGGGCGTGATGCCTTTAGTCGCGATCATGCAGGCGGCGTGCTGCACCGCCTGCTCCAGCGGGAACGATGTGCGGCACAGGCCGCAGTTAAAGGTCACGGGGGGCTGCTGGCCGCTGCGGCCCTCCTCGCCGGTGGGCGCGGTGGGCGCGGGCGGCGGGATGAAGATCTGCGAGCGAGTGAAAGGGTTGCCACACGACAGGCCCAAGGCGGTCTCGACGTCGCTTGTGATGACGGCGGGGCATTTGTTGGCCTCGCCGTCTTCCTCGGCCAGGGCACAGTCCCGACAGAGGGTGTGGAAGCAGGGCAAGATGGCGGTTTCGCTGTACGAGGTGATGACGGCGTTGCAAGCGACGCAGGACGTGTCCTTCTTGTGGAACTCGGCAAAGGCATCGCTGGAGTCGTCCATCGCAGAGAGTGTCGAACCGATGATGAAACTGCGCACGACAGCCTCGGTAGTAAGCTCGCGGCTGTACAGGGACGAGTCGAGGATGGTCATGTTCCCTGTTGTTTTCGTGGGTTTCTTTTTTATTTAGAAAATGGGGAAGTACAATAATTTGTTGTCATACTCTTGTTCTTGAGCTTTATGTCGGCGCCCGCCCGCAAGAGCAGTTGTAGGGCTTCGTTTGCTCCTGAGGCAGCAGCCACATGAGCAGCCGTGTCGCAGTCTAAAAATCGAAAGAAAAAAAAAAGGAATAAGTGGAAAACAGTGGGCTAAAAAAAATACCATTATTCGCCAAGTTGACGATATCCTGGCCAGCGTTGAGGAGGTAGTTTATGATGGCCTTCTGCCTATTCTCTCGCTCCTTATCTAAAGGAATATACTCATGAGATCGGGGGAGGGGAAACCTGTGAAAGATTGTGGGGGCTTACCAGCACGTACACCAGGATCGACGTCATGGAAAAGATTCATGTGCGCTGCGAGAATGAGCGGCGTAGCACCATCTAGTATCCGTCCAAGAAATAAAATGAGGTTTTTTAAAAAATCTAGGACCCAAGGGAAAATGCTCGCCCTCACCGTTGGTCCTCGCGTCTGGCCGAGCGCCATGACTGAGCAAGTCTTGGACGTTGGCGGGTATTCCAAAGGCGGCTGCGGTGTGCAGAGGTGTGAAACCATGCTCGTCCGAAGTATTCACATCGGCCTTCAAAAGGAGCATTGCTTGCAAATACTCGATGTTGATCAGACGCGCTGCCAGAAGGAGTGGTGTTTGGACTATTCCGAAATTATACTAATTTAAGGAGAAAAAAAAAGTTCTCTTGCCAAACCTCCTCTCGAGACTGCAACAGAAACGAGCGGCGTGTAGATGACGGACAGGTCGTTTTTGGCAAGCTTGATAATGGCTTTCAGCATGACTTCTGCACACTCCCGGTCCAGCCTCTCATAGACACCTTCCCCTGCCAAAAACGCCCTTGTTAAAGAAAACTTTCATTGAAGAAGAAGAGTCGCAGGCTACCTTCTTTGGGGATCTTCATCAACTTTGTGGAATGCGAGTACAACAGCTCAACAACCTTGGCGTCCCTGTTTTTGATGGCTTCGACCAGGGGCCAACTGTATCCATCTAGAAAGAGAGAAAAAAAAAAAAAATAAGACACACCAAGGATAAAAAAGCAGGGTACCTTTGTCGATCGGGCTTGCGCCGCTTTGCAGCAGGACCAGAACAACGTTCAAGTGCTTCTGTAAGCAGGCTTGCCTCAGCGCATTGTAGCCTGCGTTCTTGCTTGCTCTCATGATCCCGAGGTCCAGATACTGTTTGAGTCGTGCAGTGCTCGTTGGCTGAACGAGCACCATGACGTTGACAAGCCTTTCCAGCGCGTCCACGCCCGTGTCCTCGATTGCGCCCACGATTTCACCGCCCGATGCCCACATCCATTCATCAAAGGAGGCCATGTCATACGTGTCGAGCGCCTTGAGAATGCAATCGACTGCCGCCTGCTTCTCCACAGGAGTCACCTATAACGAAATTGGAAGGCTTAACAAAATTTTATTTTCTTGCAACGCTCTCGTTGTACAATCCAGGGACGTATGCTGCTCCATTTCTTGGTGGTCATGTTCACATAGAGCGGCAAGCCGCTCACATCCGAACGCTCTTCCCATCCATCGCTCAGTTTCACACGAAGTTGCGTCTGGATGATGGTAGGCCATGTAGAACCTTCTGGCGGCGTCCATCGCGTCTCCTTTGTTTCGTGATTGGCGTAATAAAGGCGCCCGATCTTTGACCAGTTTCGAGTCCATCCATTTGGCACGACCACTATTCGCTTTCGAAATCAGCAAGTTCAAGTGGAAGCCTTCGATTTTTACCTTTGTCGTTGAAAAGATCGACCTTCTGAGACTTGCCTTCCGGTCGTGCAAAATTGCGGATAAGATCCACATAGTGAGTAGAATCTTGTTCAGCGACATCGAGGGCCGTACAGCCTCCTGGTTTCCAAATAGTTTTCTTTTGTTAACCCGTAAGAGAAAACACCACCAATACCAAAGTTTTTGATCGTTGGATCGGCATTGTTTATGAGCAACATTCGAATGCAAGCATGGTTGTTGCTTTCACTGATGGCTCCATGCAACGGCGTGTTCCCCTCTGGAGCAAAAAAAAATAAAAATAAAAAAAAGGTTTAAAAATGAAAAAAATAAATTTCTTTTCGTTCGTACGCTCATCGACAGAGTTGACGTTCGCTCCCTTGTCCAACAACATCTGGAGGAGTTTTTCGCTCTCCCTCATCGAGGCAGCAAGGAAGAGGGGTGTTTTGCCAGCTACTCGTGAGTACTGACTTCAGAAAAATGGCAAAAGAAGGAAAAAACATACACTTTGTTTTTGCGTCAACGGCTGCACGGCTTTCAAGGAGCAGCTCGGCGCACTGCAATTTTTGTCTATTCGTTACGGCCACATGAAGTGGGGTCTCACCACCTGCCAAAAACATTACAAGTTTGACCAAATGATAAAAACCGTACGATCGTTGACTCTGTCAACCTGTACTCCAGGCTGGTCCAGTAAAATCTTGATGCCCTCAATGTTGCCGAGAAAGCTCGCACGATGCAGTGGTGTGTCGCCTTCTACGGACGGGGTGGGGTCATAAACAAAGGGAAAAAAAAAAAGGAAGTACGATTTGTGGTGGAGTCTATGTTCGCCCCACGTTGAATGAGCAGCATGGCACATCGACGGAGCTTTGGAATCGTCAATGCCGCGAAAAGCGGAGTTTCGCCGTCTAAATACGTCAATGCCATGGGCAAAAAAAGCAAAAAAGGAAAGCACAGGCGCGCACCATTGTTGGCCTGGTCAATGTGCGCGCCTCTGTCGAGCAGGATAAGTACGCACTCGAAACGATCCTTCAAAGCGGCAATGTACAGAGGGGTGTTTCCGCCTGCCGTCGTGTACTCTATCATCAGCACAGAAAGGGTGAACGCCCGTTCTTTACCTTCTGAGGTCCTGTTGACATCTGCACCATTGTCGAGGAGCAGCCTGACGCACGCGAGATTGCCGTGCAGGACAGCAAAGTGCAGCGCCGTCCCTCCGAGCGCCTCGTCTTGTATTGATTTGCCTCTTTTTAGGACCTACGTGGTTGCCAAAATACAGCATACGCTTCTCCTCGTCCGTCAAGAGAATCGTGCCCCGACCGACGAGCGGGACGTTCACGTCTGTGTTTTTGTCCAGCAGCATCTCCTTCAGCCGATCCACGTCGGCTCCTCCGACTGCGGCAAACCACGCGTCCACGTCCATAACCTGACGACGGTCTTCCTGAGAGTCGGACATGGACGCCACCTGCGCAAAGCCGCCAGACTCCATGTAAAAGTGACGCCATTTTAAGCATACTCCACCACCGTTTTTTGAAAGCTGGCTGCTACTCCCCCGCTGGCGCTGCTGTCGTCCTCGTCCTCGCCCTCGCCCTCGTCGTCGCCCTCGTCCTCGTCGTCGTTTTCGCTGCCCGTCGCTGTCACCGCTGCGTCTCACCACAGCAGCACCAGCGCCGCCACAAACAGCAGCAGTCCGCCCGCCGAGTCACTCCAGCGCCGTTTCAAGGTCCTTCTTCCGGCGGACGAGGTCGTCGTTGCCGACTACGCGGCTGCCCTTCAGCGAGAGATCCTCCTCCAGGGCCGCTTCTACATAACACAGCGACACGTGTGCTTTTACTCCAACATCCTCTGGAACACCACCGTACGCTTCTTTTGTTTGGTTGTTTTGTGTGTGTGTGTGTGCTTTATCCGGTAACACGGCGCACTCGTTGCCTTCTTTGTGCAGGTTGTCATCCCGTTTGACGACATTGTCGCGATCGAGAAGCGCACCAACGCCTTTTTCATCCGCAACGGGATTCTTATCACCAGCTTTCACGGCCGAGTACGTCGGGGTTCTTCTTCTTTTCTTCCTATTTAATCTTATTTATGTCGGTGTTTAGTTTGCATTCACGTCGTTCCTCTTCAGGGACCACACGTACAACCGCCTCGTCCGCTTCTGGCGCAACCATCGCTCAGGCAGGCCGCAAAGCATCGAGGAACTGTTGAAGGAGGACGAGATCGCGTACAACACCGAGGCCGAGTCCCTGTTCCACGACGACGAATCAATGCTCGAAATGGACGGCATCGATGACCAGCAGCAACAGCAACAGCGGCAGCAGGGCGAGATGGCTGCGGCAGGGTCAGTGGCCGCCGAGGGCATCCGAAGGCGCGCAACAACCCTGGACTCGTTGACGGAGAACGACGAGGGTTACGTGGACGTGGCCAACATCCCCATTGCTTCCATCCGTACGTTTCGACGGGCGTTCTTGTTCCTTCTGACTTGGATTTTGACAGCACAACTCAATCAGCCGAAGCCCGAGCGCGCTGGCTCGCTGCACTTGGACAACAACTCTGCCTCGTCGTTCCTCAGCAGGAGCAAGAGCTCGTCGTCCAAAGTGGTGATGGCTGGAAAGGCGCCCTCGTCGCCCGTCGTTGGCACACCGCCGTCACCGATGATCAACTCGTTGCAAAACTCCCAGGCTTTGGGAACCCCGCGTTCTGCCTCGCCCGATCTGCTGGGTCCTTCGCGTCTGTCTGCCATGACTATGCCAGTTCGTACTAGAAATTTTTACAGTAAAGATAACCAAAACGGCCTGTAGCAAATCACGTCGCCGGTGGATCCCTCGGCGTCAGGATACGAGCCGCTCAAGGTCGCCTCGTTTGACAAGGAGATTCCCTTGCCTGTGCAGGAACTCTTTGAGCTCGTGTTCAACACGAGCAGCAAGTGGATGAAGACCTTTTTGGTAGACAACCAAAAATACCAGGGTATTCTGTCTAGGTTAAAAAAGAAAAGAAAGAAACTCACCAACCCAACTAGACCTCACGCAAGAAGACTGGACGACAAACGACAAGGGCCAAAAGGTGCGCACGTACCGCTACGTTCTGGAGCTGCGCAAGGGTATGGGCTTTGGCCCCAAAAGCACGCGCGTGATCATCTCGCAGCGGATCATCAGGGAGGAGGCAGGGAAGTCGATCGTCATCGACCACTACAGCGACTCCCCCGACGTGCCCTCGGGCGATGCATTCCGCGTCCATGTCCGCTTTGGCATGTTTGCTCTGGACAACGAACGCACGCGATTCATGTCCACGGGTGACGTCGAGTTTCTGAGCTACACCATTCTGAAACGTACGAAAGCCTGCTCCTTTCACCCGCTAAACGTTTTCTTTTTTTACTAGCCGCCATCGAGTCCAATGCCGTACCCGGCTTCCTGGGCCACAACGACGCGCTCGTTAAAGAGCTGGACATCCTTTTGAAGGCGCGCAAGCGTGCGGGTTCAGGGGTTGCTTTGGCTGCCGAGGCTGTGACGCCACCGACTGCCCCATCGCCCCCGCCTGTTCCCAAGACGTGGACGACCGAGCTCATGGAATGGGCAGGTGTTTTCCACCGCGTGGCGCGGGATCACTGGCCACTCGTCGTGTGGGCCTCGGTCCTGCTGCTCCTCGTCCTCTTCCAGTTTGTCCTGCTCTGGCGCACGAGCAGTGCCGTCTCGCACGTTCACGCGTTCAAGCAGCAGCACCTTTCGACCATCGAGGAGGCGATCCTACTGGAAAGGGCATCTGCTAGCCTGTCCCCAGCAGAGGAGCTCAAGGCTGCCCAGGACGCCCTCCAGCTCCTCGCCAAAAAGATTGGCCTTCTTGCTGGCCAGATGCCATGAAAAAAAAAAAAAAATACATTTCTTGTATATCAGTTTTGTGTCGAAAAATAATACATTTGTTCCTCAGGCTTCCTTATTGTTTTTTTCTCTCGTTGATTTATTTATAGGTCCGCGTCAATGCCGCCGTACACGGCGTCTTCTAGCATCAAGCCCTCCACCTCCTCCTCGTCGTCGTAGACCGCGTCTCTCCTTCGTCGACGTGCGCTGGGGTCGTGCTTTTTCAGCACCTGGTCGATGATCTACCAATTGTTGTTTGTCTTTTTCAATGTAATGAACGTTGCGAGCGAGAGCTACCCAAAACTGGATCGAGTTCATGATGAGGGGCGTGAAAATCATGACGACGACGAGCTCGGCGCTCTTGTTCTCCGAGATCGGATGGAGCACAAACTCTCCGACCTCGCGCAGGAAGGGCAGGAGCATGATCAGGGTCATGATGACCTTGACCACCATGACCACGAACAGGAACACGACCAGCTGCATCAGGAACACCTTGGTCTTGGGCGGCTTCCCGTACTCGCCCGTGTACAGATCGACCCAGCGATACTTGTGCACGACCATGTCGACCATCCGCAGCAGCCCGGCCAGCACCAGCACGCCAATGGTCGTGTCCAGCATGACGGTGAGAAAGTACCTAAGTCGTTCTCAGAGAAAACCATCCTTTTGTACGTACCAGACACAGGCATCGGCGCCCTGTGGCCCACCATTCTGCCCAAGGAACGTCGACACGATCACGTTCATCGTGTGAAACATAAACTGCCCCACGGCCTGTTTGGACGCGTCAAACAGCCTTGTGCATGGAGTGGCAACGTGTCAATCCACAGCACTACGTACAGAACCCCCCGACATACCAAACCACGAACGGCCGCCGTGGATGCTCCCGGTACCTCTTGACCACCAGCGTCGAGAAGGCCATCACGGCGAGCCCGGCCTGGAGCAGCAGGCCCAGCGGGCCCATCAACTCGCAGTGCGCGAGATCGTCACCCATGTTTGCAGGGTCCGTCATTGCCGTAAAAATGGCCGACAATTACGTCATCCCACCTGTGCAAGCATGCTGCGCGCGCACGCTGCCGCGCTGGGCAGAAGGTAAGCACACGAGCCCGCCGTGCCGTTTGTGCCTCTCTGACACACTGTTGCCTCTTGCCTTCTTTTGTGTGTGTGTGTGTGTGAGTGTGCCGACAGATGGTTCAACAACATGACCAAATCGCCACTGCCAATCCCCTCGAGTGCCACCACCACGTCGGGCTCGGCAGCAAGAGTCGCAGCACCACCACCACCACCAGCACCACCTCGGACATTGAGACGGCTCGTGCTGGGCGGCGCGGTCGGTGCGGGGACGGCGTACGGGCTGGTCTGGTACAACGACGAGTTCCCGCACTCGATGCCACAGGGCCTGCAGACCGCCGCGATCGTGCTCGAGAGCGGGTGGCGGTACGCGGTCGCGTTCAGGTACATCCTGCCGATCATCGCCGACTGGATGTACCGCATCAACGTGGTCGACCGCATGTCGGGACAGAACGTGTTCAGAGACGGCTGGGCGGCCTACGAGGAGATTAACCAGCGCACGGCAAAGCGCCTGCTGGCTCTCGTGCGTGCCCAGGGCGGTGTCTACGTCAAGGTACGTCGGATTGGAGGGTGGGATTTTTGTTTTGTTTTGTTTTGTTTTGGCTATTTCGGCTGAACTGGCACCAGACGGGACAAATGCTCGCCGTATCGCCGGTGCTGCCGCAAGAGTACATTGAGACGCTCAAGGTGCTCATGGACAACGCGATCCCGCAGCCGCTCCACAGAGCCCAGGCCACGTGGAAAGACTGCTTTGGTACAGAGATGTCGGAGAGCTTTGCGTCGTTTGAGGTCACGCCGATCGCAACCGCGTCGCTCGCACAGGTCTACAGGGCCTGTCTGCCCGATGGGAAGGTGGTAGCGGTCAAGGTGCAGCACGCCGACGTTGCGCGGCTGTTCCGCATCGATCTGGACTGCATGGAGGCTTACTATCGCCTGATTGGCTGGCTCTTCCCTGTACTGTTTCTTTTTTTTTTTCAATTAGGTTTATTAACCTTTGTGCACCAGGAATTTGACTTTACATTCTTCGTCAAAGAGGTGCGCCGAGGGTTCAACGAGGAGATGGACTTTGAGACCGAGGTGGCCAACTCGGTCCGCGTGAAAAAGATGCTCGAGAAGAACAAGTACGTGGCCGTGCCCGCCGTCCACCCAAAGCTGTGCAGCGACCGCGTTATCACCATGGACTTTGAGGAGGGCGTGCGCGTGGACGACCGCGAGGGGATCAAGCGTCTGGGCATCGCGCCCAAGAACGTCGCCCAGACCATTGTCGAGCTCTTTGGGCAGATGATGTTTGTCGACGGGGTACGGCAAATGCTAACTCGAGCAACCTTAAAACCCATAAAAAAAATAATAATAAAAAAATAGTATGTCCACTGCGATCCGCACCCCGGCAACCTGCTTGTGCGACCAGCAAGGAACGCCCGCGGCTGTGAGGTTGTGCTGTTGGACCACGGCACGTACCAGGAGATCAAGGGCCCTGTCTTGCTCAACTATGCCAAGATGTGGCGTGCGGCGATCGCCAACGACCTGAGCGGCATGGAGGAGGCCGCGGAGGGCCTCGGTGTGGACCGCAAGTTTGCGCGTTTCGTCTCGCTCATGTTTACCTTTTCGCCGTCGCAATCGCTCCTGCAAAACAAGGGAGACATGCTCACGTCGCGCGACAAGAACGAGTTTGGACGTCAGATGATGGGCATGGACGCAGACACGGTTCCCTACACTGAGCATGGCAAGATCTTTGAACGGTACCTAATCTTTTTTAACATAAAAATAAATATTTAATTTGCACGACATAAAATAAAGCATGCCGAGGCAACTCATCCTCCTCATCAAGACCAACAACCTGCTGCGCTTCCTCAACGAGCAGCTGGGCGCGCCCATCAACCGCTTCTCGATCATGGCGCGCTATGCCGTCAAGGGCATCAACAACTACCGCTGGGCCACGAGCCCGTCCCTGGGCACGCTCTGGGCCAACCTGAAGGAGTCGGTCCGCCTCAACATCCTCCTCCTCGTGCAGCCGATCGCCGTGTGGCTGATCACGCACGCGCCCCTCGGAAGCATGTCAAAAGTCATCGACCAGGTCAACATCCAGGCCATCTTCAACTGACGGGAAATTATTTTGTACTGTCTTGAGTCTGTGACCTGAGAAAATAAATAACTACGCCGTACGCCACGAAAGAGTGAAAGAGCAACTGATAAACTAAGCCCGTCTGCTTTCGTTGCGCCGGGTCGACCTTGTAACCCGAAATGTCACTTTCTTTTGATCCGCTGCACGTCGCATGATTAGTCCGCACATTTTTTCCCCTATCAATGATGGTCCGCCGCAGCACCCGTGCTAGTGGAGACAGCAGCGGCGCCAGCAGCGCCAGCAGTGGCAGCCAGAGCAAAAAAAGGAGAGGTGAAAGCAGCAGCCGCGACAAGCGGCCAGTCATTTACAATGACGACGAGACCCCCCAAGACGAGAAGAAAAGGAAAAGGCGCCAACCGAAGAATGCGGCAGCAGACGACGACGACGAGCCAGGTACTGCTGCTGTCTTTTAATACACGTACGTTAATAAATATATGTGTGTGTGTGTGTGTGTTCATCAGCAGACAGCGGCGACACAGGAACCAAGAAAAAAAGCCGACTGGTTGAAGAAAAAGATGAATCAGAGCCAGAGGGTATCTTCTTGTCGCTGGAATAAACGTTGAGTGTTTTTTTTTTTAGGCGACAGAGTCGACGACATGGACACGGACTTCCCCACCCCTGCGAACCTGAGGGCGGCGAAGAAGAAGCTGGAGAAGGATCTCGCGCAACTCAAGCAGGACCTCGAGCAACTCAAGCAGGAGAAATCTGCCATCGAGGCAATTGTCAACGACACAACGAAGTCAAAGAAAGAGCGGGAGAAAGCGCAAGAACGTGTTGACCTGAAGGAGCAGCAAATCAACACCAAGGAGCAGCAAATCAACACCAAGGAGCAGCAAATTCTTGAAGCCCAAAAGCAAGTCACATTGGCACAAGAACGTGACCTAGGTATTTGAACTACCCTGTTCTTGTGTAACATTTTCACAAGTTTCAGAAGTAGGAGGCAGCAGCAGCGACCGCGTCGCTTCCCAAACTGGGCACAAAGAAGAGAAGGACAATACAACGTCTGGTATTCGTATTCTACCTGGTTCTTTTGTAGTGACTTTCCGAAAATAGCGCAAACGTTCGAAACGCTGGAAGAACTCCTTTGCAAAGGCCTGAACGTCGCGGGCAGCCAGCGCGATGTCGTGGAGCTCGAGGAAACTGCTGGGGTCACTAACCGAGTGGAGTCCTCCAAGTTTGTTCCTTTCCTCAACCTCCTCAGGCCCGGCAAGGGTCCCAAGGACCCCACCTTCCGAGGCCGTGAAAATGAACTCCAGCAACTCGCTGAGAGCATCACTTTGTACGAGCAAAGCGCGCTCGGGCGTCACTCAACACAGCATCCATTCAACCTCGTCACGTCTCTGCCTGGGACCGGAAAAACTACTTTCGCCAATGAATGCCTGCACCTTCTGCAGGAGAAGCGAGCGTACTTCCCGAATGATAAACTCCACACGATCATTGAGCACGGCGTGTCCATCTTCCTCAACCTCAGCGGCGGTGAGGCGTCCTGGCAGCATACGGACGACTCGACCGTGGGCCCGGAACAGAGGCTCGTGGCCCGCGTCATCTCGATCGCCTTTCTCAACTCGCCGTACAACGTCACTTGGGCGTCGCACGAACAAGTGCTCAAGAAAAACAAGGCTTTACTCATGTTTCGTAACCTTGTCCCCTCATCGCCGAGGCCCTCCGTGCCCGCTTCGACCTCGGGCCCCTGGAACCTGTGTCGGTCCTCATGATCTTTGACGAGTACCAAGATGTCCTAGGCGTCCGCGTTGTCGACGATGTACACTAC
>Ga0302226_10002243_pt1 | contig 13853 bp, 9 predicted proteins | sample II_Palsa_E3_3_FD_193524 | JGI IMG/M metagenome (GOLD analysis project Ga0302226, IMG submission 193524) | Peat permafrost microbial communities from Stordalen Mire near Abisko, Sweden - II_Palsa_E3_3 | ecosystem: Environmental > Terrestrial > Soil > Palsa > Peat permafrost | place: Sweden...
GCGTAGACGGCACGGAGGGCGGAGTCTGCTCCAGCGGAGGTGATCCCCACCGCCAGACGGTCCGGCCGGAGTGTGTCTTGTACCGCAAATCCTTCCCGCAGGAACTCCGGATTCCAGGCGAGCTCGGCTGTGACGCCGGCCGGGGTAAGGCTGGCCAGCCTGGCGGCAAGCCGCGGCGCTGTCCCGACCGGGACCGTCGACTTCCCCACGACCAGACAATCATGGGTCAAGTCCGGCGCGAGCCTGTCGATCACGGCCTCGATGCTGCTGAGATCAGCGGCCAGAGAGCCCGGAAGCTGCGGCGTGCCGACACAGACGAAATGCAGTTCGGCGAATCGGGCGGCGTCAGCGAGCGACGTGCTGAAGCGGAGCCTCCCGCTCGCGATGTTACCAACCAGTAGTCCCGTCAGCCTGGCTCGAAGAACGGCGCCTGGCCCTCAGCCAGGGCCGCGATTTTACCGGCATCGCTGTCGACCCCCAGGACCTCATGCCCCAGCTCAGCCATGCAGGCGGCATGAACTGCCCCTAGGTACCCCGTGCCGATGATGGAAATCCGCATGCTGCTTATGCCCCTGTCACCATGTCCGGGCACCGGAAGCGAAGGGTCGCAGCCCCTTTGCTTGCGACATGGCCTCAGGCGCTACGCCAGCGATATCGGACGCGCAGCAGACGATACGCGCGATACCGCCTCTGTTCTTGCAGGTACGGAAGGTTCTGGATATGACCTGTGTCACTATTTGTCGTATAAGGCCTCGTTGGTATTCGACGTCCGGGATGCGTAGAGGGTTTACCGGTGTGGCAAAGGTGATGAATTGCGTCCCGCCCGGGCTCGCTGCAGGCCGGGTAGTCCGGGGATTACAGGCCGCGGTCGCACTGGTGGGCGCCGCCCGGTGGAACATCGTGCCAGGCAGCAGGCGACGAGCATCACCCGCTGCAGCCGGTATTGCCAGCGGATCTTCAGGAAGGTCACAAAACGGCTCCAGTTGGACTTTCCACAATGAGGTGGTGATCAAAGAACCGGCCCGCGTCCGGACCCCCATAGCCGTCGCTCCACCGGTGGCTGGTTCACCGGACAGCGGCACGGTTCCTGCATCACCGGCTGGATCGCAGCGCACGGATAACGCCGTCACCCGGGGCGGCCGACGACCCATCCGCGCTGCCCGCCGTCATTGGGCGCTGCTCGTAGTGCTGGCCGCCGGGCTCGGGCTGCGCGTGGTCACCCAGGTCGCCTACCGGCCGGCGCTCTTCTACATCGACTCCTACAAGTACCTGACAGGCAGCGGCGGGTCCGACCCGGTCGGCTACAACATCCTGCTCAAGCCCATCCTGTGGCTGGGAAACCTGGCCGTGGTGGCCGGCTTCCAGCACCTGCTCGGCCTGGCCATGGGCGTCATCATCTATACCCTGCTCATCCGCCGGGGCGCCGCCCGCTGGGCCGCCACCCTCGCAGCTGCCCCCATCCTGCTGGACGCTTACCAGCTCCAGATGGAACAGACCATCATGCCCGACGTCACCTTCGAGGCCCTCATCGTCGCCGGGCTCGCCATCCTGCTGTGGCGCCCCCGGCCGGGCTTCTGGCGGCTGGCGGCGGGAGCGCTGGTGCTGGGGCTCGCCGCCGATGTCCGGCAGATCGGTGAGCTGCTCATCATCCCGGCGGTCGTCTTCGCGGTCCTGGTGGCGCGGGGCTGGCGGCGCCGACTTGGCTATCTGACTGTAGCCGTCGCCTGCTTCGCCGTCCCGGTGCTGGGCTATATGACGGTCTCTTCGGTCACCGGTAACGGCTTCGCGCTGACCACGAACGGCGGCAACGTCTTGTACGGGCGGGCCGCGGTGGCCGCCGACTGCGCGACCCTGAAGCTTCCCGCGGATGAGCGCTCGCTGTGCCCGTCGCCGGCGGTCGCCGCCTGGGGTATCGACCAGATCATCAACAACGCGGACGGCCCCTTCCACAGCTACCAGGCGACGTCCGGGAAAACGGCGTCCCAGGCGGCCAGTGACTTCAGCTTCGCGGTGCTGAAACAGCAGCCGCTCGCGATCCCGCTGTCGGTGCTCCGGGACGCGACCCGGCTGTTCGCGCTGACCCGGGACGGTGCCCCGAACATCACGCAGATCTCGCGCTGGCAGTTCCAGCCTGGCTATGCCACCTACCCGCCCGGCGTCACCTTGTCGTTTGTCGCCAGCCAGGCGCAGGAGTACGGCGGTGGCGCCCCGGTGGCTGTGCAGCCGCTGGCCTCGTTCCTGCGGGCCTATCAGCTGGACGGTGGGTACACGCCCGGCCCGCTGCTCGCGGTCATGACGGCGGCCGGCGCGATCGGCTCGCTGTTCATCTTCTCCGGGCGCAGGTCCCGGCGCGGGAAAAACGGCGCGGCATCCGACGGCGACCGGCAACTGGCCGTGGCGGCCCTGTTCGCGAGCCTGGCCGCCATCGCCGTGGTACTCGGCTCCGACCTGTACGAGTTCTCCTGGCGCTACCAGCTTCCCGCGCTGGTCATACTGCCGGTCGCGGGCACGCTCGGCTATCTGGTCGTCTCCCGGCACGTCCGCGGGCACCTGCGCAGCTAAGCCGCGCGACTGCAGGACGGCCAGTCTTACTTCTTGCCGTGCGTCGCCTCGTAGGCCTGGCGGGAGCCGCATACGCTGGCTCGCGGGCACGCACAGGCAGAACCGTCCGCGGACAGCTTGACCACCACCTTGTCGGCGGGGACGTTGTGCCCGATCACGGTGCCGGGCCCCTCCGGGGTTTCGACGGCCTGGCCGACGCGGGGCGTGTTCTTGCGGAAGTCCTGATACAGCGGATGCTCGTACTTCAGGCAGCACATCAGCCGCCCGCAGGCGCCGGCGATCCGCATCGGGTTGACCGGCAGGTCCTGCTCCTTGGCCATCCGGACGGACACCGGCTCGAAGTCCTTCAGGAACGTCGCGCAGCACAGGTCCCGCCCGCAGGGGCCGATGCCGCCCTGCAGCCGGGCCTCATCGCGCGGGCCGATCTGGCGCAGCTCGACCCGGGCCAGCAGTTGGCCGGCGAGGTCACGGACGAGGGCGCGGAAGTCGACCCGGCTGGGAGCGCTGAAGTAGATGGTGAAGGCGTTCGTGGCCTGCACGTAGTCGACCGCGGTGACCTTCATGGGCAGGCCGTTGGTGCGGATGAAGCGCTTGGCCGCGACCCGGCACTCGGCCCGGCGGCGGCGGCTTGTCTCATTCCGTTCCAGGTCGCCTTCGGTCGCGAGCCCGGCACATTCGGGCAGGCCGCCCACGTCGTCGGATATCCACTGCGGCGCCCAGACGCACTCGGCGACCTCAGGGCCAGAGTCGGTGGGTACGAGCACCTTGTCGCCGATCGCCGGTGTGTAAGGCCCGGGATCGAGGTAATACAGCCGCCCGTGCCGCTCGAAGCTCACCGCCATCATCATGCCCATCACGCCAGACTACGGGGCAAACCGCCTTCGCCGCCGCCCTCCTGCCGCCCGATTCGTTCCTCGGGGATCCAGCCAGCGGGCTGGACGTGACTGGCTGAACAGCTCCGGTCCGGTACGCGGTGCTCAGGCCGCCCACGGCGCGAAAAACGTCTTCGTGTGACCTAAAGCGGAACATGCGCGTCCGTTACATAAACCTCACGTCGCCGATGTTCGGGAGAAGCCGATATTCGGGAGAAACGGTGAGGATCGTCTGCGTAGGTGGCGGCCCGGCCGGCCTCTACTCCGCGCCTCTGGCGAAGCTGCAGGATCCGGGACACGACAGCACCGTCTTTGAGTTTCGGACGAAAGCACCGCCGTGCGCGAGCTCCGCAAACACGCGGGGTCGATGGCCATCCACGGTCGGCGCACGCTGGCAGTTCGACGGTTACCCGGCCCCCTGGAGCCCTGACCTGACGCGGACCGGCCCCGGCGCTCACGGACTGGCCGAGAGGCTCTCCCCCCAGACGAGAGTGGTCGCCAGGACCTCGCCGCGATCGTCGCTTGCGCCGTCGACTTCACTGATGATCCGGTCCACGAGCCGACTGGCCAGCTCGGCCATGGGCATGGCCACGGTGGTCAGCGCGGGGACGAGGATGCGGGAAATGACGCTCCCGTCGAAACCGGTGACGGCCAGGTCGGCGCCGATCCGCAGGCCAGCCCGGCTGGCGGCGGCGTAGCAGGCGGCGGCGAGCAGGTCGCTGCCGGTGATGATGGCCGTGGGCCGGTCCGGCGGCCGGAGCAGGTCCGTGACCGTGGCGTCGACATCCGCCGGCGCCATCGTGGTGCGGACCAGCGTGACCGGGAGGCGGGCTGCCGTCATGACCTCGCAGTAACCAGCCTCGCGCTCGAGGTCCCATCCGCCCTGCGGATCGTAACCGAAGAAACCGATGCGGGTGTGGCCACGGGCCAGCGCATGCTCGGTCATCTCGCGGATCGCAGCGCGGTTGTCGATATCGACCCAGCGCTGCGGCAGGCCCGGGCCCGTCCGGCCGAAGCAGGCGAAGGGGATCTGCCGCTCGGTCAGGAACGCCACCCGGGGGTCCGCGTTGGCGATAGCCGCGAGCACGAAGCCGTCGACCGACTTCGTGCGGACAAGCTCCTCGATCGCCTCCAGGCCTTCGCCGTAGCTGCCGATGACCAGGACCTGATGCTTGCGCTCCCCCGCCGCGGCCACCAGGAACTGCAGGAACTCCAGCATGACCACGTTGCTGGGCTGCAGTTCGGCGCCCGGGATCGGGTAGGCGATCCGGTAGGTCCGGCCGGAGCGCAGGCTGGCTGCCCCGGTGTGCGGCTTGTACCCGAGTGCCTCGATCGCGGTCACCACGCGTTCCCTGGTGGCGGCGGCCAGGCGGCCCCGGCCGCGGACCACGTTGGAGACGGTCTGCCGCGACACCCCCGCCGCGCGCGCGACATCGTCGATTGTCGCCCGGCGGTTCATGGGCGCCCCCGGAGGTCACCTCGTCGGGACACTGGCATCCTCTTCATCTTGTCAGACGCCGGAGTCCGAACTGTGATCTAGGTCACTTAGCCGGCCAGCAGGGAGATAGTCATTTCTTCCACGGCCAGCAGCGGGGCGACGCTGGCGGCCAGGCGCTCGCGGCAGCGCATGATCGCCTCGATGCGGTGCAGCGTCGCCTCCGGGCTGGAGGCGGACGCCAGTTCCCTCAGCTCGGCTTCGTGGTCGGAGTTGGCGAGCTCGACGCCGGCGTTGGCCTGGATCATCAGCACGTCCCGGTAGAAGCTGGCCAGGTCGAGCAGGGCGCGGTCGAGGCTGTCCCGTTTGAGCCGGGTCGCGCGGGACTTCTGCCGGTCTTCCAGGTCCCGCAGCGCACCCGCCGCGCCGCGGACCGCCTTCGCCACCCCCTTGCCCGTCGACCCCTCGCCGAACGCCTGCCGCAGCGCTTCCCGTTCCGGCTCGTCGAGCTCCCCAGTGACCGACTTGGCCTCATCCTCAGCCGCCTTGACCAGCGCGGCTGCGGCGGACAGGGCCGACCCCAGCGAGGTGGCGCGGGACGGCACGGCGAGCACCTGCTCCCGGTGACTGCGAGCGTCCGCATCGGTGGCGAGCCGACGCGCCCGGCCGATGTGCCCCTGCGCGGCGCGGGCCGCCTCCAGGGCACGTTGGGGATCAATCCCGTCCCGGGAGGTCAGCACGGCGGCCACCGCCTCAGACGACGGCACCCGCAGGGTGACCACGCGGCAGCGGGACCGGATCGTGGTCACGAGGTCCTCCGCGGACGGGGCGCACAACAGCCACACCGTCCGCGGGGCCGGCTCCTCGATGGCCTTCAGCAGTGCGTTTGCGGCCTGCTCGGTGCACCGGTCGGCGTCTTCGAACAGCACCACCCGCCACCGGCCCCCGGACGGGGCGCCGGCTGCCCGCAGCACCAGGCCGCGGGTCTGCTTCACGCCGTAGGAGAGCCCGTCGGGCCGCACCACCATGAGGTCGGCGTGCGTCCCGGCCCGCACCTGGCGGCAAGCCGCGCAGTGCTGGCCGGGGGGGACGACCCCCCCTGTCCCCCCCGGCGGGGCATGCCCGGGGGAGACGCCCCCCCCTGACCCCCCCGGCGGGGAACCGCAGCCGCCGTCCGGGCAGAGCAGGGCGGCGGCGAACGAGCGCGCGGCCACCGAGCGGCCCGACCCGGGGGGGCCGGTGAAGAGCCAGGCATGGGTCATGCCGCCCGCGGTGACCGGTTCACCCGCCTGCACGCGGGCCGCGGCGCGGGCCGCCTTCTGCAGCTGAGCGACGACCCTGTCCTGACCGGCCATGTCGGCGAACACCCCTTCGCCGCCGGGCGCACCAGGACCGGCGGGCTCTCCCGCCTGCCGGTGAACTGTTTCGGCGGCCATCAGCGGCGGTGATCGGATCCCGCGGCCACCGACTCGTCGACGATCGCCGGGAACGAGCCGGTGTCGGCTTCTGCGACGACCGGAACCGGATCGGGCAGCACCTCACGCACCCGCTCCTGAATCTCCTGGGTCAGCTCGGCAGCCGGCCGGGTGGCGTCCAAGACGAGGTACCGCTGCGGATCCTGACGGGCCAGGCTGAGGAATCCGGCGCGAACCCGATCGTGGAACTCCGTCGGCTCGGCTTCGAGGCGGTCCGCGGACCGGGTCCGCCGGCCCAGGCCCGCCTGCGGCGGCAGGTCGAGCAGGATCGTCAGGTCGGGCACGAGGCCGTCGGTGGCCCAGTGGCTCAGCCAGGCGACGTCTTCCGTACGCAGGCCCCGCGCGGCGCCCTGGTAGGCGAGCGAGGAGTCGGTGTAGCGGTCGGTGATGATCACGGCGCCGCGCTCCAGGGCCGGGCTGATCACCTCGGCCACGTGCTCGGCCCGGTCGGCGGCGTACATGAGAGCCTCGGCCCGCGGCGACATCCCGGTATGCGCGGTGTCCAGCAGCAGCGCCCGCAGCCGCATGCCGACCTTGGTCGCCCCGGGCTCGCGGGTGGTGATGACGTCAAAGCCCTGTTCCCGCAGCCAGATCGCGAGCATCCGCGCCTGTGTCGTCTTGCCTGCGCCTTCACCGCCCTCCAGCGCGATGAACAGCCCGGCGTGCGCGGGCCGGAACTCCCCGTCTGGCTCATCGCCCCCATCGGCACTAGCCGGCCCAGATTCCAGCGGCTCCCCGCGGATCGCGGCCACGAGATCCGCCCACAGGGAAAGCCCCCGGCGGTCGTCCATGTGGCGGTAGGCGCTGATACCCAGCGCGGCGGCGAGCAGCGCGGCCAGCAGCAGGACGACGTTCTGGCCGACCGCCGTGTACACAACGTTGCCGATCTTCTCGTTGCCGGACCCGGTCGCGCTGGCGATGAGCTTGGTGAGCGCCTTGGACAGGAATGGCGCGACCGCGATCACCGCGAACAGGATGACCTGGGTGGCCGAGGTGAAAAAGGCGAACACCCGGCCGCGGATGTCGTCGTTCACCTCCAGGCCGACGATCGTGAACCCGGTGGCGTAGGCGATGCCGCCCATCGTGCCGATGAGCACGACCAGGAAGATGACGATGACCAGGTTCGGGACCAGGGCGATGATGGCCAGCGGGATGGCCGCGCACACGATGGCCACACCGAACAGCCGCCGCCGGCTGAAGCCCTTCAGGAAGCGCGTCCCGGGCAGCATGCCCAGCGCGATGCCGATGAAGATGGCGGCGAAGACCAGCCCCCAGCCGGCGTTGCCGCCGTGCAGGGTCTCGGTGATGTAGGGGTAGCCGAGGCCGATGACGGCGCCGGCCGCGACGAAGGCCCCGACCATCCCGATGACCAGGCCGCGCACGATCCGGCTCTCGCCGATGAACCGCCAGCCCTCCCAGACCGATTTGAGGGTCGACGGGGCGGAGATCTTGCCGCTGACGTTGCGCTTGGGGATCTCGCGCAGCATGAACACCGTCGCGGCGGAGATCAGGTAGGTGGCGCCGTTGAAGTACAGGGCAAGGTCGACGCTGTTGGTCGTGAAATACGGTGAGACGCTGCCGAGCGCCTTGCTGACCAGGGCCAGCACACTGAACAGCCCGGCCGCCACCGGGGCGGTGCCGTACGTGCTGAGCAGGCTGAGCTGGTTCGCCCGTTCCAGCTTGTCCCGCGGGACCAGGTTGGGCACGGACGCGTTCGTGGCGGGGGTCCAGAACAGCGTGGCGCAGCCGGCCAGGAACTTGGCCACGTAGATCCAGGTCAGGTTGGGGAACAGCGGGATCGACAGGAACAGCAGCGCACGGATGACGTCGCCGACGATCATGGTCATCCGGCGGTCGAGCCGGTCCGCGAGCGCCCCGGCCAGCGGGCCGAGCAGCAGGGCGGGAAGCAGCGTCGCGAGCCAGACGCCGCCGACCGCGACCGCCGCGTCGCCGTTGGAGGTGAGCGAGGGCGCGAGGGCGGTCAGCGCGATGATGCTCAGCCAGTCGCCGAGACTGGACAGCGACAGGGCCGTCCACAACCGCCGGAAGGGCTTGATGGACAGCACGGACTCGGCCGGGGCTTTGCGCAATCGCCGTACCCGGTGTCCGGCGCCGTCCTGTTTCGGCGGAGCGCGGAAGTTCACGGCGTTTAGCGTATCGGCCCAGCGTGCCTACTTCGGTTTTTTAGCTGCCGTCTTCTTCGCCGCGGGCTTCTTCGCCGCCGCCGGCTTCGCAGTCGCCGGCTTCTTTGGCGCGGGACGGGTCGCCGCCCGGCGCGGCGCCGGGCGCGACGGCGCCGTGGCCCGGCGGTCGGCGAGCAGCTCGGCGGCCCGCTGCACGGTCAGCGTGTCCACGTCGTCCCCTTTCCGCAGCGACGCGTTGGTCTCCCCATCGGTCACGTACGGGCCGAATCGCCCGCTCTTGACCACCATCGGCTTGCCGCTGCCCGGGTCGTCGCCGAGCTCGCGCAGAGGCGGTGCCGCGGCACCACGGGCCCGGCCGCGCGGCTTGGGCTGGGAGAACAGGTCCTTGGAATCGGCCAGGGTCAGCGTGAACAGCTGCTCCTCTTTTTCCAGCGAGCGGCTGTCCGTGCCCTTCTTGACGTAGGGGCCGTACCGGCCGTTCTGCGCCGTGACCGGCTCACCGTCCAGCTCACCGATGGTCCGTGGCAGGCTGAGCAGCTTGAGCGCCTCGTCCAGCGTCACCGTGTCCAGGGACATCGACTTCAGCAGCGAGGCGGTGCGCGGCTTGGCCGACGCCGGTGCGTCCTCCGGCGGCAACTCGGTCACGTACGGGCCGAACCGGCCGGACTTCGCGACCACCGGCAGGCCCGTGTCCGGGTCGGTACCGAGCAGCCGGTCCTCGCTCGGCTGGTTGAGCAGCTCTTCGGCCCGCTCCGGCGTCAGCTCGTCCGGGGCCATGTCCTCGGGCACATTGACCCGCTGGCCGTCGCGCTCCAGGTACGGGCCGTACCGGCCCACCCGGACCGTGATGTCCGTGCCGTCCAGGGGGAAGGAGCTGACTTCCCGCGGGTCGATGTCGTCGATGTCACTGACCATGGCCTTCAGGCCCGTCCCGCCGACGGCTGATGCCTCATGGGCCCCGTTGTCGCCGTCGCCGTCCGCGGCCGGCGTACTGGGCTGGTCACCGCCGAAGTAGAACTGGCGCAGCCAGGGCACCCGGGCTGCCTCGCCGTGCGCGATCTCGTCGAGCACGCCTTCCATCCGGGCGGTGAACGCGTAATCGACCAGCTGGCCGAAATGCTTCTCCAGCAGGGTCACTACGGCGAAGGCGAGGTAGGAAGGCACCAGCGCGGTGCCCTTCTTGAACACGTACCCGCGGTCCAGGATCGTGCCGATGATCGACGCGTACGTCGACGGCCGGCCGATCTCCCGATCCTCCAGCTCCTTGACGAGCGACGCCTCGGTATACCGCGCGGGGGGCCGGGTCGCGTGCTCGGCCGCTTCCAGCCGCAGCACCGACAGCGGGTCGTTCTCGGCCAGCGGCGGCAGCCGCCGCTCGCGGTCGTCCCGGTCGGCGTTCGGGTCGTCCGCTCCTTCCACGTAGGCCTTGAGGAAGCCGTAGAACTTGATCACGTTGCCGGAGGCACCGAACTCGGCGTCCTCACCGGACGAGGACGTCCCCGCCACCCGCACCGAGACCGATTCACCGGTGGCGTCCTTCATCTGCGACGCGACGGTGCGCTTCCAGACCAGGTCGTACAGCCGCTGCTCGTCGCGGGACAGGCCGTCCCGCGCGACCTGGTCCGGAGTGCGGAAATGGTCACCGGCCGGCCGGATCGCCTCGTGCGCCTCCTGCGCGTTCTTCACCTTGCTGGCGTAGACGCGCGGGGCGTCGGGCACATAGGACTCACCGTAGAGGTCACGCGCCTGCCGGCGGGCGGCGTCGATCGCGGTCTGCGACAGCGTGGTCGAGTCCGTCCGCATATAGGTGATGTAGCCGTTCTCGTACAGCCGCTGAGCCACCGACATCGTGGTCTTGGCCGAGAAACCGAGCTTCCGCGACGCTTCCTGCTGGAGGGTGGTGGTTCGGAACGGTGCGTACGGTGACCGCTTGAACGGCTTCCGGTCGACCGACCGGACCTGGAAAGCGGTGTTCTGCAGCCGCCCGGCGAGCGCGGCCGCGGCGGCCCCGTCCAGATGTAGAACGTCGGCGCTGCGCAGCTGGCCGACCGAGTTGAAATCGCGGCCCTGGGCCACACGCCGCCTGTCCACCGAGACCAGCGTGGCGCCGAACGAGCCCGGGGCGGCGCCGTCCGGCTGGTCGCTCATGGTGGCGAACTCGGCCTCGAGGTCCCAGTACTGGGCGGCGCGGAACGCGATCCGCTCCCGTTCCCGGTCCACGACGAGCCGGGTGGCCACGGACTGGACACGCCCGGCCGACAGCCGCGGCATGACCTTCTTCCACAGCACCGGCGAGACCTCGTACCCGTACAGCCGGTCCAGCACGCGGCGGGCCTGGTAGGCGTCGACCAGTGCCTGGTCCAGCTCGCGTGGATTGGCCACAGCCTGGGCGATGGCCTCGGGGGTGATCTCGTGGAACACCATCCGGTGGTACGGAACCTTCGGCTTCAGCTCTTCGAGCAGGTGCCAGGCGATGGCCTCGCCTTCGCGGTCTTCATCAGTGGCCAGCAGCAGTTCGTCAGCGCCCTTGAGCAGGTCCTTGAGCTTCGATACCTGCTGGCGCTTGTCGTTCGGCACGACATAGAGGGCCTCGAAGTTGTCGTCCACGTTGACGCCGAGCCGGGCCCACGGCTCCTTGCGGTACTTGGCGGGAATCTCCGCTGCCTTGTCGGGCATGTCCCGGATGTGGCCGACGCTGGACTCAACGACGTAGCCGTCGCCCAGATAGCCCGCGATCGTGCGGGCCTTGGCCGGCGACTCGACGATCACCAGCCGGGTGCCGTCACCGCCCCGGGCGGCAGCACTCCCCGCCGTCCGGCGGCCCGCACCGGACGACTTGGTCTCCGCTACCCGGGCCGTCTTCCGGCCCGGTCCCGCCGATCCGGCGGCAGCGGTCACGATCTTCGCGGCCTCTTTCGTCGCCGCCGTGTCCTTGGCGGCGCCTTTCCTCGCTGGCACGCTCTTTCCCAACCTCACATTCACGCCTCGGCTCTGCCCGTCAGGCGCAGTACGGGGCAACGCTTCCCGTTCTAACCCGGGAGCCTGTCCCTGTCGTCAGTGTTCAACCCACAATCCGGCCCTTAGTGTTCCCCGTCTGTGGCCGACTCAGGCATTCGCCTGGTCAGGCCATGATCGAGACCCGCAGGCGGCCGGGCATCTGGCGGGTGCACGACCGGGGAGAGCCTCACCGTAGCGGTTTTCTCCCCAGAGCCGATTGAATCATCGGTGACGGTGAGCACAATAGGAGGTGATGGCCGAATATGCCTACCTGGTGGTGCACCTGCCGCGCGGAATGACTCGCGATGCCGCTCGGCGGGTGCTGACCGACCATGCCGAGTACGGCGAATGGGAACTGTCCCGTCTCCGTCTTTATGCCGATGGCAGCAGGAAGGTCACCCTGCGGAGAAAGATCATCCGCGCGGTACGCACTCTCTGAGCTGGGTTAGTCTCTCCTGCGCCGCAGAGCTTCGGCGTAGCTCGGGCGCGGTGCGGTCGGGGGAGCCCCGGCGCCGCCCAGGTGGATCCTGCGGGCGGAACGGGCCTGCCCGCCGCCCCGGGACCGATCCCTGGGGCGGGCAGACTTGTTCCCGCTTTCTTAACTTTCCCGGCTTCTTCACGCTTGCCTCTGCACACAGTGTGTTACTGTAACAGCACGGACTGCATGCGAGCGAGGCTCCCCGGAAGTCTTTGCCGACTTTTATGCCAACTTTGCCTCACATTAGGCGCTGACCTGCGGCACAGACCTAACAATGGTCGAGAAATCCGTCAAGAACACGCACACCGAAGCGCAAGCCGTCAACCGGGACGCGCTCGTCGATACCGTGGAACATTCCGGAAAAATCCAGATCCGCGGGCAACCGGAGCGGCGCGAACCCGAAGCACCGGATACCGAGCGTGCTGAACGCCTTGGCGTCCGTGCCGCCGAACATCGTGTAGGGCACGACGCGGCCAGCAGGGTCCTCGGCCAGCAGGGCCGCGGTCATGACCGCGTAGAGATCACCGTCAGCGCTGGTCTCCACCGCGATGTCCCGGTGGATGAAGTCACGGGTCACCCCCGGCCCGAGCAGCTTGTCGATCTCGGTGAAGAACTCGTCCTCATATCCGGGCAGGTAACGCCCGTCGATCTCCGCGACCGCCTCCTGCGGGATGACATTGACCTTGTACCCCGCCCTCAGGCCGGTCGGGTTCACCGTGTTCCGGAGCACAGCCCGGATGATGCGGGAGATCGGCCCGATCTTCTCGAGCAGGGCCTCCGGATTCTCCGGCGAGAAATCGGTACCGAGAGCGGCGCTGGCTGCCTCCAGGAACGCCTGGATCGCCGGGGTAAGCCGCAGCGGCCACTCGTGCCGCCCGATCCGGGCCACAGCCTCGGCGAGCTCCGTCACCGCGTTGTCCGGGTGCACCATGGCCCCGTGCCCGGCGGTGCCCTGGGCAGTCAGCCGCAGCCAGGCGATGCCCCGCTCGGCCGTCTGCAGGAGATAGAGGCGCCGGTCGCCGATCGTCACGCTGTAGCCGCCGACCTCACCGATCGCCTCGGTGACTCCCGCAAAGAGGTCCGGGTGCTCGTCGACCAGCCAGTGCGCCCCCCACGTGCCGCCCGCCTCCTCGTCAGCAGTGAACACCAGCTGCAAGTCACGCGGCGGCCGGCGGCCCTCCCGCAGCCGCTGCCGGAGCACGGCCAGGATCATGGCGTCCATGTCCTTCATGTCCACGGCGCCCCGGCCCCAGATGCAGCCGTCCGCGATCTCGCCGGAGAACGGATCGTGCCCCCAGTCGGCCGCGTTGGCCGGTACCACATCAAGGTGACCGTGGATCAGCAGCGCCGGCCGGGACGAGTCTTCCCCCGCGACCCGCGCTACCACGCTGGCCCGGCCCGGATGGGACTCCAGGATCGTGGGCTCTAGCCCGGCGTCGCCCAAGAGCTCCGCGACGTATTCGGCCGCCTTGCGTTCCCCCGGCCCGGAGTGATCACCAGGGTTACTGGTGTCGATCCTGATGAGGTCACGGCAGATCGTGACAACCTCGTCGTCGGCGGTCGGATTCGCTGAAGGTGGGTTCTCAGTCACTCCGCTATCGTCGCACCTTGCCCCTGGGCCGGGCGCAGCTACCGCCCTGGGCGCCAGGGAGGCAGCGGGTGAGCGGCCAGTGGCCGGTCCGGGGATGCCGGAGCGAGGGACGGGCTTCCTGGCCGGCGCTGTTCCGAAGAGAGGGATGCAAGCTGGCCGCCGTGAGCAACGAGGTGAGATCCTGCGCTGTGGTCCTCTTCGCCGCAGGCCGGTAGATTTGCTATCGTGATCCGGCCAAGGCGGTGACGCCGACGGCCCACGTCCGGGTGGCGGAATAGGCAGACGCGCTAGCTTGAGGT
>Ga0302226_10002244_pt1 | contig 13853 bp, 10 predicted proteins | sample II_Palsa_E3_3_FD_193524 | JGI IMG/M metagenome (GOLD analysis project Ga0302226, IMG submission 193524) | Peat permafrost microbial communities from Stordalen Mire near Abisko, Sweden - II_Palsa_E3_3 | ecosystem: Environmental > Terrestrial > Soil > Palsa > Peat permafrost | place: Sweden...
GATGCTTTCAAAGACCTTTGATCTTTGCGTATCTTCGACCACCAAGCCGCCCTCGAGCTTGATGACTCGATCGGCTATGTGAAAGAAGCGGTCGTCATGGCTGATCGCAATGATCGTCTTGCCACGACTCTTAAGGTCGGGCAGTAGCGTGCAGTAAAAATATTCTCTGAAATGCGCATCTTGGTCTGCCGCCCACTCGTCGAAGAAAAATATCTCTCGGTCCTCCGCGTAGCATTGAAGCAGTGCGAGCCGTTTTCGCTGACCTGTGGATAGGGTGAGTTTGGAGAGTTCCCCTTGATCGACTTGAACATGAGACCCCAGCCCAAGGGTCTCTAAAAGCTTTCGAATTTTCTCATCCGACAAATGCTGACCCTGCGAATCAAGGACGTGCGGGAAAAGAAAGAAGTCGCCAAAAACGCCTGTGAACCTTTCTCGGTAAAGGAAGCGATCACCTTCTAGAGGTTCGCTGTCTACCATGATGCGACCGGCCTGAGGACTGAGAAGTGAGCTCAGCAAAAGCAGCAGTGTTGATTTGCCGCTACCGTTGCCGCCCACGATAAAAACCATTTCGCCCCGTTTAAAGCTCAAGCTGATGGGGCCCAAAGTTGGTGAGGACTCAACCTCTCCAGGATAGTTGTAGCTCACTCCAGCCATGCTGATGTGTTGCCAATGATTGAAGATGCGGCAGTCTCTTTCAGCCGGTTTTTGCACTGAGACTTCTTGTCCCAGATCGAGTCCAAAACGTTCGAGATGACGAAGGCTCGCGGTCCCGACGCCTACTTGTCTCACGCTACTGACGATAAAGCTCACAGGGCCGCTTAGGAAAAGCGCACCGATTACAAAATGAATGATAGTGGTCTGCGATAGGGCGAGTGACGCGTAGCCGAGATAAACGATCAAAAAAACGGATCCGTACATCACGGCCGTTGACCACGCCTCATTGAATCCTAGGCCCGTGTACACCTGAATCATGAATTTCCGTGCGAGCTGGATGGCGGGGTGCATCAACTCATCTGTGACGTAAGACGCTCGATGGGCATTGAGCGTCATCTCCTTTTTCCCTTCACCGATGTAGCGGAAGTATTCAAAAACTTTTTCATTGGCTTGGCGTAAGTGATCAAACTTCGCCCGCATCACGCGCTCAAGGCTTAAGGAGACGATGAGCGTCGTAAAAAGGAATCCATAAAGAATTCCAAGCAACGGAATGGAGATCGTCGCCAAATAGCCTGAGTAAAGAACAGCCAGTAAAACGTTGTAAGCGAGCATCGGGGCGACAAGTACCAGTGGGGCGATGCTTGCGATGTCCTCTATCAGTGAACTGAAGATGGCTTGCTTTTGGCCAGCTAATTTTTCGTACTCCAACTTGATAAATTGCTTGGAGAGCTCAGTACGAAGTTGTGCAACCAAGTCTCCACCCAACTTGGCGAGCAGGAACTGTGAAGCTGAGCTGGCAAGCACAAGTATGGCAAGCCAAAAAAGGCCAATCAAAAGCGGCCAGAGTCCGAGCGCGCGCAGACCACCCGAGGCTAAATTGTTGATATGCGATAGAAGCGCCATGGTGGACACGGCGCTTGTCGATGAAAGGACCACGGCGCCAATCAACGATCCTCGGTATTGGCGAAGAAAGCGTTTTAGGATCATGAAACCGTCCTGGCTGGTCGACTGAAATAAAAATCAATTCAGTCTCGCATACCGAAAGCATTCGATCATATCGATCCCCGCGACAGCGGCTTCAGATCCGCGATCAATCACCCTGTAAATTTTTACAGTAGAGAATCCAAAAAAAAAGAAAAAAATGAGTATCTACAACACGATGTAATTTGCCTCTGAATTCCGCCGGGAAAAACTGCGATTTCCATTCTGGTAATGATTGTCGGCATAGGTCTAGGATGTTTTGAAAGCAGAACATGCCACTGCAGAAGCGCCCGCTGCGGTGTGCAGTTGTGCGACACCCGGGCGTCTATCCGTAAGACACATGGAGTACATCAATATGCAGACCGACAATATCTTGGCTGGCTGGTTGAGCGGTGCCGACAGCGTAGGTGGATACGACAATCCTGCAGGTTCGCTTTACACGGAAGGACAGGCCAACACCATCGCCGCCATGTCCAGCACCGATATCGCACTGATGTCCAACTGTAGTTCTTGTACGGCTTCCAAGCCGGGTTACTGCTGCTAAGTTTTAGATTAGTAGTGGTAGTAGCCGTGGTTCACCCCCACGGCTACTTTCTCGCAGGAATGGGGTGTCAATCTGTCGTCGATTGAGAATGATGGAAATTAAAAATGGATGAAGCTCAGTCGCGAAACACCTTTGCAGAAATCATCAAGTACTTGACGGCCAACATCCGAGAGTCGGTTGCAGTCGAAATCGCGGCTCAGCCGAACCTGAGCTCAACTGAGATACAAATCGTCAAACAGGTTGCCGAAAGGGCACTCCTCGATAGCGCTGAGAGAAAGCTCAACCGCGTTTTGTTGTTGGAGCTGCATGCGGCCAAACTCTCTGGGCAGCTGTCCGGTTCTGACGAATCGCAAAAGTTCGAAGAATTTCTCAATCAGGCGATGACGTCTGAATTTGTAGAAAAGCTCAAAGGTCGGTATCCCGCGTTGTATCCACGCTTAAACCGAGCGCTTGAACAACAGAGCCAAGCGATTGTTCAACTCGCGAATCGCATCGCTCTCGATCGGGATGAGCTTTCAAGATTCATCGGAAACGCGATAGGCGAACTATGTTCGTTCAGCCTTGGCGAAGGCGATGTACATGACGGAGGGCAGACCGTTGCGCGGGTGAATTTTGCCGGTGGCACCGTGATGTACAAGCCCCGATCGCTCCGCATTGATGCTGCACTGAAAATGTTTCTCGACACTCTCCTTTCAGGGAGACCGCGACACATCCAAGTGCCAGCCATACTGGATAGAGAGCAGTACGGCTGGACAAAGTTCGTCGAGCACAAGTATTGCGATGGTGACAACGAACTCACCGCCTTCTACCAAAATATTGGCCACTGGCTTGCGGTGATGCGGCTACTGGGTGGTACCGATATTCATTACGAAAATCTGATTGCGTCGGGACCGGTGCCCTTTGTCGTTGACGTTGAAAGTCTATTTGTTATTGATGCCGTGGCGCCTCTTTCTAATAGAGGGGAGGCCGTCGATTTGGCAGAGGCACTCATCCGTTCGTCAGTTTTGCGCACCGGTTTGGTTCCCTTTCGTGCTCCCGTGCTTGGTTTAAGTGGAGTAGATATCTCAGCCATTGGCGCGCTTCAGGGTGAACAGCCAAAGATTCGTATTCCAGAGATCATTAATCACGGTACAACCGACGCGCGAGTGGGGCTGGTCAGCGTTGACATTGATGTCGCCAAGAACCACCCCTGTACAAATCCCGATATTTCAAAATTCTGGGAAGACATTGTTTTAGGATTTCGCGAATTGACTGAGCAGTTGGTTGAGCTTCAACAACGTGGAAAGCTTGCTCCCATGCTTGCCGAACTTGGAGGCTGCCGCATCCGTCTCATTCGTCGACCGACACAATCCTATTTTGAAATTATGCGCATGCTTTGGCATCCCGCATCACTGCATGATGAGCCGGCCGCCATTGAGCGCGCCAGAGACTTACTTGTTTGTAATGCCGCCGCATCGCCCGTCGCGCCATCCGAACCTGAAGTTATTCTTTCCGAGATTGAGGACATGCGTTACGGGGACATCCCCGTATTCGCTAACGTGCTTTCTCAGCCGCAAATTGATGAAGTGTTCCAAAGCTGGCTTGGCATGCGCGTCGAACTGGAAGAATTGACCATCAGAGGAGCGCTAGTCACAGCGCATCTCAACACCAGACTGAATGACGATAAACGTTCGCCGTATGACCTGAGCGCGAAGCACCCGCACGCAAATGCCATTGACGAACGACGTCGATCCATGGCGAAAGAAACGATCGGGCAGCTTCTTAAGCTTTCGGTTAAGGGCCGCGATGGTTCCGTCACTTGGATAAGCCCCATTCTGGGAAGGAATGGTTGGACGATGCGCACGCTGCAACCAAATCTCTATGTAGGCTTATCCGGTATCGCTCTAGCGTTGGCCGGATACGACCAAGAGATGAAGCTCGGGCGAGCGGACGAGATTCATGGCATCTTGGAAGCACTTGATGGCGTGCTGAGTGTGTTGCGTAGAGCGGAAGACGCTGACGAACCGGAAGCGATGGGCGGATTTATCGGCCTAGGCTCTCAGATTCTGACCTGGCTGACTTTAGAAGGGCTCAGGCCCCACTGCGGTTTGCTTGAAAATGCCGTCAAGCAAGCGCTGGTTCTAGAAAAGAGAGATATTGAAACGGAACGTGTCTATGACATCCTCGAAGGTGTCAGCGGTGCAATTGTGCCGTTACTTCAACTGGCCGACGCAACCGAGGATGCGCGATGGCTCAACCTTGCTGCGCGGGCAGGTCGGCGCCTGGAGGCTGCTGCCATTGTTGATGAAAAAGGTGCCCGCTGGCCTGCCTCCATCTTCAGCGAGCCCATTGGTGGTTTTGCCCACGGCTCAACGGGTATCGGGTGGGCTCTGGCGCGCCTTGGACTGAGCCAAGCGGGAACACCAACGGATAGAAAGCGTTGGCGCTTGTTGGCGGATTGCGCTTTTGATTTTGAAGAATCGCTTTACGACCTAGATGGTCAAAACTGGATTGACGTTCGAAAGCCTGAGAGTCGGGACTTTGCCAATACGTGGTGCCATGGCAGCGTAGGCATTGGTTTAGCCGCCTGCGATCTCTACACAAGGACGGGACATGCTCGTCACTTAAGCGTCGTGCAGCGCGCCGTACGCGCAGTGTTGAAAGGCGGCTGGGGCTACAGCCATACGCTGTGCCATGGAGATTTGAGTTCTTGGGAATTGCTGATGCGGGCAAGCAAAATCGATCCAGCCCTCGTGCCTGCAGACGACTTGCCAGGGATCGCAATCATTCTGTCGAGTATCGAAGAGCACGGTATTGTTGGGGGCCTTGCCAGAGACGCTTTCACACCAGGGTTGATGAGTGGAATTTCCGGATCAATTCATCAATTGAACCGAATGCATCCGGATTGCCGCATTCCTTCGCCTCTCTTGATGGAGTGCAAAATTGGCGAGTACGAGCGCAATAGAGATTTTGAGAGTGATTTGGTGACCGGTTGAAACAATTTAGAATGCGAAACCGCTATGACAGAGCGTATGCCGAAAGATCTACACACTCTATGCGCTGAATCGAGCTGTCAATTGCAATTGATCGCAGCAGCGACAATTGCTCGCTTGCCGGAAAAGCCACAGCCATCCTTCATCATGGCGATGCCACATCATTCTTCCTGGCGAGGATCTGCTTTAAGCATACCGTTGAAGGCTGAAGGCGCGTCGGCCGATCAGGAAGCGTTTGAGCCCTAGGAAAAAAGGTGATGCTAAGTTATGGCTTCAATGTTATTTGCGGAGTGGCTTTGACCGCATAGTATCGCAATGGTGCAGAGCCCCTCCACCTTTAAATTAAACGCTAAAGCTCTAAACGGCGTGCACGTCTAAGCCTTTAAAAGGCTTGTAATGTGACGTGGCTAGCGTCTTCAAAGATGGCCGCATCAACCGGTTGAAATGATCAGCTCAAACCGACGCGCCGCTCGCTTCGAACCAGTAACCGCACTTAGTTGCCAAATCCGGACATTTGCTGCTTACTCCCAAAAGCTTGCTGGCACCTAAAGTGGGTCATCGTCACTTCGCGGTCGGCCGACGCAAGGGCAAGCCCTCGTCCATTTCATTTCCGCCTTCCACGGCGCGCACGGCGCTTGTTCCAGGTGCCGCCTGCCTTTTCCCGCTCCGTTTTCCGAAACCCACGGCGCAATCCAGCGTCGAGGGAAAACGACATGGGCATCCTTCGCGACAACAAAGGCAACTACAAACTTACCGGCAAGACCACAGAGCAGGACGTGCTGGCCGCCGCCGAGGGCATCCTTCTACGAAAGCTCGAACGCCAAGGCAGTGTGGCCAACCCGAGCGACGCTGCGGAATTCCTCCGGATGCGACTTGGCGGTCTGAGACACGAAGAGTTCCATGCGGTCTGGCTCGACAACAGGCACCGGATCCTTTCCGCCGAAAAGCTGGCCAGCGGCACCATCGACGGCGCGAGCATCCACATCAGGGAAGTCATCCGAGCCGCGCTGACCGTCAACGCAGCCGCAGTGATCTTCTCCCACAATCATCCAAGCGGTGTGACCGAACCCAGTGCGGCAGACCGAGCCATCACCCGCGAGCTGAAAGACGCCTTACAACTCATCGGCGTGCGGGTCCTGGACCACGTGGTGGTGGGCGCTGGTTCGCCGGTGAGTTTAGCGGCTCGAGGGCTGATGTAAACCAACATGCGCCGGGCCATCCGAAGGATGGCTCGGCCAATTCTATTTGCTGTGTCGATCGGGTAGAGCTAATAATTTCAGGTTACGCTTACCTTCGCTGACTATTTATGAATCTAAGGATGAAATATGCCAAATAAGAAGAATCGGCAACGGACGGCTCGCCTATGGGAAGACACAGTCGTCATGGCCATACGAGACTATCAATGGATTAGTTTTTTCCAGAATAACCCGGAACCGATTATCCAAACAGACGATGGTAGTAAAGCCCTAGCAAATGCGACCGGTCTCATCAGAGGGCCTAGAGGAATGATTAAGCTCGATGGTCGCGCAGAGGGGAGATTGGGCGACGTGGCGCTGGCCGCTGGCGAGAAACTTTTCCTGATCGAGGTCAAGCCAACTGCAGAGCAATTCCGCGACGAATGGCAAAAGAAGGGGAGGTTTGCGCCTAAAATTCTTTACCGCTCTTTGGCTACGGTCACCAAATTCTTTAATGATTTCGCCAAGACCGATGCTTGGATTAAACATCTTTTGGCCACTCAACGTAACAGAAGCAAAGACACGACTACTTCGGCGGATAGGATGCTTCGGCTTAGTCTTCGGGGGCATATGATGGCCTATTGGGAAGGCTCATTGAGTTCGAAGATTGGACCAGGGGAGCTGGTGGTGTTGCCTTATGTTTCAGCAATGGGACTTAGTATCGCTCCTTCTGATTCCAAACGGCTCGGGATGATTTCGACGCTGCCGTTTGAGATTAGCATTGCGGCTCACGGTCCTCTTGCTACTACAGGTCCGCAACCTCTGGACGTGTTGTGGGATCCAAACGGACATGTCGATTTGCATTTTCAGTCTGAGAAAACGTCTCCGGTTGATTTAAATATCGGCTCGCTTGGACTCGATCCGGAAGAATTCCAGACGTATGTTAATTGGCTTGTAAGAAAAGCGCGAAAAGCCGGCGACTCTTCATTCGAGCCAATCAATGCCGTTGTGCTCTCGTCCGAAGGACGGTTCTTTCAATGGATGACCACTACTAAACACTTAGCGGAACTCGCGCTTTTAAAGTTTACAGTGCCTGCAAATCGTCCATCTGCTGTTCCGCATCGTGGTCTTCAGCTCCGTTGATACTGTAGCTAGGTATGGCGACTGACCAAGTCACACGTCGATAGTAGCTCTTCCATTCTTCAGCGACGCGTTCCGCATCGATCATGTTTGGAACATAACGAGGCGGGGGTGGCAATTCGCGCATGTAATGTCTGAGCCGAGCAAGAGCTGCATTTGCCCTGGCGTGAGAAGTCGACCGATCTTCGTTGTTGAAATGTCCGGAAGAAGCGACGCTCCACCAAAAGGTATGTTCAATGTCCTCAATCGAATTGATTCCGCTCATGAGAGGCGCCGCTTTAAAATGGGTAACCTAGCGACTTTTGATCAATCGTCAACACCCTCGGTCATCGCGGAATGTTCGAATATTTCGGTGATCTGATTCGCTATCAATAGAAACCTTTCAAACCTAGGTTGAACCATGAGGCGGGGCGGGCGCCTCCTCAAATTTCAATTGTCGTTTTGCTTTCTTCTACGTCCTACTTTGAAAATCCTTCAGTGTTAAAAACAACTTAAAGACAGGCACCAGTATAATAAGCCGGCAGAAAAATCGTCGGGAAATATGCGCAATGCACGTCTTAGTGTTGTTCCAACACGACGTGTGCAAAGTCCACCAAAGCCAGGCGTTGATTGCTACAACTCTTGCCCAAGCGGCATAGCTGGCGAGCCAAGTTGCCTCACAAAGAGCTCTAGCGATCTAAGACCTGACATTTTGACATGAAAATTAAACGATGAATGTTGCCCAGTTAAAATCAATTACACAAATATTGTGTAATTGAGGCGAAACACTATTGACGAAACGAAAAGACCTGCTTCGATAATTGCGTGGGGGCGAGCAGACGCTGGTGTCGGGTCGAAGTCCACTGCGGTAATTCCCGGTCAAGGATGACCATTCAACGTTTTCCGCGAACCGGAAAGCGTTTCATTAAGGATGATGAAATGTCTCAACAGCATGCTCGCCCCCACCTCCAAACTCACTCGCGCGCTGCCGGCCACTCAGCGGTCGCAGGCGCGGCCTACCGCCTGGGCCTTCGTCTCTTCGACGAACGAACCCAACGCTGGCATGACTATCGAAAGCGGGCCCTCGGCGAAGAAATCGTTCGGGCGTTGACCATCGCTCCCCCAGATTCGCCCAGTTGGGCCACTGACCCCGCTGAACTTTGGAACCGCGTTGAAGCGGCGGAGAAACGGAAAGACGCCCAGATCGCGAGAGATTTCCGCATACCGATTCCTTTCGGGCTGAGCGATGAAGAGGCTGGCGATCTCGCCGAAGAAATGTCCTGGTTCATCGTTAAAGCTCTGCACACACCTGTCTCTATGGGCCTGCATCGCGACGGCGAACTCGACGCGCTGGGCGAACTCAAGCCGCCAGAAAAACAGGGGTACCACGCCCATTTGTTTTTCCCGACACGAAGGCTTGAGCAGATTGAGGGTGTCGATGGCACGTCCGACTGGGGCTTGGGCGCGAAGTTTGTCGCGCTCGCCAACAAAAATTCTTCCGGCGCTTTTGTTGAAAGTTTGAATGCAAGGTGGGCGGAGCTGTCGAACAAATTCACGGCCGCCAACGATCTGCCTGCTGACTACACGCATTTGAGTTATGCGCGCCAAGGCCTGGCTTTGGAACCTCAGCCCAAGCTTGGGCGCGGCGCAGTGGCGCTCGAGCGAAAAGGCTTCTTCACCCAGAAGGGCGACGCCCTTCGAAACCACATTTTGGTCGCGTCCAAAGTTTACGAAGCGGCGCATTCAGTCGTGCTCGAAGTTCAAAAGGAACAGGCGATCGCCGATGCCATCCGCGAGCGAACGAACCCGGCTGCACGTGCGGCGCGTCTGGCAGCCGAAGCGGCGGTCGCAGCGACGATGCCAAAAAGTGAGCCATCGGCGGAAGCTCCGCCGGCGCCGGCGGAACCTATAGAGAAGCCGCCACTGACTTCGCCGGCCGGTTCCCTGGTCGCTCGCTTCCATGCCGCAGCACCGGCGCCGACGTCACCGGAAGAACGTGAGCGGTTTGCCCGGGCAATGAAAATTGTGCGCATCGTCGAGCGTGTGCTGGCAGCGTTCGCGCTGCTCGCCGAGCGTTTCCGGCGCCACACCGAGGACCGAAACCGGCGGATGGCCGCAAAACTGGACGTTTCGTTTCAGCTGGATTCGGCAAGGGCCGAACGCGCCGCGGTCGAGGAAAAGTTGAAGAACTGGGAGGCCGCACATCGCTGGCGCCTAGCCACAGCAAAAGCTTTCACGGCCGGAGGAGGAGGGATGCCTCGCGTGTGGCGTGCCCTGACGGATCAGGTAGAAAGCATCAACCGGCGGGTTCAAAGTTTGAAGTCAGCAGTTCGGTCTCACGAGGCGCACCTGGATCGGTTCGCGAATGAGGAGGTTGCCATGAAGGCTCAGCGCGAGGAGAACGAGCAGCGGCTGGAAGCGGCTGTGGTCGCATTCGCGTCACTGAGCCCGGACCTGACCGAGCCGCTGTTGGCGGCTTCTGATGAGGTGGAGCGGGGGCTCATCAAGGGGGTGTTGCCCGAGGCGGTGTTGGCGCCGGTCCCGGTGATTGAGGTGCCGGAGCAGGAGGCGGCACGGTTGCGGCCGGCGTCGCGGCGGTTGGGACCATGATTCAACCATGGACCGGCAACGTGAGCGATGGTTCATAGGAGCCGGTTTTATCCTGCCCGAAGTCAAATTCGTAAAGGGTTGTTCGGCCTAACGCTGGCTGGCGTTGACCTGCAAAGAACGCGAAAGCGTTAGGGGCCGCAATAAAGAGATGCACGGTTCTCGCTGTTCCTGGAATGCGCGTGGCATTCACTGCCCCGAGCATTGCTTCAGCAAGGATCGACGCATGGTTTCCGCCGCGGACAGATAGTGAACCCGAACCAGCCGAGGGTGTGCAGATCAGCATACGCCCGACACTCGGCACTCGCGCCTTGATGAAAGCATGAACGTCTCTCTTGATGTCGTGCGTCAAACCTATCGCAACTGCGATATCTGGTTTTCCCGAATCCAGTTCGATCAAATCGGTCGTCAATGTGGGCCAATCGGGATCGATTGGGTGATCGTCAACCGTCCAGAGGCTTCGATCAGTGGTGCGCTGTTCAACTGCTACATGACGACCCGATTTCACATTGAGCACAGCTCCTGCCGCGAAGGCCAATGTTGTGTGCGCATCTAATGCAAGCCGAAGTGAAACGCTTTGACTTTTCGCCGCTTCGACGAGAAAGCTTTGCAACTGTGGAAATATTTTTTTCTCCCAGTCATCGTCGTTCTGTATAAACCGATCATGGAAAGCTGGAACGAGGTTGAGCACTTTCGCGCAACGATCTTCGAGCCGGTCAATCGGATGCTCAAACGATTTCACTCCGAAAACTACCGGTGGGCTTTTGGCTGGCCCTAACAAATCCTGCGATGCACATGCTTCGCGAAAGGAGGCTTTGTCAAATTCGTTACGTCTTTGAGCCGCCCACTGAAAGACAATATCGTCATGAGGAAGTGTCAGCTGGCTGCGCGACACAGGTCGAAGCCCAGCGGTCTCGAAACGATCATTAAGCCAGTTGCGGAGCATTTCCGGTGAAAGCGAGAAAGCTGTGAAGCCGAGCGTGTGAGCTAGCAACTCGAGCTGTGTGTCATCGATGCCGAGATGCTCCCGCCATGCTTGACGCACGCGACCCATTTTGCTCTTGTCGGTTTTGGTTCCAAACAGCATGGGAACCCGCAGTGCATCCGAGCGAGTGTTGACGAGTTCACGCAATGGATCGCTATCCGCAGGCCGCCAATTGGTCACAAGGCGAAATCGTGCTCCTTGACCGGTAGGGGCATAAATACGTTGCGCTGCTAATGCTCGTTGTAAAATTGAAGTGGACTCGGCATTGATGAAATCGGGCAACATCAATTCATTGAAACCGTAGCTGCCATGTGTGCTGTGCCACTTGCATTGAAGATGCTCCCTCAGAACACGTTGTCCGCGCGCATCCTCTGGAGCGCGACCGGGATCGTATTCAACCCACAGATCATCAAAACCTTTCGGGCCGGCCTCAAAGCCAATTCGACGGACGGCGCCGCCGTCCCGTAGCAAGTCGGCAGCGTGATACCAGAACAGGCGAGCCTGGAAGGCGTCTCCATCCCTGCGAGGAATGATCGCTTGCGTCACGCGCTTGATCCGCACGCGCTGTCGCGAAACGCTGGAGTCGGCTGCATCAGTTGAGCAAGCTCAACGGCGCGTTGGGCGGTTACTGCGGAAGCTGGATATGCGTCCAGAACGATGGCGGGAATAAGGCGCTGCGTCAAATCGGAGAAGGTAAAGCCGCCGCTCTCTTTGTCGCGCGAGCCTGTGGCTTTTACGAGCGATTTGACCTCGGCAGGCGTGAAACCAAGTGGCGTGAGGCGATCGCTGAGAACGTGGTTGCGCTGCTCATTATTTGGGCGAGAGAAATAAAGCAAGTCGGCCGCGCGGCGCCGAACGGCCGGGTCTAAAGCGTTCAGACGATTGGTGCACATGATCACTGCGGCAGGCAGCTTTGCAGTTGCCAGTCGGTCGATGCCTCGAATGAAGGCGTTTACCCCTGCGCGATCTTCATGATGCATCTGGGACGATTCACGCGACTGGGCGAGAGCATCCGCCTCATCAACCAACAGGATTACTCCGCCGGTAGCACGGCCGTTCGACACATACCGGCTGGCTTCGGAAGCTGCTGCGTCGAATGCACTGGTAATGAGTTGGGTCATTTGGCCTACGCGCCCTTCGCCTCGAGTCGAAAGACTCATAGGCAAAAGGGTGATATCAATGTTTTGTTGGCGGGCCACCGCATCGCCGATCGTTTCAGCAAGCTCAGTCTTGCCCGATCCCACGTCGCCGGCCAACACGACTAACGGTGGTCGGCGCAACACCGTTTCCAAGAGCGAAATTGCCAGCGGGTGGTAGTCCTTCGCCCACCGCTCGAGCGATGCCGGGTTAACCAGCAGGCCAAGTATCTTTGTGAGACGACTCTTTTGATCGTCAAGACCAACGAGGCGAGCGAGGCGGCTGCGCGCTTCAATGTCGGGGAAGGTGGCCCGAAGACCGAAAAGCTCGTCGAGGGACGGTTTCATATTCATTAAAAGCTCCGAAGCGTCGAGCGAGCCAGTGCCTTTCCACCTGCTGAATAGGTGAGATCTGGTGCGAGATAGCCGTTTAAACCTGGCGCAGGCGCTGTAGTGCGTTGGACCGGCAACGTGCTTTCAAACGCATCGCGCGCGGCTTGGGAGAGGTCGCTCCAAGCCGCGCTATAAGTCATGAAGCTATAGAAGGTGGCGCCTGAAATGTCAGCACCGGGCGCAATGCCTCCCGGGTCGTCATTGGCACCGCCAGACGCCAAAAGATCCTTGGCGTCGTAGTGAACGCTGGGTGCGATCCAGTTGCCGTCGCGCCGAAAACCGTAAGAGACAGATTTAAGGTAGCCCGCCTTCACCAAGTCGATAACTTCCCCCTCAAACCGCGCGATGTCGGTATCAGCGGGCGAATGGTAAAAGCGCTGCATTCGCTTGAGATCGGCCGCCACTTTCGCGGCTATATGGCGTGCATGCACTATGGTGAAAGTCGTGGATTCACTGACGCTAAAGCTTGCGGACATGGCGACTACCCCTGGAATGACGAACCAAAAACTTTTTGCCAATAGCGAACCGTCTCGCCCTTGGTGGGGGCGAGGAGCGCCGCGTCTATTGCGTCACCCGCAGCGAGCGCGGCATCGGCAATGGCCGCCGCATTAGTTGCTGTGTAGAGCCGCGCAACGTTATTGTCTTTGTTGACGGGATCAATGATTTGCACAGGATCAGCCAGTGCACCAATTGTCGACTGACTATAGTAATCGTCGAAGGCAATCCGCTCACGGAGGCCTGTGCGGGCGACATACGTGAAGAAGTGCTGGAGCGCCTCCGGATAATCGGAAAAGTCGAGTCCGTCATCGCCCAGCTTCGCAAGAATCATTTCGATCATGAAGGACTTGAAGCGGAACGCACTATTTTCGTTTTTGCGAAGCCGCGCCCAGTATTTGACTAGTCGGACGACTTGAGCAAAGTCGGACGAGCGTTCCTTGCGCTTTTTCGCAAAAGCCAGATGAAGAGGAATGCTGGTCTTAAGAAATGAGCCATCTTCCTGGCTGACCAAATTTCCATACCACGCGGGATCGCCGTCATAAAGAATTGGCACAATGTCGACGTCCAATCCGGTCCCACGAAACGACACGGTCACCGAGTAGGTCTGCGGAGTGACTTGGTCTGGACTGAAATTTGGATATGCCTTGCGCAGGCGTTCGGCGAGGTAATCAAGGAGCCGCCGCACATCGTGTGGCGCATCCGCACCTGATATGTAGCAGGCGACGTCGATATCGTTGAGCGACCGAAGTGCGGTCCCTTTGGCGAGGCTGCCAGAAAGCAGCATCTTTT
>Ga0302226_10002245_pt1 | contig 13848 bp, 13 predicted proteins | sample II_Palsa_E3_3_FD_193524 | JGI IMG/M metagenome (GOLD analysis project Ga0302226, IMG submission 193524) | Peat permafrost microbial communities from Stordalen Mire near Abisko, Sweden - II_Palsa_E3_3 | ecosystem: Environmental > Terrestrial > Soil > Palsa > Peat permafrost | place: Sweden...
GCCACGCTGCAGCCCAGCCCGGCGGCGATCGCCGTGTTGGACGCACCCCTGCCAGCCCTTCGCCGGCACCCGCCCGGGGACACCCCGGACCCGGACATACAAAGGGCACAGCCGGCCGCACACCCACCGCGCAGCGGCCCGCCCGACCGTACGGGCACTGTGCGGGGCACAAAGACAGCGGCTACCGCCGCTGGCCTGGGTAGGTGCCGTCCAAGCCGTTCCGCTGACCGCTTCCTGACCTAACCCCCACAACCAGGGGCCGAGGTCAGGAAGCAGCTCCACAGGACGCCACCCACCCAGGCAAAGATCAAAGTCAAGAAAAAGATCAAGAGAAAAAGTCAAAAGATAAAAGCATCGGGGTGCCCGCCGCGCAAATGACCAAGGTAAGTGCAAGCAAGAGCACCCGGTGAAGGCCGTAAGTCACACAGGCGGAAAGTGCAATGACTCATGGCGGCGGCGGGTACTGGCGGAATGGTTCCGGCTGCAATTGAAGGAAAAGACCTGGAAAGGGCTCAAAGAGCACACCGCGCAAGGCTGGAACCTCGGCAAAGTCCCCTACGGATACCTTCCCGAGCGGATCACCCACCCCAACCCGTCCAAGGCCACGCAGGGTCTCAGCAAAACCCGGCTCGCGCTCGACCACGACCGGGCGCCCATCGTGGCGCTGATCTACGCCTGGCGGGTCGAGGAAAAGCTAGGCATCAAGACCATCACGGCCCGGCTGAACGCCGACCCGGCCGCCTACCCGCCTCCCGACCCCCAGGCCGGGTGGAGTATCGGCGGGGTGGCCGCCCTGCTGCGGAACCCGAAATACACCGGGTATCAGGTGATCGGGCGGCGCCGCAAAGGCCGCCTCGTGCCCATCGACCAGTGGCACTGGTCAGCAGCTGGCACTGGTCAGCAGCGGCCAGCCACCCCGCCATCATCGACCGCGCCACCTGGGACGCCGCCCAGAAGGTTGCGCCGAGCACGCCACCTCCTGGAACAGCGCCGACCCCTACCCCTCCGCGCACCGCTCGTATGCGCTGCGGTCCCGCATCCGGTGCAAGGTCTGCCAGCGGCGCATGTGCGGGGTCACCAAAACCCACCCGGACCGGCCCGGCGCCCGCAACGCCTACTACGTGTGCCAGTACGACCCCGCCAACCCCCGGCACGTGGCCGCCGCCCCCCGACCATCCCCGCACCGTCTCCACCCGCGAAGACCTCCTGGTGGACGTGCTCCGCGCCGGCCTGGCCGCCTACGCCCTTTCCCCTGGCCGCAAAGAGCGGCTCGCCGCCCTGCTCCCCACGGGCGCCGCCGCCAAGAAGGCCAAGACCGACACCCAGGCCACCACGCTCCACAAGCGGCTCAAGCAGATCGACACCGCCCAGGACAGCCTCATCCACGACCTGCACATCTTGTCCACCGACCCGGCCGACACCGCCGCGCACGCCATGCGGAAACGCATCCACGCCCACTTCACCGACCTGCACCAGCAGCGCGAAGCCATCGAAGCCGACCTGAAGGCCCTGGCCAGCGACACCGGGCGCGCCCATGACACCGATCTGCTGGACGGGCTGCCCGAACTGGCCGGCACCTGGACGAGCTACCCGAGCGCCTTCAGGCCGAACTGTTCGCCGCGTTCGACATTCAGGTCCTATGGAACGCGCCGATGAACCAGGCAACCTTTTTTGCCACCATCAGCGACACCACCCCCGGCCTCATCACCGACCTCTTGACCCGCGCCAGCGACGATCCCACCAGCGCCGCAACCGCCAGCACTGGCACTGGCCAAACCGAGACCCCCGCCACCAGCAGCAACCCTGTGGCGGGATTTACGCGTCTCCCTATGTGCGGAAAAGCCGCCCCGGCTCCCAAGAATCAGGTCGTGATGTCGGGGTAGGGCAGGTTGAAGTGGGCCAGCCGGGCCGCGAAGTCGCGCTGCATGCGCAGCGGCTCGGGGTAGTCCCGCTCGAACATCGCGATCCACAGGGTCAGGGTCAGGAACGGGTGCGCGCCCAGCCGGAACAGGGCGACGTGGTCGTGCACCGACAGCGCGTCGCGCTCCTCCTCGGTGAACGACAGCCACGTGCTGGCCTCACCGGCGATGCAGTTGAGGATCTGGTTCGCCTGCTCGGCTTCCCACCAGGCGACCGTGCCCGCCGGGTCGGCGCGGTACCGCTCGACCAGTTCGGGGTCACGGTCGACGGTGAACAGGAACTTGTCGACCAGGTACTTGCTCATTCGCCCGCTCCGGTCGGGTACCAGGTGAAGTAGGCCTCCATGGTGTGGAATAGGTCGAGGCTGTCCACGTAGTCGGCCTTGTTGTAGCCGGCCGCCCCCATCATCAGCATGAAGTCCATGAACCCGTGGGTGGCGTTGCCGGGGGCGTGCAGGCTGTCCAGCGTGACGTTGGCCAGGCAGCCGTCGATGTCGCCGTTGGCGATCCACTGCACGGCCTGCGCGTCGAACTCCGGGTCGGGCCCGTGCTCGCCGAATTGCCGGGGCCCGCCCAGCTCCAGCGACAGGTGCCCGGTGCCGATGAGCGCGACCCGCAGGTCGCTGGGCCAGGCGCTGATGATGTCCCGCAGGGCCCGGCCGAGCTGGACGAAGCGCTCGGGCCGGGGGAGGGGCGGCGCGAAAATGTTCGTGTACACCGGCACCACCGGCAGGTCGTTGCCCGGCCGGACGGTGAAGATGGGGCACGTGATGGAGTGGTCCACCCGCAGCTCGTTGGAGAACGCGAAGTCGAAGCCGGCATCGAGGCCTGCGCGCAGGATATGTGCCGACAGTTCCTCGTGCCCGCGCAGCAGCAGCCGGGGCAGCCCGAACTCGCGTTCCTCGTTGTAGTAGTTGGCGTCGTAGCAGGGTGCCTTGCCCACCAGAAACTGCGGCATGTTGTCCAGCCAGAGCTGGTGGAAGTGGTCCGAGCCGACCATCACCAGCACGTCGGGCCTGGCCCGGGTCAGCGTTTCCCGGTAGGCCTCGACCTTGCGTACCCATTCGGCCGCGAAGGGAGGCGCCTGCTCTGGCGGCAGCTTGCTCGTGGCGTAGAAGAACGGATGATGCGTGGTGGCCAGGATCGCGACCAGTTCCGCCATAACCATCCCTCCGCCCTGTTCGGGGCCGCAGTCGGCGCTGCGTACAGTTGTCCGTCTAACGGCGAATAACGGAACCTTGCCCGTGCGGTCCGTGTCCTGTCAATAGCCAGGCCATGCCGCGCGCACCGGCGGCAAGCGGTCCGCTGTGCGAACATAGCGGGAACGAGACGGTCTGAGCGAGCAGCAGCCAGGAGGTGGGCATGGCCGGACGCGGCACCGGGCCCGACTTCGTCGAGGCACTCGCGCGGGGCCTGGACGTCCTGGCCTGCTTCGACGATCGCCACCCCCGGATGAGCCTGACCGAGATCGCCGAGGCCACCGGCCTGGCCCGGCCCACCGCTCGGCGCCTCCTGCTGACCCTGGCCGAGCTCGGGTTTGTCCGGCAGACGGACGGTGCCTTCACCCTCACGCCGAAGGTGCTCCGGCTGGGCCTGGCCTACGTGGGATCGCTCGGCCTGTGGGACGTCGCCCTCCCGCACCTGGCCGAGCTCGTCGGCCAGACCGGCGAGTCCTCCTCGATGGCCCAGCTGGACGGCTCGGACATCGTCTACGTCGCCCGTGTGTCGGTGCCGAAGATCATTGCCCTCCGGGTCGTCATCGGCACCCGGTTCCCGGCCCTGCGGACATCCCAGGGCAAGGTGCTGCTCGCCGCGCTGGACAGCGAGACGCTGACCGCGACGCTGGCCGAGCCCAGCCGGTCCGGCCTGCCCCCGGCCACATCGCGCGACCGCGGTGACATCGACGACGAGCTGCGCACGGTCCGGGCCCGGGGCTGGGCCCTGGCCGACGAGGAGCTGGCCCCCGGCATCCGCTCGATCGCAGTGCCCGTGCGGGACGGCGAAGGCGAGGTCCGGGCGGCCATGAACGTGACCGTGCACGCGGCCGAGACGAGCGTCGCCACCCTGGTCGACGACCACCTGCCGCGGCTGATCCGGGCGGCCGGGGAGATCTCGGCGGACTGGGCGCTGTGGCAGTCCCGGCCGCACGCCGAGGTCGCCGGTCCGCGCGGGGCCGTGCCCGGCGGCCGCTTGACATGGGGCGCCAGCGCCAGGCAGATTGGCGGACAAGTGTCCGTATAGCGACGCCCAGTATTGAGCGGCCCAGTATTGAGCGGCCGAGCATAAAGGGACCGAGCATAAAGGGACCGAGCATAAGAGCGAAGGAGCAGGCGTGCCCGAAGAATCACGGGGACCGCTGTCCGGCATCGTGGTCGCCGACTTCTCCCGCATCCTGGCCGGCCCCTACGCGACCATGATGCTCGGTGATCTGGGTGCCGACGTCATCAAGGTGGAGAGCCCGGCCGGGGACGACACCCGCGAGTGGGTCCCGCCCCGGCGCGGTGACGTCGGCACGTACTACCTCGGCGTCAACCGCAACAAGCGCTCGATCGCGCTCGATCTGGCCGATGAGCAGGATCGCGCGGTAGCTCACGAGCTGTCCGCTCGTGCGGACGTCTTCATCCAGAACTTCCGGCCCGGCGGCCTGGCCCGTTTCGGCCTGGACTATGCGTCCGTCGCGGGGCGCAACCCGGCCGTGATCTACTGCTCGATCAGCGGATTCGGCGGCGGCCAGGGAGCGAAACTGCCCGGGTACGACGTGCTGGTCCAGGGGGTGTCCGGCCTGATGAGCCTGACCGGGGCCCCGGACACCCCGCCGTTCCGGTCCGGCATCTCTGTGTTCGACGTGTTCACCGGGCTGCATTCGGCGGTGGGCATCCTCGCCGCGCTGCACCACCGCGACCTCACCGGCGAGGGGCAGCACATCGAGACCAACCTGCTGTCCACCGCGCTGTCGGCGATGGTCAACCAGACGTCCGCGTTCGTGGCCGGTGGTGTGGTGCCGCACCGGATGGGCAACTCGCACCTGAGCCTGTTTCCGTATGAGCCGCTCGCCACCGGCGACGGCGACCTCATCATCGCGGTCGGCAACGACCGCCAGTTCCGCAAGCTGGCCGCGGCGCTGGGCGCGCCGGAGCTGGCCGACGACGAGCGTTTCCGCAGCGTGGGGGACCGCAACGAGAACCGCGAGGAGCTGCGGCCGCTGCTGCTGGAACGGCTCGCCACCAAGTCCGCCCAGGAGTGGTTCGGCATCCTGACCGAGGCGGGTATCCCATGCGGGCCGATCAACGATGTCCGCGGCGGGGTCGAGCTGGCCGAGAGCCTCGGCCTGGAGCCGGTGGTGATGACCGGTGACGTGCCGACCGTCCGAAACCCCATCCGCATGTCCGCGACGCCCCCCCGGCACGAGCTGCCCCCGCCGGCCCTGAACGCCGACGGCGACGCCATCCGCGCCTGGCTCGGCTTCGCTCCCGGGAGGACCATAGACCATGAGCACTGACCAGCCCGGAGACTCTGTCCCCTCCTTCCCCACCTCGCTGGGCACCTCCGAGGGCACCACGATCACCCTGCTCGGCCAGGACCTGGCCAACGACCTGATGGGGAACGTCAGCTTCGGTGAGCTCTCGTACTGGCTGATCACCCTGCAGCGGCCCACCCCGCAGCAGGCCCGGCTGTTCGAGGCGGTGCTGCTCGGGCTGGCCGACCACGGCTTCACCCCCACCGCGATCGCGGCCCGGCTGACCTACCTGAGCGCGCCGGACGCCATTCAGGGCGCGCTGGCCGCGGGCATCCTCGGGGGCGGCTCCCGCTTCCTCGGGGTCACCGAGGACACCGGCCGCTTCCTGGCCGACGTCCTGGCCGGGGCCCGCGTTGTTGCCGGCCAGGACGCGGGCCCGCTGCCCGCGGCCGAGCCGGGTTGGGACGAGCTCGCGCGCCAGGCCGTCGCCGACCGCGCCGCCGCGGGCCGGTTCGTCCCCGGCCTGGGCCACCCGGTACACAAGGAGGGCGACCCGAGGACGCCGCGGATCATCGGCATCGCCCGGGCCGAAGGCCTGTACGGGCCGCACCTGGCGCTGTTCGAGGCGATCGGGCGCGTCCACCCGGAGATCCTCGGCAAGCGGCTGCCGCTCAACGGCGCCGGGGTCAGCGGCGCGGCCCTGGCCGACCTCGGCCTGCCGGTGGAACTGCTGCGCGGCGTGGTGCTGCTGGCCCGCTGCGCCGGGCTGCTTGGGCACATCGCCGAGGAGATCCGGCGCCCGGTCGCCGACTCGATCTACCGGACCGTCGACCGCAACGCGGTGTACATCCCACCTGTCCCGGACGAGACGGATGCGGACGGTGACCAGGATGCGCCGCATCTCCGGTGATCGCCATGGATCGATCGCATTGGCCCCTTTGAACCGCACCTTTCTGCGTACTGTGATCTCATGCGAGCAGTCGTCCTCCGCGGGCACCGGGATGCGCCGCAGGTGGAGCAGTGGCAGCCGCCGGCCTCGGCGCCCGGTGAGGCCCTGATCGAGCTGCGGGCGGCGCCGATCACGCCGCTGGACCTGCTGTGCGCGAGCGGCACGTCATACTTCGGTACCCCGGAGCTGCCCTATGTGCCGGGTGTCCAGGGCGTGGGCCTGGTGCTCAGCTCCTCGTCGGTGCCTTCCGGGTCCATGGCGTGGTTCGCGACCCGGGCCGGGATGGCGCCGGGCGACGGCAGCCTGCGGGAATGCTGCTCCGTGGCCGAGTCCGAGATCGTCCCGATCACGTTCGACGTGCCCCCCGAGCTGGTCGCGGCGCTCGGCCTGTCCGCGGTCGCGGCCTGGATGGCCATCACCTGGCGCGGCGAGCTGCACCCGGGAGAGCAGGTCATCGTGCTCGGCGCGGGCGGGGCGGTCGGCCAGGTCGCGGTCCAGATCGCCCGGCTGCGCGGCGCGCGCCGGGTGATCGCCGGCTGCCGCTCGGCTGGCGCGGCCGACCGGGCCCACCGCTGCGGTGCCGACGCCGTGGTCCGGCTGGACACCCAGGATGTCGCCGAGCTGGGCCGGCGCTTCGCCGACGCCGGGGATGGTCCGACCGACCTGGTCATCGACCCGCTGTTCGGCGCCCCCGCGGCCGGGGCGCTGCGGGCGCTGCGGCACTACGGGCGGCTGGTCCAGCTGGGCAGCGCCGCCGGGCAGACCGCCCCCATCGAAAGCTCCACGCTGCGCAGCCGCTGCCTGCGCGTTCTGGGCTACACGAACAACGAGCTGACCGCCTCGCAGCGGGCGGACGCGCTGAACGCGGTGCTGTCCTTCGCCGCGGCCGGCCAGCTGAACGTCGAGTTCCAGTCCGTCCCGCTGGACGGCATCTCGGCGGCCTGGGACCGCCAGGCGCGGGGCGAGGCCCCCGTGCGCATCGTGGTCACCTGCTGACCTGCCCGCACCTCTTACTGCCCGGGCGTTACTGCCCGCGCCTCTTAATGCCCGTGCGTGCTCCCGCTGTGGTAGTCGGTGTAGGTGTACGGGTTGTCGAGGATCTTCGTCGCGGGCACGTCAGGGCTCATGCCCCTGGCCCAGGCCTCGTCGCCCAGCGCCGAGCGCAGGTAGTCGACCGTGGCCGTCACGGCCTGCCGGACCGGGGCCAGGTCGATGCCGATCAGCCGGTGCTCGTGCTTGACGACCCGGCCGTTGACGATCACGGTGTGCACGTCGCCCCGCTGAGCCTGGAAGGCGACGTGCCCGTAGGGGTTCAGCAGCGGGAACGACACGGGCGAGATGTCGTTCTTGATCAGCACGACGTCGGCCTTCTTGCCCGGCTCCAGGCTGCCGAGGCTGGCCTGCCGGCCGAGCGCCTTCGCCCCGCCGCGGGTCGCCCAGGCCACGACGTGCTCGGCGCGCAGGCTGGAGTTCGTGACGGTCTCGCCCCGCACGTGCGCCTCCAGGTGCTCCCGGGACCGGTCGGCCCCCAGCGTCGTGCGCATCGCGGAGAACAGGTCGCCGCTCCACCACACGCTGGTGTCCATGGACAGCGAGACCGGGATGTCGTGCGCCCGCAGCGCCCAGGTCGGCGGGTAGCCCTGGCCGGCGCTCTGCTCGCTCTCGGTGGAGACCGACACTGATCCGCCGGTCGCGGCGATGCGGTGGTAGGAGTCCGCGGACAGGCTGGCCGCGTGCACGAAGATGCTGGCCGGGTTGAGGAAGCCGTTCTCGTGGGCCAGCCGGATCCCGTCGTCGTTGGTGGCGCCCCACACCCCGGCGTGCGTGGTGACCGGGACGCCCAGGTCACGGGCCACCTCATAGGCCGCCTTCTCCGGGAACGCCGGGTCACCCGTGACGTCGAACGCCATCTGGAAGCCGAGCATGTCGTCGTTTTCCGCGAGCATGCGCTGCGCGAACGCGCGGAAGTCGGCCGAGGTGGCCCACTCCCACGGCCCCTGCTGGATGTTGCCGTAGGCCAGCACGAACCGGCCCGGTACCGACCGGAGCGCGTCGGCCGCGGCCTCGGCGTGCGCGGTGGTCTGCAGGCCGTGGGACCAGTCGACGCAGGTGGTCACGCCCGCGTCGATCGCCTCGATCGCGGCCAGCCGGTTGCCCGCGTGCACGTCCTCGGGCCGGAACAGCTTGCCCGACTCCAGGTAGTACCAGACGAAGTACTGCGTCAGCGTCCAGTCGGCGCCGTAGCCGCGCATCGCGGTCTGCCACATGTGCCGGTGCGTGTCGATCATGCCCGGCATGATGATGCCGTCGCTCGCGTCGATCTCGATCGTGCCGTCCGGGACGGCCAGCCGCGGGCCGACCGCGGTCACCGTGTCTCCGGAGATGAGCACGTCGGCGCCCGGCAGCACCGACCGGGCGTCGTCCATGACCAGGACCGTCCCGCCCCGCAGGACGATGGGCCGCCCGGCTTCGAAGTCAGCTGGTTCACCCATGGCGCTCGCTCCTTTGCGGCAGGCTTGCCTGACCCGGGTCAGCCGGCCCTGGTCAGTCGGCCCCGGCCAGCCGGCCCCGGTCAACCGGCCGGACAACTGTCCGGCATCCGGTCACGGTCGATGGGTGTCACCTTTCCCGATCGCCGGGCGCGGTGTCAATACCGGCCGGCGCCCGCTACGGGTGCTCGTGCCGGCGGGCGGCGCCGAAGAACGGCAGGCGGTGATCACGCAGGTCGACCGGCTCGACGTCGTAGTCCGGCCGGGAAGCCAGCTGCTGGGTCACCCAGGGGGCGACCTTCTCGCTGAAACGTCCCTCGCGGGTGGTGCTGGAAATGACCGTCCCTGACCAGGCAGCATGTGGGGGCCATTCCCCAGTTCGAACTTTATACTAAGGCCGTGGCGACCCAGCCGCTGCGCGCGGACGCCGAACGCAACCGCTGCCAGCTCATGAAGGCGGCCCTGGCCGTCTTCGCCGAACGCGGCCTGGACGCGCCGCTGGACGAGATCGCCCGCCGGGCCGGCGTCGGCAATGCCACGCTGTACCGCCGCTTCCCGACCCGCTGCGACCTGGTCGCAGCGGTGTTCCTCGGCGCGATGCGGGAGATCGCCGACGCCGCCCGGCGCGCCCTGGCCGAGCCGGACCCGTGGCTCGCGCTCACCGGCCACCTGACGTTCCTGTGCGAGCTGCAGGCCGGCAACCGCGCGGTCGCCGACCTGCTGACCGCCGAGGTCTCCGGTATGCCGGAGCTGGACCAGCTGCGGGCCCAGGCCCTCGGCGACCTGACCGAGCTGATCGACCGGGCCCAGGCCCGCGGCGACCTGCGCGAGGACTTCAGTCACGAGGACGTCGTGCTAATCCTGATGGCGAACGCCGGGCTGATCGAGCGCACCGCGGGGACCGCTCCGGGCGCGGCGCGGCGCCATCTCGGCTATGTACTGGACGGCCTGCGCGCGCCAGGCAGCGGCGCGGCCCGGCCGGCCGCCGTCCCGCCGCCGGGGGAGGGCCAGGTAGCCGAGGCCATGTGCGCCCTCGGCCGCCGCCACGGCTGCGCCTGAGCCGGTGACGGCCGACATGCGCACTTTTGGGACACCCGATGGCGGTAGCCATGGAATCGTATGTGTCACAGTGGTACGAGACCAGGCCACGGCCGCAAGCCCAATCGGCGGCCGGAGGCGGTTAGCGCACGGGAGCTGGCCGGCGGCGGACCGGGGTCGGGGACGCTGTCGGCGAAGGGCGAGCTGAGCGGCTATGGAGCCTCTGACCAGTGACGATCCCGCCGAGATCGGTGGTTACCGGTTGCGCGCCCGGCTCGGGGCCGGGGGCATGGGCCGGGTGTACCTGGCGTCCACGCCGGGCGGGCGGCGGGTGGCGCTGAAGGTCGTCCGGCCGGAGCTCGGTGACGACGCGGATTTCCGCGCGAGGTTCCGTCAGGAGATCGAGGCCGCCCAGCGGGTCCGCGGCGTGTACACCGCGGAGCTGCTCGCCGGCGATCCCGCGGCCACACCGCCCTGGCTGGTGACGGCGTACGTGCCGGGGCCGTCGCTGCAGCAGGCCGTGGCCGAGCACGGCCCGATGCCGCCGGAGACGGTCATCCTGCTGATGGCCGGAATAGCCGAGGCGCTGCAGGCCATCCATTCCGCCGGGGTCATCCACCGCGATCTGAAGCCGTCCAATGTGCTGCTGGCCCCGGACGGGCCGCGCGTCATCGATTTCGGCATCGCCCGGGCGGCGGAGGCCACCAACCTGACGCAGAGTGGCATGGCGGTGGGCTCCCCGCAGTTCATGGCGCCCGAGCAGATCCGCGGCCATCCCGTGACGCCCGCAGTGGACGTCTTCGCCCTCGGCGCGGTGGCGGCCTTCGCGCTGCTGGCCCGGCCGCCGTTCGGCGAGGGCCAGGTCACCGCGCTGATGTACCGCGTGCTGAACGAGCCGCCCGCCCTGAACGGCTCGTCCGGGCCGCTCCGGGCCCTGATCGAGCGCTGCCTGGCCAAGAATCCGGCGGACCGGCCCGGACCCGGCGAGATCATCGACGCCTGCCGGTCGCTGGCCGCGGGGAACCTGGGCGACTTCACCGACTCGTGGCTGCCGCCCCCGGTGGCCGCGGCCGCTGTAAGCGGCTCTCCCGGGTCGGCGGGCGCGATGGGCCCGGTCAGCCCGCCCCACCGGGTCAGCGGCGCGCCTTCTGGTACCCGTCCGGCGCCTAGCCGGGGTTCGGGTCCCACCCCGGCCGGCGCCGGTTCCGGCCGCAGCACGCCCCGGGCGGGTGTCCCGCCGCCGACGGGTGGCCATCCGCAGCGCCCCCAGCAGGCCGGGCCGGGGGGGCCGCCGTGGCGGCCGCCGCTGCCCTCGTCGGTCAGCACCGCGTCGCGGCTCATGTACCTCGGCGGTGGCCTCAGCGTGCTCGGCGCGATCGTCGGCCTGGCCGGCGTGCCCGCGCTCAAGGTGATAGCCGCCCAGAATCAGGACCACCCGGGCGCGGTCGGCGCCGCCGTGGTCATCCTGCTCATCCACGGGCTGGTCGGGACCGCGCTGTGGCTGTGGCTGGCCCGGGAGACCAGAAACGGCCTGCGCCGGGCCCGGGCCTGGGCCACGGTCATCTTCGCGCTGGCCACGGTCAGCGGGATCGTTGACGCCACGGCGCCGTCGACCGGGTTGACCCAGGCGTTCAGCGGCATCGAGTGGGTCGTCGGCCTGTGCGCCGTCATCCTGCTGTGGAACCGGTCCTCCCGCCGTTACTACGACGCGCTGCGCCCGCCACCGTCCTACCTGCCCGCCGGGCCGTCCCCGAGCCTGCGCCCCCGCCAGGTCCCGCCCGGCTCGTCGGGCTCTTCGGTGCCCTCGGGGCCGTCCAACGGCCAGCGGAACTGGGGCCAGCCGGGCACCCGCCGGGACTGGCCCACCCCGGATCAGCCCGGCCAGCGGAGGTAGCCGGGAAGCAGGAAAGGCGGGCCCGAGCAGCCGCTGGGGGCTGCTAAGCTCTTACGCGACCGCAAGGGGCTATGGCGCAGTTGGTAGCGCGCCTCCATGGCATGGAGGAGGTCTGGGGTTCGAATCCCCATAGCTCCACCACAGCTCAACGGCCGGTTCCGATCATGGGACCGGCCTTTTCTGATCTTGATGCAGCAGCAATGTGCAGCAACGAGGCTCATTCGCCGAGCCACCGGCCAAGTTTCCTGAGTGCGTCGCGGGTGGCGGCCGAGGGGATCTCGGTGTAGATCTCCATCGTGACAGCGATCTTGCTGTGCCGCAGGATCTGCATGGCCACCCGGGGATGCACGTCAAGGGCGGCCAGCAAGGAACCGCAGGTTTTCCGCGCCCCGTGCACGGTGATCTTGGAAACTCCAGCCTGCCTGATGCGACGGTCGAAGCTGCGGTTGAAGTTGCGCGGCTCAATTGGGGTCCCGTGCAGGGTGGTGAAGACCAGGCCGCTGTCAATCCAGGCATCCCCGGCCTGTTCACGGTTGGCGTCCTGCTGCTGCCTGCGGAGCTTCAGCGCTGCGGTGCACAAGTCGGGGAGGGGCAGCGGTGCCTCGGAGGTCTCAGTCTTGGTCTCACGACGAAGGAGCTGGCCGCCAACGCGCTGTACCTGCTCGCCCACATAGAGCTCGGCGGCGTCCAGGTCGACCAGTTCCCAGGTGAGCCCGAGCAGCTCGCCCTTGCGGAGGCCGAGAACCAGGACCAGGACGTAGGCGGGGTACAGCACGTCATCGTCGCGGCGGGCGGATTCGAGGAACCGGCGTGCTTCCTCGACGGTCCAGGACAGGCGCTTGCGCTTAGGATCGCGACGACTCGACAAACGGATGACGGCCGCTGGATTGTGGGAGATCAGCTGATCTTCAATGGCACAATTCAACGCGGCCCGCAACACATTACGGGCATCCTTGCGGGTTCCAGCGGAAAGCACCTCATGGCAGCATTTTCCAGTAGCGCAGCAACGACGTTTTTCCTCTGCCCGTGCAGCATCTATTCCCTGGGTGCAGCATTGACAGATCCGGCTGAGCTTATTCAGCCATTGCCTGAGGTCCTTAACCTGAATCCTGTCAACTCGTTTCTTTCCCAGATGCGGAATGATGTGCAGACGGCTGAACGTCTCGTATTTTTCGTAAGTCTTGGGAGCGAGGTTAGGCTCAACAATTTCTTCCAGCCAGTAGTGCAAGAATTGTTCGAGCAGTGGCACATCGGAGGCGACGATTCCACGGCTGGCCTCATCACGCAGCTTGAGCCAGGCCGCCTGGGTGTCCTCGTAGGTTGTGCCGCTGACATACTTGCGGTACCGCTTACCACCTGGGTTGATACACCAGACGTAGCCCCGGTAACCATCCTTGACCGGGTAGATCGATCCCTCGCCGTTGTGGCGTCTGCTCATGCGCTCATGTCCTCTACTTTATGGCGGATGTATTCGTCAACCCATTCCGGAAGAATACGCCGGTTACCGCCGTCCTTGACCGAGCGGATCTGGCCAGTCAGAACGAGGTGCTTGGTTTTAGTGAGCCCGTAGCCGAGCATTACGGCGACTTGCTCGATGGTGTACCAGCGAGGTGTGATCACCTCCGCGCCGGGACGTACGGTTCGGTCCAACGCTTTCTCCTTGCGATAAGGTTATGTGCCAGCATCTTGACGATTAAGCGTCAATACCGGCGGGGTGGATTATGCGGCCTGGCGGCCGGTGGTGGTGTCGTATTGGCCGGTGAGTTCTTCGTTTCCGGCTTGGTGTCGTTTTCTGGCCTGGTCGGCGGCGGTGCTGGCAAGGAGGGCGTCTCCGGTGGTTTTCCAGCCGGTTCCGGCGTAGGTGAGGTGGCCGAGGATGAGGGTGGTCTCTTCGTCGGCGTGGTCGGCGACGCGGATGGGGCCGTGTTCGGGGCCGGGGTCCTGGGTGCGGCGGTAGGTGATGCGGGCAGCACATAGGGCGGCGAAGGTGACCGAGTAGTGGCGGCCTTTGGTGAGGAAGTGGCCGCCGAAGCCGAGCATGTGGGCCCATCGCTGGAGGCTGCGGAACTCGGGATGGGCGCCGAGCCGCCAGCAGGCATAGA
>Ga0302226_10002248_pt1 | contig 13835 bp, 16 predicted proteins | sample II_Palsa_E3_3_FD_193524 | JGI IMG/M metagenome (GOLD analysis project Ga0302226, IMG submission 193524) | Peat permafrost microbial communities from Stordalen Mire near Abisko, Sweden - II_Palsa_E3_3 | ecosystem: Environmental > Terrestrial > Soil > Palsa > Peat permafrost | place: Sweden...
CGGTTTCGTCGTACTTGCGAGGCTCGTCGCTCCTCTGGGCTTCCTCCTGCTCGCCCTCCTGGTCGACTTGATCGAGCACTTGGTCTAGACCAGACTCTGCTACTGAAAGGAAAGGTTTACTTTTTTTCCCCCGATCCATGCATATGCTCGTACGCTTTTCCTTGTCAAACTGGGCGAGGGCCTCGTTCTCGGCCTTCTCGAGAGCCTCCTTCACCCCCTTGGCCGTTACGATCGCGGCCGTGACCTGGACGAGCTTTTCCTTCTTCTCCTTGAGCTCCTTTTCCTTTTCCTTGATCGACAGTTTGGCCGCATCGATGCCCTTCTGTCGAATGGCAAAGCCCTCTGCAAACACCTTGTTGCTCTCGGCATCCGCCTTCTTCTTCTCCTCGGCCTTTTGCGCGCACACGTTGGGGCACTTGAGCCCTCCCGCCCGGTGCTCGTCCGATCCATCGCAGCAATCTTTTGTACTTTAGTACAACACAGAGAGGACAAAAAGAGCATACCGCAGACGCCGTCGTTCACGTGGGAGGAATGGATGATCTTTGGCTCAAACTGGGCGTTGATGCAGTAAAACTCCCCATTGACACACGCCGACGTTCCTGCCACACACCGTTAGTTTTCTGTCTGCTGTCCTCCTCCTCCTCCTCCGGGTACCTGGCTCGTCCGACCCGTCTGGGCAGTCGCAGTAGTCGTCGTTGACGTCGCTCAGCTTGACGGTGATCGTCTTGTCCAAGCACACAAACACGCCCTTGCCGCTCGTGTCCTTGTACGCCGACGCCTCTGCGGGTGGGGGGTGGGGTCAGTATTTACCAAGCTGAACCCCAGTCACGCACTCTTTGGGTTGACGCCCACGGGCAGCGACGGCTGAGACGGCTGCCCGGCGGCAGCGACGAGCACGGCCGCCAAAAGAACGACCACAAACCTCAACGCGCTCATGCTGCCGGATTTCTAATGTGTTCTGCCCAGACCCTCGTCATGACCCAACTCATTACTCTCTCTCTGGCGCGCGCCACATCCTTATCGCCCCTGTTTCATCGACTTCTCTTTGTGTGGTCTCACTGGATCGTTCTGTCGCCTTCCTCGTCCAATCGCTCCATCGAACTGAATTCATCAGGCATATATTTTTCATCCGATTTCTTTCTTTCTTTCTTCAGTTCTTCATCACTGGCGCAGTCGACTAGGATTGGGCGAGGTCACTAACCGACGCTCTCCTAGTATTTTGATTCGCAATAAAAAATCGATCGCGTGCGTAAAACAAGGCTGAACAAACCAGTCAGCAGAAAGGAACTTGTTTTACAGGTCCTTCTTGTTCCCCGTGACGGGATCCCGTCACTTTTCTTCCACTGTCACCTGAACATAAACTGAACACATGGCCAGCTACAGCGAGCCGTACTATGACGACGATGGCGACGACCAGCACCAGCCGCCGCCGCCACAGCGGCAGCTCGACGTCGACGTTGAGCCTGCCGGAGCGTCGTCCATGGATCATGCGGGTCTGAACGAGCCCGAGCAGGTGCTGACTCTCGCGGGCGTCGTGGCTCGCGGCTGGTTCCTGTTCAAGTTCCAGAGCGGCAAGCAGCTCGCGGCCGGCTTCGTGGGCGCCCTGCCGCTGTCGATCGTCTTTGGCGTGATGATGTCGATGAACATTGCCACGGCGGCCGCGGACGAGCCGTCGCCTTCGTCGTCGCCTTCGTCGTCGCCGTCCTCGGCGTGGGGCAGCGCGTGGATGCTGGCCCTGCTCGTGTTTGACGTGGCCTACATCCTGTATCTGCCCTCGGTCATGGCCGCCATCGTGCACCTGACTGCCGCGGCCCATCACGGCGAGCAGCTCAGCGTCTGGGGCGCGTACAAGCGCGCGTGGACACAGTATCGGCAGCTCATCGTGGCGTTTCTGGGCGTGTACGTGGGCACGGCCCTGGGCATGCTGCTGTTCATCGTCCCGGGCGTGTGGTTCCTGTGCAAGTACGGCCTGGCGTGGACCGTGTGCACGATCGAGCACGTCGCCATCAACGAGTCGTTCAGGCGCTCGGACCTGCTGCTCAAGGGGCGCAAGAAGGTGTTCCTGCTGATCCAGGTCGTGTTTGTGTTTATGATGGTCTCGGTCATGGTCGCCAGCGTCGCCTTTGTCGTGTGGTGGGGAGCAATGGTCTCGTTTGCGGAAAAGTTCTTCATCACCGCAATCGTCTTCCAGGGCACGTCGCTCGTGCTCGTCCCGTACCTGCCCATGCTCACGGCGTTCTACTATGACGCCGTCAAGCGACAGCGCGAGATCCAGCTGCGGAACGTGTCCATTCAGTTGTAAGACATCCAGTGAGGAATTATTAATATACGTATTTACACATGAATAACAAAAAAGGTAACGAAAGAGGGTATCAACTGGTTGTAATTTTTTGGGTTGTTTTTGGTGGGGGTAGCGAATTTGCTTCTAGATGTGCAGCTCGTCGAGGATGGCCTTGCACAGCGACTTGTAGATCCACGTGTCGCCCTGGAGCCGCTTGAGGCGGATCCCGCGCAGGTTGTCGGCCAGGATGCACACTTCAATCTCAAATTTGACTGGTGAAATAATAGTTAAAATTATGAGAATAGCTCGAGTAGATAGACGTACTCTGGTTAAAGACATCAAACTGGTTCATCATTGCCGGGAGAGCCACAGAGGCCTCATAGTGGTGGTCCTTGCCGTTCCCCACGGCAGCAGGCGGCTGGTGAAACGACGCAGACAGGGGGCGATTAGAGTGACCGCCAGTCAGATGCGCACTCAGGGCCTCTGCGTCCTTTACATGCTCGGGCTGTGGCAGCGAGCAGTCCTATTCACACAAATTTGAAAATAAAATAATTTAATAATTGGCTTCAGAGTGTTTCAGTCTGTTTTACGATGACAAAACGGTAATCGTCCACACGCTCGCAGGGGACGCGATTGGTGCGGAACACACGCAGCAGCTCCTTGATGATAAAGTTGGAGTCGCGCGTGGACGTGGTCGAGACGCCAAAGACGCCGTCGCGGACCTTTCGCAGGCTGGCGTCGGCGTCCTCGCGGTGCTGGTTGCGCAGCAGGAGGAACTTGGCGGCCGACTCGGTCGCATCGCTCTTCTTCCTCCAGCGTTGCGATGCGGCGATGGCGGCTGCGTCGCCCGATGCGGCACCAGCAGCAGCACCACCAGCAGGGGAAGGGCGAGCATGGGTCGTTGTTGTGTTGCCGTCCGATGAGTGGACCGTGTTGCTGAGGCCGCTGCTGTGGCTCCGGCTGCCATCGTCCTCGTCCTCCTCGATGACTGGCCGTTTTCGTGTCTCGAGGGAGAAGCGGCGCAAGGGCATGAGGACGGCCTGGGTGTGGCGGTTGGTTCGCGTGGCCGGTGCAGCATTCACACCAGGAGAGATGATCGGGGCAGAGAGTTGGGCGCGAACGGGCTCTGCGGTGGCATGCGACGTGGTCGAGCGCAGACGCATCGTCGTCCGGTTGTTGGAGGATCGCAGCACGGGCTCCCTCAGCTCGTCGTCCGAATCGCTGGCATCGACCGTGTTGGACAGTGAGGACCGTCTTTTCTCTATGGCACCGAAATAATATTTTTATTTTAACGTACATAAAATAATTAAAAAAGAGTACCAATGAGGCTGCTGGTGGAATCGGGCGACTCCATGTCCATCCGGAACACGCCCGATTGTTCGACGACGGTGGCCGTGGCGGGCGCTGCACTGGTGGTCGCCACAATAGCCTCCTCAATCAACAGATCGGCTGCCGAGGCCGACGAGGGTGACAGGGCGACCGCAACCGTGTTGTTGAGCGAGCTGGTTGGCGGGGCGTGGGCCAGGACAAGGCCCGGAGGTAGGGGCAGTGGATCAGCGATGGCTGTTGCCAACGACGACGAGATCGACGACGTGGCAAAGTAGGAGGCGGACGACAGCAGCGCATCAGCATCGACCGTGGGCGTGACGGGCTGCGTCGAGGCCGACGTGGGCGAGCTGATGGTGAGCATGGAGGCGATGCTGTTGGAGCTGGCCTCGGGGAGAACGCTAGTGCCGAGGGGCGCACCGCCATCGCCGCACTTGAGGGGCTCCACGCGCTCAATGCTGATCTCCACTGGGGCGACAGGCGGTCCGCGTTGTGCCTGCGATCGCTTGAACGACGACTGGTGACGGGTGCTCGGGGTGGTCGTCGACACGGGCCCACCCGATGTGGACTCGTCCTCCTCAGAGACAACGGCAAGGGCACGTGTGCTGCTCAGCGAGGGGCGACGGCCAGAGGGCACGACCTGGACAATTCGACGTGGTGTGCTGCTGTTGCTGCTGCCGCTGCCGGTATGCTGGTTGGACGGAGGGGACGGCGTGGAAGAGGACGAGGACGGTGCTGCAGCTAAAGGGGCAAAGGAGGACGTGGGGGTCTTGGCCCTGGCTGCGCTCGTGCTCGTGCTCGCGATTGAGATGAGAGGCCGTGGAGCAGTCGTTGCACCAACAGGGCTGGCCTCGACGGTGACGATCGGCTGCGGTGCAGGCTTGACGGAGCGCAGCTGGCCGGTGGATCCGTCGTTGACGCCGCCGCCACTCGAGAGGGGGAACGGGAGGGGAGTGGAGTCGTGCACGGTGAGGGCGTTGGCAGCGAACTTGCGTCGAAACATGAAGAACATGGCCGAGACACAGTCGGGCACGTGGTCATGCAGGGACGCGATCAGGTGCTTGGTGTCGATGCCCAGGGCGCTCATCACCTTGAGCACTTGCTGGTCGGTCTCGGACGTGCCCACATTGTCAAAGTCTGAAGGGTGAGCACGGTAAGTAGGTGAACAAAAACGAATTTTCGTGTACCTGACGACTCGCCCACAAAGGACTCGGCAATGCTCTCAGAGGAGGAGATTTCGGGACCGTTCTGGCCATCTCCGACGGCGGACGAGGACGAGAACGTGAGCCACTCGTGCGACAGGATTTCTAAACAAAAACAATAGTGAGCAAAAAGAAATAAAAAGGTCGCTTCAATCATGATACCGGCAATGGTAAGACGCTGCTTGGGGTTGCGCTGGAGGATCTTGCTGATGAGGTCCTGGGCAGGAGCGGATATCCTCTCGTCGACCTCATAGTCGACGGCCAACACTTTTCTAAATATTTCCTTGTCGTTTCCTGCAGCGAAAAAGGGGGTCACGCTAAAAACAGTAAGTCAAGGCGGTACCATTTGGGTCGTCAAAGGGAAGGCGCCCGACCAGGAGCGCGTACAGGATAACGCCCAGTGACCAGACGTCCGTTTCGGGGCCCGAGTATTTCTCCTTTTGGATGAGCTCTGGAGCCGCATAGGCCACGCTCCCACAGAACGAGCCCATGAGCTTCCCGGGCTCAAACTTCTTGGTAAAGCCGAAATCGACGAGCTTGAGCGACAGGTTGCTGTCGAGGAGGAGATTCTCGGGCTTGAGGTCGCTGGAAAAACAAATTTTTTTTAAAGCGTGTTTCAAAATAGGTTTCGTCTTTTTACCGGTGAACAAAGCCCTTGGAGTGGGTGTAGCCGACGGCATGCACGAGCTGGGTGAAGATGCGTCGTGCCTCGCGTTCTCGGAGGTGTCCTCGCTGGACAATGTAGTCAAAAAGCTCGCCCGATCGGGCGTACTCCATCACAAGGTAGATTTTGTTCTCGGTCACGATGACCTCGTAGAGCTGTGCAATGTGGTTGTGGCGCAGATGCCTCCACGCGTCGACCTCGCGCACGACCAGTGGCGCGTACGACTTTTCCATGATTTTGATGGCGACCTGTTGATTGGTTGGGATGTGTGTGGCCACCCGAACGACGCCGTAGGACCCCTTGCCCACCTCGTTGCCGAGGACGTACGGTCCGATTATTTGTGGCTCGGGCAAGGTGAAGAGCGTGTTGAGGGTAGTGCGATATGGCTAATTTGCAAAAAAAAGGGTTAATTTCGGAGGATTAAAAATATTTTTTGTTGTCAAGAGATGGGATCTGAGGGAGAAATAGAAAAAAATAGCAGCAGTGTAGGATATAATGTGTACCTGTTTGGACCCATGGGTGGGCAGCCCTTCAATGTCGCGTGCGTCCGCGAATCGCTTGGTGGGCGAAGGTCTAGTTGGAATTTTTGCGCAGTGATAAGCCACCAAAAAAAAAAAAAAAAAATAAACAAACAATAGCAAACAATAGTAGGATAGGTATAGGTACCTTCGTGAGGGAGGTGCAGAGGTAGGAGCAGGAGGAAATGCAGCTGCTGGCGAGGGTGCCGAGCTGCTGGTCTGTTGCTGCGGTTGTTGTTGGTTCTCGCTGCCGCTGTCGTCACCACTGCTGCTGTGGCGCGAGTCGCTGCTGTTGTTGTTGTTTTCTCTCAGCTGGTCCAGGGACCCTACGCTGCCAGCAGCGGGTCTTGATTCGGCGACCGCGGCGGTGGCGGTGCTAGGAAAAGGTGGTTCATCCTGTCCTGGCGACCCAGCGGCACCAGCGACGGCAATGGGCTGCGAGGACGGGGGCGGCGCAGGCTGCGGTGGGCTGCGCTGTATGTTGACCCAGCCGGTCATACGGGCGGTCAAGTGCTTGAGGACAGACGGCGTGGGCGCAGAGGACGTCATGCTCTATTATTGTTCGTCGCGCCCCCCCCTTGCCGGCTGTTCTCCGCGCCCACCTATAGGAGGCCGTATTTAATGGAAAAAAAGCTCACACACAAAAGAAAAGAACGACGACGCAGGACCAGCTGAAAAAGAATGCACGCATTGTGAAAGACGGGAAAACTTTTTTAAACGTCCTGCCAAGAAAAAACAAGTTGTGAGGGACGTTTCAGTCTGTTTCAGAGAGGCGTGGCTGCATAGTAGGCACAGCACGGGCAGAGCGGCACCTGCAAAAGAAACGCGACACGAGGAGAAAAGTCGCCCGCAAATTATTGCGCCCGCGTGAGGAGTGGGTGACACAGAGGAAACGACGAGCGCACGAACGACGGGGAGCTCCGTTCTGAAACAAGAAAACCCTCTCCACTCAACCTGTCGCGGCCCGCACCGGCAGTGCTGGAGAAACGGCAGGCAAGCGACCGCATGGCCAGAGAAGTGAGATAAAAACTTTCGCAGTCGGGGAATGCGGGCTTGCCTGGTTTGGAAAGTGGAGACGGACATTCTTTTTTGGCCTGAGAAAAGAGAACGACCAGTCATCACTGGAACAATTGTCGCCGCTGCTGCTTGTGACCCCCAAAATGTGCGTGAGAGGCCGCGCAAAGGAGTCAAAGGAGGGCCGCCGCTGCCGCACCAAAAGGAGGGGCCTGGAGGGCGAGATCCGAAACAACGCAATTATTATTTAATTCATTTAATAGAGAGATTGGCGAGCAGAGATTGGCTGGGAAAAAAAATTATTACAAGCCAGCTCTCTGGTCTCTACGAGACCCAGCTGCGAGGGTTCTTGAGGACCTGGACAAGGACATCCTCGGGGGATCCGGGCGCGGGGTGGTGGTCGTACTCCCATCGCGCGGTCAGGGGCATGGACGTGAGGATGGACTCGATGCGCGCGCCGGGTGTGGCCAGGCCAAACTTGGTGCCGCGGTCGTACACGAGATTGAACTCGACATAGCGCCCCCGTCTGAGCTGCTGCCACTCTTTTTCTAATTTGGATCTGCTATTTAAAAACAAGGTGTGTGTGTGTGGGGGGGGGGAATAGGCATGCATACGAGCATCGGTGTAGGGCAGATCCTTGTTCTTCATGACGATGGGCATGTAGGCTGGCGTGAACGCCTGGCAGGCCTCTCTGTGTGGTTGGTTGGTCGGTCGGTCGGTCGGTCGGTTAATGTCAAATAAAATACAATTAAATTACCGGATAAAGTTGAACGTCTCGTTGATCGAGGGTGTTGCGAGGTCGTCGAAAAAGATGCCTCCGATGCCGCGTGTCTCCCCGCGGTGCTTGATGAGAAAGTACTCGTCGCAGTCCTTCTTGTACTTTGGGTAGTAGTCCTTGTCGTGCTTGTCGCAGGCGTCCTTGAGGGTCTTGTGAAAGTGCGTTGCGTCCTCCTCGTCCAGGTACATGGGCGTGAGGTCGGCGCCGCCGCCAAACCACGCGACCGTGCGCCCGTCGGCCGACTCGACCTCAAAGTAGCGGTAGTTCATGTGCACGGTCGGCACGTGTGGGTTGACCGGGTGCACGATCAGGCTGACTCCGGCAGCGAAGAAGGGCAGGTGGTTGTCCTCGCCGTCGCCGCCCTCTCCCTCGCGCAGCTGGATGCCCTTGCCGCCGCGGCTGTTCATCTCCTTGACGGCCGCTGGAGGTAGCTTGCCGTGCACGATCGAGACCATGACGCCTGCCTTCTCAAACACCTTGCCGTCCTGCAGCACGCACGAGATCCCCTCGCCGCCTTCGGGGCGCTTCCACGCGTCGCGGCGGAACTTGACGCCGCTGCGACTGCTGCCCTCGGCCTGCTCCAGCGCGTGCACGATGTTGGCCTGTGCTGCCTTGACAAACACCTCCATGCGTCGCTTCATCGGGTCCGAGTGGGACGACACGAGGAACGCGGCCGTCGTCTTCTTGTCCTCGCACGCCACGCTCGTCAGCGTCGCCGCGGCAAAGGCAACGGCGCCCACACTGGCACAGCCACCCGAGGCCTTGCGGTGCGCAGTCGGGGTCGCAAGCAGCACGGACCACGCGGACCGGAACATTGCTCACAGTGAGTAAAAAGTGTGAGCCATAGTGACGTGTTTTTATTTCTTTGCATCCGTCGGCGTGGAGCCTAGATCTACGCGCAGTGGATGGCCCCCCAATACAAGTGAGTGGCTGAGGCTCTGTGACTGAGGTTCTGGGGGACCATGAGCAATACGGATCGCCAGTGCCTCGTTTGAATGAACCCGCCAACAGTTCGTTGTGGCTTGTGCTGGACCCACCAGCACCAAGGCGTTTTCGTGGTGTAGTTGGTTATCACATAAGTCTAACACACTTAAGGTCTCCGGATCGAACCCGGGCGAAAACAGTTGCAATTTTTTTTTTCACTTTCTTTTTGTTCTCCGATTCATTCACGGGCACCCTCCAAAAAAAGTAACACACAGACCAAAAAAAGAAAAAAAAACCGCAGCTGCAAGACAGAAAAACAGGGATTTTTTTTTGTTTTTTCAGTTTGGTGAAAAGGCAGCCGATCGGATGGGGCTTGCCGCACGGCTTCCGGGCTTGTTTCCCGCGGTCTTCTGCTTGCGGGGAGACCTGGACACGGGCGCCTCGTCGGGCAAGGCGAGTGGCTTGCCCGTCTTGGAGAGGAGCGATTTGTCGTCCCAGACGGTGTGGCCCCGCTCGTCGATCTCGTCGCTGATTGCGAAAATGGGGTCGGCATCGCCCAGGATCTTGTGCGCGAGGAAGGCCTTGAGCGACGCGATGTAGGCGGTGAGGCCGTACACGTTGGCCTGGTGCTTGAGGGGGTAGTCGTTGGCCACGAGCGAGAACAGATTGGGCGTGAAGATGTTTGCGGGGTCGACGGCGGTCTTGACCCGGATGAGCTTGGCGTACTTTTCCTGGCTGTCGTAGTAGACGTCCCAGCACGCGTTCAGGTCCAGGAAGGTCTCGCCGGGGCGAAAGTACGAGGCGTCAAACAGGCGGCGGTCCGTGCCGCTAAACTTCTTGTGGTCGATCGCCTCGGTGTCGTTGGCGGCCTGCCACGCAAGGGCCGCGGCCTTGTGCACGGGCGAGGCGTAAAAGTAGTCGAGCACGGCGATCACGCTCGAGTCGCGCCAGCTGTACGACGTCGCGCCCTTGGCACCGTTTCGGACGTACGCCGACTGGGCGCCACCAATGTTTTGCAGCAGGACAGAGAGGTGGCGGCCGTGGGCCTGGCCCTGGTCCTGGTCCTGGCCCTGGATCTGGTCGACGCGCTCGGCCACCCACGCGGGCCACTCGTTCTGCTGCAGCTGGTCCTTGTTGAAGTCGCTCAGGTAGGTGCGCTTGACGTAGGGCGTGTCAAACTCGCGCGCGCTGCCGTAGATCCACGCGGCCGTGAGCTTGGACATGGGCAGGTGCACGCTGTCCTTGACGCCGTCGCTGAAGAAGCCGCTGAGCGGCGAGAACTCGTGGCCCTTGGCCAGCTCGTGGATGCCGGCAAACCACTCCTTGGCCTGCTCCGTCACGGGCGTGCCCTGGACGTTGGACCACTGTGCGTACACGAGGATGACGGCTGGTTGCTGCTGCTGTGCGCCTGCGCCGCGGCTGCCACCAAATTGCTCGGCAAACTTTGCGCGCAGCTTGCTGTCCCACTCGTCGCCAAAGTAGCTGGGCAGCTTGGCCACGGACGACACCAGCGTCACGGACAGGTCAAAGTCTGCGGGGAGGGCCTCGACGTCGACCACGCGCTGAGCCAGCTGGGCCAGCAGCTCCTTGCTGTAGGCGAGCACCAGGCGCAGGCCGCGCGACTCGGGGTGGTCCTTGTCGTGCAGCGGCTCGAGCGTGACGTGGGTGACGACGCCAAAGTTGCCGGGGCTGCCGCCCAGCACGGCGTAAAACAGGTCTGGGTGGCTGGCCTTTGTGACCTTGAGCACGCCGTCGCCCAGGCTGTCGCCCGTCGCCGCGGCCTTCTTGGCCGACTCGGCCGTGACAATCTCAAAGCCCACGACGTGGTCGCCCAGCAGGCCGAAGGCGCGCGCCAGCTGTCCGTAGCCGCCCGTCTGCACGTGTCCGCCGAGGTGGACGTGGCCGGCCTGTCCGTGGGGCACAAACAGGCCGACGTCGCCCAGCTTCTTGTTGACGTCCTTGAGGGCATAGTTGACGCCCACGCGCACCGTCTTGATGGGCGTCTCGCCCTTCTTGCTGTGCGCGTTGACGGCCGTGGCGTACCGCACCTCCTTGCCGTTCACGTCAAAGCACTCAAACTCCTGGAACACGCCCAGCTCGCTCATGTCGATCTGCACGTTGCCGCCGCTGGTGGACGACGCGCCGCTCGCCTGGTAGCCGCCCGTGCGCACCGACGCCGACACGCCGTGGTCGCGCACGTAGTTGACCGCCGTCACCACGTCGGTCTGGTTGGCGGGGTACAGGATGGCCGACGGCGCCATCCGCCCATAGTCGCTGATGGCAGAGTGCGACGACGACGCGTACTGGTAGCGCAGCAGGTTGTAGTGCGACGCCTCGTTGCCCGGGTTGTTGTCACGCCACACAACGTCGCCCTGGAAGCCCGCAATGCGGCTGCTCAAGCTGCCGCCGCCGCTCATTTCTTTTAACGTGCACCGGGTTTTTTGCGCGCCAAAAAAATGCGCTTGGAGTGTGTTGCCCGGCCCAGTTTGTTTACTGCATGGGTTGGTCGCTGTCCCAGGCCGCGTTCAACGAGCTCGCGCAGGACCTGGTGCGCAGGGGCAGGGCCGATGCGTGCACGGACCGCACCGGGCATTGGACGTGGCGGCGGGTGGAGGAGAACGACGTGGGGCCACGCCAGGACGGGATGCTCATTGTGTCTGGCCTGGAATGGACGCTCGACGATGAGGACGACCTGGAAGAGGAGGGGGAGGAGGAGGACCCGGCTGCGCTCAGAACGGAGGACCTAGACGAGGACGAGGACCCGGCTGCGCTCAAGATCGACAGGAGGAGGAGGCGGCCCATCGTCACCGCCGAATGCCATGTCGTGTGGAGCGTGATTTACAACGTGCCCGTGCTGTACTTTGCTGCCCATCGGGCCGACGGAATGGCGCTGTCGCTGCACGAGGTGCTGAGAGCGATCGAGGTCATGTCTGGAGGGCAGCGGCTGGAGACATCGGGGCTGTTTCCGAGCGTGTTGCTGGAGGAGCACCCGCATTTGCAGCGGCCCTTCTTCTGCCTCCACCCGTGCAACACGTCCGAGGTCATGGGCGAGCTGCTCCTTGCTAGTGGCAATGGTGCGCCGCCGGCAAACGAGCTTCTTTCGTGGCTCAGCCTTGCGGCGCCTCTGGTCGGCATTCATCTTCCCCTCTCTCTACTTTCCTCCTCCAAGTGAACATAATTTTCTAGGACTGTACATGCGTCAACAAGTCATACGCTGACTTGTGGAGATCTGGGAGGATGGGGGCATCGACCAACGACAGCACTTCCCGAATCACGTCCTGCACCTGGGTCTTTGCAAAGGGCGAAACCGTCGTGGAGAGCCCGTGACGCAGGTACCGCACGAAATCACCCCAGTCCATTCCGGCCTGAGCCCTTAGCATCAATTGGCAGTGCTCTGCGAACTCGACCTCCCCCATCGCCTGCCTTTCATCCTCGATAGCTGGGCAGGGGAAACGACGAATATTTATTCAGTAAGCCTTGAGTGCAGTAGTAGATACCCTGCTGAACGAGGCGATGGTCTTCTCGCAGCTGCGCCCACATTGCCTTGACGTTGTGCTCGTTGCCCCAGTTGTGGTTGATTGAGATGGTGTTGCCCTTTAACATGAAAAAGTTACCCTTTGCTCACGTCTCTGTGCGTACGATGTTTCGGACTTGGTGGAACCAGCCGCTCGGCACAAATATAGTCTCCCCTGGCTCCTGGATGACCCGAACAGTCTTGATCTCGTGTGCGCGCGGGAACGCCTTCTTGTCCTCCTCCAGGCGGTCATCGACGTTGCTCTTAAAAACACCTGCCCGCGAGCCGTGCCGCAGCAGATCGCGCTGCGACGGATCCACAAACACCCACTCCTTTCGCCCGCACACGTTGGTCGACCACGAGTACGACCTAAAGACGTCGGTGTGCAGCGGCGTCGACGTCCCTGTATCGGTATATGCACCATGAGAACACCACACGGCAGGATCCTACCATCGGGCCCCATGTAGCAAAAGCGGTAGTCGTCCACGCCTTCGGCGTCCCAAAAGCTATTGATCCAGTCGTTGCGGAAGAGCGCAGGTGTTTCGTAGGCGCCATAGGCGGGGAAGTCGACCTGGATGTGCCAGTCCTTGAGGTACCACAGCCGCGTGCCGACTGCTGCTGTCCCTGCCCGGCCCCTCCAGTCCTCCACGTAGTCTCGCAGCGATGTCGTGCGCCGTTGCTGCTGGTCGTCGTCGTATGCGATCGCCGCTGTATGCGGCAGGGGGCACTCGGTGGCGGTCACCTGTGCGTCGCCAAAGAGATCAACGAGGGCGTCCCAGTTGGGCTCGCCACCGTCGAGGACCCATTCCCGCCGTGAGCGCCACGTCCGTGTCAGTTGCTCGTCCAGCAGCACGGGGACGTTGGGCGCGAGGTACTTGGTCACGAAATCGTCCACGGAAAGATCGCCCGGTTCCTTTGCAATGGTCGTCGTGCACATTTGTTTCGGAAAAATAAAACATTACAAATATTAGGACGACTAGGCAATGCGATCGGTCAGGACCCCCGTCAGCTTGTGCACCTGGACCGAGAGCTTGTCCATGGCGTTGTACAAGTTTGTCTCCTGGCGGTGCTGGTCCAGCTCGAGGCGCTGGTTGACCTGGTCGATGCGGCCCTGGATGGACCCGTCGAGGATGAGCGAGACCAGGAGCATCTCGACCTCCTGGACAGAGATGTTGAGCTGCTTGGAGATGAACGTGAGCTCGATGCGCGTGTACGGCTTGATCAGCTTGATTAGAACAGACGTGCGGATCCCATTGAGCATGTCCTCGACATAGTCGCGAACAAACGGGTCGTCCATGATCGATTTCCGGTTATCTTTTTGTTTTGTTTTGTTTTGTCTCGTTTAATAAAATAAACAACAACGTACCACCCAGGATACGCTCAAACTCGAAAATATCGTCGTGGTTAATGGCGATGAGGAGGTTGTTCATGGCGGTGATCTCCGGGTCGTTCTTGTACGGCTTGGTCTCCTGCGCGGTGAATGGATCAATCCCAGACTTCAGGAGCACATTGGCCAAGACGAGGTACTTGAGGCACTGAATACGCCGGGTGCTGCCCGCCTCGTCATAGTTTTTAAACGCCTCGAAAAAGTCTTTGTGCGCCTCCTCCCATTGC
>Ga0302226_10002251_pt1 | contig 13825 bp, 22 predicted proteins | sample II_Palsa_E3_3_FD_193524 | JGI IMG/M metagenome (GOLD analysis project Ga0302226, IMG submission 193524) | Peat permafrost microbial communities from Stordalen Mire near Abisko, Sweden - II_Palsa_E3_3 | ecosystem: Environmental > Terrestrial > Soil > Palsa > Peat permafrost | place: Sweden...
CAAAAAAAAAAAAAAGAAAAAAGTAACTGTGTGTTTGACAGAGAAAGAGGAAAGAAGATCTAAGTGAGTCTACGCCTGTTGCTTTCCTGCTGATGCATTCGCTGCAGCCGGCTTTGGAGCATACTTGCTGCGAACGAGGACAATCTTCGAAGTCTCCTGTGGGCGCGTGGTGAGGACGATATCGTCGTTCTGGCGCATAAGGAACTTGATCTTCCGTGTGTCCGTGTTGTTAAACGACTGGACCACCTCGCCGTTGACGGAGTTGAATACATCCACCTGCCGTTCGCCAAACACAACGATCTTTCCATCGGGCATATTGGCTGGAAATAATAATGTTTTTTAATAAAGAAAAAAAAATATACTTTGCAGAGTAGACCCCACTTACTAATCACCAAAGGGTTCTCAAACTTGTACATGAGAGTGGGTCCGTACACATCCCAAGTCTTGGTGTCCACCCAGTAGCCGACCTCTTCAATAGGCAATTTAGTAAATAAAATAAAAAAATACACTCCAGTCGTACTGTCAAAGGACAAGAACAGTCGCTGCTTGGGGAGCGAAGCGAGGTACATCGGCGTCGCCTTTTTGGGAGTGTCGAAATGCAAGAGACGATAAAGCGGGCTGTCGACATTGACGACATAGAAGGTGGTGAGGCCTTGCACAGCAAGTTGGACGACACGGCCGTCCGATCCGACAATAGGCTCTGCGGAAGTGCACACTTCGGGCAGGGTCCAGTCCTGCACCAAAAAAAAAGGGGGGGCCAAGTTTTGTGTAAAAAAAAAAAAAAGTCTTAAAAAAGTGAGGCCCACCTTGACTTTCATAAATTTGTTATGAGGGAAAAGCGCCCACATGTACAGGATAACTTGACGCTTGATAACCACGCATAGGAACACAGTTCCTTGAGCGCGCACTAATTGTAACTGTTAGACGAAAAACGAAAAGACAGCTCGGGCCTATACCAAAGCTAAACTTTGTGCAATTGCGCGATCCCTGTAGCTTGATGTACGGGAACGAAGAGTCGAGCTTCTTTTCGCCACGAGCGACCTCGGCCAGGAGGCTGAGACTATACATGCGCAAGTACGACGACGCTGAGCTCGATGTCGGACCAAACGTGGTCGTCGCGATCAATCCCATCATGACACCGTATTCTTCAAACACCGCGATCTGCTTGAAGTTTGTCTTTGCCACAAGTCGCGTCACTGCACGCCATTGGTAATTTTGGACGTTGAGTTTTTTTTATTATTATCTAATATAATTGCTTACGATTGCCCAGCTTGTCGAGTTGGAACATGCCGTTGGGGGCCCCAAACACAAAGCGCTTGCCGAGGAACATGGCTGCGCAAGTGATCTCGATACCAAACTCGGTCGGAACAGGATAGATTTTGATGCCACCAACCGGTGCGACGGGAGACACAGCGTGTCCCGGTTCGGCCGCGGCATACTAAAAAAACAAGTGCTTGTTTGATCAATTCGATTTCGTTAAATTCACTCATACGAGGGCGGGGGCTAGAGGCGGTGCACCGGGGGCAGTATCGGCGACAACGTTCAGCGCCTCTGGGATGTCGTCTGGCGCGGTCGTTATGGGTGGAAGACTGAAAGCAGCAGACGATTTTCGCACGGGCGAGTTGATGCTCATGAGTGGGACATTGGACAAACCCGAGCCAAACATATCGAGCGATGTTCGTGTGCGCAAACTTGGCGACCCCTGTTCCACCACCGTCGAGGAAACAGGCGTGCTCGGGGTGTTGAGCACTTCGTCCTCGAGGATGCTTGCTAGCTGAGAGGCACTCGTGAGACTTGCAGGCACAGATCCTGCAGGGGAGTAAATTTGTAGCATCTTTTTTTGTTATTGTTAAGAGAAAAAAAATACCATCAGCAAGGGAGCTCGAGCGAGATGTCTTGCGCTTGATCGGAAGGCGATCCGACAAAACAATCTCATGGTCAGTCGAGTCGATCGGGCCCGTGGGAGTAGTCGCACGCATGTGGTCCACACGAAACTTGGAGGGCGACCCGGGTACTGCGCCGCCGTCAATGCCTTTTGATAATATAATAACAAAAAAAAAAAAAAAAAAAAAAAAATTTAAAAAAATTGCAATACGCGTAAGCATACTGGACTTGCGCTCGCTGCTTTGATTGTTCTTGAGAGCGACCTCAAAGTTCTTTTGACCCAATCCGTCGGAGGCAGCAGCTGATGCTTCGGCAATGTTTTGGAGGGAGGACGCAGCACCAAGAGACATCGTCATAGACTTGTCATCGTCAATCTCGATTTCGCCGTCGCCATCGTTGTCCTCAAACAGCGGGTTCACGATTTTGCCCCCGATAGGGAAGATATCGTCGCCTCCGAGTTGTGCAAACTCGGACTCTGCTGTCGCAAGCTGCTCCATATCGGCCTGGTACATGACCTCTTCCAAAGGTGTGACAGGAGTGGCTGAGGTCTACAGGGAGTCTCATATTCAATAAAATCATAAAAAAGCTGGGCCAAATTACCGACGGTTTGTCCGACACGGCATCAGACTCGGTGTCGTGGAAAGGCGAGCCGTACAGAGCGAGGAGGTCAAGGGAGTCTGTGTTTGTAAAGAGCTTTGGCTTGGGGCGGCTCAACGTTCCCATGCTGAACCGTGACGTGCCGCCGTTCTTCTTCTTCCCTTTGGATGCTGACGCAGCCACAGCCGCCTCAGCGTTTTGTGCGTTCTTGAGTTCCACGAGAATGGCGTGTCTACAAATAAAAGACATTTTATTTATTTATTTATTTAAAATCCGTTGCAATAATTGATTGCGTCGACGTACGAGAGGGCTATTTCGTCCGGCTGGGCGCTGTCCATTCGCACGACCAGTTCAGAAAAGGGCGTGGACTTGCGCATGGTCAATTTGGATGTTCCAGACGATCCGAGCTTGAGGAACGGGTGCTGTTGGAAATACGACTCTTTTGGTAAACACAAAAAGAAAAACACCAAAGGGACGCACGTTACCTTCATCATCTGCTCGGCGGTGGGTCGCTTCACTGGATCCTTGACCAGAGCCGATGCAAGGAATTCGCGAAATTCTTTCGAGATCTTTTTGACGTTTTGCGGCACTGGCGGAGGATTGTTCTGGATGAGCATGAGCGCACGCAGCGGGTGGTACTCTGAGTACGGCGGCTCTGTGTCTGCCATTTCGATCGCGAGGATGCCAACAGACCAAATGTCACACTATTTTTTGTTTGGTTTGAGGTCATGAGCAAAAGAGAGTGTAAATAAAGCCCACCACCACCACCACCACCACCAAACTCAGGGCGTACCTTTTCATCGTAGTATACAGACTGGTTGTTGTCGCACATGATCACTTCTGGTGCCATCCTGAGGACATGGAAGCATGAGCACTCCCTTTATTCTGGTTTGGCTTCGTACCAATAGGGCGTCCCGATAAACGTATTGCGTTGGATCTTGACGCCACTTGTCGACACGACAGAGATGCCAAAGTCCACTGTCGTTTCGGGTGGTCAGTACCCAATAGTGCATGCCAGTGTGAATGTACCAAGCTTGACCTCGCCGTTGGGCGTCAGCAGGACATTGCCGCTCTTGACGTCTCGATGGACAATGCCGACGCTGTGCAGGTACGCGATGGCCTATTTGCAAGAGACCGCGAGTCAGTGCAATGGTAGTCTCGCGTTCTTATACCTTGAGCACCTCGAGTGAGACGTACGAGATGTGGTCTTCTGCAAGTCCACGCCCCTGGCCTACGAGAGTCAACACAAGGTCAGAAAGACGCATAGGCAACGCACACGACTTACTGCGCAGTAGGTCCATGAGGCTTCCACTCGTGCACAGCTCCATAACAACCTAGAGAGAGAGGGCAGAGCAGAGCGGTCAGTCAAACACGGGGCCACGCTTGATTCCGTACCCAAACTTTCTCCGACTTGTAGAACGCGCCAAAGAAGTCGACAATGTGCGGCGACTTGCACTTGGACAGGACGTTTATTTCGGTCTCGATCTCCTCCAGTTCCTCCTCGACCCACTCGAGCGCCTTAATGGCCACAAAGGTGTTTGTAGGCACATGTCGACCCTGCCATGAACCGGTTCGTTGTTTACATCACGGTCTCGTTCTTCTTTGCTGCACACCGTCCAGCTCGTTATACCTTGTACACGGCGCCATAGTTGCCCTTGCCCAGCAGCTTCACCAGCTCGTATTGGCCTGAGGGGTCGGGCAGGGCCAGTCGGTCTAGCACCATTTCGGGACGCGGCAATGAAACTCACCGAGTTTTTATTTTTAGGTCTGGGCAACGTGCAATCGATCGGCGATCGGACCAACTTTTGCAGTTACGCGGCTTCATGGCTTCAGCGTCAAACAAGCGCCAGTGTCATTACGTATAACCATCCAAAAAAAAAAAAAAAAGAAAAGGGAATAATAAATGTAGCGTTTTTTCAACGACGACTCCACGTTCGCAGCAAAGCGGCCAGGCGCTCCTTTTCATCGACGGCGGCAGTTGCAATCGAGGGTGACGACGATGCTGATACAGCTGCCGATGCACGTGCTTGTCGTTTGGAGGACATGAGGGGATCGCCCTTGGTGGAAGATGGGGCCGGCGGCTGTTGTTGTTGATGGTGGGGCTTTTTCTTGGTCGCAGCCAGGATGGACTCTGATGATGAAGACGCGTGAACGGCCAGCCCTGCATTCTTGTTCTCGAGCATATCTGAGAGTGTCCGATTGGCCCTGGAAAAAAAAACGGAGATGGTATGCAGAAATTAAATTTCTAAAAATAACATTATTCTTGTTGTCTCTTACTGGTTCAGACGACGGATGGCGTTGAGCAGGTCAAAGTTCTTCTGCTCGAGAGTGGCCACTTGTGACTTGAGCCGTGTTAATTCGATCTCGTCCTTTTCCAGCAAAGCCAAGAGCTCATTGTAGTCCTGGTTTTTGAAAATTTCCCGATCAGTTTTTTTTTCCTTTTAAATTGGCTAAATGACTGAAACCAAAAACAGAAATTGTACCGATTTTTCGGCCTGCAGATCTTTTGGTGACGACCCTGCAACCGCACCAGCATTACCGGGAGAATTGAGTAGAGACACGGCTGTTCCAGACATGAGCCAGAGCTCCTTCTCAGTCTGCATGGCAAGTCGTGTCCTGCTAATTTCCGATCGCTCGCGCTGCAGCTCAGCATCGCGATTGTCCAGTTGGCGTCGCAAGGCCTCGAGCCGCAATTCTTGGTCCTGCAGTGCCTGCTGCGTTGTTTGCCGCTGCTTATCGATATCTGAGAGCCGCGCAAGGTCCTGGGCGATCGACGTCTCCTTCTGACGTAAGAGCGACTCCTTCAGTCGCACCCCATCGTCGATTTCGCGTTCACGGTCGTCCAACTCGCGCTTCTGGGCCTTGAGAGCGGTCTCGGTCTTGACCTTTTTTATTATTATTTTAATTGTCATTTGTCAAAATCACTAGGTGAAATATTATCGTACCAGTTCGATTTCCTTGGCACGCAGCTGGTCCTTGAGCTCGTCAATGCGTTTCTCAGTATCCAAAACCCACTGTTGGCGCTTGACGATGTCGTCTCGTTGCTCACTCACACGAGCCAATCGATCGCTTGTTTCGGCAGATGCAGTGCGCAATTGGTCCTGCAGAGACTGGGCGGTCGCTTGCAGGGTGTTTTTAAGAGCCTCGAGTTGGATGCGGTCGGCATTGAGAGCATCGCGCTGGCGCTTGAGCGTGTCGTTTTCATCGAGCAACCTAAGCAGAGGAAGGGGGAAAAAAAATTTTTTTTCAAAATTATTTCCCCCTCTTAAAATAAAAAGAAACGCACATTTCCATCTGGCGTTTCGTCTGCTCGTGCTGCAAGGAGATATCGGTATCTGCTAGTGCTGCACGACGTTCTGTTGCCAGCAATTTCCGGGAGAGAGATTCTGTCTCTTCTTTCGTGGCGCGTTGTGCCTCGCGCTCTTGGGAAAGGGACAACTCCAGCTGCTGCTTTTCCGTCATGATCGATGCGAGTAGCTTGGTCTTCTCCGCCAGAGTCTCCGAGAGCTGATCAAATTGAGCTTTACTGGCAGTGACCTTGTCTTCGAGTTTTCTCTAAAAGTACAGCATTAAACAAAGTAGAGAAGGAAAAAATTTTTTTTTACCTTTTGTTGAACAAGTTCGTCCAGACTGCTGTGAAGTGCGCTCATTTGTTGAGACATGGACTGCTCCAACTGCTCGTTGCGAGTGCGCAAACGAGTTATCTGAGCAGAGTGCTCTGTCTCCAGCGACTGAATGCGCACGGCAAAGAGGCGCTCCTGTTCGCGAAGAGCTGTAAAAAATTGATTTAGTTTGCTTCAATATTTGAAAAAAAAAAAAAAAAAAAAGAAAGACCCGTACATTTCTGCGAGCTTTCGTGCAGCTCGGAAAGACGTTGCGGAACATCGCTCGAGTTGGTGCCGGCCGCCGCTGAAAGGGCGAGCACTTGAGCTTGCAGTGAGGCAACATGTCTGAGGGCATCTCGAAGCTGCTCGTCCTGGGACTGCTTATCCTTGGCAACAGCGACGTGGAACTCACTGAGTTTGTGGATAGCGTCGTCACGTTCGGAACGCAGCGCCACCAGGTTTGCGTCCGCAGTCGACGAGTGCTGCTGTTGCCGTGATTTGAGGCGTTCGATATCTGTTTGCAGACGATCGCCCTTTGTCGTTGCCGTCTCCAGCTCTTGCTTCAATTGAGCAATAGTTTGCTTGAGAGTTTGCTCGACTGTGAGTGGCAGAAGAAGAAAAAAAAAAAATTAGTATTATCTTGCAGCGACAATAGTTTTGATTTACCTTGGGTCCGTTCGGCCAAAGCCGAGCGCAATATTTGCTCCTGAGAGTGCCACGTTTGAGAAAGCTGCGCCTGCTTTGTTTCAAAGTCTGCACGGGTGTCTGCAATGACCTTGTCGCGTTCGTCCAGGGCCTTCTTGAGGTGGACAATTTGCACGTCAAACGACTCTTTGTCGGAGCGGAGGGCAGCCTGTGAGCGAGCGAGCTGCTTGGATCGAGAGTCGTTATCGGCTTCGAGCAGGCGCATGGCCGAGTCTGCTTGGCCCTTGTACTCTTGCAGCTGTTGTTGGAACTCGAGTGTGTGCTTTTGCATGGCGGCCTTGGTGGTCTCCAGCTCGCTGCGCAGCGCAGAAGCGTCCTGGTGGTGCTTTTGGAGCGCAGACTTGGACTTGTCATAGTCTGCCTTCAGCCCCTCGTAAGACTCGACCATGTCGCTGAGCTCCTTGCGCAGCTCGTCGTTCTCGATCTTGAGCGCACCGAGCCGCTCTTTGTCGGGCGAGGCCGTGCTGCTGGTGCTGGACGAGCTGTCCTGCTTCATGGACGCTGCTACTCGATCTGCAAACGACAGAATCGTTGCTGGCGGTGGTGGCTCGTTCCGTGGTGGCTGCTGCTGGGGTTGCACATGTGGCCGGAAGACAGGGACGTCCTCGACTGGCGACAGCGAAGGCACAACGATGAACGGCAACGCACTGCCACTAGCACTAGGAGCACCACCACCGCCGCCGCCGCCGCTACCGCTACCACCTACCGCCACCGCATTCTCCTTGCCGCTGTCGTCAAACAACGACGACGAGGCCGTGATCGGAGTAACGGTCACACCGTTGTTGGTCGTTGCAACCGTCGTTTTGCCTGCGGCTGCCTTGCCCTTTTTACTCTGAAACGCCTTGAGCTGCACGAAACAAGCATTTGCATGCCAAACACGGTTAGGTAACTTTGAAGGAGGAGGGAGGGTCGAAGCGGGTGTGACTTGCCTTGTTCCTGCCGGCCTCGATGAGTTTTTGGCGCCCAGCGTCAGACATGATGGCCACGTGGATGACTGAACTGTGTCTCCCATCCGGCATTTTCCTTAGCCCGTTCATCCGGACGGCCCTTGTGTCACAAGACGAATGGAGGAGACCGTGTCAGCTGCACAGCAGCAACAGCAGCAACAGCAGCAACAGCAGCAACAGCAGCCGAGCGCCCCCACCGCAGCAGCACCACCGGCGACAACAGGCGAGAACAGCGATTTAGCCGACGTCGAGCGACGGGCCGCGCGGTTGCTGAGCGAGCTTGGCGCCTACACTGAGGCTCTGTCAGGTCCTTGCTTACCCTCCCCCCTCCCCCCCTGCTTACGCTTCTTCTTCTTCTTTTTTTTTTTTGCGCACTCAAAAACAGCCGCGGCAGCCGCAAGGAAGCGGCTGGCGGCTGCGGCCCTGGGAATGCTGCAGGAGACGTCAGCCTGGTCGACGTCGGTCCTATTTGCACACCTGGCAGAGTCATTCAGCGCCAGCACGAGCTCTCTCGAGAGCGAGATTGCCACCAGCGTGCAGAAGCCTATCATCGACTACCTGGGCAACGTCAAGCACATCAAGGTAGTCTGACCATGCAGTCGAGTGCAAATCTAAAATAAGAACACGTCTGCAGACCAAGGTGGCCGAGCGCAACGAACTGCATCACCAGTACAAGAAGGCGCGCGATCAACATGTACGTAGCTGCGATCGCCACGTACACGCGGTCAATGCTAAAAGTTTTTGCTTGCACGATCAGGTCTCGGATGTCAAGGTCCACGAGGCCAAAAACAAGCTGATCGAGTTTGATAAGGCGATCAAGGAGTGCATCGAAGACCTGCGCCTCAAGCAAATCGAGCAAATGGGCGAGCTCGTGCTCAAGGTACCTTTTGCGTAAACGTAAAACGAGTGGCTAAACGACGAGAGCCACCTTAGACCTTGGTCGACGTCGAGATCGACAGCACAAATGAGCACATGGAAAAGCTGGCATCGTGGACGTCGTGCTTGTTCCGACAAGATCAGCCTCCGGCTCCGCGCTCCGAAGCAGACACCGCAATCCACTACGCGTCCAACGTATGGCTGTACCTTTCGCGTCTCAACTCGGACTTGCTCCAAGTCAAGCCTCACCAGGTGGCAACGATCGCTTCCCAGCTGCAAGGGGGAGGAAGCCCTGTTGGTGGTCAGCCATCGTCTCTGCCGTTGCCGACGTCACCGTTGCTGCGATCGATGAGTGGCAGCTCCGTCTCTCGTCGCCCGAGCAATTCTTCGGCCCGCTTGCTCTCCTCGTCACCTCAGCCACGCCCTGCGGTAGGTAAGCGCATCATGTCTGTCGACTCGATCGACCAGATCGCAGGGCTCTCACAGGGCGGCAGCGAAGATGCATCGACCCCACATTCGCCCAACGACGAGCTGTCGCGTCTGGGATCACCTCTGGACACTTTCAGCGACTCGGGCTACAGCGGCACCTACACTGCTGCTTCAGAACTCGATGAGTTTGCAATCACACGACCGTCAGGAATGGTAAGACGAGTTATTGATCATCGTGTGCTCACTTATGTTCTACTTAGGACATCGAACCTGCGATCGCACTGCAGTTCTACAAGGAGTCCTTTGCCCGACACCCCGTCTCCTCCTTGGCTATCCCTGCTGGCTTTGAGCTTCTGCCAGAGGCCGCCCGGTTTGCCCTGAGGCAATGCTCGCAAGATCGCGACGTGGATACCCTCCTTCGCTTGCAATCCATGGAGGCAGACGAGGCTGAACACATCCGGTATATATATACATTTGGTCTGCTGTGAGAACCTTATGAATCTCGTGCAGACGAAAAGATCTCGCAGACTGCCGATTCACACTGGACAACAAGCTGTACCGAACAGCACCAGACAACCTCGAAATCGTCAATGTTCAAGACGTACGCAAGCACACAAAGTGATTTCCATTCATGACAAAAAAAAAAAACAGAAAGAAATCGCCATCAAAAACTCCATCCTCCTACGCAACCCAAAGTTGAGCACATGGCACCCAGGTCGTGTGAGCAACCTAACAGAGATCGTGTCCAAGTACATCAGTAGCAACATTGTTTCGGTCTCGTCAAGGATAGCCGTGCAACTGCTCTTTGGTCGCCGAGGCGTCGTTGAAATGTAACGAGTCTCATAAACAATGTGAAGCTTTGCTAAAAATAAAAAATTAAAAAAAAAAATGCACAGTGTTCCGAGCATCGACAAGGCCGATGTGTCGCGACCCTCCGAGTTGCACGTACATCCCGGCGTCGTGAGCATCTCCGTGCCTCTGAGTTGGTGGGTGATCGAGTCTGTTCGCCGAGATGCTAGCGACACCACCGGCAGCTCGAGCAGCCACGACAGTGATGGCTTTGACTACTCGAAGGTCAGTGTCCTTGGAATCATTGACACCGAGTACATTGTCAAGATCCGCATCGACGAGTCTCTCGGCACGTCGACACACCATCGATCTCACAACGCAACCGTGTTTGTCCGGAGGAGGAATGCCGTCCCCCTCTCCCCCAAGAAGGACCAGCGTCTCTCGCGTCTTTGGATGGACCGCAGTGGCTCCTTCCGTGTCGAGGCCGAGTTCAAAGATGTACGTGTCTTTTTTCTTTCTTTTTCTTGCAACTTTTTCTAATTGAATATTTCGCTTTAGGTCGTCGAAAACAAAGTGCACCTGCTCAAAACAAACGGCGTCAAGGTAGCTGTGCCCCTTGACAAGCTTTCGAAAGCCGATCTTTTGCACATCAACTATGTATGCTTTTTTTCTAGGGTGCTTGTGATTAATTTTTTCATTTCAGCTTACCGGGATGAACGTGGCCGACATGCTCGATGGAGATGACACTCCTTTGGATACAGACTTTAACGCCTGGAGGTCCGTCATGCCAAGACTGCGTAATCGATCGAGTTGATCTATTTTCTGTTCTATAGCTCATACGAAATTCCATACCCAAAAAAAAAAAAAAAACGGAATAAATACAAGTAAAGAAAAGAGGGATTGTTGGTAGGGAATAATGATCTACTCGCGGCGGTACAGTACAATCTGGCTTGGGAGGACGCTGGAATTGACGTTTGGCTCAAAGCTCGTACAGGCAGAGATGAACCTGAGAAGCCCCCCCAAAAAAAAATTGGGCCACAGTTAACGCTCACGTAGTTTGCAGCCATTACCGTTGAGCATTGGAGTTCTGGGGCAGCTGGGCCCTGCGCAGAGGGTTGCCGTTGGTGGCGTTGAGAGCGTATACGCGACCAGAGGAAGCAGCAATGAGTGTGTCCTGGATGCGCATAATGGAAACGATGCCGGGAAGATTGGGGTCAGCTTCCTTTGCGCTGGCAAACTTTGCAAGCCAAATCTTGTGCAAAAAATTTTTTTTTATTTTTAATTTTTAGTATTTGCAACACCCGAAGGCGCTGCGTACCGCTTCGCCGGTGGTTAGGTCCACAGAGACGATGGCGTTGTTTACGCCGACGTAAACGACATTGTGCAGACCCTCCGAGCCTTCAAAGACGATGCTCTTTGTAAATTGAAAAAAGTACGGTGAGAGACCGTACTACTTTATGTACGCACATTTTTCAGCAGCGTGGCCTCACGGCCCTTGCACTCGTCAATGTCGGTCGTCCACATCTCCTTCCAGGTGGCCGTGTCCACATACACAAGAGACCCGGTGCTGACGCGCCAGCAGAGGAGACCGCGCCCTGCAGCTAGGATGTTCATATAGTGAAGATTGTAGACTTCGCGAGCGGGGTCAGGAATAAGCTTGGTTGACGTCGACAGTAGTGCTCCGTCAGTCAACTTGAACACATGCAGACGATCTTAATATGCACAATGAGAAAAAAGTTTCAAAAAACAACCGAAGGCTCTCATACCTGTGAAGACGGCAAGCCGGCCATCAGAGCTGTCGTCCTCCAAAAGTGGCGGAATGAGCGCCAGTGCTGAACACAAAGTGGCTCCATTCGTCGGCCGGATGTCGAGAGCCGAGCGCCACAAAAGGTGGAAGGGATCCTTGGACGATGGGGAAATCTGGATTCCAAAGGCGTCGTTGCCAGCCACAGCGAGGATATACTTGTGCGTCCGCAGCAAAGTCACCGGTTCAAAGGATCGAGAAAGCAGCTTGCGAGAGATCTCCGACCCATCAGTTTGATTCACGGCCACAATTTGACTAGGAAAATTTATTTTACCTGAGATGATAAAGGACGTTTATCTTACCCCGCACCGGCGGCAACGAGAATCGAATCGTCGACGATATCGAGCACAAATGGATCCCCGCTGAAAGGATAGCCGAGATTGGAGGACCACACCAGCTTTCCCGTTTCGGCTTCGAGACAGTAGATCAAGCTCATCGTGCTCACAAAGACCGATTTGTTGCGAACGATAAGTGTGGGGAACGATGACATCTGCGACAGCTGGACCTTGGACAATTCGGTTGTCCAGAGGTACTCAAACACACCATTGGTGAATGCCATCTTGAAGACGTGCCGGTCAAGAGCTAGTAGATAGTTTTATTTCTTCAAAACCTTGTTTTTCCAGGCGAGTACCAAGGTAAAACGAAAAGTCGGGAGGACCGGCTGGGACAGACGAGGAAACAGGCCGAGGCGACAATATGCCGGTGGAGGGGCCGGTTCTGCCGACTGGAGGAGAAGTGGTGGCGGGGACTGGCTTCGGGATGTTGTTTCCGGCCCAGCTGCAGTGAAATTTGTGCGACGGCCAGTCTGTTGACTGACAGTTGGACGAGCAGTACATGACGCCGGCACAATTGCATCGATAGCGAGCGTTCTTGTCGCGGCAGACGCGGCAGGCACCTTTTGGGGGCAACAAAACATGAAGCCTTTGCGTTTTTAAAGGCCAAGAGCAAACCTGTGAGGGGAACGGCGGGGGTCGTCGGGCTAGTCTTTGCTACAGGCGATGTCGGCGTGGTAGGGTCGTTCTTCTTCATAACAAGGCACTCAAGCTTGTGCTTTGGCCAGTCTTGCTTTTGACAAGGCGAACTATAAATAAAAAAAAAACACGAGTTAAGTAAATGTATTAAAAAAAAAAAAAGCGAAAATCGCACCTGCAGTACATCACGTCGACTCCGCAGGCCGAGCAGTTAAAGTTGGCCGGATTTCCACAGATGCGGCACGAATTTGACACAAGCTCAGTCGACGATGTTGCTTCGCGCATCTGCAATCAAAAAAGAAGGGAATCCAAATTAGTCTCTTTTCTGTGCCTCTGAAAACTACCTTTTCAATGTGCAGCTGGACTGTTGTCTTGTCCTTGAGAAGGTTGATAACGTCGTTGTGTTTCCATCCGCGGATTTTTTCGCCGTCAATCATGACGATCTCGTCGTTGACAATAAGCTGCCCGGTTAGCTCTGCCGCCCCTCGCTCGTTGATCTTGCTAATCAGCGTCTTGCCGTTGTCGAGTGTCTTTAGGTTCATGCCAAACGAGCCATCTATGCGTGACATCGTGACCATTTCGAGGTCGCCTTCTCGCTTTGCACCGCCGTTCTGGCCGCTGCTGCTGGGGACCGGGGAGCCGCTGCCGTGTTCGCCGTACATCTCGATCGTCGTGCCAGATACATGGACCACGTGCCTGCACACACACGTTGGCTTTAGAAAAAAAATTTTATCGAGCCAGTCGTACTTGAAGCCGGTCGGGGAACTGATAGAGGGCCCCTTGCCTCCTCCGTTGCCACTCCCGCCGAGGACCAACTTGAGCTTGCTCAGGACGCCGGTGGACACACCGTTCTCCGTGTCGCGCTGGTCCTTGGCCGTTGCCGTTGCCACTGCGGTTTTTTTTTTTTGTTATTTCGGTGGAATCGAGGTGTTTTGTGTCACAACCAGCAGATAAAGCAAAAAGCATGAGCAAAGTAGGCCGGGTAACCAGCAACGTACCAGAGTTGTTCATGGCCAGTGGCGGCGCAATGGACGGGTTGAAGATCTGGTGCAGGTCCGTCAGCGGCGGGAGCCCCGACGACGTTGCCGCAGACATCTCAGGGCGGGCACCTTTTAAAATGGCGTTTGGAAAAAAAAAACTCGAGTTTTCAGTTTGCGCGCCGATCATGCACAAGAGCTTCCTGCGCCTGTCTAACACGCACAACACCCCCAAATGGGG
>Ga0302226_10002255_pt1 | contig 13812 bp, 23 predicted proteins | sample II_Palsa_E3_3_FD_193524 | JGI IMG/M metagenome (GOLD analysis project Ga0302226, IMG submission 193524) | Peat permafrost microbial communities from Stordalen Mire near Abisko, Sweden - II_Palsa_E3_3 | ecosystem: Environmental > Terrestrial > Soil > Palsa > Peat permafrost | place: Sweden...
ATGCAGTGTTGGCTATGGTGTCTACGCCGCTGGCAAGTTCATGAACGGGTTCATTATCGAGGCCTTTGGTGGTCGGCCCCTCTTCCTTATCGGCCTGCTGGGTTCTGCCGTGTTCACTCTGCTCTTTACCTTTTTCAACACGGTCGCCGGGTTTTCGGCAATGTGGGCATGCAATCGCTTCCTGCAGTCGGTCGGATGGGGAGCCCTGGTCAAGGTGGTCTCGGCCTGGTACGGCTCGCAGGTTGGTTTTGCTTGTGCGCAAAAGCGGATCCTTTTTAATTTTGGCGCCACCGTGAATAGGAGTACGGCTCGATCATGGGAGTGATGTCGCTTAGCTACATGCTGGGAGATGCCCTTATCCGCCTTGTGTTTGGCCTGATCATAAACGCAGGCGTGTCGTGGCAGGAACTCTACTACATTGCGGCCAGCATTGCCCTTGCAGTGTTCATTCCCGCGCTATTCACGCTAAAGGAAAGTCCGCTGTCGATCGGCGAACCAGAGCCCCGTGCCAGCGAGAAGAGCGTCTTTGTCCAATCCGCCGAAAGCAGCAGCTCAAAGCGTAATCACAACTCACTTTGCTCCTGCTCTCGTCTAACTTGCACCTCAGAGCTCATTGACGGGGTCATCAACTCGTCCGGGTCCGAGTCGTCGTCGGATGCCATTGCTCTGCCAGCAAAGCCCACGATCGCCCAGCAATTGCTGCCCCTGCTCAAGAGTCCCAAGTTTATTATCCTTCTTCTGGAATCGTTTGTTCTCACCCTCATCCGAGAGCTTTTCAACTCGTGGCTTCCAACCTATTTCAACGAGGTCTTGTGCTTGAGCGAGGGCGATTCCTCCATTGCCTCCTTGGTACGACAAAAAAAAAAAAAAAAGGGTCGTTATTTACGGCTGATCATAACAGGTCTTCCCCCTCTTTGGCACATTTTCGGCACTGCTCGGTGGCTACCTGGTTGACCACGTCCGCCCAACATGGCGTGGAGGTTTGTCTTCCTTTTTTCCTTTTTTTTTTTTTGTCAACACAATTTTTTAGGCATCTCTCTTATCTTCTTGGTCGGCCTGGCCGCAACCCAGATCGGCCTGTGGGCTTTCGCAGAGTATTATGTCATCACCGAGGAGAACCGAAGCCAAGCCATCGCCATCGACCTCGTCCTTGTTGCCTTGACTGGTTTTGTCCTCATCGCGCCCTACTCGTTTGTTGACGGCGTCTTCGCGATGGAGATTGCCGGAAAGAGCGCCCCCGCTGTGGCCGGTATCCTTTTTCCTTTGTTTCTTGCCCATAACCCATGTATTTGCTAGTGTCGACCATCAATGGTGCTGGCTACATTGGTGCAATCGTCTCACCGTATATCGTCTCCTTGCTCAGCGCGCCCCGCAGCGACCCGACCGAAAGCTCCCCCATTGCGTCGTGTGGACCCGACGTTGAACCATCCGACGCCGAGTGGGGCCCTGTGTTTTTGTGCACGGTATGAGCGTAAAAAATCAGTGGTTTTTCTTTAAACAAAAAACAAAAATTTTTTTTCTTTTGCAGAGCGCGTTTGCCTTTCTGACCATGGTCTTTGTCTGCTTGTTTTGGTATCTGGATATCCGCGACATCCGAGCCCTCGAGCAGGAGGAGTCCAAGAGTCTGTTGCACGATGGAAAGGTGCTCAAGCTCTGAACACATAGAATTAGAATTGTCATAGGGGAGGACATATTTACTGAGAATATAAATATGGCGAGTCTGCTGGCTCGTCTCGGTGGGGTATCGTCGTCGCCCCTGCACACGGGCCTCCACTAACCCGTTTGTGCAGCTTCGAGCAGACATCTTTGGGACCGTGTTTAACCCTACAAACCGGAAAAATGGCCTCAAGCTCCTGAGAAAGCGGTTCATTGGGCCGTCCATTGTCAACTGGTACATGCCGAACAACACCAAGGTGGTCAACAGGATTCCCCAGTTCTACAACGAGGAGACCGAGTACTGGAAGGAGAAGGTCCTGCGCCTCAAAATGCGTGGCAAAGGCCCACCAAAGAAGGGTATGACAAGGGAAAGTGCGGTACTAACTATTTTTCTTTTCTTTTTTTGCTTTCACCCGACTCGTAGGACAAGGAAAGCGCGCGACCATCAAGGGCAAGAAATAGACGTCGTTGTCCCAATGTATATATATATAATATGTGTCAATCCATAAAACCACCTTTGATGTTGTCGCGGGGAGAAAAAAAACGATTGTCTACTCTATGTCCATGGAGATGGTCGACGAGTCTAGCTGAGAAGACTCTGCCGATGTTGCAGCTATGCCGCGCATGGGTGAGGCTGCTGACGAGCTCGTTGGTAGGGTGACCGTCGAGGGCGGGATCAACGGCAAAATGGATTGAGCAGATTGAGTAAACATGTCCTGCATGGGTTGAAAAAAAAAAGAATGTGTGTTCCACCCTTTTTTTTTTTCTTTTCAATGCACGCCTCATACCTCCATCACCCGCGCCACCAAGTCCGATGCAATGGTGTAGTCGCTCTTGAGGCCCAGGGCCTAGTTAAAGGACGAAAGCTGAGTGACTTTTTGTTTATGGATCGAGTTACCATGTGATATAGCTCGATCGCCTTGGCAAAGTCGCCCGAGAGATGGTTCAAATAGCCGAGGGCAGTCATGGTCGTGGCCGAGAGCGGATTGAGCTGGAGGGCCGCCTGATACTTTTGCCGCGCTTCCTCGTAATTTCTTTTACAATGTCTTAGTCGCACAGCCTTGTCCTCACAACGTACTTGAGTTTGCGGTAGGTGTGGCCGAGGTTCACGTACGTGTTTTCGAGGTCGGGGTTTGATGGGTCCAATTCGATCGCGCGCTCGAGATTTGTTTTGGCGGCACCAAGATTGCCGGTGCGCAGGTACAGGACGCCGAGTTCGTTCAGTGTGAGCGCGTCACGTGGAGCAATCTCCTTGGCCTGGACGAGGAATTGTTCCGCGGCGACGAGGTCGTTCAAGCGGAGGTATTCCTTTCCCATATAAAGGAGCGGAAGGTGAGACCGAATGGCCAGGCGAGCAGCGGTTGTGTAGGCAGCCAGTGCAGAGTCGTGCTCGTCCTTTTGAGCAAACGAGTGGCCAAATCCAAACCACGCGTGCACAAAGTTGGTGTCGTACGAAATCGACCGGTTGAAAAACTGCCTGGCCTTGTCGGTTTGCGTGGTCAACTGAAAGCACAGACGAAAACGCGTTTTCTTTTAGAGAAAAAGTGGTACCAACGTGTAGTTACCAAGTAATAGACACCGACCGCGTACCATGGCAATGATTGGTGACCGGTCGCATTGTCCACAAGCTACAGGTAGGTTCACTGTCACACTTTTGGGGGGTGCGGTACGTTTCGCTTACCTGGTGCGAGAGCAAAAACAGGTCGTTCTTACGCTTGAGCTTGAAAAGACAAGCAATGTGCGTCAACAGGGCCATCTTATGTAGCTCGTCCTGAGCCAACACTCTGCCAATGATTGGGAAATGTATCCAAAAAAAAAAAAAACGGCCCTTGCGACTGGAACGTACCTCTGTGTGAACTGCAAGCTTTGCGCGTACTGGCCCTTTGCGTACAACAGATTCGCGTGTGTTGTCAGCACATCCGTGTTTGTGCCAAGCTTGGCGTCTGACAAGACCGTGAGTTGAGACTCGGTGAAGGCGGTGGACTGAGTCTGCGCTGTCCGAGTGCTGTAGAGAGCCTTGATCAGGCCGTGCCCACCTTGCAAGGAGTCGAGAAGGCGCAACTCCTCCGCCGGCGACAGCAAGTTGTGCTCAGAGAGTTTGATAAAGGCCTTTGACAATAATGGGGTTAAACAGCCTGCCTGCCTGAAATAGGCAACTCACATCGCTGCAGTAGGGGTCAAGCTCGAGTGCTTCTTTGAAGCTGGCAGCGGCCTTGTCAGGGATCTCCATCTTGAGCTGCGAGACACCCTTAATGTACAGTATCTTTGCCAACATCTGGCTGTTTGTGAGGTCTGTCGTCAACGGTGATGTCGACAAAGGCTGGCGGTACAGGACTTCAGGGCTCTTTGACAGCAAATCCAGCAGCTCGGACCACTCGCTCAGCAGGCTCTTTTTTTTTTCCTCACTTGTTCAGCGAGCACAAAGAAGGCCTCGGCCATACCATGCCATGCGCAACCAGCATCAAGCCCTCTAAACACATGGGCTGCGAGACGTGCTTTTGCACGAGCTTGACTGCGCGCGCAGGGTCCCCAGCATCCAGCTGACAGTGCGCCAGGAGCAGCAGGTCGCTCTCGTCCCCTTAACCAACAAGGTCAGCAGCAAACCATCCCCCACAGAAGCACACCTGTCAAGGACCACAGCTTGTCAGCCCAGAAGATGGCGCTTGTGGGCGACAGCGACGCGCGGCGCGCTCGCACAACGGATCGCAACTCCTCTTCCATCTTTATTTTTTTTTCGAATTTCGCCCCCCCGTCATGGTAAGATCACACGAACAGAGATGCTCTAAACCCTGCAGGAGTCCAACAAGGATGAAGCGCAGCGGTGCTGTGAGCTGGCAGAGGAAAAGCTCAAGGCAGGCGACCTGGCCGCAGCGCGCAAGTTTGTGAAAAAGTCGCTCAACCTGTTCCCGACAGACCATGCACGGTATGGGATCCCTTTTTTCACCCCCCCGAAACTAATCGTGGCCCGACGTCCCAGTGTTCTCGACCGCAAGGTGACCCACTTGGAGTCTTCTTCCTCCTCAGCGTCGACGGCGTCCGCGTCAACGCCAGCAGCGGCCTCGTCGTCGACGTATGCATACATCGTTTTGTCCCCTTGTTTTTTCAATTGCAAATCACACCGACTTTTGACAAAGCAGGCCTCGAACGACAACGGCGGCTGCGGCTGCACCTGCTGGACGATCACATTCTGCGCCTCGTATGTTTGTCGCGTGAAAGGCCCTTTCAAAAATTTTTGAAAAACCACTGTTTGCAGCGGAACGTGAGCACACAAAAGAACAACTCGCCATGGTCAAGCGTGTACTCTCGTTGAGCAATTACTACGAGGTGCTCGAGGTGACCAAGGAGGCTAACGATGTCGACATCAAAAAGTCGTACCGCAAGGTAGGGACTCGTTCAACGTTTTTCCCCGTGTGTCCTAACCACTGTACCCAGCTCGCTCTGCAACTGCATCCTGACAAGAACGGTGCTCCTGGAGCAGATGAGGCGTTCAAACGCGTAAACGACGCATTTAATACGCTGTCGGATGTCTCCAAGCGAAAGCAATACGATCTGTACGGGCGTGCGCCCAGCCGGGGCAGTGGCGGCATGAACGAAGATGCTCACGGTCAGTTCCAATCAGTTGTTGTTTTCCTCATTTTTTTTTTCTTTTTTAGCTGCCTTTAACGATCTTTTTGGAGGAGGTTCTGGAGGCGATTTCACGCAGGACGATCTGTTCAACATGTTTTTCAATGGCCAGATGCCAAACAACGGTCGGTTCAGGATGTACACGACCTACACCCGAAATGGCCGGCGTACGACTTCATCAGGGGCGGGTGGTGCCGGTGGACGTGGTGGCGCAAGGGCCTCTACTGCAGGGGACCACGCTGGCGGAGGTGCTGGAGGTCAGAGAGCGCAAACTGGGCTGTGGCAGCTGCTCATACAACTGTGCGTCTTTTTGGTTGATAAACTAAAATTAAACTCGATACATTTGCTCATTGCAGGCTCCCCCTCATCCTCCTTTTCGTCTTTTTCTTGATTGGATCTGGCAACGACAGGCCAATGTACAGCCTGCAGAAGATGGATCCTTACATTGTACCAGAGAGCTCCTCTAATTTTCAAGTAACACCTTTTTTTTTTTTTTCAAATGCTAGATTGCCAAGCGGACCTCCCTGTACCAGCTCGACTTTTTCCTTGATGTGGCCACAGACAAGAAATTCCAGCGAGACCCTCATGGCTTGGCAAAGATTGACAGGGCCGTGGAAGAAGACTACTTGGACAGATTGCGGTTAGCGTGCATGCAAGAGGTGAACCCCTCCTTTTAAAATAAATAAAAAAAATTTTTTTCTCTAAAACGTGTTCAAAACAGGAGAGGACGCAAAAGCAGGTAATGAGTCGTGCGTCTTGGTTTGGGACATCACAGGAACTCGACCAGGCCAAGTCGATGAGCAAGCCCAACTGTGACAAACTGCAGCAACTGCAAAACATCAAAAGGGGCCTCCGTTCGGACCGCTCCTCTTCTGCCTCTTCGGCTGCATAGAAAAACTCGGCACTGTAGAAAACACTGTAGAAAACCCATTTTTCTTTCAAAAAAAAACAAAAAGAAAACCGTGATAGGGTCCTATGTTGCTCCTCCTCAAACGCGCAATGTCCACGCGGGTGAGACGCACCCTTTTCAATGGTACATGTACTAGGCGTCCGTCGGATCCGTGACTGAACAGAGAGCATCACTACAGTGCCCGGTAGCGACGAGCGCAAGCTATCCAAGGCCAAGACACTGACGTCGGACACGATCGTCTTCGACTTGGAGGACGGCGTGCCCCTCGCGAGTAAGACAGTGGCCCGTGGCATGGTGGTTTCGTCGCTCGCGGATCCGTCGCTGCCTCCGCGTGCTGAGCGAGCTGTGCGTATTAACGGCGTGGGATCGCGGCTGGAGGATGCCGACCTCAAGGCCATCCTGCCGAGCCAGCATCTGCAAGCGATCGTCATCCCAAAGGTCGAACATGCCGCGCACGTCAAGCACGTCGCGTCTCTCGTCGACGCTCTCTCGCCTGTCCCTGGCGACGTCATGCTCATTGCCTGCATTGAGTCGGCACTGGGACTTCTAAACATCCGTGAAATTGCTGCTGCCGAGCCGCGACTGGACGCTCTCGTTGTACGTGTTCTAACAGGCCGTTGTGCGAACGCTTAAAAAAACACGGCAGTTTGCATCCGAAGACTTTTGCGCCGATCTGGGCCTCATTCGAACCCAACATCGTCGCGAAATGCTCTACGCGCGCTCGACCCTCGTTACGGCGGCGGTGGCGCATGGACTGCAGGTGCGTCTCTCGTGTTGAAAAAAAAACCGCAGCCAAAAGATATACATTTTACAGGCAATCGATCTTGTCTGCATCGACTACAAGAATAACGAGGTCCTCAAGGAAGAATGCAAAGAGGGTCGCGAGATGGGCTTTACTGGCAAGGTATGTACTTTCTTAGACATGTGCGTTTTCTTACTTTTATGGCAACCGCTAAAGCAAGCAATCCACCCGGGCCAAATTGGCCTGATCCAAGAGCTGTTTTCGTCGTCTGCTGCCGAACTTGCCACCGCCGATAACATTATCAAAGGGTTCGAGGCATCGGGGGGCAAACCGTTCAACTATCAAGGCAAAGTCGTTGACACGCCTGTGGTCAAATGGGCTCACAAAATCAAAGCTCGTGCGTTTTGATTTCAAACTGGGCCCGTTTGCTATGATTACTCTGCGTGCATGCACTATGAACAAAATGATAAATACACAAGTTGATCCCCGGGTTGCACAGACGGAGACGAGTCTGCCAAGGCAGACTCGAAATCAGCCATCGTCACCACTGCAGCATCGGCGTCCGACGAAGCGATCGATGCCACACGATCTATCGTATTCATCGCAGCGCGCTGGCATAGAGCGTAGAGGTCGGCGCCAGTGAATCCTGACCCAACAGAAGAAAAAAAAAATTTAAATTAAAAAATGATAAAATATATATATATATTTTACCATTGGTTCGCGCAGACAGCGAGGCAAGGTCAAGGTCGGCTGCCCTTTTCATCGGGCGGGAGTAGATGTCGAGGATTTGGAGTCGTTCTTCCATCGCAGGAGGGCCCACATACGCCTTGGTGTCAAGACGTCCGGGTCTGAGGAGGGCCTCGTCGATCCGGTCTGGGGCGTTAGTAGCCGCGAGAACAAACACAAAAGCGTCCGGGTCTGCAGAGTGTTCGAGGTCATCGAGCTCGAGTAAGAGCTGCGAGACCATCTTGGTCTGGACAGAGTGATCCGAGTCCTTTGTCCCAAACAGCGTCTCGATTTCGTCCAAAAATATCAGCGATGGGCTATGCTGGCGAGCTTGAGCAAACAATTTCGCGATCGCCTTCTCGCTCTCGCCGACTTCGGCGCGAAGCAAGTCGGGAATTGTCGCCGCGATGAACTGTCCGCCGCCGCCACTCATCGCGGTGGCACCCGCCTTGGCGAGCATCGTTTTCCCCGTCCCCGGAGGTCCGAATCTAAAGAGTGGACAGTGAGGAGCATGACAACAAAAATAGCGCGCAGTACAATAGCATTCCACGTGGCGGGGAGATGCACATGCGATCAAAGGACGGTCGGTGGTGCTGGGCCCAGATAAGTGCATCTTGGACGGCGGCTTTGACAGAAGAGAGGCCGCCAATTTGATCCCACCCAACGGGCTCGATCGGTTTCGGCAGAAAGGCCGCGGTTCCATCACGGGGAATGTACGACTTGCGAGCAGCAAACAGATCACCCGTCGAAATTTTCCGTGTTTGCGCACGTCGCACGGCATCCGCAGCGATCGCCTGCACGTCGGCCAGTTTCAGCCCGTGGCACAGCTGGGCAAGTCGCGACAGCTCCTCGTCTCTATGTGTGGCAGTCAACAGCCCATCAGTCACCTTGTGCAAGAGCGCAAGCCGATCCGACGCAGTCTTGGGCGGGTCGATGGCGAGTGTGTCTGCAAAAAGGGCGCGGATGTACTCGCAAATTAGGCGCTCGTCGTGCGTTATTCCGACCTGCCACCGTTCATATCAAAGACATAAAATCTTTCACTCGAAACAACAACCTACATGAACGCAGCCAGAGTCCGAGTGGAGGGCGTTGGACCGCAGCATGGCCGCAAACGCGTCCAAAACTAACGGGGTTGTCTGAGTGCTACGAGGGACGATCTCGTCGATACGATCCCAGATCACAACCGTCTTCCCGGCGGTGCGTGCCTCCTGATGCAGGCCGGCCGCGATCCGCGCGATTGTCCGTTCAGGGTACCCCGGCTCGTGCGCCTCCACATCGCTCGCTGTGTACACTAGCACGCGCATCCCGAGTTCCCGACACGCCTCCCGCACAGCCATCGTCTTCCCTGCGACGAACATGGTCAACAGGGCACACCTGGTTTTCAAGAAATCGTACCGACGCCGCTCGGGCCCACAACCAGCACTGAGCGCCCTTGGGCAAGACACTTTTTCATCGGACGGACTGTAGTATGGCGAAATCGAGCCGCCCAAGCAACCGCCACGGCTTTGCGATGGTGGACGCGGGCGACAGCAGGCACTTGGTGGTCGCATGGGGCGGCGATACCGGCGTGCAGGAGGATGTGTGGCAGTTTGATACAAGTACAAGGCATGTCTATACTCGCCCTGTTACTAACAAACGGTGCAGAGGACAAAGTGTGGGAGCAATTGGATGTGGCTGGTCCTGCTCCTCGCGCCTCTGCTGGCGTGGCCTTTGCGATGCTCGACAAGGGATCATCCAAGCTGCTCGTTCTCTTTGGTGGTGTGCGCGAGAGCGAGACTGCCGACATGTACACCAACGAGGTATTCCTTGCTTGAAAGCGCCAAAACAGTAGGTCCTGACTACTGGTAAAGACCGCATGCATGGATATGGCGAGCAAGACCTGGCTGACGATCGGATCTGTCGTTGGGGATGTCCCCACGGCTCGTGTCAACAGCACGCTGACTGCGATTTCCCCCTCAAAAGCGATCCTGTTTGGCGGTGCCAGCCAAATGCACCAGTAAGTTACCGTTGCCGCGCTGACCCCATGTGCTCAATTCTTGGAATTAGGTACCTTGGCGACGTGTACGAGCTTTCCGTGGAAGATGCTTCTCCGCCTTTTCAACGTACAGTCAATCTGCGATGGACGAGGGTGCAGACCACGGGCAACCTGCCAAATCCGCGTGAAGGTCACTCGGCAGTGTGGTGGCCCAAGTCGAATGCGCTGGTCGTGTTTGGTGGGATCGAACAGCCGCTCGCCCGTCTGAACAATACCTATTTGCTTGATCTTGGTGTGTTCCACCCATTTTATTTTTTTTTTTTTTGGCAACAAATATCTCATGGGTCGGGGTCAACTAGACAAAAAGACGTGGTCGCAGGCGCAAGTAAAGGGCGTGTCGCCATCCGAGCGCTGCTACCACACTGCCTTTGTCTACCAGGAGGGAAGGATGATTGTATTTGGCGGCTGGATCATGGAAGACGCGGAGCCTGAGACGATTGGGCGAGAGGAAAAGGCGTTCCCAAACAGCAGTTCGCGCCACTCCTGCAGCGTCTATTCGCTCGATCTAGGTTTGGTGTCTTTCATTCGGTTAACATCCCAACCTCGTGCTAAAACAGATGGAATGGAGTGGCACGTACTTGCCAACGAGAGGAATTTCGCGATGCGTCGGGCTGGCCATTGCTCTGTCCTTCTAAACGACACCATGTATTCATGGGGCGGTCGTCCATACAGCAACGCAAGTACTTTCGTCCGTACCCTAAGAGATATGAGCGAGTTCTCTCTCGCCGCATCGCATGAACAAACGACCGCCGACAAGGAGCAAACACAAGAGCCCCAAGAGCTAGCAGTGAGCACCCCAAAGAGTTCGAAATCCAAGCCGCAAACCCCCATCCTGGCTGCATCCGATCCTGAGGTAAAACTGGCACAGGTTTGGTTCAAGCGTCCTTGTTAATATTTTTGCAGGAATCATTTGTTAAGCCAAGCGATGGTCAGCACACCCTGGAAATTGTCGGAGTTGGCGAAAAGGAATTTATCGTCCGTTGGATCGCCAGATCAAATGGTATTTTTCTTGTTTTGGCGCAGGTTTTCATAAATAATAAATACTCCCCCACCCAAAAGATGGAACACCGCACGATTGGGACAAGCAAGGCCGACTCTGTCTAGAGGTCACCCAAGCGCGAAACAAAAACTACTTCATCGGCCTAGTAGAAATCGTAAGGCCGTTTTGCGTCCGTCCACCACAAAAAATCGAAAAATTGAAAATAGAATGGCAAAATCGAGAAAGCAGAGGCACTTCCTGTGGAGGAATTGCAAAAGGGTCTCCACTTGGTCGGCTACTTTGGCAAGTACGTGGTTTTGAGAAATTTTTTTTTTTTTAATCAGACCTTGTCTTTCGTCAGCTTTGGCGACTTTGTCTTTGCACGAAAGCCCTCTCTTGTTTACGCCTGTCGATTGGTCTTCTTCGCAGCGAATGGAACACGCCTTATCCTGGTGGACAGGACTGCAATGAGCAGCAAATTAGGTTGAACATTGAACCATAAAAAGCAAACTGATTGAATTTGACACTAAGCGCGATGTGTCTAGTGCTCGCTGAATCTGCCGGCTCTGTCAATTCACCACCCATCGCAACATCATCACAAGCAGAGGATGCCCCAGTGGCCAAGTCGCCGAGAGAAGCCTCTCTGCAAAGGCCGAGCTCTGCTTCGCCTCCAATGGCTGATTCGTCATCTTTGTCTGCTCGAAAAAGGAGCGCTGATGCCTTAGACATGAGCCAATCACCCTTGACCGATTCTCGTTCTGTTCGTCAGCGCCGACCGTCGGCCTTTGAAACTCCAGTCATGACCACCCGTTCCCGGAACTCGCCACCAGCTGACCAAACCGCAACCAGCAGTCGGAGAAAACCTCGCCATCCGAAAGAGTCGGTCGCGACGATCGCGGAAAGCGTGCATTCTACTCGGACGCAAACAATCGTAACTTTGGCTTTCTCAATGATGACTGAATTCTTTAAAACTGATACCAGATTGTTGGGGACGAAGGCCCTCTGAAACGGAAATCACCCGAGGTTGATGACGCGTCTCCGAATGCTCGAAAGGAATTGTCGCCAGAAGGGATCTACCTGGGTCTACGCTTTGACTGTCTAGATATTAAATTGAACGCCTGGTACCATGCTCGCATCATCAGCATGGGTACCGCTTTTCTTTTTTATTAGTATTAAAATAATGAGCATAGATTCCCTCACAATGCCGACCCAAGTGACCATCAACTATGATGGGTACCAGTCAACCTACGACGAGGTGATTTCCATCGGAGAACTGTGCGCGCAACGAGGCCGACCGTACAGTAAAGCCACCGAAACTACAAAGACAAAGTTTACAAAATCGGAGGCAGAGTGGGCCGCCATTCTGGATGGTACATACTGAGGCTTTCAAGTGTTTAGGAGATTTTTTTTAAAAAAAGAAGTGTAAAAAAAAAAACTAGGCGCTCGCAGAACGATCGAAGCTCGGGACGATGTCGTCAAGCAGGGTTTCCGCCGATCGCATCGCCTTGCGTAGATATTCCCTTTTTTTTTGTTGTTGTTGTACAGAATAGTTTCTTTCTCTACAAAGACCGCATTCTTTCACCGCGAAGACCATTGCGAATTCCACTTGAGCATTCGGTTGATGTCGCGGACCCAATCGGTTGTGTGGGTTTGTGCGCGCGTGATCATGGGCACGGGAAATAGGGACGCCTTGGCCTTGATGTAATCGCCAGGACGGAGGATAGAAATGTCACGGCCATCAAGGGTGGCAGTAGCATAGCCACGGCTGGATGTCTTTTCAATTATTATTGTTCATTGAGAGATGAGGGGGGGAAAAAATCAATTGTATTTGTACGGATGCTTTCAGAAGGATTTCGGCATCTGGTGCAAAGATGGCGGGCCTGAATGAGAGAGAGCGAGGACATATTGGCGTAAGCAGGATGCTCTTGACTGACGGGTGGATGACGGATCCGCCCGCAGAGAGTGAGTACGCGGTGGAACCCGTTGGCGTTGCAACGATAATCCCATCTGCCTGCAAACACAGCTAAAATTGATTTTCTTTTTTTTTTTCAAAAAAAAAAAACGTACCAACGCATTTGTGGTCCACTCATCGTTGATATATACGTCGATACTTGCTAGGTGAGGTTCGTGTCCACGATGAATAACGACTTCGTTCATAACTTCGTGACCTTTTTGAAAATTATGTCAGTGCGAAAAGAAGACAAAAATTTTTTTTTTAATTTTCACTTGTCATCACACGGCCGCTGTCGGTGACAGTGCTGCAAGATAGACGCATGTGCGGGAGGAAAGAAAATCGGCCCTGGAGCGTGCTCGTGATGACCGTTTGGAACTCATCTATGGCAAACTGCATCAGGAACCCCAGGTTGCCCATGGCAAAGCACACGACGGGAGGCACGTGGCCCTTGAACAAGCTTGACACTTGCATCAAAGTTCCATCGCCGCCAAGTGCCACCACGAGATCGACCGTCCGTGAGAGCTCGGACAGGTCGTGCTCTTGTTGCTGGTCAAACAGGTAGACGTTTGGGTGTACCCTTGCGGCCTCCTCTTCTTTTTGCTGCTGACGCTGCTGCTGCTCCTGTTGCTGCTCGTGGTGTTGGTGGTGGACCGTGTCCTTGTCAATGATCACGTTCATCTGTCTGTCCTCGATGAGCCATCTGAGAAAAGAAAAGAAAAAATGAAGTCCTGCCAGGCGCGCGAAAAAGACAGTGTCGTACCTTGAGATCCTTGCAATCGTCGTCCGCTTGACAGGCTCGAGATCGCCCTGTTTTTGCACGATCAGGACGGTCCGAGGTGGGGTCACCCACGAGAACCGAAAGTCACTTGGCGGGAAACGCGTCTCCAGTCCGAGCCCTTCTGCGCCGAGCTCCTCCACAGCGACTCCTTCGTTGCGATGCACCGCCGAACTTGTCGGCCCATCGCCGTCGCCGTCGCTGGTGGCCGCAGTGGTGTTCCCGCCACGCCGCAGCAGCACTAATCTCGCCTTGTCCGGCAACTGCACAAGCGACCTCCAAATCGACGACCGCCGCATATTTTTTCTCAAGTTTCTTTTCTTTTTTTTTGAAAACGTCATCCGATGCCGCCAAAGCAGAACCCCAAGGCCGTTGCCGCAGCCGTACGCTGATAGCGGGGGGGGGGGGGGC
>Ga0302226_10002260_pt1 | contig 13810 bp, 11 predicted proteins | sample II_Palsa_E3_3_FD_193524 | JGI IMG/M metagenome (GOLD analysis project Ga0302226, IMG submission 193524) | Peat permafrost microbial communities from Stordalen Mire near Abisko, Sweden - II_Palsa_E3_3 | ecosystem: Environmental > Terrestrial > Soil > Palsa > Peat permafrost | place: Sweden...
CTGGCACCCTGTTTAGCACCCTGTTTACCGGGCAGAGACTTCGCCCGACATGACGTCGATCCACACAGGACCCTCTTCAGCTTGGTGGCTATAGACAAGCGCCCGTACCTGCGGCCCCGCTATTCTCAGGAAGCGCAATATGTCGCCCCTGCGTTGCTTGCCACGATAAGGGATGCGACATACCCTTTGATCACATTCCATTAGCAGTACCACATCGTTGCGCTTAAGAAGCCGCTCGAACATTGGTTCGCTCAACCCATGCGAAAGTTCCGCCGTCATTGCTTGCCGAATGACTGGCATGGTGCCGTGATCCGCCAGCGAGTCAGCGGGTTCAGGTATCGAGAGGAAGCGAGTGACATGCCCCATTACCTGACTCGCATGTTGGTCGTTGTGCCGCGCGATTGAGGCATTCTGGCGGGGTACGTCACGCAGACTTGGACGCTTTGGGGCACGAGTCATTTACATCCGACCGCGCAGACGATGGCAGATACGCCCGCCACCGCACCAACGATTCCGCCCAAGGCAAACGTTTCTACCGAACTGGCGCAAGCCTGAAGATTGAGTATGCAAAAGAGCATCGCGATGAAAATGCAGCGCCGCAAGATTTTTCTCCCTCAACAGTCGTTGCTGCGATTTGGACCGGCCTGAACACCAGGGCCCTGACGCAGCTTCCCGTCATGGACCTGATGTGCGTTTGAAGGAGTCAACGCAGAGGACTCCATGCACGCATAGAGAGATTAGAGTGCTTTGAAGAGGGGCATTTCGGCAATTACGGGCGGTAGATGACATCTGCTTACCGGGCATTACCTGGACGGGGGGGCGAGCGCAGCAAGGCTGTTTGCGCTCTTGTCGCGCTACCCCTGGTCAATCTGTCGTGCGCGATTGAAAGCCTGATGGGAATGAAATGTCGACGGGACATAGTCAAGCTGAGACGGCGGCGACTGAATTGTCTGCGCGAGCTAACCCGGGGCAGCCGCGGGTGTATCGGGTGAGATGATGCAAAGACCCACGGCGCACCCCGCGTGGCCTACGCAAAGGGGCCGGTTTGATTCAACCAAAGGTCGTTTAGTTGCGGAAGATTCCACTGTTTGGGATCTTCAATGGCCACTATCCGGTCGGCACCTTTTGCTTTCTTCAGGTCTACTATCTGAGGAAAGACCGGTTGATTCGACTTGCATGAGAAGAAGGTCTTGACGGTCGGCGCGAGGATTGACCCGCTGCCCTGATCGAGTACGACAGCAAGAAAACCGGATTCCAGCCGAACCAGCGAGCCGACCGGATAGATGCCCACCGTGCTGATGAAGGCCGCGAGAATGGTCTTGTCGAACTGCCCATCCCACGACGCCATGCTGCGAAGTGCCTGAGTCGGATGCCAGGACGATTTGTATGGCCGCTCGGATGTAACGGCGTCGTACACGTCGCAGACAGCACCCATCCGGGCCAGCAGGGGAATGGCTTTGTCCTTGAGCCCATGCGGATACCCGCCGCCATTGATCTTTTCGTGGTGGTGTAGCGCGACCTCCAGCACCCCTACACTGACATCGGCCGACTGCAGCATGTGCCAGCCGTCGTAGGAGTGTTTCTTGGCGACCTCGAACTCTTCCACACTCAGCTTCCCGGGCTTGTTCAGCACGGCGAGCGGCATGAGCGCCTTGCCGAGGTCATGCAGCAAACCGGCTACGCCGGCCTCGAGCACGCCTGGCTCGTCAAGTTCGAGTTCGCGCGCCAGCGCGGTCATCAACGCACACACGGCAACGGAGTGCATATACGTGTAACCGTCGTGGTGCTTCAGGCGCGCCACGCTGGTCAATGCGTACGGGTTGCGTATGACGGACGCGGCAATGCTCTTCACCAGCGGCATCATGCTGGCGCCTGATACGGCGCGTCCCATGCGGGCTTGCTGAAACACCCCTTTCATCTCATTGGAGGCCGATTCGAACAAGCGCCTTGCGTGTTCAATTTCTTCACCTACTTGTCTTCGCGGCAGTTGCGCGCGCGTCGTAACCGCCGTACCCAGTAGTTGGCCGTCTTCCGCCTGCACGGCCGAGCTGCCTGCATCGAACGGGTCGACCGGTTCGTCCAGGCTGTCCTCAGAGCACGACAGACCTCGATCCGTATCGATCACAATGGACGTAATTCCGCCCGCGACTATCTTCTCGATGTCGACAGCGGTGAGCAAAAACGAGTTCTTCCAGAATGGGTGATCGAGCCAGCGCCGATCCACACTGTGCAGGAACATGCCAGGACGCAATGAAGAGACTGCGACCGTTTTCAACATAAGCCAACTCCGATGAGCCATGTTTTGGAACTAGCGAGGGGGAAACCACAGCACCGCCGGCTTCAGCCAACACTTACGCGCTCCACCAATGCACTGATCAGATCCTTGATTTCTTTCACCCGGCACCACTACCCGGGCGAGCGGCTCAGGCCGTCAGATTCAATCCGGGGCATTGGCCTTGAGCGCCGTACCCTCGATGATAAAGACAATCTGTGCGACTCGCTCCACGCCAGCAAACCCCTGCTGCATCGCTAGCGCCAACGCTCGCCGCAGATGCTTGATAATTTGCCAAACAGACGTGTCTTTCGATCTCGAATGATCTCGCGTATCGCGCCGTGATCATTCGAGAATGACCGCAATATTTTCCGGACTCCTTACCCGGACTTACCGAACATCAATGTGGTGACCCCACATTTCTGACACACCGCTAGCGGTCATGCAGTACCGTAAGCGTTCAGTAAAGTATTCAACCAGCGCCGGTCGTGCCCTCCTTTACCTGCTTACCCGCCCCGCTTATCACCCCGGCCTGCGGTTCCTAGCGTACCTCACACCGCTCGTAAAAAAATACGCTAGTCATCCGTTCACATGCTGTTTGAACAACAGTCTGGTCTACGGGAAATATTTGGTAATTACTGACCGAACCCCAGTTCTATTCTTCGGATTCCCGGTATCGAATCCAGCCGAGTATGGGTAAAAGGCCCATTCTTCCAGCGATAACGATGACCCTCTTCAAGACCACCCTGATCTCCGCGATTCTGTTCGGCAGTCCGCTCGTGGCTCACGCTACCAGCTTCGATTGCAACCTCGGTCACTCAGCGACTGAAAAGCTGATTTGCCACAACCCGGATTTATCGAAGCTCGACGATGAACTTGGAAAGCTGTACTGGAAAGCGCGCCGCGCGGTTGCGGATAAACATTCATTCCGCGCCGACAGCGATGCCAAATGGACTTGGCGAGAAACGCATTGCACGGATGAAACGTGCCTCACGACCTGGTACTCAGGCCGTATCGAAGAACTTCAGCAAGTGGTCGACGACCTGCAATCCATCTCGAAGCCCTCGCCTGGTCGCGCAGCCTCTGAGCCTGTGTTGCCGGTGCCCACGATTGCCATAGGTCGATGCACCGTCGCCGAGCCCGGCATGATTTCGCTCGATAATTGCAGGTCGCTGATGAAATCCAATATGCATTGGAAATACGACGCACACGGAGGCGACTGGTTCTGCGGAGTCGCCGTGCTGGATGAATCGAAATTGCCTGGGGTCGCCCTGCAATGAGCGAGCAAATCGACATGCCGGAAGCGAGTCGGACTGCCGTCCAGCTTTTGACCCGGCAAGAGGCAATGGGTGATTCGAATGTCGCGTTCTCGCCGGACGTGTTATTTAAAAATTTCAATACGCATCTGCTTGACCCAACTCAAGCCGAGCGTCGACTGAGCGTGGACTTAGTGCCGCCCCGTTCCCCAGGACGAGTGCATGCCGCCGCCAAATCGCGATGCTCCGCCATGAAAGCCGGAACCCATTGGCGCGCCAACATGCATATGACCCATTTGATGAAAATGGTCGAGATGCGAACGGTGATGGAAACGATCGACGAAAATAAAGCTCACACCCGCGCCAATGAAAAGCGAGGGCCCCCAGTACCACGGATCGGGATACGGATAGTACGCGACCGGGTACACAAGCATGCTGCCGTCAGGGCTCTCGACGATCTGCCAAGTTCCATCGCTTTGCAGACACGCGCGTCCCACGACTTGCTGCATCGATCCGTCAACGTCCGCTTGCCCCGCTACGGCACGGCAATTGGCTCCTGAGTCAATATCTGTAGCGGCTGCATCGTTGTATGTTTGCGCAAGCGCGGGCGCAGCACAACCCATCGCGGCAAGCATCACTCCCAACAGAAGTAACTGGCGCATCGTCGTCTCCTGCATGAACCCGGACGCATCGGCGTCGCTGGCAATTTCACCGTGCTCGTGCCGAATGGCAAGCGGTATAGGGATTAAACGATCGAAGCCGTGAAAATATTCCGGCATTGCACGCAACCAGGAACAATCGGGCGGGGGTAAGCGAAGCCTTTGCCTGCGCCTGTTGCCGCTCAAGCGACTGGTGCAGCTTCATCGTGGAAATCCTTAGGGTGGACTCATTTGGTATGTGCTTAATTTGGCATAAGCTTAATATCAGGCAATCCTAGTTGAGCCGTCGTCACCCTGTCCACAGAACGCGGCTCTTATCGTGATGGACCGTTATCCGTCTCGCTTGTTTCATCCGGATGCCGTGCGCGCGCTTTCCGGCACAGCGGGCTTACTGTTGCGCAAAGCGTTGGCCTTTTTCGCGGGGCTGCTGCTCTGCAGCGCAGCAGCCGCAAGTCCGGTTGTCGTGGTCATTCCGCTCAACGGCGCTGTCGGTCCAGCGAGCGCCGACTTCGTCGTTCGCGCGCTTGCCCGGGCGGCTGACGAACACGCTGAGCTTGCCGTTCTCGAGATCGATACCCCCGGCGGACTCGACCAGTCGATGCGCTCGATCATCAAGGCCATCGTCGCTTCACCCGTTCCCGTTGCAGCGTTCATTGCACCGGGCGGGGCGCGGGCGGCCAGCGCCGGCACGTACATCGTCTATGCAAGCCACATTGCCGCGATGGCGCCAGGCACCAACCTCGGCGCCGCCACGCCTATTCGTATAGGCGCAGGCGGCTCCGCCGAGCCTGAGCCGGGCCAGGCAAAGACAGCCCCGGATGCGTCGGCGTCCGCCGGCATGAACCCGGCATCCACGGAAACCACCAAGCAAGTCCAGGACGCGGCGGCCTATATACGTGGCCTCGCGCAACTGCGCGGCCGCAATGTGCAGTGGGCCGAACGCGCGGTACGCGAAGCGGTCAGCCTGTCGGCGAACGAAGCGCTTGCGCAGAACGTGATCGACCTGAACGCGTCCGACCTGCCGGACCTGCTCGCGAAGCTGAACGGCCGGCATGCGCACACGATCACGGGCGATCATGTCCTCGCCACATCCGGCGCGATTGTCATGACGATCCAGCCCGACTGGCGCAGCCGCTTTCTCGCGACCATTACCGACCCAAGCGTAGCGCTCATTCTCATTACGATCGGCATGTACGGCCTGTTCTTCGAGTTCGCAAATCCTGGCCTTGCGTTACCCGGTGTTGCAGGCGCAATCAGCCTGATGCTGGGCCTGTTTGCATTGCAGTTGCTGCCCATCGACCTGGCCGGTCTGGGCCTGGTCCTGCTCGGCATTACCTTTCTCGTTGCCGAGATTTTCCTGCCCACGTTCGGCACGCTCGGCTTCGGCGGCATTGTCGCGTTTGCCATGGGCGCGCTCATGCTGTTCCGTACCGATACCCCCGGCTATGGCATTCCGGTAGCACTCGTGGTTGGCCTGACTGTCGCTACCGCGCTGTTCGTGTTCGTCGTGTCGAGCATCGCGCTGCGAGCACGTCGACGGCCCGTGGTAAGCGGAGCGGAAGCGATGCTCGGCAGCATCGGCGAGATGCTGGAAGACGTGGCGCCAAGCGACAGCGGCTGGGCTCGCGTGCACGGCGAACGATGGCGCGTGTCTTGCGATGAAGCGCCTGCAGTGCTCGCGCGCGGGGAGCGAGTGCGGGTGCTCGGGCGTCATGGCCTGATGCTGAGCGTGGCGCGACTGGACGAAATAAAACAAGGAGAAAAATGATGGTCGGATTTACGTTTGGCTTCAGCGGCGTCTTGCTGGCGCTGGTCATCCTTATCCTGTTCTCATCAATCCGCATCTTTCGCGAATATGAGCGCGGTGTCGTCTTCATGCTCGGCCGATTCTGGAAGGTCAAGGGGCCAGGCCTTGTCCTCATCATTCCAGCAGTACAGCAAGTCGTGAGAATGGACCTGCGCACCGTCGTCTTCGACGTGCCGCCGCAAGACGTGATCACCCGCGACAACGTGTCGGTGAAGGTGAATGCGGTAGTCTACTTTCGCGTGGTCGATCCGGAGAAGGCTGTGATTCAGGTCGCCCGTTTCTTCGAGGCAACCAGCCAGTTGTCGCAGACGACCTTGCGCGCGATCCTCGGCAAGCATGAACTCGACGAGTTGCTGGCGGAACGCGAGCGCCTCAACATGGACATTCAAAAGGTGCTCGATGCGCAGACCGATGCATGGGGCATCAAGGTGTCGAATGTCGAGATCAAGGACGTCGACCTGAACGAGACCATGGTGCGCGCCATTGCCCGGCAAGCTGAAGCCGAGCGCGAACGGCGCGCGAAGATCATCCACGCGGAGGGCGAACTGCAGGCGTCGGAAAAGCTGCTGCAAGCCGCGCAAATGCTCGCAAAAGCGCCGCAAGCCATGCAACTGCGCTATCTGCAAACATTGACCACCATAGCCGGCGATAAGAATTCGACTATTGTTTTCCCCATGCCCATCGATCTGATCAGTTCGCTTCTTGAAAGGCTCAAGGGGCCGACGCAAAGCTGATCGCGATCAATAGGTTCACGCCTGGGACCCCATGGGAATCATGCACAAACTACATTAATGAAAATAATAAATGAATTTGACGCCTGATTGCCCAAGCGGTAGATTCGGGTTCACGCTAATTGCAGTTTTTTGATTACGCTTGACCGATGAGCGCAAGGATGCTCAATCGAATGCCCCTTTCATATCGCTGACATTCTTCGATGCTCGCTCAACCATTCCGCCCCGGTGTTCCCGGCAACCCACTGATCAGATTTGCCGTGGTCACCGTTCTTACCGGGATTGGTGCCGGGTTGGGCGGTATGACGCTGGCGCTCCTCCTGCATTTTATTCAGCATGTCGCTTACGGCTACAGCATCACGCATCTGGTGGGGCACGAGAGTTTCTATGAGGGTGTGGAGGCAGCATCGGCAGGGCGCCGGGTCGCCGTGCTCGTGTTCTGCGGTCTCATTGCAGGCTGCGGCTGGTTCGTCATCTATCGCTATGGCAGGCCGCTGGTGAGCATCAAGAAGGCCGTTGCATCCGACGATCCGCGCATGCCTCCCGTCACGACGACCGCGCATGCCCTGCTTCAGATCATCACCGTTGCGCTGGGTTCGCCGCTAGGCCGCGAGGTGGCCCCCCGAGAGATCGGCTCGTTGCTTGCGGGATGGCTGTCGCACTACGCCGGCTTGACCGTCGAGCAAACCCGTTTGATGGTGGCTTGCGGGGCAGGCGCCGGGCTCGCCGCCGTGTACAACGTTCCGTTCGGCGGAGCGATCTTTGTTCTTGAAGTATTGCTCCGGTCGTTCGAACTGCGGGTCGTGATTCCCGCGCTGGTCACCTCGGTCATCGCGGCGGTAGTCGCGTGGCTCGGCCTTGGCGACGAATCGCAATACGTCGTGCCGCACTTCGGCTTGAGCGCGAACCTCGTGACGTGGTCGATTGTCAGCGGTCCCGTATTCGGTGTCGCCGCGTTCGCGTTCGTCCAGTTGACGACAAAAGCCCGCGCGGCCGCGCCGAAGGGATGGACGCTGCCGCTTCTCTCGCTCGTCAACTTCCTGATCATCGGCTTGCTCGCGGTGTCGTTCCCGCAGATCCTCGGCAACGGCAAGACCCCTGCGCAGTTGGGCTTCAGCAATGAGCTGACCATCGGCCTTGCTGCAACGCTGCTTGTGATCAAGGTAGCCATCACCACCAGCAGCTTGCGCGCGGGAGCCCAAGGCGGCCTGCTCACTCCCGGCATGTCTAACGGCGCGCTGCTCGCTATTGTGCTGGGCGGAATCTGGACATTGATGTGGCCGGGTACACCCATGGGCGCTTTCGCGATTGTCGGAGCCACCGCCTTTCTCGCTTCATCGATGAAAATGCCAATTACCGCGCTCGTTCTCATGGTCGAGTTCACGCGCGTCGATCATGATTTCATTGTGCCCATGTTGTGCGCGGTGGCCGGATCGATCGCGACCAATCGCTTGCTTGAAATCAGGATGCAAGCGCAGCAGGCACGATCTTCAAACGAAAGCTCCGAGCTCAAAGGCACCGCCATATCGCGAGGCTGAAGCGGTTCACCCCTTGCCGCCTCGTGCCAGGCAACACCGTCAAGTGCATCGCTTCGCCCCGCGTGCCGTATCCCTGGGCCAATAATCGCCCAATCTGCCGTGGTCCCCGAAGCACGCGTAGTTATTTAAAACTGTTCCCGATTTATACCAATTCTTCAGCACGCTCCCGCGCAAGCCATCTGGGACAGCTCAGTAAGGAACCGATATATGGGGAAAGACCTGTTTCAGACGGAACCGCTTATGCTTGGTTACGTCGCCGCCAGGTTCCCCTCCTCCCGGCGTGCGACGCTCCGTAAGCTTTGGCCCGCGCCTTCGAGAGGGGCACGGGCTTTTTTTCGCTTGTCATTGAGACGACTACTGCGCGACTAGTGCGAAACCGTTCCTATGTCATTGACCTTGACGCTGGCGGATCGCGGTTGAACGGCTTGTTTGATCAGCAGTGCAATGCATGCCACCACACCAGGCACCGCCACCACGGCAAAGATGCCTTCGAAAGTGAAGTGCTGCCGGGTCAGTTCAGCGACCAGGAACGATCCCGCTATGCCACCGAACCGACCAATGCCGAGCATCCACGCAACGCCAGTACCGCGGCCCTGGGTCGGATAGAACGCAGCCGCCAGCGCGGGCATGGACGACTGTGCCGTGTTCATCAGTACGCCTGCTGCAAAAACGACGACGATCAGCAAGCTGATGTTGCCGACCGCATGCCCTATGCAATAAACGGTGACAGCGGTCAACGCATAGCATGCGGCGATAATCCGGTTCGGATTGAACCGGTCCATCAATACTCCGCACAGCACTGCGCCCACGCCGCCGAGCGGGAACAGCGCGGAAATCAACGTGGCGCGGTGCGCGCTCAGACCGGCCTCTTTAAGCAGGATCGGCATCCAGTTGATCGATGCATAGAAGATGACGAGTCCCATGAAATAGGTCAGCCAAAGCATCACCGACCCAACGATATACTCCCGCGACAACACCAGCCGGATACCGCTTTTTCCAGGCACAGCGTGAGCCTGTTCCGTCATGACGAATGAAGCGGCGTTGGCGGCGCTGCGACCGATACGGCTAAGCGTTGCGCGAATCTTGTCGACGGAATGCGCATGGGCAACCCGGTAACGCACCGACTCCGGAAGCGCGATGAGCAGCAAGACCGCCAGCAACAGCGGAGTCGCGCCGCCGAGCATCAGAACGCTGCGCCATCCGAAAGCGGGAATCATCCATGCCGCGAGAAAACCGCCAAACGCGGCTCCTAGCGGGAAACCGCAGAACATCAGGTTGATCAGGGTTGCGCGTCGGCGATCCGGACAGAACTCGCTCATGATCGTTACCGCATTCGGCATGGCTGCGCCTAGTCCGAGTCCGGTGATAAAGCGCAGTATCGTCAAGTGCGTCAGGTCGCCGGAGAAAGCGGAAGCCAGGCAGGCGACACCAAAGATCACGACCGATGCAATCAGAAGAACGCGCCGCCCCAGGCGGTCGGAAAGCGGACCGGCGAGCAGCGCACCGAACGCCAGCCCGAACAACGCGGCGCTCAGGACCGGAGCAAGCGCGGGCCTGCTGATATTCCACTCGGTGATCAGTGACGGAGCGATGAACCCGATAGCGGCTGTGTCGAATCCGTCCAGCAGGACGATGACAAAGCACATTGCAAAAATCAGCCATTGAAACCCGCCGAACGGGTGTTCATTGATGAAGGCCTGAACGTCGACTGACGGACTCCTGCTCATGTCTCTTCCTTATGTTTTTGTTACGTCGTCACCGGGCGCGCTGAACGATACGGGGTTGCTGACTGCTTGATCGCTTGGCGCACAAAAAGAGCTTTGGGCTGGTGAAGATTCGCTAAGCGACAAAACCATCAGTCATGCCGCCGGCTTGTCGAGTTACTCAGTTTAGTCCGGCGTATCTGATCCTAAAAGCTCGCACTTACGCTACAAACGCCAGGTATATGAAACTGGGGAAGCTGCGGTCTGTTCTGTGTTCCCGGCCCGCTTCCGGTGAGATCGGGTGACGGATACCTGCCATCAGGGCGGGCTGGTTTTACGCGGTGGAAGAACTCCAGGTATAGCGTGCACGCGCTCGGTTGTTGGGCTCTGCGGCGGGGATACTAGTGGGGGGATATCAGCGCCGACTATGCGGGGCAACCCCTAGGCGCGGCCGTGCGCGTCCGGCGCTTAGCCTTTGATCCGCTTGGCATAACGCTTCCAAAGCATTATCCGGGATTTGGATAGTGGATATCGCCGAGAGCGGGTTGGGTTTGCTAAAGGGTGTTCAGTTGTTTAAAGCCGCTAACGATGCGTGATCAAGCTAAAGCGGCGAGCGTCAGCTCGCCGCTCCCGTGACTCAATCAGATTCATTTCAAAGCAAGCGTCACGCGTGCAACACCAGCTTCTGTACGCGCCAGTTCAGGAGCTCGGCGACGAACAGCACATTCTCCGACGGACAAGCCATCTGGTGAATCCAGCCGAACTGCTTCAGTTGCTTGCCTGATTCGCCGAGTACCCCCAGCACCTCGCCCTCGAGCGACAGTTTGTAGATGCGCCCGGGGAAGGCATCTGAGCTGTACAGCACCTGGTTCGGCCCCGGTGAGATGCAGATGGCCCACGGCGAGCCGGGTGCAAACGTGCCGGCGGCTATGGCTGCCTCATCTGGCGCATAACCAATCGCCGGCCGCGCACCGGGAGGCACCGGCACATCGATCGTGAACTGCCGCTGGAAGTTGCCTTCGCCGTCGAACACCTGGATGCGCCGGTTGCTTCGGTCGGCTACATAGACACTTCCGTTGGCGTCCAGCGCGATACTATGCGGCGTGTGGAACTGTCCGGGGCCGGTGCCGCGCTCGCCCCATGACTTGAGCCAGTTACCGTTCTTGTCGACCTTGGCCACGCGCGAGTTGATATACCCGTCGCTGATATAGCTGTTGCCGGCGGCGTCCCAGGCCACGTCGGTCACCTGGCGGAAGCGGCCCGGCTCGGCGGGAAGCGGCGGATTAGGATGCTTGAGCGGACCGGTCTCCTCATCGGCCGCTTCTTGCTTGCGGCCGAAGACCATCGCTACGCGGCCGTCGGGCGTGAACTTGATCACCATGTCCGAACCCTTGTCCGTCACCCAGATATTGTCCTCGCGATCCACCTTGACCATATGCGCGAAAGACCAGGCATAGAGGTTGTGGCCGATCTCGCGGACGAAGCGGCCGTCGGGTGCGAACTCAAGCAACTGGGCTGCTGCGGCCGCGTAGGCCGGGCCGTTGGTATTGCCCCGCGACAGCACGAAAATATGGCCTTTGGAGTTCAGCGCGACGCCCGAGCATTCGCCAAAATAGGTATCGCGCGGCAAATGCAGTGGATTAGGAACCGAGTCGTAGGCGATGGTCCGGGTCGTATCAGTGTCGGCGTAGGCGCAATGCGGTAGCAAGGCGAGTGCCGCGGCGCCCTCGGCTGCGAGGGCCAGGAAACGGCGGCGAGTAAGGACGCGGGTGGCTGGATCGCCACAGCATGGGCAGGATAGTGGATGGGCCTGGATCATTGAATCTCGCTCCTTGTTATTCTTGATGATGGCGCTGGACGCCATGTTTATCGAACGGGACCCGAAGGCGAGGTTATCCCTCGCGGTTTTCCGGTTAAGGACCTTCCGGTCGTCCCCTGCGCTGCCGCATGGTCTCCTGGTCGTCTGAGCACGCCAGCGTGGATTTCACTATAGTGCACATCATGAACGGCAGATGCAGAGTTCGCGTCCGCTTGACGCCGGGATTTCGAACCCGCGCCTTATGTGACTTCCTTTGCTTTTAGCCGCTGTACCCGCCTGCGCGCCACCCGATTCTCTTTCCGATGTAAAAGCCTCACGTCGCGGCGTGCGTCTTGGGGAATGTCGAAATAGTTAGAGCAGGAATTAGAGCGGGCGATGTCGATTTCTCAAGGCGTCGTTCGTCATGCATATAGGGCCACGATCCGGCAATGTGCTTTTGGACGCACCGCATCGCGCCCCATTTGCGCTCGCTCCCGCTAATTTCCGCAAATTCCCCCTCAACCACGAGGAGAGCCCTCATGACTTCCGTAAATGGATCCGCACTGACGTTGCAGCCGTCCGTGGCGCTGGCTCAGCCGACGCGCCGCTTGCCCGGCGAAAGTACGCAATACCGCACCGCACGCAACGCGCTGCTGGCAGAGGAGATTGAGTTGCGCGGCCGCATCGAACGGGTGGCCGCCCAGCGCCGGGCGCTTCCCCCCCACTTCGATTACCATGCCGCCACTCTTTCCTACCAATAAATGATGACACGACGCTTTCTTCAACTTGCCATTGTGCTGGGCCTGATTACCGCTGTGGGCCCCTTTGCCATCGACATGTATTTGCCCGCCTTGCCTTCCATCGGAGGGGCGCTGCACGCCAGCCCGGCCGAGGTGCAGATGAGCCTGATGGTGTTTTTTATCACGCTCGGGGTGTGCCAGCTCGTGTACGGGCCGCTCTCGGATATCTTCGGGCGCAAGATGCCGATCTATGTCGGCCTTGCGATTTTTACCGTCGGCAGCGTGGGCTGCGCCTTTGCCCCGGACATCCACGTGCTGATCGGCTTTCGCGTGCTCCAGGCGCTGGGCGCGTGTGCCGGCATGGTCGTTCCGCGCGCCATCGTGCGGGACCTTTACACCGGTCACGACGCCACCCGGCTCATGTCGCTGCTTATGCTTGTCGTGAGCGTTTCTCCGCTATTGGCGCCGCTGACCGGCAGCTTCATCATTGCGGCTTTCGGCTGGCGCGGTGTCTTCTGGGCGCTGACGGTAGCGGGCGGACTGGCCCTCGTGCTTGCGGCTACGCAGCTGAAGGAGACACGGGAAATCCATCATCGCGCCGATAGCTCGTGGGCGAGTGCGTTCGCAGGCTATCGCAAGTTGCTGCGCGACCCCACGTTCCTTGGACTCACGTTTGTCGGCGCATTCGGCGTCTCGTCGTTTTTTATCTATCTGGCAAGCGCCTCGTTCGTGATCATCAACCACTATGGCTTGTCGCCCACGATGTTCAGCCTGTGCTTCGCGCTTAATGCGGCGGCGTTTTTCGGCTTCAGCCAGTTGACTGCGCGCCTCACTGCCAAGTACGGTCTGCCGCGCGTCATTCGCGTCGCGGTTGCGGGCTTCGCGATTTCCATGAGCATCGTAGCGGTGCTGTTTTTGGCGGGCGCCGACAGCCTCGCGCTGATGATGGTTTTCCTGTGTATCGGATACGGATTCCTGGGGCTTGTCCTGCCGACTTCCGCAGTGTTGTCGCTTGAAAGTCATGGGGCAATTGCGGGTACGGCCTCGGCGCTGATGGGTGCATTGCAGTTTGTCGTGGGCGCTGCGGTGATGGCCGTGTCCGGCTTGTTCGCCGATGGCGCGCCAAAGCCGATGGTGGTCGCAATCGCACTCTCCGCGTTAGTGGCGTTCGCCTTCGCCTGCCTCACCCTGCGCACCGAAAACGCAAGGTTGCCCGCGGCTGCAGAGTAAAGAGCCCACGTGGGATTGAGCGGTGATCAGGGTCCCCTAGCCCTTGCAATGCACTTGCTGCACTGGCTGCACTGGC
>Ga0302226_10002264_pt1 | contig 13807 bp, 19 predicted proteins | sample II_Palsa_E3_3_FD_193524 | JGI IMG/M metagenome (GOLD analysis project Ga0302226, IMG submission 193524) | Peat permafrost microbial communities from Stordalen Mire near Abisko, Sweden - II_Palsa_E3_3 | ecosystem: Environmental > Terrestrial > Soil > Palsa > Peat permafrost | place: Sweden...
GGGGGGCGTTCACGTGTACCTTTGAAGAGGTAGTCGTGCGGCTTGAACTCGGCCATTTCGCGACTGGGAGAGCATATTGGTTACAAATCTTACCAAGGAAAAAGAAGCGGAAGGAAACACAGCCAGAGCATGAGGGACATGCTGAAGAAGAAGGGGCGTGTGAGTTCAGCAGGAAGAGAAGAGGACAGTGAACGCACAGCACAGCAGGGGAAGAGAAACGCAGCTAAGAAAACGGGAACCATGATTACACACGATACTCCCTAAACCGAACGACTGCTTTGGCTGAGCTGCGCGCGGCTACCCAGGCCCGCTAATATCGTTCTCGCGACGGATCCTCGCGACGGATCAACCTGTCGCTCTTGTGCTATCACGGTGCTTAGTGAGCAAGCACCCCAGCGCCCCGTCTTTCTGGATCGATTCAGTGCCGTGGCCAAGCAACGACATTTAGAGGGAAAAAAAAAACGTTTTTATTTTTATTTTCAACCTAAACTAACAGACGGTCGCTCTCAGTTGGGACATGCTTGCGTGCCTCTTCGTATTCGCTGTTATCATTGTCGTCAAAGCGGTCCCCCGAGGATTCAGATGTGTCCCACGGCATAGGCGCACGGCAAGATAGCCAAAGCATGTAGCGCCATCGCCAGATATTCAGCAGTGAGTTCAGGGATGGACCCAAATAAAAACAGGTCCACGCGCCGTCTTGATCTTGATGTGCCTGCTCTTGAGGCAGTGGCCGGCTGTAATCTCTTGGATCCCCGTCTGACTGTCCTAGTTGCTGATAGTGATCGCTGTCCATCGATAGCGACAAATAAAAGGCGTCAGAGTAGATGCCGTCGATCCTGCAATTCTTGCAATCAAAAAAAAGAAGAAGAAAAAAGAGAAAGAGGAAAAATTACTGATAGTGGTGGCGAACGAGCTTACGGACGGCAAAGCCGTGCTTGCGATACAACCCGATAGCCTTATTGTTGCTCGTGAGGACATGCAACTCGGCGGTGTAGACGCCTCGATCGTACAGCTGCTTGAGCAGACTCTGCCGATTGCATTCAGCATATATTTATTTACGTAGATAAGAAACCTGTAGAGCGACCGTCCCATAGCCCATCCGATGCATGGTCGGATGTACGCCCAGCGTCATAATGTAAGCGAAGCGCTCCTGTTTGGTCCTGGGTAGCTCGTGTCTTGATTCGACCCGCGCCGTAGCAAACGCGACCAGAGTACACGTGTTGGTTGTGCTGTCACGTTTGTACAAGAGCGCCACCACGACGTTGATGCCCGTCCGCATGCGTTCGAAAAAGGCGACCGGATACACGATCGGAAGGACCGCCCGGTGCAGCCGCATCAGCTCTGTCTGTGCTTCCTCGGAAATAACCTTGGTCCGCACTTCCATTCGCTTCCGACGTGGGAATAAATAAATTAAAAACCCAACAGATGCACCGGTTACGATCCGTCCTCAACCGGGAGGTATTATCTGTCCACCCTTCCTTTATTGCCCTGCAGCTTACAACACACACACACACACACACACACACACACAAAGGTGCACGTGTACCGCCTCACAGGGACGGACCCGATCGTTAACCTCGCGGCCGAGGACTGGGTCTTTCGCACGGTGGACACGAGCAAGGCAGCCGTACTGCTGCTGTGGCGCAATCGGCCCACGGTCGTGATCGGGCGCAACCAGAACCAGTGGACAGAGTGCAACATGCAGGCCCTGGCCGATCGGGCAATCCCGTTTGTGCGGCGGTACAGTGGTGGCGGATCCGTCTACCACGTGCGTACACGCAAGCATGATCGTCCTAAACAGCACAAACAAACAAAAAAACAGGACCTGGGCAATAGCGTCTTCACCATCATAAGTGATCGAGCGTCGTTTGACCGCGCCGCCAACGCGCAACTGGTGGCTAGGGCGCTCAAACGACTCGAAATCGACGCAACAGTATCGCCACGACACGATGTCCTCGTGCAAGGTCATAAGGTCTCGGGTGCCGCATTCAAGCTTACGAGCAAGGGTGCTTACCACCATGCGACGATGCTCATCAGCGCAGACAAGACATCGCTGAGGTCACTCTTGAAACCGGCCTCACAGGGCCTGATCAAGTCTGCGGGCGTCGCATCCGTCCCTTCGCCAACGATGAACCTCTGTGAAATCGCTCCCCATCTTACGCATGCATCCTTCTGTGACGCCCTTGCCGACGAGTTTATCGAGTCGTACAGCGGGCCGATTGCGATGGTACTCCAGAAATGTGTTTGGCGGGAGGTGATAAATAGCTTATTCTTCGACAGAACACGCACATGAGCCACGCGAGTATCGTCAACGTTCCCCACGTGGAAAAGACCATGGAAGAGATGGACAGCTGGGAATGGCGATTCGGACAAACTCCCAACTTTACGCAAGACATTGATGGGGGTGGCTTGGTAAAGAAAAAAAAAGTATTCAAAAATTTATTCCATGATTGTGACTATTAAGAGACTCCAAATGGAGGTCAAACATGGGCGAGTAATCGCAGTCCATGCTCTGGCAGGACTATCGTCAAAGCAGTCGCTCGATCTAAATAATGTCCTCAAAGGTACGATGCCTGCCCAACTTGCTCTGCGATCCTAAATTGAAGGAGCCAGGTGTGCCGTTTTCGTTCAACGACATTGCAAAGGCAATTGAATCACAAGAGCAAGCGGCCACTTTGCATCAACTTTTGCGCTTCAATATCCCTGATTCTTGTTAGCAAAGCAAAAACAAAAGTGAAACAAGAGCTCTGTATTCGGTCGCGAGCGAGACACCCAATGAACGCGAATAATGTAAAATGTTGATTCTCATCAAGGGTGTGTGCAACATTTGGGCACGTATGTTTACATTCGAGGGCGTTTCGCGGACGCGTTCAGTGAAATGCGCGAGAAATCGGTAGCGGGGTTCGTCAAGAACTCAAAGATGTGGTCAGTCGAGAGAAGGAGAAGACCGCGATCCATCAGCGGCACTAGGACGTCTGGGATATGCGACACGATGATGAACGCATGTGTAAAGTCCTGAAAAAAAAAAGTTTCTTTTTAGTACCTATGAAAAAAATAAAACAAATAGCACCTGCGGATCAATCTCGGCCTTTCGAATATCAAAAAACGACATGGATGTAACGTGGCCTTTCCCCGACTATTTGCGAGCATAGGATTAAGTTGCATCACCGCGACATAAATTACTTCGAAGATGCGCTGAAAGGCTCCTGATCGATCGACTTGGTCCTTATTGTCGCCGTCGACGCACATAAGAATGCGCCAGCCATCAAAACTGCCTTTGGGTGCTCCAAGCTCGTCGGCGTGGATACGCAAGCGCCACTCACGGCAAGCCTTTGCGAGCGGGAAGTCGTGGTTGGGTCGGTGCGGCTTGAGCTGCAAGTTGTCCGGATGGCCCCACTCGTACTTATCTTCATCCAGGAACCGTCCTGCTCTGTCACTATCCATAAGATAGTCTTCCCGCATGACCCTAACCAAAAAAAAAAAAAAAAAAAAAGAGAATAAAACGTAAAAAAAAAAAATAAAATTCTAAATAATAAAAAAAGTTACCAGAGTCCGGCGGCACACGAAGCAACGACCTTTTCACCGCGCTGAACACTTCCGACGATCGCATGCGTGCAGGTGAGATCGTGAACGTTCCCTACGACGTACTCGCCACCAAGATGCTTGATGACTGCACACACACAAGCATTAATTTTTCCCAGAAACAAATTGATCGTACTCTCAAAGTAGCGCGGCTTTAAATCCACGTCGACCAACGAGAGCTGGAAACGGCGAATCTTGGTAGGCGCAGACGCACCTTTCGATTTACCGTTTATGATGTTTGATTTCGGCGCTGCCTCTGCAGTGACTTTCGCGCCATCATTGGACAGGGCTTCATTGCCCCCACTGAAGAGGCGATTGCGATGTCTAAGCGATCGCATGTCCTCGTACGTGACCTCGCCATCGTCATCCAGCCGGCTTCGTTTGAGAGACTCGACAGGCGCAGCGGTTTTGATGGCAGCGACAGGGGCCGGGAAAAGTGGTGGGAGAGTTGCCGCCGATGTTGCAGCTGCCGCCGTCGAAGATGCAACTACCGCCGCCGAATCGAGGGAGCCAGAATTGCGCATGAGACGCGACGATGAGCGCCGCTAATTTGGATAAAATATTAGACAATTTAAGAAAGAATTTTTTTATTATTTTTTTTTTTATAGTACGGTGGCATTGGAGGACAAGGACGAGACCGATGATGTCGACAAGAGGTTGTCGATGAGTGCAGCCAGTTGCGGTTGGACATCGGTCTGCTGCATCACTGGTTCCTGTGGTTGCGCGATTGTATGTGCTGAAACTTTCGGTCGCGCATCTCGAGCAGGGACGTTCGTGGGCTCGTACATCGACTCGACATCACCTTGAGGAGGGGGCGGAGGAGACAAAGGCGTGTTGGATTTTTGAGGAGATCGAGGGAGCCTGGCTTGTGTAACTGGCGAAACATCATACAAGTCTGCTGGCGGCGGCGGCGGCGACTGGGGATAGCCACCCTGAATCGGTATGTGTTTGTACGAGTCGACAGTCATCGGGGATGGTTGAGGAGGCTTGGTGCTGGTGACGACGATGGTCCGAGCGGGAGGCATCGAGAACGGATTTTCGTGGTCCATGACGTCCTTGGGAACATGGACTTGGCGACCGCTGCTGCCGCTGCTGTAGGAGTCGTGGCCGCGCGGCGACTGTGGCGCATTGTGCGATGCGTTTTTAGGGTACGGGGACGCGTAGGACGACGAGTAGGAGGAGGAGGGGCCGTCGAGGGCGCGGTCGAGCGGAGGAGAGTTGTTGAGAGGTAGAGCTTTGCTGCCGTTGTAGGACGCAGGGTAGTAGGACTCCTTCACGAGGCAGCCGCGCTCGTAACATGCAAACACCCAGTTGGGCGAGACGATGTGCACCTTGTGGTCGGGGTTTGTGTGCTTGCGCAGAGACTTTTCGATCGACGCCCTGGAGGGTGCCTTGGCGTTTGGCCTGTGCTCGTGGAGGTAATGCGTCACCACGTTGGACATTGTCGACCGGATCGTGCCTCCCATTTCGGTGATGATCTTGTTTTTATTTTTATTTTTATTTTTTTAAAAAAAAAAATGCGACAATTGCTTTGAAAAAAAATAAAAACTTGCGAAAAGGAATACCTTGGTTAGTTGCGGATAGGCCTCGCGGATCTTGCTGTCGTTAAAGTGAACACACACGCCATCGAGAATTGTGCTGCAGTCGACCGGCTGGCGCGGGGATGCTGACAACGATGCCTGCGATACCGCCGGGAGAGACTGCGGGGTGCTGAGGAGCCACGGCGTCGTTTTGGCGATTGCGCCCTCGCCAAGGGATTCCTCAAGCCAGTGCAAGCGCAAGCAGGGGATGCTTCTCTGCTGCGACGACGTGAACATTTTCCCCTCGGGATGATCGGTGACGAGGTGCGTGAGGTGGTTCAGGTCCACGACGTCCTCAGAGACCTGGGCGCCCGCTGCGGCGACTGCCTTCATGAGGTGATCACGGTAGAGGCTGGTCGAGCTGTCGGTCGAGTTGTTGGGGAAGCCGAGGATGAGGTGCTGGAAGTCGGCCAGGGGCAGAGCGTGCTTGCTGGGCCGGTAGATGATCGAGTCCTCCGCGTTCACGAGGCGCTTCTGATCGTCCGAAAACTCGAGCCAGTACGGCGTCCGCAGCTCAAAGCTCCTGTCGTACGAGTCTTTGGCACGCCCGCGCACAAACGGGACGATCGCAAACTTGGGTCCGCCCCGGCGAGCCTCCTTGGGGGAGGCACACACGATCCCACCCAATCGGCTCACAAAAGCGCTGAGGTTCTGGCGCATGGCCGGGGAAAAGTACGAGTCGATCAGGAAGAACGGGGCACTAGATGCCACGGAAGGGGTCTTGTGAGGCGCTGCAGCGGCAGGGGCAGGGGCGACTCCGTACAGGTCCGCGAGGTCGGCAAAGTCAGACGTTGGCTTTTTTGGCACGGCAGAAGCTGGCACGGCAGAAGCTGGCTTGGCGGCGGCAGGTCTTGAAATCACCGAGGGGGCGGGCAAGGGCTTGGTGTTGAAGCTGGCGATGGCCACGGATGCTGAGGACGCGGCCGGTGCTGCAGATGGCGGAGCAACGGGCTGCTCGTAGAGAGAGAACGGCTGCTGCTGCTGGTTCAGGTACGAGTCGCGCAGCCAATCAGGCGAGACCACAGCCGGGGGCACGGGTAGGTTCACGACAAGCTCACGCTCCCACTGGGCGAGGCCTGTGGCGGGCTGAACGATGATGTGCGTGACATCCCTGTTGAGCGAGACGTTGAGCGTGCCTGAGCCATCCAGGAGGGCTCGGTTGACGTCGGCCTTGAGTGTGTCGGATCGGACGTGGCTTCCGATGTAGACGTTGGTCGACTCGAGGTACATGGCACCCGTCGAAGGCCTGGCGGGCTTGGCAGGCCAGGGCTTGTGCGGCGCGGCAACGTCGGGAAGGACGGCATGTGACGACGTGGCGGTCGCGGCGGCCGTCGAGGACGAATTTGAGCGCACACGCTTGAGCGTTGTCGTGGGCCTGTTGGCAGAGGACGCAGAGGACAAGGATGCCGAGTTTGCGGCGGCGGCGGATGTGGCAGCGGCTGCCGCCTCATTTGCGGCGGCCTGTGCTGCGAGGTTGGCGTTCGCGAAATCAGTCTCCTTGGATGCTGCGGCGACGGCAGAGGCGGTGGACTCGGGCAGGGAGATGACGTACGGCGCAGCATCGAGGCGCCATCTTTGCCTGGCGCACTGTCTGAGCCACTCGGTGCTGACGATGGGGATCTTCCAGGCGGCGGCATAGGCGCACTTTTCCGAGAGGTAGTCTTGCTCGGCGAGGGCCTCCTCTGACGTGATGAGGTGGGTCACGGCCATGTTGAGCACTGCCGAGTACTTGCCGCCGTTCTCCTGCGTCAGCTTGTCGATGGCGTCCTTGTCCTCCTTGTCGAGCGCGGTTGCACAGACGATGCAGCCCTGTAGCACCTTGAGCGAGCACTGCTTGACGAGCGGCTCCAGGTCGGCCGTCTCAGCCGCAGCCGCAGCCGCAGCAAGAGCAGCACTCGCCTTGGTCACAAACTTGGGTGTGACGGCGCTCACTCCCAGCCGCCTGGCCTCGTCGTAGTCGTCACAGAGGGTGGTCGACGCCCTGAGGGGTGCCAAATTAGCTGTGCACCACTCACGACACCGAAACGTACACAAAAACATGGGCCTCGGAAAGGGACTGCACCGCCGACACCGTGCCCGAGCTGTTGCTGACGGCAGTCATGATCCGCCGCCTGACGTCGTTGGTCAGCCCCGTCTGGGACAGGAAGACGTTGAACATCCCCGATTCAAAAGAAAGTGGCGCGCCCTTCATTGGAGACCATTTTGGCACAGTGAATGCACCAGGTGGTCGTGATTGGGGGTGGCCACGCGGGGTGCGAGGCGGCGGCGGCCGCGGCTCGTTTGGGTCTGCGCACGATGCTGGTGACACAGAAGCGCAGCACCATCGGCGAGATGTCGTGCAACCCGTCCTTTGGCGGCATCGGCAAGGGTACGCTCATGCGCGAGGTGGACGCGCTCGATGGCGTAAGTGGTCGTGTCGCTGGTATGTGCTTTTTGGTGTGTTTAAACGTCAGCATTTTGACGACGTTGTTTCCCTCAGACGCAGCGGGCATCCAGTTTAGGCTGCTCAATCGGTCGCGTGGGCCGGCCGTGTGGGGCCCACGTGCTCAAATGGACCGGGACATTTATCGAAGCGAGATGCAGAGGACCCTCGGGTCGTACCCAAACCTGACCATCCACGAGGCCAGCGTGCACGACCTCGTGCTCGAGGCCAGTCAGCCGGTGAAGGAAGGCGACGCCGTGGGGACGGTCAAGGGCGTGAAACTCGGTATTTTTGCAACAAGCATCCGATACTAATTCACAAGCCGGAACAAAATCAGAATCCGGGCAAATCATCCCCTGTGAGGCCGTCGTTATAACGACAGGCACGTTCCTGAGGGGCCAGATCAATATCGGGCTCAGGACGTACCCAGCTGGCCGCATCAACGAGGCACCAGCGATCGGCCTCGCCGACACGCTCAAGCAGGCAGGGTTCAAGCTCGGGCGGCTTCGGACAGGCACGCCACCTCGTCTCTCGCGCAAGTCGATCGATTATACGAATTTGACGCCGCAGGCCTCCGACAAGGATCCCATGCCATTCTCCTACTTTACCAAGCGGCCACCTCTGGAAGCACAATTTATCCAATGCCACCAAACAAACACGACCGCGCGCACACACGAGCTCATCAAGGAGAGCATTCACCTGTCGTGCCATATAAAGGAAGAGGTGCGGGGGCCGCGCTACTGTCCGTCGATCGAGTCCAAGGTGCAGCGGTTTGCCAATAAAAACCACACCATCTGGCTCGAGCCAGAAGGTCTGGACACCGACGTCGTCTACCCAAACGGGATCTCCATGACTGTGCCCGAAGAGATTCAGCTACAGGCCCTTCGAAGCATCGTCGGTCTAGAAAAAGTGGAGATGTTGCGCCCTGGATACGGCGTCGAGTACGACTTTGTCGATCCGCGACAGCTCACCGCAGCCCTCGAGACCAAGCGCATCAACTCTTTGTTTTTGGCCGGCCAGATCAATGGAACTACCGGCTACGAAGAGGCTGCCTCTCAGGTATGCAGATCAAACTAGCCATGACAGTTTAATGAAAAAAAAAAATAGGGAGTCATCGCCGGTATCAATGCAGGCCTTAAAGTACTAGGGCAAAAACCATTCACGCTTGATCGCACCGAGGCGTTTGTAGGTGTACTCATTGACGACTTGATCACCAAGGGAGCCGATGAGCCTTATCGCATGTTTACTGGGTAATTTCTTATATTTTTATTTTTTTTATTTTTATTTAAATTTTTTTTTTTTTTTTTTTTTTTTTTGGTTTTGTATAAATATTGCAATGGGACAAAATAAAAATGAAAATAAACAGTCGTTCAGAGTTCAGACTGAGCGTACGCGCCGACAATGCTGACGTGCGATTGACTCGAAGGGGCTATGCTGTCGGATGTGTTAGCGAGGCACGACGGGCGATGTTTGAAGAGACGGAGGTGAAAATGCAACATTGCGAGTACGTTTTCAGTTAGAATTTTTATTTATTTAAAATAATGAATTGGTGCAGGCACATTTTAAAAACAACCGAGCGCTCACCAAACCAATGGGGTCAGTCGGGCATCTTGGTACGCCAAGATGGTGAGGTACGCAGCGCCTTCCGGATCCTCGAGCACTTTGACGTTTCCCTCGAGACCCTTTGCAAAGTAATGTATCCCTGGGTACTTCCTTTTTTATTAGTATTAAAAAAACATGCGCAATGTGACAGGCCCTACCCGTTCTGCGTGACATTGACCCTGCTATCCTCGAGCGGGTGGCAGTGGACGGTCGCTATGCTAGTTACATGGTGAAGGAAAAGGCCAACGCGGATGCATTCCGCCGCGACGAGGGTCTCGTGCTGCCCGCGAATCTCGACTACAACCAGTTGGGATCGGTCTCTGCCGAGGCAAAGGAGCTCCTGATCAAGCATCGACCAGCAACCCTCGGAGCCGCTGCGCGTATCAACGGGGTCACCCCGCCCGTTCTCATGGTGCTGTTGAAGCACGTCAGGAAGTACCAAAAGCCTCAGCTTGGCTTTGTATAGTACTGGAATCCTTCTTTTAACCTAGGGTGCACAACAGATGAGAAAATAGGTAATGAATAATTACTGGCAGAAAGAAGGAAAGGTGAGATACACCCGAGTGCACAATTGATGAGAATTTACATCTCTATTCATGCACATTCAACCGCATGTCTTCTTCTCTCCTTTTCATATTGTCGGACAAGGCATACTTATTCGAGTTGTTGCCTGTGAGGTGTGTCCGCCATCGCAGTGCTAGGGTTCCTTTTCCCCTTTCTTCGTCGAGTTAATGTCGATTGTGAACGATGAATACACCTATTTGCAAAATAGTTGCGAAATCATGTTTGTAATGAATGAATGAAGGAAGAAATGAAGGAATGAAGGAAGGAAGGAATACAGCCCCGTACCCCTGCGTGCACAATCGATGAGCAACTACATTTTACATTCACGTTCATTCAACAACAAACATGCCACCGTGAGCTTCGAGTCATCCATCGTCCGATCTCTCAACGCGTTCGATGAGGAAGGTGAAGAAGGAGAATCTGCAACTGTTTGTCTTCTCAAGGCGACGTACGCCAAGAGTATTGAAAAAACCTCTTCTCGCTGGAACAGGATGTAAAGTATTTTTTCTCTTTTCATGAGCGTCAGAACTAGAGCAGGAGAATAAAGGCATAATAGATAAGGTCAATCATCGTCATCGCTGTCGTCGCCGTCTTCGTCCTTGTCGTCGATAACGTCGAGCAGTTTCTGCAACTCGTCGAGCGCGTCCTCCATCTCGCGCTCGGGATCCGGGCCGCCTGAGCGTGTGAGGTAGTCCTGGAACTGCTGGTACTGGGCTTCGGTGATCCACTTGGCGCGCACAGCACGCTCGAACGACACGCGGGCGTGGAAGCCCAGGATGCGGCGGTAGGGGCCAGCGAAGGTGTTGTTGGCGCCGGCGGGGAAATGCAGCGGCTTGCCGTGCAGGTCGGCGAACGTCTCGGGGTGGGTGCCGGTCGGGTCGACGCGCTTGTTCAGGAGGTCAGGGTCGAGGACGTGCAAGATGAGTGCCTGCCGCATCGGGTCGTAGATGAAGCAGACGCGCTTGATGTCGAAGGCCTCCTCGATGGGCACGCAGAGGAGCATGCCGTTGCGAGGGTTGCTCAGGTCGGTCTTGCCGAGGCCGAACGCGCCGAGGCCCTCGCCCTGTGTGCAGAACTTCCAGATGTGCGGCGCACGGACCTGGTCGCGTGGAAGGGGCTTGTCGAGCAGCATGCACTTGAGTTGGCCGGCGTTGCCCTGCACGCCGCGCTGGTAGTGCTGCACGAGGCTGTCCTTGAACGCGGTCTGCTCAAACTTGGTGCGCTTGCCCTCGGTCCAGCAGTCCAGTTTCTCAAGCCTCGCTTCGCGCGTGCTTTTGCCGAGAAAGCCAATGATACTGCCCTGCGCCTTGATGGCCTTCTCGAGGTTCTTGGACGGCTTCTTGCCCGCACGCGAAGCCGCGCGCGCGCCTGGGGAAACAGAGTCAATTAAGGATCACACGCCGTTATCGTACGCTTGATTTTTCCCAGATCCTTCTCCAATTGCGCGCGGCGGGTTTTTGCATCGTCCATCTCGGCCTTGTAGAGTTGCTCCCTCTTCTCGTCCTTGGCCGCGCGTGCAGCGTTCCACTTCTGCTTTGCCTCATCGTAGTCCTTGTCGGCTCGCTCAAGATACTCGTTGAGGTCTACGTCAGCCATCGTTACCCGGGAAAATGCAGTTTTTCCAACAAAGGAAAGTTTCAATTTTATAATAGAACTATATATGGTGCCGATGACGTCATAGCACGGAGTGGTGCCGAGCCAGGGTGGTGCCGGAACCGGGTGTGCCGCCTGCGGTGCCAAGCGTGGGGCTGGATTGGGGTTGTGGGGGCAGGAGCGTTCCCGCCAAAAATAACGGTCACCTCATTTCTCTTTTTTCTCCTGGCGGGTGTGGGCGGCTGTCGCTGCACTCAGCCTGGCACTGAATGCCCGCCAGCCGGCACCGCTCCTGCACAACCTGCGAGGTATCCATTTCAACTGCTCCTTACAGTTTTTTAAAACCTAATTAAGCAATAGACGCGTGCCAAAAAAGACCGCACTGCGGCTTCTGCTCGCCAAACAATTGGGACTTCCTGTTCCATAACGCGCAACAGACAGGGTCGCAGTACTCGAACGACATGGATTTGTGCCCAGATTCCGTCATGAGATTCGGTTGCCACACTGACGGCTCCCAGGTCTCAGTGTACGTTCCCCTCGTCCTGCTCGTTGCGAGGATGTGCTTGCCTGGTTTTTATTGGTGAAATGTAGGTTACTCGCGACCAAAGCTGATCGATTATTTTTTTTGTTTATTTTGGCTATCTGTGAGCCCCTTTCGAATCGGCCGCCGTGCTGCCTTTGACATCACCCCATGAAGTTAGCCTGTGTGGCGGCTCCGAGCCTGGAGGATGGTAACTATTTCTTCTATTGTTTTGTAGGATGATCGTAACTGGACATACAAGACGAGAAATTAAGAGGATCATAGATGGAAAATGGAAAATATGTAGGAGGAGCGAAGGTAAACGTATGGAAAAGTTTGACTCACTGAAAAAAAATTTTTTTTTTATTTATAAAAAGAGGTAGAACGGGTTATGCATTTCCAAATACCCTGCGTTGCTTGAGGATGCTGCGGGCGATTTGGTGTCGGATGTCGTCGATAGGAATGATTTCCGATGGTCGCATGTCTACCTCGTTCGTTCGCGCGACATGAAGCATATATGCCAAGGCGTACACGCCACAGCTGGACCCGTCCTTTTGCCGAGGTCCATTGGCCTGTTCCACCTTGTGGACCTTGGTGTTTTTGTGGGGGCTCGGTGGTTCGTGGATGCCTTTGTGGATGGTACGCATGACAGCCGTTCTGGTTTGCTCCGCGACCGACGTTTTGGCGAGCCTCTCTGCCACTTTTGCAACTCTCGCTGTGGTTGATTCTGGCGTTGGTGCGAGCGAGTCATAGACTGTGACACGAAGCTTCTGGTGTCTTGTGGGCAGGTCGATGGCAAAGGCTACCCAGTGTGAGCCCTTGGATGTCCATGCTTCTGCATATTCGGTATTGAGTATACCTAGGACTCTTGTGGTGTTGGCAGACAGATCAGGCTCGAGATCGGGGTTCCTTTCTAACGATTCGAAGTGGTCGATGCGCATTCCCTTCAGTGTTCAGTTTGGAATGCGTATTATGTTTGAAATTATGTCGTCTGTGTACGTACGCATATGTTCAGGGAGAACTTGGTTGATGGCACTGTCCAGAACGTCAGTGTTGAGCCATGTCATTGGAAAGGCAGAGAGGATCAACGTGATCTGGCGCTCGTTGACACCTGAAGGGGCGCACTTCTCGAGGGTGCTGAAATACTTCAGAGCCTTTGGGTTCTGGAGGTTGAGCTTGCCGATGAAATCGATCAGGCGCGTCCATCGGCGCTGGAACGTCTCTTCGTCACGAGCAATGCAGGCGTTCTTGAACATGTTGAGGGTCTCCTTGAAATGATCGCCGAGGATGCTGCTGGTGTTCTGGACCAGGTTTTGCTCGGCGTGCCACAAGTGTGAGCCACAAGGCTCAGCGGCCTGTGCGAGGCCAAGAGAGGATTGAGAATCAAGGAAAAGACACTCTGGGTACAACACATACAGGGCTATTTTACTAAGCTCACAAAAAGGGGGAACGCGGCCCAAAGGGGCCTCGTCTGCGTCGATAAGCTCCCGCTGCGACAGCCTCCGTCTTCACTTTGCTCTGCTCTGAGTCTGCTCGACGACGATGGCCGCCCTCGCGCTCTTTATCATCGCCTCCGTCTGCATCGCCGTCGCGGATGCGACCGTCATGAACGTGACCATCGAGCCGATCAACCCCGGCGACGAGCTCGGCTCCAACTTTGGTCAGAGTATCGCCTCGTTCGTTTACACCGAGGCGAACCACTGCGATGAGCCGTCGTGCGAGGACGAGCCGAAGTTCTTCACCACCAACACGTACTTCATCGGCGCGCCCAACTACTTCCTGGCGTCTCTGCAGCAGGCGTTTGGCGCGGTTCTCATTCTCACGTGCGGCGGGGACCCCGCTTCGTGCTCGCAGGGCGGCTACCTGCTCTCGCCGAACCCGAGCGGCAGCTACCAGTTCGGCTCGTATGTGTCCGCGACTGCTCCAGGCGGGTACATCTACGTG